>Ga0055541_1000267_pt1 | contig 18297 bp, 10 predicted proteins | sample Araplavi_mTSA_r2_2_FD_55169 | JGI IMG/M metagenome (GOLD analysis project Ga0055541, IMG submission 55169) | Arabidopsis root microbial communities from North Carolina, USA - plate scrape CL_Cvi_mTSA_r2 | ecosystem: Host-associated > Plants > Roots > Endosphere | place: USA: North Carolina | reverse complement strand
TGCGAGGACGACGACGTGGCGGCCATGCTGTACACGTCCGGCTCCACGGGCCTGCCCAAGGGCGTGCAACTCAGTCACCGCAACCTCGCGAACTTCGTTGGATGGAGCGCGGACACGCTCGGCCTTACGGCCGCCGACCGCCTGCTGAACTTCGCGAGCTTCAACTTCGACCTCAGCACGTTCGATCTCTTCGCGAGCCTGCGGGCGGGGGCGGCGCTCTACGTGACCAGCGAAGCGCAGACGCGCCAGGTAGCGCAGGTGGCCGGGCTGATCGCGCGGTACGGCATCACCACGATGTACAGCGTGCCGTCGATGCTCGCGCTGCTCAACCGGGCGGACGCGTGGCGCGGCATCGCGCCGTGCGCGCTACGCAATGTCGTGTTCGCGGGCGAGGTCATGCCCAAGCCGCAGCTGCGCGCGATGGCGGCGCAGCTGCCGGCCGCCTGCGCGTTCTACAACTTCTACGGGCCGACCGAGACGAACGTCTGCCTGTACCACCGCGTCACGGAGGCCGACCTCCACGACGACGCGCCGCTGCCGGTCGGCACGCCGATCCGCGCGACCGAGGTTTGGCTGCGCGACGACAACGGGCAGCCGGTGACCGCCCCCGGCGAGATCGGCGAGATCTGGGTACGCGGTGCGTGCGTCACGCCCGGCTACTGGCGGCGCGACACCGATCCCAATACGGCCAACCACCGCGCGGGCATGCATGCGACCGGCGACCACGGCGAGATCGTCGATGGCGTGCTCGTCTACCGTGGCCGCAAGGACCGCATGCTCAAGCTCAGCGGTTATCGCGTGGAGCTCGGCGAGATCGAAGCCGCGCTCGCACGTCACCCGTCCGTGCATGAGGTAGCAGTGCTCGCCCATGCGGACGAGCCGGGCGCGGCCGCGCGCCTCTTCGCCTGGTACGTGCCGCGCGGCACGGGCGAGGCCGTCGCGCCGCTCGCGCTACGGCGCTTCTGCGCGGACCTGCTGCCGGCCTACATGATTCCGAACCACATCGCGCAACGCGACGCGCTGCCGCGCACGCCCAACGGCAAGATCGACTATCGCGCGCTGCAGCGGGGAATGTCGCAGGAAGGCGGGCAATGAACGCTGCCACGCGTGCGTGCACCGCACTGGCGATTACCGGTATGGCCTGCCGCTATCCGCGCGCGGACGGCATCGAGGCGCTGTGGCAGTGCATGCGGGGGCCGCAGGGGCCCATGTCGTCGCGCCGGCTTGGGCCATCGTCGGCCGATCCGGGCGCCTTCGGCATTCCGCCGATCTACCGCCATTCCATCAACGACGTGCAGCTCGATCTGCTGGCGCTGTCGCGCGATGCGCTGGCGCAGGCCGGGCTCGATGCCGATGCGATCGATCGCGAGCGCACAGACGTGATTTTCTGCCACGCGCTCGGCATGAACCGGCAGTACGAGAACTACGCGCGCATTGCCGCGGTCGCGTGGGCAGAGCCGGTCTGGGCCAATGCTGGTGGCGGTGCCGATGCCGAGCGGGCGCGTGCGGCGTGGAAGCGCAAGCTCGACGCGCTGTTCCGTGCCACCAGCCACGACAAGGTTGGCGAGATGGCGAGCACCATGCCGGCGCGCGTGGCGTCGCACTTTCGGCTGCGTGGCCGGGCGCTCGCGCTTGAAGCACAAGAGCGCAGCGCCATCGAGGGACTGCTCGCCGCCTGGGATGCGATCGCCACCGGCCGCGCTCAGACGGTGCTGCTGCTCGGCGCCCAGAGCCTGGCCTCGCCGTCGCTCGAGGCATTGCTGCGCGAGCGCCTGCCTGCGCCACTCGCGGATGCGCTGTGCGAAGGCGCCTGCGCGCTCGTGTTGCAGGATGCCGATCTTGCCGGNGCGCGCGCCATCGCATGCATCGATGCGATCGGCCTCGATGGCAACGTCGGTGGCGGGCCGCCAGCGCCGGTACGGGTGCAGGTGCTCGACGGTGTGGACCCCGTTGCTGGTGAGGCGGCGCCGGACGTGGTCGTGCCGGCGCATCAGGCGTGTGGCTACGGCTATGCGATGCAGCCGCTGACGGCGCTGCTGCAGGCCGCGCTGTTCCAGCAGCGCGGCGGGCCATCCTGCACGCCGCCGGTCGCGCCGGACGGACTGAGCGTGACGGTGCGGGGTGCGGCAACGGACGGAAACCCATACCGGATTGACCTGCGCGCGGCAAACGTGGCGAACGCGGCGCACGAGGCGAAGCGTCCGTACGACGACGCCATGCCGGCACCCGTTGCCCCCGTTGCGGTCGTCGCGATGGGCACGCGCTTTGGCGACGGCCGGGACATGGCGGACTACTGGGAGGCACTGCGCGCCCCCACGCACCGCTTCCGTCCGCTCCCGGCCACGCGCCCGGGCCATGCGGCCTACTACAGCGCCGATCCCCAGGCGCCGCTCAGCTACTACATCGATCAGGCGAGCTACTGCGAGCCTGCAGAACCATCGCGCGCGCAGGCGTTCGATCTCGCGTGCGCGGCCGGCCGGGAGGCCATCGGCAGCCTGCCACAAGGGCTGGCCGGCGAGGCGGGCCCGGTGCTCGTCGTCACCGCCTCGAACCTTACCCCGGCGCCGCTGCGTCGCGTGGCGGTGCGCCATGAATTGCCGCGCATCGAGGCCGCGCTCGCGGCGCTGGCGCGCGAATTCGGCATGGACGAGGCCGCCGCCGTGGCAAAACTGCGCGAGCAGGCGCACCGCGAGCAACCCGCCACTGCCGCATGGGATGCCTTGAGCGCCAGTGGCATCAGCCGCGCGCTGGCCGGCATGCTGCAAGCCCCGGCGCGCTGCGTTGCCGTCGAGGCCGCGTGTGCGGGCTCGCTTGCGGCGCTAGACCTGGCCGTNAACAGCCTGCGCAGCGGACGCTGCCGGATCGCCGTGGTGGCGGGCGTGGAAACCCCGGTCAACACCGCCGATCTCGTGCTCTGCGCGTCGCAACGGATGCTTGCCACGGGCCTCATCGCGAGTTTCACCGAGGCTGCCACGGGCTTCACGCCCGGCGACGGCGCAGGCGTGCTCGTGCTGTGTGCCGGCGAAGACGCAGCGCGTTGGGGGCTGCCCGTACTGGCGCTGATCCGTGCCTCGGCGTCGTGCACACAGAGCAAGTCGATGGTGGCGCCAAACGCGGACGGGCAGGTCAAGTCGATGCGGCGTGCATTCGAGCAGGTCGAATTCGGCCCCGATGCCGTGGACTTCGTCGAGACCCACGGCACCGGCACGCTGATCGGCGACGAGGTCGAGATCAGCTCGCTCGCGCAGGTCTACGGCCCGCGCACGCGGCCGCTTCGCCTGGGGGCACTGAAGTCGCGCTTTGGTCATTGCTTCGCGGCCGCGGGCATCGCGGGGGTCATCAAGACGGTGCTCGCACTGCGCGCCGGGTCGATGCCCGCCAACTATTTCGGCGCGCCGGTCAAGGCCGGCCTGCGGCTGGCCGAGCACGGCTTCGATCCGCTCGCGCAGGCCGCGGACTGGCCAGCCGGCCCGGCGACCCGCCGCGCCGCCGTCAATGCATTCGGCACGGGCGGCGTCAATTACCACGTATTGCTCGAAGAGAGCAGGACCTGAATCCATGGACTTTTCCACCAGTGCCCGACACCGGGACATCGCCGTGCGCATGGCCGACCTCGGGCGCGACCTGCACGATTCCGGACTCGCCGCGCGCGACCGCGAGGGCCGCTTCTGCACCGAGCGCTGGAAGATGCTGGCGTCGCAGCGCGTGCATGCGCTGACGGTACCGTCCGCCCAGGGCGGCGCGGGTTACGGCGCGCTCGATCTCGTCTACGCGCTCGAAGCGCTCTCCGAGCATTGCGAGGACACGGGGCTGCTGTTCGCGCTCGCCGCGCACCTGTGCGCATGCGTGCATCCGCTGGCGGCGTTCGGCGACGCCGCCCTGCACGAGCGCTGGCTGACGGCCATCGTGGAGGAAGGCCGGATCGGCGCGCACGCGATCACCGAGGCGCAGGCCGGCTCCGATATCAGCGCGATGCAATGCACCGCCACGCGCGAAGGCGACGGCTACCGGCTGCACGGCGAGAAGCGCTACATCACCAACGCGCCCGTGTGCGACTTCATTGTCGTGCACGCGCGCACCGGCAATAGCGGCGGCTTTCTCGACTACAGCGCATTCGTGCTCGACAGCCGCAGCGTCGGCGTGCAGATCAGCGCGAAGCCGCACGAGAAGGTCGGCCTGCGCACCACGGCGATGGGCGACATCCGCTTCGACGGCACGTGGGTGGCCGCCTCGCAGCGGATCGGCGCGGAAGGCTCGGGCGGCCCGATCTTCCAGGCCAGCATGGAATGGGAGCGCAGCTGCCTGTTCGCGATCTACCTCGGNGCGATGCGGCGGCAGTTGCGCCACACGTGGCAGCACGCGCGTACGCGCGTGCAGTTCGGCCAACCGCTCGTTGCCCATCAAGCGCTCGCGCACCGGATCGCGGACATGCACGTGCGGCTCGAAAGCGCGCGTCTCGCGTGCCTGCACGCGGCATGGAAGCTGGACGAGAAACTGCCCGCGCAGGATACGGCGGCTATCGCCAAGCTGCTGGTGTCCGAGGCAAGCGTGAAGAATGGCCTGGACGCCCTGCATATCCATGGCGCGAGCGGCGTGATCGAGGGCGACATCGAGCGGCAGTTGCGCAACGCGCTGCCNTCGACGCTGTTCTCGGGCGGCAACGAGGTGCTCAAGGATCAACTACTGCGGCAGCTCGGCCGCGCACTCCAATCATCGGCAGGACAAGCATCATGAAGACGCAAGCCAGCGTGGGACAAGCCGGGCTCGGCAAGGAAGACCTGCTCGCTGCCGCGGGCGTGTACGTGGAGTACACGCGCGCCGAGGGCGACTACCTCTACATGCGCGACGAGGACGATGAGGAAGTGCCGGTGCTCGACATGGTCGGCGGGTTCGGCGCATCGCTGCTCGGCCACTATCACCCCGAGATCACGGCGGTGCAGCAGGACTGCATCGCACACCGGCGGCCGTTCCTCGCGCAGGGCTCGTGCCGACAGCGCTCGCTCGACCTCAAGGAAGCGCTGGCCGACTACCTGCACCGGCATACCGGCACGGACTTCAGCGTCGCGCTCTATAGCACGGGCACCGAGGCCGTGGAGGCCGCGCTCAAGCACGCGCGCTACGCGTTCGGGCAGCGCGTGGGCGCGCTCGCCGATGCGTGCAACGCCAACGTGCGCGAGCTGCTGACGCGGCTCGAGCGCGGCGAGGTGCGCATCGAGGCGGCGTTCCTGCATGATTGCGAGCGCCTGCTGGGCCAGGAGCCGCTGGAAGGACTGGACGATCTGCTGGGCGCCGTGGCGGCCGCCAACCAGCAGGCGTTCAACGCGCAGCCCGTGATCGCGGCCTTTCCGCGCGCGTTTCACGGCAAGACCATGGGCTCGCTCGCGCATACCTGGAACCGCGACGCGCGCCTGCCGTTTATCCGCAATCACGGCGCGGCGGTCTTCATCGAGTCGCCGCAGGACTTTCTGNAGGAGGTGGAGCGCCGCAGCCTCGCGTACTTCCGCTTCGAGTTTGCGCCGTTGCGGCTCGTCCGNTGCACGANGCCGACGCTCGCGGCNGTGATCTACGAACCGTTGCGCGGCGAGGGCGGCGTGCTCGAACTCGGGGCCGCCGACAAGACGCTGCTACGCGAGTTGCGCGCGCGTCATCCGCAAGTGGCGCTGATCGCAGACGAGATCCAGTGCGGGCTCGGCCGGACCGGGCACGCGGTGGAGAGTCTCGCTTGCGAGCTGCCGGCCGACTACCTGACGTTTGCCAAGTCGCTCGGCGGCGGACTGGCCAAGATCTCGGCGCTCGCCGTGCGCAAGGACCTCTACTACGCCGAATTCAGCATGCTGCACAGCTCGACCTTCGCCGAGGACGACATGTCTTCGATGATCGCGAAGCGCAGCCTGGAAATCATCGAGCGCGACGACCTGGCCGGCCGCAGCGCGCAGCTCGGNCAGNCGCTGCTCGGCGAGCTGCGCGCGCTGCAAAAGCGCTGGCCGCGCGTGATCGCCGACGTGCGCGGCCGCGGCTGCATGCTGGGGATCGAACTGCAGGACTATGCCGATCACCCGTCGGCCGTGCTCTCGAGCCTCGCGCAGCAGCAGATGCTCGGCATGCTCGCCGCGGGCTACCTGCTGCATCGCCATCGCGTGCGCGTGCTGCCGTCGCTCGGGCGCCGTCGTGTGCTGAGGCTGCAGCCGTCCGCGTATCTCGGCAGCGCCGAGGTCGGGCGCGTTTGCGAGGCGCTCGATCAGCTGTGTGCGGTGCTCGACGCAGGCGATGCCGCCACGTTGCTGCGCCACTTGTCGGGGCCTGGTGAGACCGAAGCCGAGGCCGACGCCGACGCCCGCGCAGCGGCCGCATGGACCGACGCAGCCGCGTCGCAAGCCGGTGCCGCTGCCGCCACGAATGCCTGCGAGCGTGTCGGCTTCATCGCGCACCTGGTCGATACGGAAAGCATGCGCGCGTGGGACCCCGCCGTGGCGGCGCTCTCCGACGACCAGCTCGGCGAGCTGCGCGGACACATGCAGCGCGCGCTTGAGCCGCAGCGCGTGGCCCGCCGCCGCGTGCGCTCGGCGCTCGGGCACGAGGTGGAACTGCTGCTCTACGCGATCCTGATGGACGCCGAGGCCATCGAGCAGGACATGCGCTTCAACAAGTCCGGGCAGATCCGCGCGCAGGTCCATCACGCGTACCGGCAGGCGCGCGAGGACGGTTGCAGCCTCGTGGGATTCGGTGGCTATACGTCGATCGTCACGGCCAACTGCACGGACTTCGACCACGATCACCCGGCGGTGACCACGGGCAACGCGCTGACCGTGGCCACGAGCATGTCCGCGCTGCGCGACGCCGCGCGCGCGTCGAACATCCGGCTCGCATCCGCGCACGTGGCCGTGGTCGGCGCGGCCGGCAATATTGGGCAGACGCACGCGGCCTTGCTCGCGCGCGAGTGCGGCAGCTTGCTGTTGCTTGGCCGCCCGGGCTCGCTTGGACGGCTGCGCGCCGCCGCCACGGCGGTGGCCGCCGAATTGCGCGAAGCGCTGCGCAGCCCCTGGGGCGTGGTGGATACCGCGGACCACCAGGCTGGCGAAGGCGAGCTGATGGTCCGCGTGCGGCGCGCATGGGACGGTGAGTCGCCGCCCGACGCCGAGTCGCTCGCCGCATGGCTGCTGGACGAAGGACTGATCCGCCTAGGTGACGCCGTGGAGCTGTGCCGGCTCGCGGACATCGTCGTGAGCGCATCGAACAGCGCGCACGCGGTGCTCGATGCCGCGTGCTTCGCCACCGACCGACCGGTGCTCGTCTGCGACGTGGCGGTGCCCGGCGACGTCGACGCGGCGTCGCTCGCCGTGCATGACAACGTGCGCGTGATCCGTGGCGGCATTGTCAACCTGCCGATGGCGCCGGACTTCGGCCTGCCCGGCATGCGGCTCGCGCCGGGCAAGGTCTATGCGTGTGCCGGCGAGACGCTGCTGCTCGGGCTCGCGGGCGTGCGGCGCGACTTCAGCAAGGCGGCCATCACGACCGCGCAGGTGCGCGAGATCGGCGCACTCGCGCGTCTGCATGGCTTCGAGCTGGTGCAGAAACAATGAGCGACGCGCAGGCGCATACGCCGGATAAGCGCACGCCGCCCCCGCCGGCATCGCTTGCCGATCTGCTGGCGCTCGCCGCGCTGGCACCGTCGTCGCACAATTGCCAGCCGTGGCACGTGAGCCTGCTGGATGCCGAAGGACGTCCCGTGAGCGGGCCCGATGCGCCGCGCCGGCTGGTGATCAGCATCGACCGGCGCCGTGCGCTGGACGCGCTGCCCGCGCTGCACACGGAGATGTCGATCAGCGCCGGCGGCTTTGCAGCGATCCTGCTGAACCTGCTGCGCCTCGCTGGCTGGCAGGCGGAAGCGGCATTGTTGCCCGCNCCTCGCGATGTGCCGGGCGGCAGCCTGTCGCCGCTTGTCCGCATCGACCTCGGCGGCTTCCAGTCCGGGCGGGTATCCCCGCAGCTGGCGCGGCTCGCTGCAGCCCTGCGCCGCCGCCACACCGATCGTGGGGAATACGGCGGCACGTTCGATCTCTACGCGCTCGCACGCTGCAACCTGCTGCCGCACAGCCTCGGGGGCGCGGCGGACGGCCTGCGCTGGCGCGTGGTGCAGTCGGGCAAGCGCTACGAGCGCCTGTGCGAGTTCTACCGGCGTCACGCAGCGCGCGACTTCGTGCATCGGGCCGCGTGGCGCGAGACGTATCGCCACCTCGTGTTCAGCGACGCACAGTCGGTGCCGGACGGCATCGGCATCAACATCCAGAGCCTGTTTGGCCCGATGCCTGCGTGGCGCCGCCAGCTGCATCGCGTGCTGCTGCATCCGGCGCTGCTCGCGGCGTTCGGTCCCGTGGGCGCGTCGGCGCGCATCGGCGTGCATCTCGAACGTCTGATTCGCGGCAGTCCGGCCGTGGTGGTGCTGAGCGCGGCGCCGAACAGCCGGCTCGCGAGCCGCGACGTGCTCGCGGGTGAGGCCATCGTTCGCCTGTGGCTCGCCGCCACCGAGCACGGACTTAGCCTGCATCCGCTCTCGGTCGCGCTGCAGCACCCGGACCTGCGCGCGGCGCTCGGCCGGTTGCTCGGCTGCGAAGAGCCGCTGCTGTTCATCGCCCGTGTGGGCACGCCGCTGCAGGCGAGCGGCCCGAGCCGCCGCTACCGGCGCGCGCCCGCGCTGTTCTGTTCGCCGCCGCCGGCAGCGGACGCCCCTGTTCTTACGCAATGACCGGAATGCCCATGCCTCAGACATCGATCCTAACCCTCGGCCTTGTGGCCGTGTGCCTCGCATGCGCCGCGCCCGTCGTGGCCTCCNCCGCCCAGCCNCCCTCGTCCTCGCAGGCANCTGCGCCCGCGCGCGTCCAGCCCGGTATGCAGCCCGACACGCAGATGCTCGCGCAGTGGATCCACGGCGCCGAGCACATCCTGCGCGGCCAAACCTCGGCCGCCGTCATGAGCATGAAGATCAAGAAGACGAGCTTTGAGCGCGAGTACGACCTGATGGTGATGACGGACGACCGCAACCCCGCTTCGAAGGTGCTGCTGCGCATGCTTGGCCCCGCGCTGTGGCGCGACAACGCCACGCTCAAGGTCGGCGACAAGATCAGCTTCTACGATCCGCGCACGAACCGCATCACGGTGATGGGCAACTCGATGCTCGGCGACAACTGGATGGGCAGCCACTTCACCAACGACGACCTCATGCGAGAGACCGATCTCTCGCGCCATTACAGCTATGTGCTCGTTGCCGGCGCGGCGGGGAAGGACGCCGCGGGCCAGCCCGTGGACGACTACACGATCTCGCTCTCGCCGCTGCCGACGGCGCCGGTCTCGTGGGGCAAGGTGNTCTACCGGCTCTATGTGGGCNCCGACGGCCAGGCCTATCCGCAGCGCGTGGAGTACTTCCGGCGCGCGGGGGACGACAAGCCCGTGCGCGCGCTCGTCTATGAGGATGTGCGCGTGATGGACGGCAAGGCCGTGCCGACGCGCCTGACCATGAACGTGCTCGACCAGCCCGGCGAGTACACCCGCATCGACTACAAGCGCATTCGCTTCGGCCTCGACCTCAAGGCCGACGAATTCACCGAGCGCGCGTTCCGCTGAAGACGCCCGATGACGAGCTCCACTTTCAAGATGGCGTGGCGGAACCTGCGCCGCAACCGCAAGCGCAGCATTGTCGCCGGTGCCGGCATCGCGCTGGCCATGTCGCTGTGCATGGCCACGCTCGGCATCATGGACGGCCTGAGCCTGGACCTGATCCGTGGCACCGTCGACGGCGAGGTNGGCCATATCCAGGTCCATCATCCCGACTACCTTGCCACGCGCCAGGTGCTCAAGACGGTNCCGGCNGGCGCCGACGACCTCGCGCGGCTGCGCGAGCCGCCGCAGGTCGAGCAGGCCGCCAGGCGGCTGTACGCGTGGGGCTANCTGAGCCACGGCCAGCGCTCGAGCGGCGTGCAGCTGATGGGCATCGACCCCGCCGCCGAGCGCGTGGTCACCACGATCCACCGCACGCTCGAGCGCGGCGCGTTCGTGCCCGAGCAGCCCACGCCGTGGAAAACCGCGAAGCCGCTGTCGGTCGCACAGGCCGAGCAGGACCGGCGCCTGACCGAGGCCGCGGTGGATGACGCGTTCGCGCGCCTGGAACATGGCACGCGTCGAGCCGCGGACGCCAACGCCGTGCGCCGCGCAAACGCGTCGGCCGCGATCGCTGAACAGCTGGCGCCGCGCCCCGAGCGGCCGCCCGGCGTGGTGCTCGGCAGCAAGCTCGCGAACAACCTCGACGTGGAACCCGGCGATCGTGTGAGCCTGCTCTACGAGAACACGCTCGGTGCGCAGTCGACGCTCGATCTCGAAGTCGTCGGCATCTCGCGATCGGGACTCGATGCCACGGACCGCTCGCGCGTGCTGATGCAGGCGGACGATCTTCAGAAGATGCTGCTGCTCGAAGCGCAGGCGCACGAAATTGCGATCCGCGTGCGCGATCCGCGCGATGCGGTCGACGTGGCCGCCACGCTCGAGCGCGCGCTGTNGGCCCCGGGCGGTGCGCCGCNGCTCGTGCAGGCGTGGTCGCAGCTGCGGCCGGACATCATGGCGCTGATCGCATCCAACCGGGCGCTGATGGGCACGCTCGTGTTCATCGTGTTCCTCGTCGCCGGCATCGGCGTGCTCAACACGATGCTTGTCGGCGTGCTCGAGCGCCAGCACGAAATCAGCCTGCTCAAGGCGCTCGGCCAGGCGCCGCGCCACATCATGGGCCTCGTGATGCTGGAGACCTTCTGGCTCACGGCCCTGGCGTGCCTGGCCGGGCTTGGGCTCGGCTACGTCGCGCAGGGATGGCTGCATACGCACGGCCTGGATGTGTCGGCGTTCGGCGAGTTCTCGATGTCGGGCGTGAGCGTTGCGCCGGTGCTGCGCGCGAGCCTGTCGCCGGAGAGCGCGCTGATCCCGCTCGTGTGCCTGTTCTTCATCAACCTGCTGGCGGCGCTGGTACCGGCCGCGGTGGCCACGCGCATTCCCGCCGCCCAAGGACTGTCCGTCAAATGACCATGGAACACAGACTCGCGCTGCGCAACCTGCTGCGCAACCGCCGCCGCAGCGTGCTGACGGCCCTGATTGTCGTCGCCACCGTCGCGTTGATGACGATTTTCCAGGGGCTCTCGGAGGGCGGGCACAAAGCGATGATCGACGTTGGCGTGCGCATGGGCCTCGGCCATCTGCTGGTGTCCGAGCGCGGCTATGCCGACAACCCGGGCCTGGACCGGCTCGTCGCGAATGGCGAGGACCTGGCCGCGCGCCTGCGCGCGAAGCTGCCGCAGGCGAGCCACGCGGTGCCGCGCCTGCGCCTGAACGCGATGGCGCAGTCGGGCGGCAATACGGTGGCCGTCACCGCGTCTGGCGTGGTGCCCGGGCTCGAGACGCAGGTGTCGGGCATCGCGGACCACAAGGCCATCGTGCAGGGCGAGCCGCTGGGCGCGAGCGCGGCGAGCACCCCCGCCGGCCAGCTGCCGCCCGTCGTGATCGGCTCGCGCCTCGCTCGCGCGCTCGGCGTGGGGCTCGACGACCGTGTGACGCTGACGGTCAAGCCCGCCACGGGCCAGGACTTCGCGCGCGCAGCGTTCCGCGTTGCCGGGATCTTCCACACGGGCATGGTCGAGCTGGATGCGTTCTGGGTCGAGCTGCCGCTCGCGCAAGCGCAGCGTCTCGCGCGTGCGGGCCATGGGGTCAGCGAGATCGCGCTCTACCTGCACGACCAGTCGGGGCTCGACGCGGCGCTCGATACGGCCGCCGCCGCGCTGCGCGTGCTGCTGCCCGTCGAAGCGAAGGGGCAGTCGCTGCAGGTGCGCCGCTGGAGCGAGGCGGCGCCCGAACTGTACTCGGCCGTGATGCTAGACGCCGCCGGCATGTACCTGCTGATGGTGATCGTCATGATTGTCGTCGCGGCCGGCATCCTCAACACGATCGTGATGTCGGTGATGAAGCGCGCGCGCGAGTTCAGCGTGATGCTCGCGCTCGGGGCGAGTCCGTTGCTCGTCACGCGCGTGGTGCTGCGCGAGGCGCTGTATCTCGCGGCGCTCAGCGTCGCGCTCGGGCTCGCACTCGGTTACGGCGCGCATCTGCATTTCGCCACCGAGGGCCTGAACTTCCGCGAGATCTTCGGCACGAGCCTCGAAGCGGGCGGCGTGCTGCTGCCGGACCGCTTCTATTCGTACCTGCAGCCGAAAAAGCTATTCACCGGCGCGGGCTTCGTGTTTCTGCTGACCGTCGTCGTCACGGTCTATCCGGCCTACCGGGCCGGGCGGCTTTCTCCACTTCAATCGAGTCAACATGGCTGAGCAAGACGCCTTCGCGCCCATCGTGCAGCTTCGCGGCATCGGCAAGGTCTTTCGCCGCAAGCAACAGTCGGTCAGCGCGCTCTCCGACATCAACCTGAGCATTCGCCATGGCGACTTCGCCGTGATCGCGGGGCCGTCCGGCTCCGGCAAGACGACGCTGCTGAACATCATCGGCCTGCTCGACACCGCCACGGCTGGCGAACTGACGTTCAACCAGCGGCCACTGTCGCAGGCGTCGATGACCGAGCTCGCGCGCATCCGGCGCGACGAGATCGGCTTCGTGTTCCAAGCGTACAACTTGATGCCCGTACTGACCGCGGCCGAGAACACCGAGATGGTCATGGAGTTCCAGGGCCGCCCGCCCGCAGAGCGCCGCCGCGTGTCGCGCGAGGTGCTGGGGCAGCTTGGCCTCGGCGAGCTCGCGGACCGCTTTCCCGACCAGCTGAGCGGCGGCCAGCAGCAGCGCGTGGCGGTCGCGCGCGCGATCGCGAGCCGCCCGCGGCTCGTGATTGCCGACGAGCCCACCGCCAACCTCGATTCGAAATCGGCCACGAACCTGATGGACCTGATGGTGCGCCTGAACGAAGAGGAGGGCATCACGTTCGTGTTCAGCTCGCACGATCCGCAGGTCATCGAGCGGGGCCGGCGCGTGATCTCACTGCGCGACGGCAACATCGTCACCGACAAGCAGACCCCGCAGACCATGCAGCGGATCGATGCGCTGGCCTAGCATCATGGGCCGGCTCGCGCGCGGTGGCGCCGTGATGCTGCCGCTCATGCTCGGCGGCATGGGCCCCGCCGCCGCGCAACAGGATGCAGCGGTGCTCGACGCGCTCGGGCTTTCCGGCAACGGCGAGGCAAAAGGCGCCGCAGAGGGTGCAGCTGAGGGTGCCGGTGCAGACCGCCCAGCCCGGCCCGAGATCGACTGGGGCGGCGTGTTCCAGTACCGCGCGGTCGCGAGCCGGCCGGGCGATGAGAACCGTGCCGGCTACGCGAGCATGGCGACGCTGCGTCTCACGTCAGAGGCCACCTACGGCGCGCTGCGCGGAGTCGCGCATGTGAACGTAGAAGACTGGCGCGCCTCGCGGCCATGGCTCATGCAGTCGCTCGTGGAGAACCAGGGCCAGGCCGACCGTATCCGCAGCCTCGCGCTGCGCGAGCGCGACAGCAAGTCGCTGCAGTCGTTGGGCATGGACTGGCTGTATGTGCAGGCGAGCTTCGCGCGCGCGCGCGTGACGGTCGGGCGTCAGCCGGTGAGCCTTACGCTTTCGCGGCTGTGGTCGCCGGCCGATACCTACGCGCCATTTCTCCCCGGCGACGTGGAGCGTCTCTACAAGGCCGGCGTGGACGCGGCGCGGCTCGACTATTACGTGACCGACCGCGTGAGCACGCAGAGCATCGTGAGCGGAAGCCAGGACGGCGGCGGCGCCACGCGCGCGAAGTGGCTGCAGCGTATCGAGTATGGCGGCGAGACGAGCAAATCGTTCTTCTCTGTCGGCCAGCGCCGCAACTGCGATCTCGCGTCGGCGGGCGCGCTCGTCACGGGTGTGGCCGACGTGGACTGGTATGGCGAGGCGCTGGCGTTCCGCGGCCGCGACAGCCGCGCGGACAGCTGCTCGGGCACCGGGCAGGACAGCGGACAGGACAACGAGCGCGGCGGCTGGGGCCACCGCGCGGTGCTCGGGGCCAGCCGAAAACTCGCGCCCAACATGATCGGCACGCTTGAGTACCTTCACCAGACGCCGGTCAGCCGCCAGGCCGACCTGCCGTGGCTCGGCTCAGGCAGGCAGTACCTCGGGGCCTCGATCTCTTACGAGGCGCATCCGCTCGTGCACGTGGACGGGCTGTGGTTCGTGAACCTGACCGACCGCGGCCAGCAGCTCACGCTCGCGATGCGCTACACGCCGCAGCGCAACGTCGTGCTGCGCGCGAGCGTGGCCGGGCCGCTCACGGGCACCGGGCGTCGCGACGGCGTCGCGAGCGAGTACTGGCGCCAGGGGCGCGTCGCGCAGCTCGGTCTCGACTGGTACTTCTGATTGTTCCGCCTGACTCGCACGCCGATGCCCCCGGCTGACCCCACCCATCGACAGACAACGACACCATGAACCTGGCCACGCTGCGCAAGCTGATCTTCGAAAAAAACCTACCCGCCATGCTGCGCCTTGGCGGACAGGCCAATCATCTCTATCGCAGTGCGTTTGCCACGTCGGCNGGCGCGAACGGCGTGCTTGCGCTGCTGGCGCGCGAGCCGAGCGGCGTNGAGGCCATCGNGCGCCACATGGCGCTCGGTCCGGGCCAGCTGCCGGCCGTGGAAGCGTGGCTGGAGTGCGGCGTCAAGGCGGGCGAGATCGCGCGCCGCGATGGCCGCTACCGGCTCCGGGGGCGCTTGTCGCGGATGCTCGCGCAAAGCGGCAACGCCACACTCGGCGCGCTGTTCGAGGAGGTGAGCCGCTACCACTACGACGCGATCCTGCACGCGCCGCAGCGGCTGCGNGAGTCACGCCCCTATACGCTGGCCGACCANGACGGCGACCTGATCGCGCGTGCCTCGCGCATNCTCGAGCCGCTCGTCGAAGAGGCGATCGACTGGGCGTTCGGGACGATGCCCGCCACNGACGCCTCGGTGCTCGAGATCGGCTGCGGCGCGGGCCACTACGTCGGCTACATGCTGTCGCGGCGACCCGCGCTGCACGTGGTCGCGCTCGACTACCAGGCCGAGGTCGCCGACGCGGCCCGGCGCAACCTTGCCGCGAGCGAGCACCGTGGCGCGGATCTGTGGATCGAGCATGCGGACATCCTCGGCTTCGAGACGTCCGAGCGTTTCGACCTGATCACGCTGCACAACAACATCTACTACTTCAGCGGCGAGCGCCGCGCGGCGCTGCTGCGCAAGGTGCGGGCGCTGCTGCGGCCGCGGGGGCGCCTGCTGCTGACCACGAGCTGCCGCGGTGGCAGCGCCGCGATTGCCGCGTTGCATCTGTGGTGGGCGCTCTCCGAAACCGAGGACGGCCTGCCGCAGCGCGAGACGCTCACCCGGCTGCTGCGCGAGCACGGCTTTGCCAACGTGCAGGACAGGCGNGTGCTGCCCGGCGAGAGCTATTACGCCTTTCTCGCGAGCGTTGCGTGACGCGCCGCGACACCTTTTTGCCGAACCTTCTCTACCGGAGCGCCCCATGGATACGCTGACCCTCGAACCCTTGCCACGCCCTTACAACGGCCCGGACGAACCGGCGTGCGAGGCGTTGCCCGCGCGTGATGCTGGTGGGGCGGGTGAGGCGGGCGGTGCCGCCGCCGATGGCATCTGGGCGCTCGGCTTCGGCACGGCGCTGGCGCTCGGCGCGGGCGCGCTGGGCGGCAAGGGATGGAGTCTTGCCCGCATGCACGCGGCAGGCCTGCCGGTGCCGGCCGGGTTCTGCATTCCCGCCGCCGCTTTCGAGCGTTTTCTCGCCCACAACGACCTTGATCTGGCGCAGGCATGGGCGCGCGGCGACGAAGCGGCGCTTGCCGATATCGCGCAGCGCATCCGCCGCGCCGCGTTTCCGCCGGGCGCGGCGGAACAGATCCTGCAGGCGCATGCCACGCTGGGCGCTGTGCCGGTGGCCGTGCGCTCGTCGGCGCTCGGCGAGGATTCGGTGGCGCACTCGTTCGCGGGCCAGTACGCCACGTTCCTCTACGTGCGCGGCGCCGACAGCGTGCTGGACAGCGTGCGCAACTGCTGGGCGTCGCTGCTGAACGCCGGCGCACTGGCGTACCGCCGCGAGCGCGGTGCGGCAGCGGCCGGCGAGGCGCTCGCGATGGCGGTCGTCGTGCAGGCGATGGTGCCGGCCGAGCGCGCGGGCGTCGCGTTCGCGCACGATCCGGTGAGCGGGCGCGACGATGCCTGGCTCGTCGAGGCCTGCTACGGGCTCGGCGAGGGACTGGTGTCGGGGCGCGTGAGCTCGGACCTCTACCGGATCGACGCCGCCGGGCTCGGCATCGTGGAGCGGGAAATCCGGACCAAGGCATCGGCGGTGCAGTGGGATGCCGGCGCGGCGCGGGTCGTGGAGCAGGACGTACCGCCGGCGCTGCGCGACGCACCTGTGCTGGACGCCGCGCGCGCCCGCGCGGTCGGCCTGCTGCTGCAGCGCTGCAACGTGCTCTTCGGTGGGCCGCAGGACATCGAATGGGCGCAGCACGGCGACACCACGTGGCTGCTGCAAAGCCGGCCGATCACGAGCGTGGCGGAGCCGGCCACGCCGCACCAGGGGCAGCCCGCGCCCGATGTGGCGCAACGCGCGCTGTGGTCGCGCATGGATATCGGCGAGATCTTCACGGGGCGCATGACGCCGCTCGGCATCTCGTTCGCGCGTCATTACCAGTACAAGGTGCACCGCGCGTGCGGTACGGGCATCGGGCTGCTGGACCTTGGTGATCCTGACGAGTACATGGGTTACTACAAGGGCCACGTCTACCTCAACGTTGCCTATACGGCGTACCTGCTTTCGCAGACGCCGGCGGGGTTCGACCAGCGGCCCTTCCTGGCCCGCTTCGCGAGCGAGGACGTGGATGTCGCCGGCTACCGCAATCCGTACGGGGACCGCCATCACGGCTCGCGACTGCGCTCGTGCGCGTACTGGGTCTGGAAGACGCTGGGCGAGCTGGCGGGGGCCAAGGCGCGCGCGGCGCGGATGGTCGCGTCGCGCTATCGCGAGTTCGATCGCGCGGCGGCGCAGGACCTGACGGCGATGGGCCTCGACCAGCTGCGCGANGAACTGACGCACGCGCTCGACTACTTCCGCGCGATGCATATCGGCTATCTGCCGTTCTACATCAANGCGTTCGCCACGTACGGCNTGCTCGAGGAACTCTGTCATGCATGGTTGCCGGGCGTGGGCACGCATCTGCAGAACCGGCTCAAGGGCGATATGTCGAACTTGCGTACGATCCGCAGCGCGCGCGACATCTGGACGCTGCGCCAGTCGCTGGCGCGCTATCCACGCGTCGAGGCGATGATCCGCGCGTTGCCGGCGGGCGAACTGCATGCGGCGCTGGGCCGCGACGCCGAGGGCGCCATCTTCCTGCGCGAGGAGCTCGCGCCGTTCCTGCGCGAGAACGGCGTGCGCGCACGGCAGGAGATGGAGCTCTCCCACCCGCGCTGGATCGACGATCCGACCTACGTGTTCCAGATCCTCAAGATCTACCTCGAGCGCGGCAACACCGTCGAAGACCGCCTGGCCGCCACGAAAGAGGTGGCCGATGGCGGCGAGGAAACCGAGGCACTGCTGCGTCGGCTGCCGGCCTGGAAGCGCGCCGTCGTGCGCCGTGTGATCCGTCTCTATTGCGGCTGCAGCGAGCTGCGCGAGGAGACGCGCATGAGCATGATCACCTCGATCTGGCTCGTGCGCCGCGTGCTCGTCGAGCTGGCCCGCCGCCTTGGGGCCGAAGGCGTGCTGCACGACGAGCGCGAGTTCGCGTACCTCGACTTCGCCGACCTGTGCGCGTACGCGAACGGCGACGCGAGCGCGGCCGAGTGTTTCCCGCGCGCGCGCATCGATGCTGCACGCCGGCTGCACGANGCACGCGNGCGCGACGACGAACCGCCGCTCACGTTCTTCGGCCAGGCGAGCGCGCGGCCGCGTGGCGCGCAGGCAGGCGGCACCGCGCAAGGCGCGCTGCATGGCCTCGGCACGTCGCGCGGGCGCGTGCGCGCGAAGGCGCGCGTGATCCACGACGTCGACGCGCAGGCGGGCGAATTGCAGAAGGGCGAGATCATCGTGACGCGCTTCACCGATGCCTCTTGGACACCGCTCTTCGCGCTGGCCGGCGGCATCGTCACGGACGTGGGCTCGATGCTCTCGCACAGCTCGATCGTCGCCCGCGAGTTCGGCCTGCCATGCGTTGTCAACACGGGCAACGCGACCGCGCGCATCCGCACGGGCGACTGGGTGTCGCTCGACGGCGAATCGGG
>Ga0055541_1000251_pt1 | contig 19517 bp, 4 predicted proteins | sample Araplavi_mTSA_r2_2_FD_55169 | JGI IMG/M metagenome (GOLD analysis project Ga0055541, IMG submission 55169) | Arabidopsis root microbial communities from North Carolina, USA - plate scrape CL_Cvi_mTSA_r2 | ecosystem: Host-associated > Plants > Roots > Endosphere | place: USA: North Carolina | reverse complement strand
TTTGCGATATCGAAGGCAAGGAAGTCGAACAGCTCCCCCTCTTCGATTGCCCGATTCCAAGCCGTAACCCCAGCGTCTGATTTACGGAATACCATTCGCAGNGCATCATGATGCTCCACNATGGTTCGTAAAGTCTTGCGCAGAGCCTCCTCATTAAATCCGTCCTGCCGATACAGCATGAACGACTGNTTATAATGATGCATGTCATCNAGATCCAGTCCGAAATACCAGCGTTGGATTGGCGTCAGCTCAGCCTCGCCAGACACCTCNCCTTGATCGGCTATCCTGCCGATCGGCTGAAGCTGCAGACTCAATTGCGCTATCGTCGGGTATTTGAACAGGTCNCGTATTTCCAACTTGTATCCAGCCTGATGCAGACGCGATGACACTTGAATCGATTTGATCGAATCTCCACCCAGTTCGAAGAAATGATCATTCGTTCCAACCCGCTCCACATGCAAGACACTCTGCCATGCGGCAGCCAACGCAATCTCTGCATCCGTGCGTGGAGCTTCATATTCCGTCCCCGTATACGCAGCGCCTTCCGGTGCTGGAAGTCCCTTGCGATCCAGCTTGCCGTTCGGCGTAAGCGGCATTCGCTCAAGCCTCATAAAGTGCGATGGTATCATGTAGGCCGGCAATTCCTTCGCTAACGCAGCTCTCCATTCACCTGCCGTAAGCTCACGCTCGGAAGTGTAATAAGCACACAGTACCTTCCGCCCGCTTCCATCTTCCTTCGCGACGACGGCTGCTTCACGGATATGCGGCGTTTGCTGCAGCTTCGATTCGACCTCTCCGATTTCGATGCGGTAGCCGCGAATTTTCACCTGATGATCGGTGCGCCCGATTAATTCAATGTTGCCGTCCGGCAGCCATTTCGCCAAATCCCCTGTACGATACATGCGTTGACCGTCAGCGAACGGATCGCGCACGAATTTGTCTGCTGTCATTTCTGGCCTATTCCAGTATCCGCGTCCGACTCCGGCGCCTGCGATATACAGCTCTCCAGCCAGACCAACAGGCTGAAGCGACAAGTTCTCACCGAGAATGTACATCGATACGTAAGGAAGCGGCTTACCGATTGGCACAGAGCGCACTGGATCTGATGAAATCGGCTCATAATAGCTCGAGTCAACGCAAGCTTCAGTGACGCCATAGCTGTTAATGATGCGTAAATGTGAACCGAAGCGATCGAGCAGCTTGCGGAATTCATCTGCAGGACACAGATCGGAGCCAATAATTAATAATTTCAGGCTGTCAATGTCCATGCGATGCTCATACACATGCTCCATAAGTGGAATGACGAGAGCAGGTGTCGATTCGAACATCTGAATGCCGCTGCTGCGAAGAAGCTCTGCTAATGCACCCGGGTTCGCTCTTGTATCGCTCGGGCAGAGTACAAGCTCTCCTCCATGCAGCAGTGTGCGAGCGAGATCACCTGAGAATACGTCGAACGAGAAACTCGCCCATTGCAGCCAGCGAATTCCCGGCTCATGCAATTCATACTCGGCCTTCCAAGCCTCTGCCATCGCAGCGAGCTGACGATGCTCGATCATGACTCCCTTCGGATTGCCGGTTGTACCCGATGTATAGATGACATAACAGAGATGGTCTGGCTCGCAGTTCGGCTCCAGGTTCGTATCGTCCTCATGATAGGAAGCTTCGTCTTCCAACAGCACCCACGTTCCCTCGAAGGACACTTTATCTTGTAAATGACACTGCGTCAGAAGTATTCTTGCCTTCGCATCTTCCAGCATGTAGCGAATGCGATCCTCCGGATATTCCGGATCAATCGGGACATAAGCTCCGCCTGACTTCAAGACGGCCATGACCCCCACGACCATATCAATCGAGCGATCGGCCATAACGCCAATTAAGTCATCTGGCTTCACACCTTCTGCCCGCAATGTTCTCGCAAGCTTATTCGCCCGTTCGTTCAACTCGCGGTAAGTCATGCGCTCATTCCCGAACACGACTGCAGGTTGCTCTGGTGTCCGTTCTGCCTGTTCTTCGAACAATCGATGAATCGTTTCGTCAGGAGCTTTCAATGAATGGGTTGGATTGAACACCTGCAAGATCTCGTCGCTCTCCTGCACGGTAAGCATTCCTAGTTCGCCCAGTTGCGCATCCGGGTGATTGACGATGTCCTTCAACAATTGGCTGAAATGCTCTGCCATGCGGTGGATCGTCTCTGATTTGAACAAGGAAGTCGCATACTCGAAGCTGCAATCCAGCCCCGCCTCATCTGCCTTCACATCCAAGCTCACATCGAACTTCGATATTGTGTATTCCAGTGGATATGGCTTCATTTGAAGCTCGCCCAGGGAATCAGCCTTCATGTCCGTATTGTCTAGGGCGAACATGGTGTCAAACAGCGGATTGCGGCTTAAATCCCTAGTCAACTGCAGACCTTCCACCAATTCCTCAAACGGATACTGTTGATGCTCGTAGGCCCCCAGCATTGTGCTTCTAATCTCATCCAGATAGGAACGAAATGCCTTAGCACCTTCCGGATAAGCACGAATGGCAAGCGTATTGACGAACATGCCAATTAACGGTTGAAGTTCTTCATGTGTTCTGCCGGCAATCGGTGTTCCGACCACGATGTCTTCTTGGCCCGTATACTTGTGCAGCATGACGGTATAAGCAGCTAGAAGCACCATGTACAATGTCGTTCCGGTGTCAGCGGCAATTCGGTTCAAACCATCTGCCACGTCCTTATCGATTCTAAATGGCAGCGTGAGACCGCCATATTGCTGCATGGCCGGACGAGCATAGTCTGTTGGCAGCTCCAATATCGGCAATTCACCTTGGAATTGGCCAAGCCAATATGCTTGCTGATGCCTCAACTGTTCCTTCTGGGCTTCTGATTGCTGCCATGCCGCATAATCCTTGTATTGAATATGAAGCGGCGATACCTGTCCCCCGTGATAGTGCCGCATGATTTCCTGCAGCACGATACCGATCGATACGCCGTCGGAAATAATATGATGCATATCGAACAGAAGCACATGCTGTTCCTTCGTCTCCGCAATCTCGATCAACCCAACACGAAGCAGCGGCGGCTTATCAAGCTCGAATGTGCGGATGAACTGTTTTACTTGCTGCTGAACCTCTTGTTCTTCGACTTTCCGATATTCAATCGCGAAATCCACAGTATCGTGTATTCGTTGTACAGCCTCTCCCTGCACAAGCTCGAAGCCGGTACGCAAAATTTCGTGACGCGCAATCAATTTGCGGAATGCAGCCTCGAACCTGCTTCGATCCAACTCGCCTTCGAGCAGCATGATGCCAGGCATGTTATAGCCCTGCTCCGCCCCTTCAAGCTGGTGAAGGATATACAGCCGCTTCTGAGCGGAAGATACCGGATAATGATCCTGAGCCTCAGCAACTGGTATCGAAGAATAGGATTCCTCCGCCATCTCGGACATGGCATCTGCCAGTTCTTCTATCGTAGAGAAGCGGAACACATCGCGCAGCGGCAACTGGATATTCATCTCTTGGTGCACCCTGTTAACCAGCGCAGTTGCCCTTAAGGAATGCCCGCCTAGCTCGAAGAAATTGTCTGTCACGCCGACCTGCTCAATTCCAAGCAGTTCCTCCCACATGCGGGCTAAGCTAGCTTCCATTGGTGTACGCGGCGCTACGTATTCCTTGCCCGTGTTGATGCTGCCTTCCGGTGCAGGCAGCGCCTTGCGGTCAACCTTCCCGTTTGAGGTAAGCGGCATCCGCTCCATCTGCACGAAGTAGGATGGAATCATGTAAGCTGGCAGCTCCTGCGCCAATTCGGTTCTCATGTCCCCTACGGTCAGTTGCCGATCCGCCACGAAATATGCACACAACAGCTTTTCGCCATTCTCCTCTCGTGCAATAACAACGGCTTCACGAACCGATTCTACCTTCGTTACTTGGGCTTCTACCTCTCCTAGCTCGATCCGATACCCGCGAATTTTTACTTGATGATCAATCCGGCCTAGGTATTCAATGTTGCCGTCAGGCAGCCACTTCGCCAAGTCGCCTGTCTTGTACATCTTGCTGCCCGGTTCGAATGGATTGTCACAGAATCTGTCCGCGGTCAACTCAGGGCGATTCAAATATCCGCGTGCAAGCCCTTCTCCTGCGACGAACATCTCCCCGGCCACGCCTATCGGCACGCAATGTCGATTCGCATCCAGAATATAGATGCGCAAGGTCGGGATTGGGAATCCGATATTGCTTCTTGCCTGCTCGATCTCGGTTTNCGTGATCTCTTTGTACGTGACATGAACCGTTGTCTCAGTAATCCCGTACATATTAATCAATTGCGTCCGCGGATATTTCGCTCTCCAGTCCTTAAGCAGCTGCGGACTCAGCGCTTCTCCGCCGAAGATCACCATTCGAATGTTCAATTCAGGACTTCCATCTGCAAGTGCTTCCCGAATTAATTGATAGAAGTAAGTCGGTGTCTGATTCAAAATCGTTACCCGTTCTTCAGCCAGCAGCTGCAGGAACATGGCAGGGTTCTTGGCTGTAAGCTGCGGTACAACCACCAATCTTCCTCCGTATAGTAAGGCGCCGTACATTTCCCATACCGAGAAGTCGAAGCAGAAGGAGTGGAACAGCGTCCATGTATCAGTTGAACGGAAGTCGAACAGATTTCTACTGTTGAACAACAGCCGCACGACGTTCTTATGTTCAATCAATGTACCCTTCGGCTTGCCCGTCGTTCCCGATGTATAGATGACATAAGCCAGATCGGAAGGTTTGTTGACTGATGGCGGGTTGGACTTGTCCCCGCTGTATGTCTGCTCGTCATCAAGGAACAACACGGTGCCCTCATAGGCGACTTGATTCCGCAGATGTCGAGGCAAAAGCAAAATATCTGCCCCGGAATCGCTCAGCATATAACTGATGCGCTCTTCTGGATACTCCGGATCGATTGGCACGTAAGCTCCTCCGGCCTTGAGTATAGCGAGCAGCCCCACAAGCATATCCGTCGTACGCTCAGCCATGATGCCTACCAGCTTATCTGCCCCGATGCCTTCTGCACGCAGTACCCACGCCAAGCTGTTAGCCCGTTCATTCAGCTCCTGGTAAGTCAAGAATCCGTCTGTTCCCGTTACAGCAATCGCATCAGGCGTTCTTTCGACCTGTTCCTCGAACAGTCGGTGAATCGTCTTATCACGCGGATAATCCGCTGACGTATCGTTGAACTGTTCGAACAATTGCTGCTTCTCTGTCTCCGTTATGATGCCAAGCTGCTCCAACCGAGCATCGGGATTGCTTATGACTGCTTCCAGCAATTGATTGAAATGGCATGCCAGCCGTTCAATCGTTTCTCGATTGTACAAGGCGGTTGCATATTCAATGCTGCACGCCAGGCCATCGACATCTTCTTCGACATGAAGTGTAAGGTCGAACTTAGCAACGGCATGCTCAATCGGATTCGGCGTCACGGCAAGTCCATCGATGGACCATGCGCCTTTTTCTGTATTTTGCAGGACGAGCACAGTATCGAATATTGGATTACGGCTTACATCTCTTGTCGGTTGAATATGATCAACAAGCTCCTCGAACGGATATTCCTGGTGTTCATATGCTTGTAATGTGGATTGCCGAACCTCCCCTAGGAAGGAGCGGAACGTCTTCTCTCCAGCCGGATAATGGCGAAGTGGAAGTGTGTTGACGAACATACCGATAAGCGGCTCGATGTCTGCATGCGTTCTACCGGCTATCGGCATCCCCACGATGACGTCTTCTTGTCCGGTATACTTGTGAAGCAAGGCCGTATACAACGCCAGCAGCACCATGTACATCGTGGCATCCGAACCCGCTCCAAGCTGCTTAAGCTGGTCCGCCTTGTCGGCAGGAACAATGAATTCCAACGCGCTTCCTGCAAAGCTGCGGAATGCAGGCCGAGTGTAATCCACTGGTAGCTGCAGAACTGGAAGCTCGCCTCGCAATGTCTCCAGCCAATACGCCTTCTGCTCTTCCATCTTGGACAAGTATGCTTCCGAATGCTGCCACGAAGCATAATCCTTGTACTGAAGACGCAATTCAGGCAATTCCTCGCCGCTATACAGTGCAACGAATTCATCTAGCAGAATGCCCATGGATGCCCCGTCCGAAATAATATGATGCATATCGAACAGCAACAGGTGCCGACCTGCGTCCACTTCGATCAGTCCGACCCGAAGCAGCGGTGGCTTATTCAATTGGAACGCCCGTACGAACGAGCGAATGACTGACTCCGCTTCCGATGCAGCTCCAACTATCCAATGCTCGACAGTAAATTCTACATCGCTGTAAATTCGCTGCATGGGTTCCCCGTTGTGCATTTCGAACCCGGTACGCAGCACTTCATGTCTTGCAATCAAGCTGCGGAATGCCGCCTCCAAGCGATCGCGATGGAGCTTGCCTTCAATCGCCATGACGCCCGGCATATTGTAGGACAATTCTGCGCCCTCCATCTGATGAAGAACGAACAGCCGCTTCTGCGCGGAAGATACCGGGTACCACTCTCGGTCTTCCACCCGAGGTATGGATGCAAATCTTTCCTTCTGCATCCCCTGTATGGCGAGAGACATTTGTTCAATCGTCGGGTAGCGGAATACATCCTGCAGTGGCAGAACAACACTCAACTCCCGATGCACCTTGCTGACGAGGGTCGTCGCGCGCAAGGAATGGCCGCCCAGTTCAAAGAATGAATCTGTAACGCCTACGTTCTCGAGACCAAGCACATCCTTCCAGATGAGTGCGAGCTTAGCTTCCAGTTCCGTGCGCGGCTGGATCTTCAAGTTCATACGCAGCCCTTCCTCTGGTAGAGGCAGGGCTCTGCGATCCACCTTGCCGTTAGGTGTCAAAGGAAGTTCTTCTATCTGAATAAAATGCGATGGGATCATGTAAGCTGGCAGTTCACGAGCCAGTATCTCCCTTAGTCCACTAGGTGATAGCTCAGCTTCCGTTGTGAAATAGGCGCATAGCTCCTTCTGTCCACTCGAATCCTCCCGCGCGATTACAGCCGCCTCGCCTACTTCATCGATCCGCAGAAGATAGGCCAATACCTCACCTGGTTCAATCCGGTAACCGCGAATCTTCACTTGCTCGTCGCAGCGCCCGATAAATTCGATCGAACCGTCTGGCAGCCATCTCGCCAAATCGCCTGTCCGATACAAGCGTTCGCCTGGGATAAATGGATCATTCACGAATTTCTCTGCCGTCAATTCCGGACGATTCAAGTATCCTCGTGCCAAGCCATCTCCGCCCGCATACAGTTCGCCGCATACGCCAACGGGAAGAACGTCCCCAGCTTCATCCAGCACATACACTCGCGTATTGCCAATCGGTCGGCCAATCGGAATCGAGCCTCGATCCAAATCAGCAGCCGTAATGGTATGGCAGCAGGTGAAGGTTGTATTTTCCGTCGGCCCGTAGCCATTAATCACCCTTATACCGTTATGCTTCTCCATCACTTTGCGCACGTGCGTAGGAGATACAACATCTCCACCCACCAGCAGCTGTTTGACTCCGTAGAAGCCCTCGATTTGCTGTTCAACCATGACCTGGAACAAACCAGCTGTCATCCACAACGTCGTCACCCGATGACGCTGAATCGCTTCGCTCCAATCTGTAAGCGACACATTGCCAGGAGGCAAGATGGCCAGCGCAGCCCCATTCAGCAGACTTCCCCATATTTCAAAGGTTGCTGCATCGAACGAGATTGTGGAACCTTGCAAGAAGACATCCGAGCTGTCGATCTCGACATACGTCGCGCCGCATACGAGCCTGACCACCCCGCGGTGCGTTACGCAAACCCCTTTCGGCGTTCCCGTAGACCCTGACGTATAGATGATGTATGCCAAATCGTCTCCAGCCCCATCAATAGACAGGTTTGTACTTTCTATATCTTCCATTAAGTCGCTTACGTCTGTCTCGTTAACATCCAGCACGATCACGTTAAGATGTTCAGGCCATAAGCTGCACAGATGCTTCTGCGTAACCATCGTCGCAATGGATGTATCTTCGAGCATTGCACTAATCCGCTCTTGAGGGTAAGCCGGGTCGATCGGTACATAAGCCCCGCCGGACTTCATAATTGCCAGTAAGCCGACGACCATATCCAGCGATCGATCCGCGCAGATGCCAACCAGTTCACCGCTCGTTACCCCGGCATGCCGGAGTCTCCGAGCCATTCGATTGGCTGCGGCATTCAACGCTCCGTAGGTCATCTGTTCATTTCCAAACACGACAGCTAGCGCGTCTGGCTCATGTTCAGCTCGCTCCTCGAACAATCGATGGATCGACTTCTCGCGCGGATAAGCCACGAACGTATCATTAAATTCGCTCATCATTACGGCACGCTCTTCATCCGTCGCCAGCTGCAGCTCTCCTATGGATATCCGCGGATTCGATGCAACTTGTTCCAGTACATGCAACAGATGCTGCTTCAACACATTCATATCCGCTTCTTCGAGTGCTTGTTTATTAAAATCGAAGCGAATGACGATATTGTCGCCAGGTATGATGATGAGGTTCAGATCATAATTCGTCTGTTCTGTTACGGTAACGTCTGTCAGCTTCAGTCCACTGCCGTCTGAACTGTTAAATTGATCGAGCTGCTGCTCCATCGGATAGTTTTCAAGCACCATGATGTGAGTAATGAGATCCTGCTTCAGGGTGCACTGTGCTTGGATTTCATACAACGGATAGTAGTCGTGCTTGGCAGATGACAATGCATCTTCTTGCATACGCGTCATTACTTCTGCAAATCTCTCGTGCGCCTGACTGCTCACACGCACAGGAATCGTGTTAATAAACAAACCAATCATCTCTTCGATTCCGACTAGTTCTGCCGGTCTGCCGGATACAACGCTGCCGAATACAATATCTGAAGTTCTGTTGTATTTCTGGAGCAAAATTCCCCATGATGCCTGCAGCAATGTATTCAGTGTCACTTGATGCTGCGTTGCAACTTGATTGAGAGCGAGGCTCAGGCTTGTACCTAGATCGATCTGAACCTGACCTGCTTCATATTGACCAGAATGTCTGCGCCCCTTGCTATGCGGAAGTTCTGTCGTCTCTTCAAATCCAGACAAATAATTGTTCCAATAGGCTGCAGCTGCGGATTCATCCTGCCGCTCCAGCCATTGAATGTAATGATTATAGGAAGGTACCGAAGCAAGAATCGGCTTCTTGTCTTCCACCAGCGCGGAGTACGTGTTGAATACTTCAGCAGCGACGAGCGGGAGACACCATCCATCCATGACGATGTGATGGGAGATCCATAGAACTTCATACACTTCGTCTGCCGTCTGGAGTACGGACACGCGCATGACATCCCCATTCTCAAGGTCAAAGCCTTGTGCGCGTTCCTTGGCCGCTTCGTTCTCAATCGCCACAGCCTGCTCATTTGGATTCAGAGAACGAAAATCTTCGTACTTCACGCTGATGCGCTTGCTCCGAAATACAACTTGCAGCGGCTCGCCGTTCGAATCGACAAGGAAGTTGGTACGGAATACAGCATGCCGAGCCGCCAGTTCATTCCAGCTTGCGGCGAAGGCTTCGATGTTCAGCGTTCCCTCAAGCGTTAAGCGTGTAAGCTCGAAATAGGCCCCCGCCTGTCTATCCATAGCTGTATGGAACCACATTCCCTTCTGCATCGGCGTTAATGCATAGATATCCTCCACTTCACCGATACCGCTTGTCCGTTCAACGATCTGCTCCAGCTCTTGAATGCTAATGCGCTGCAATGACACGTCACTTGGCGTGAGCTCTGTTCGCTCCTTGGCCACACAATGATCGATGATTTCAAGTAAGCTGTCCCGAATCAAGCTTGCCAGTCGCTTAATCGTCTCAACACGATATTGCGTCCGTCCATAGCTGATGTCGAGCTGCAATTTGCCGTCCGAGACCATGCCATTCATGTCCAGCAGATAAGGTCTTAGCTGATCTCCCCCAATATTGCTGCCTGTAGAATACGGCGATGGAGAAAAACCGCTGTTCTGGAAATCTTGGTCGAACTGCCCCAAGTAGTTGAAGCTAACCTCAGGTGCTGTTCCCCAATCATCTTGCATACCCGCGTCTGATAAATATCGACAAATGCCGTAACCGATCCCTTTATTCGGAATGCTGCGCAAATCTTCTTTGACCGACTTGATGATTCGCGGCAGTTCTTTCTCAGAGCCCACCTCGAGAAGCTGCGGATACTCACTCGTGAACCAGCCTACCGTGCGTGTGATATCAAGATCTGGCAGGATCGACTCCCGGCCATGTCCTTCCAAATTAATTCGGATGCGCACATGTCCGCACCATCTCCGGAATGCAATGCCGAGTGCCGTTAAGAGAAGATCGTCCATCTGCGTGCTATAGGCCCGATGCGCCTGCTTCAACAGCAGTTCGGTCTCAATAGCACTCCATTCAACCGTGACCGATTCGCTATCTCGTTGAAGAGCAATTCCCGCGTAATCCGTCGGCAGTGGAGTAATCGTCGTCTGTGCGACTTGCTGCCAATATTTCAGCTCCTCGTTCATGTTAGACTGCTGCGCATATGCTGAAAGCTGTCTTGACCATAACCGGAAGGAGTCGGTCTTGTCAGGGAGACGAATCTCGCTGCCTTGAAGTGCCTGTTCGTATCCGGTGGCAAGATCCTCGAGCAAAATGCGCCAAGATACGGCATCAATAACAGCATGATGAATGACGATAAGCAGGTGATCTCCATCTGGGCAGCGGAACAATCCTGCGCCTACAAGTGGCCCTGCCTCTATATCGAACCCCGCCTGAATCACATCGGCTTCAGCTATGAGCATGTTGTGAAGAGATTCTTCGCTTTCTACGCCAGCGGAACGTTCCTTGATATCCAACACATCAAGACGGTAAAGCTCGCCTTCTTCGATTCTCCGGTTCCAGGCCGCGTATTCTCCCTGTTCCGTGCGGCGGAATACCATGCGCAGCGCATCATGATGTTCCGTTATCTTGTGCAATGCATTGCGAAGTGCCGCTTCATCGAATCCATCCTTGCGGTGCAGCATTATGGATTGATTGTAATGATGCAGACTCACTTCATCTCGATCAAAATACCAGCGCAATATAGGAGTGAGCCCAACCTCACCACTCTCTTCTCCCTGCTCAGCTTTTCGCTGAACCTCCACCAGATGTGGACTTATTTGTTCAATGGTCGGATACTTGAACAGATCCCGGATATCCAGCTTATATCCAGCTTGCTGCATGCGAGAAGATACTTGAATGGACTTGATCGAATCTCCACCTAGCTCGAAGAAATGATCCAAAATACCCACTCGCTTGACTCCAAGCACCATTTTCCAGATGCTAGCCAGCGTTTGTTCCGCTTGGTTACGAGGCTCCACATAAATCTTGCCGGAATAGTCCTGACCAGACGGTGCAGGCAATCCATTCCGATCGATTTTGCCGTTCGGCGTAAGCGGCAATCGTTCCAGCTTCATGAAATAAGACGGAATCATATAATCCGGTACTTGTTCTGCTAGGGTTGAACGCAATTGCTGTACGGATATCTCGCTGTCGGCAACATAATAGGCGCACAGAGCTTTCAGTCCATTTTCATCCTCGCGCGCTACGATAACGGCTTCCCGCACGAGTGATGTTTGCAGCATGCGCGTTTCAATTTCCCCTATTTCTATCCGGTTACCCCGAATTTTGACTTGATGATCAAGCCTTCCAAGGTATTCGATGTTTCCGTCCGGCAGCCATCTTGCCAAATCACCTGTTCGATACATCTTTCCTTGTGAGTAGGGGTCATCAATGAATTTTTCTGCTGTCAAGTCATCACGGTTCAAATAACCTCTGCCGACACCAGCTCCACCTATGTAGAGCTCTCCTACAATTCCAATTGGCTGAAGCGCCTTGTTCTCGTCTAGAATGTACATGGATACCGAAGGCAGTGGTTTACCTATCGGAAGCATGGTGATGAAATCCACACTACCATTTCTCTCGTAATAGCACGCATCGACGCAAGCCTCAGTCACGCCATAGCTGTTCAGGATTCTCATTTGCGAGCCGAATCGTTCCATCAGCTTGCGATATTCCGCAGCCGGGCAATGATCCGAGCCCACAACGAGCAGGCGCAGACTGCTTACATCCTTCCCTTGTTCATGCACATATTCCATCAACGGAATAACGAGGGCTGGGGTTGATTCGAATATGTGGATGCGATGTCTTGCGATTAGCTCGCATATCGCTTCAGGATTAGCTCGCGCTTCGCTTGAGCAGATGATAAGCTCGCCTCCGTACAGCAGCGCTCGCACCATGTCTCCCGTAAATACGTCGAAGGAGAAGCTTGCCCATTGCAGCGTCCGAATTCCCGGTTCGCCTAATTGATAGGCATGCTTCCATGCATCCCCCAAGGCTGTAATCTGCTTATGCTCAATCATGACGCCCTTCGGCTTTCCAGTTGTACCGGATGTATAGATGACATAAGCCAAATGATGTGCTTTGTTGACCGACTCCAAGTTATCGCGGTTTGCTTCATAGTCGTTCTCATCATCAAGCAATACCCATGTTCCTGTGTAACCGAGCCGCGTCTGTAAATGACTTTGCGATACGAGTACTCTTGCATTAGAGTCTTCCAGCATATACAGGATGCGTTCTTCTGGGTACTCAGGATCTATCGGAACGTAGGCTCCACCCGCCTTCAAGATTGCAAGAATACCGATGACCATCTCAATCGAGCGGTCTGCCATGATGCCTACGAATTGCTCTGCTGCTACACCATGGGCTCTCAATGTTCGAGCGAAGCAATTGGCTTGTTCGTTCAGTTCCTTGTAGGTTAGGTGCCGATCTCCAAACACGACAGCAACCTGATCAGGCGTGCGTTCGACCTGTTCCTCAAACAACTGATGAATCGTTCGTCCAACTGGCTGCGGCATTGACCAATTCCCGTTGCTGAAGCGAGTCAGGATGATCTGAGCTTCCTTATCACTGAGCATGGACAACTGCTGCAAGCTCTGGTTCGGATTAGTCAGCATCTGATCAATAATGGTCATCATTTGATCGATGATACGAATGACTTCATGCTCTTCGAACAACTGTTTGCGATAATCGATATTGAAAATGATCTGATTATCATCCATCATATCTTCTACGTGAACTGCAAAATCGTCTACCTCATGACCGCAAAAGCTGCTGCGTTGGCGGGCGGCTAGTTCTCCGTGACTGAACCAGCGTATCGGCATATAGTCGATGGAAATACGGTACAAATCCTGAATCTCAACACTATTATTTTGCTCTCTTAAATCAAGAATAAGCTGGTTGTAAGGATACTTCTGATGCCGCAAAATTGCTTTTTGCTCTTTGGCAACGTTATGTAGGAAGGTTAGTACATCTTGGTCTGGGGTAATCGTCAAACGAGCGGCTACCGTGCTTACGAACATGCCCAGCGCATCCTTGTCTTGCCTGGAAGTTCGATTCGCATAAGCGGCACCGACAGCAATATCGTTGTTCCCTGTCGTCTTATATAGAAATGCGTATAAAGAACCTAGAAATAGAGTAAAGAGACTGATATTGTGCTGCTGGCTAAATCGGTAAAGCTTCTCGTACATTTCTCCGCTAACCGTGATGCTTGTCCGACTGGCCTCAGTGCCGATTGAATGAGGAGGGTAAGATTTGATACTTATCACTTCTGGCATTGTGCTGAACTTATCCAGCCAATATGCCTTATCTTTCGCGTATCGATCAGATTGTTCATACTCTCGTTCCGCGAATATGTAATCCAGGTAAGTGCTCTCTTGTTCATCCGTGTCCGCGTTGCCACTCAACATTGCTGTATAATTCTTCATGATTTTATAAACGATAAGATGAGAAGAGACTCCATCCGTTACAATATGATTCATTTTCAAATTGAACCATGCTTCCTCATCATTGACGTTAAATACGACAAAGTGATATAACGCTGGGTCGAACATATGGATAGGAATATGATTAAATCGATGTAACCAGCTCTCAGCTTCAATCTGATTATCCCACTCTAAGTAATCAACGTGAGGGACGATTTGCTCTACGGGAGCAAATTGCTGCTTCGGCTGATTGTCTGTCATTGCGATTCGTATTCGGAAGGCATCATGCTGCATGATCACTTGATATATCGCCATTTTCAAAATCTCAACGTCTACCTTGCCTCGTATGTACATTGTTCCAGCAACGGTAGTAACAGACGTATTAGGATGCATCATTTCTGTGTACCAGATTCTGCGCTGCGCTTGCGTCAAAGGATACCATTCGTTAGGATTCGCGTTCACGTTGACTCTCCCCTATTCGAAAAATATTCGTAAGCGTCCGGAAACATCATCAGTGGATTCTGTTCCAAAAGAGTTCACAATCATATCCGCAGAAGAGATAAGATACATGGCTATATGAAGTTATAATTGCTCGTCATGATCGTGGCTATCAAGGTTATTGTTGAAAAATCGTAAACTGTGATGGGGATCTAAGTTGGATTACGGGCAAAACCTGTTCCTGACAAATTGCGACGAAGTAGTGTAGAGGCAGAAACGAATATAGACATGTATGAGGCTCAAATTAGGCATTGCTTGTGATGCTGGACACCTCCTCATATAAAACTCTACATGCGTAATTCTATGGAGGAAGAAGATGCACCTTTTGTAGAGAAAGTTAATGATTTCCATAACGTATTATATACAGTATTGAGGCCATTAACAATATCATTTACTATAAATTAGCATAATTCTTTAATTTTTTGTAAATGATCACCGTTTTTTGTCAATCATTTTTCACAATTCACCCACTGCTGCACAATCCCCTAAAACAAAACAAGACAGAAGCCCCTCTTCCTCTATGCAATCGAACTGAAATTTGCATGAAGAGCGGGCTTCTGTCTTTTATGAATTTACGTACATCTGATTCGAACATGCATGGATTTAGCCATCATAATTGACAACATAGCTATGAAGTTCCGTATGATAATACCCTTCGCTATATTCAATCAACGCCCCGTCAATGTCATAAGAATAGCGGGAACGCTTTAATAGCGGCATTTCGTGACTGACTTCAAGTATTGATCTCGCAGCTTCTGGTGCAGTCGCAACAGCAAACTCGTCTTTATATTTTCCAAGCTCGATATGCTGATCTTCGAGCCATTCATACAGCGACTGCTCGCTCAATTCAGATAGATCGAGCCCTTCCTCCTGAAGCCTTACATAATGGGTATAGTGAATATATGGCGTTCCGTTCAAATCATATACCCGTTCAATGCACAGGCAATGTCCCCCGAACAATGGAAATGGAATCGTTCCTGCTTCATTGTGTATGACCTCGGCCCGAATGACTCTTTTCTGAATTTTGTGGCCTTCTTCGACTAGGATTTCCGTGAACCGCTTCCATTTGGACAGCTTCGAGACGGAAGTATTGCGAATGACCTTGGTTCCCTTTCCGCTTCCTTTCTCCACATACCCTTCCTGCACAAGCTCAATAATTGCATTGCGTACTGTAATTTTGCTAACTTGGAACTCTTCTTCAAGCTGCGGTTCCGAAGGGATGTATGTCCCTAGCGGATATACACCGTGCAAAATGCGCTCTCGCAAAATATTTCTTACCTGTACGTACAAGGGACGTTTGTTGCGTGACAATCTCAATGTTACTGCCTACCTTTCTACATCTATCCCAGACTCCACCATCGCTCGCAGCACCTCACGCTCCGTGGCCATTGGTGTATCACCCTCAAATGTGTGCGCAAGCATGCTGGAAGCAGCGGCGAACTCTACCGTCTGCTCTGGAGCGAAGCCTTGGAATTCTCCGTGCAAAATACCGCATGTATAGGCATCCCCCGCTCCGATCCGATCATGAACCGCAAACGTTAATCGTTCCGAGAAGGTAAAGGATTCCTGCTTATACATGAAGCCTTGCAAGGAATGCGTCTGATTCTCGTGAATAGCGCGGTGAGTACCTGCTATGACCGAAATATTATACAGCTTTGCAACTCGAGGAATCAACTCCTCCAGCTGTTCGCGCCGCTCCGTCTTCTCCGTCTCCATCCCGAGCGTCAGCATCGCGTCCTTCTCATTCATCATGACAATGTCCGCGAACCTGAGCATCTCTTCATAATGTGCTCTTGCCTTCACATAGCCCTCTTCGCCCCAATGCGCAGGACGATAGTTGCAATCGAAGATGACAGTACCTCCCGCAGCCTTGACGGCGGCAGCTAATGCCTTCATATGTTGTCGAACACCATCATTCATCGCGAGTGCAATGCCGCAGAAGTGAATCGCATCGATGCTGCCAGCAATCTCACTGTATGGATACACATCATCGGGCGCCGTATTGAAGCTGCTTCCAAGCCGATCTGTATAAGTTACGCGCCCAGGACGGGGACCGAATCCTTGTTCTAAAAAGTACATGCCGATGTATTTGCCGCCATGGCTAATGAATGCCGTGCCTATCCCGAGCTTGCGCAAATATGCCTCCGCAGCTTCGCCAAGCGGATTGTCTGGCAGCCGCGATATCAAATAGGCATCATGGCCGAAGCGAGCAAGCTGCGAGCTGACGTTGACGCCTGTACCCGAAAACGAGTAATCCAGATGACTTGCCTGGCTTAATCGCTCCACGCCAGGCACCGTCAGTCGCATCATCACTTCGCCGAAGGCCGCTATTTTCTTCATGCCCAGCTTAGGCACATTAGGCATAATACTCGACCCATTTCTTCATCTCAGCGTATAAAGTGCGAATATCCTCTACCTTCGTGTTGCCCGTTGCTTTGTCCACGATTGAAGAGTACACATGTGGAATGACAATGGGCACCTTCGCTTCCAGTGCAATGCGCAGGATCGCTTCAAAGTTATCCAGATCAATGCCGCCCGTCGGCTCTAGTGCGAACCCTTCTTCACCGCACGCCTTTGCAACCGCCCGAAGCTCTTCTTCGCAGGCAAGCCCGTTCATCGGGAAGTATTTCAATGCATTCCCACCCATATCGCGTACAAGCGCGATTGCACTCTTAATAGGAACAATGGCCTTGTCTGCCTGATCCGCACTTACNGGACCTGTCGAAATGTTAACGTATCCCACCTGCCCAGTCGGCGATACCAAGCTGTTAATCCAGCTATCCTTGCCATTNAAGTTCGCGCGTGTTGCCCCAACCGAAGGAAATACTTGATTGATATGACCGCCGCCATAATGCTTCGCAATCTCTGCCACTACCGCCGCTTGACGATTGTCGCCAGCTCCGAGTCCGATTGAAACTGCATCGTCAATCGCAGCGCCGTACTCCTTCATCGCTTCTACAGCCGACTCAACCGTCGGATAATTTTTGGACAGGACGCCAACAAGTACATGACCTTCTGCCGCCTCGAAAATTTCTTTTGCATTTTCCACACTGTTTGCCAGCACATTTAGTGCCGCGCGTCCTTTGTATAAACGTTTATCCATATTAGACATGAGTAGTCCCTCCCACTAATTTGCGAATATGTGACTCNATGACGTCCATGTCATCCCCCATAAGCGGACGCGGATCGATATCGAAGTATCCTTGTCTGACCCCGTAGTCACGGGTATAAATAGCGATTTCCCCTTCCTGCAAGCCCTTCACAACGTCCTTCGCCGTCGCGCTGGCCAGAGCAGGATCGATCTGAATGCGAGCACGGTATATTGCACGCCCCGCTTCATCCTGCACAATCGTGCATGTGACACCCTGGAGCTCATTCAGCGGCATAAGCTTGGCAAGCTCTGCCTTCTCCTGTTCGCTCTTGTCTTCCTTCACCATATATTCGTCCAAAGCCTGCAGCAGTCCGAACACGGTTTCTTTGCCTACCTTCATGCTCCGCCCGATCCCGTGAAGCTGTACCTTCACCCATTCGATGGCTTGACGTTTGCCCGCCACTATGCCTGTCGTTGGACCTTCAATTGCTTTGGAGCCGCTATAGATCGCAAGGTCAGATACCTGCACATACTTGTGCAAATCTTCTTCCGCAGCCGCATCAACGATGAGCGGCACCCCATTACGCTGCGCGACTTCCCAAGCTTCCTCAACGGATATCATGTTTTTTTGCACAGCATGGTGAGATTTCACATAGAGAATTGCCGCGGTGTTCTCATGAATGGCATCCTCGATATGCTCAGCCTTGCCTTCGTTCGCATACCCAACCTCCACGAGTTTCCCGCCGCCTAAGTAGACCATCGTCTCAACTGGTNCACCGTATTGGACATTATGACCTTTTAAAATAATGATCTCGTTCTTCTCAATCGGATCTTGATGCAGGCGAAGACTCTTGCGGCGGTTGCCTTGTGTCACGATTGCAGCAACAGACAGTGCAATCCCGCTTGATGCTGAGTTGACAATAACGGCTGCTTCGGAATCGATGAGCCCTGCAACGTAATCGCCTGCTTTATTGACGAGGTCGGCAATTTCTACATAGCTCTGTCCGCCGATCTTCATCGCTTCCATTACCGTATCGGACACAGCCGATACGCCGAGAATACTCATGCGTCCGCTGGCATTAATGACGCGCTTCAGTCCGTACTTTACATGCAACGTACTCGCCATTCGCAAACACTCCCTTGGTTACGATATGTTGATGCCCGATACGGACATCACCTTCTGAATCAATGAGTTCTATTGGCTCATTGCGCACTTCAAACAGCGTCAAGTTCGCGCGATCCCCTACTTGAATGCGACCAAGCTCCGGCTTGCCTAACCATTCCGCAGCACGTGTCGTCACGCCGCCGATCACTTCTTCGAGCGTATACCCTAAGTACAAGAACTTCGACAGCACATGCGCCAAGCTGTATACAGGACCGTTCTGCCGATTACCGCGATAAATGTCTGAGCTGATTGTATCCACGGGAATATGATGACACTTAGCCGCTTCCGCTACCTTGAAGGAGAAGCTCGCCGTTCCGTGTCCAACATCAAGATGGACACCGCGTGCTATCGCCTCCTTCAACACATGAAGCGGTTCTCCCTTCGCATCAAATAAGTTGTTTGCTTTACCATTTAAATAATGTGTGATGATATCCTTCTGCNGCAAATAAGGAACGATCTCTTCAATATCCGGAGGTGCTGACCCGATGTGCACCATAACAGGGAGCCCCATGTCTTCGGAAAACTGCCGTGCCTTGCGAAGCGGTTCAATGCCGCTGTCCAGCACAACACTTCGACTAATCCGAGCTTTGAGGCCAACAATGAAGTCTTTATATCGTTCTACCGCTTCCTTCACCGCTGATTGATCGATCCAAGACATATCCGATAATTCATCGATACGCTTCAGCCCAATTTTGGAGATATTGAGGAATGCCAGCACATTCGTGACAGATTGTTCCGCCTTCTCCNTCAGTTCCCCTATTCGCTCTGCCCCCAAGCTTCCGGCGTCAATGATGGTCGCAACTCCCTGCTCGACACCTATCTTATCAATAGCGTCGCCATAAGGATCAAATTCCTCAAACGCATGGACGTGCATATCAATCCAGCCGCTTGACACGTATGTATTCGTTCCGCTGTAATCCAATATCCGGCCACCTTGACCCTTGCCTGCTTCCGTGATAGCTGAGAGAATTCCATCTTC
>Ga0055541_1000230_pt1 | contig 21369 bp, 19 predicted proteins | sample Araplavi_mTSA_r2_2_FD_55169 | JGI IMG/M metagenome (GOLD analysis project Ga0055541, IMG submission 55169) | Arabidopsis root microbial communities from North Carolina, USA - plate scrape CL_Cvi_mTSA_r2 | ecosystem: Host-associated > Plants > Roots > Endosphere | place: USA: North Carolina | reverse complement strand
GTAGCCTTCTCGTAAGCGGACTTGATGTCCTTCTCCGTGAACCGCACGAAATCCCTGCTCACCTCGGTAAGCCGGATGCGAGAAAGCTTGTAATCCCGTTCAAGGGCGTCGACCTTGTCGATCGTGGAGGAGGTTTCCTTCAGGACATTCTCCAGTTCCTTGCTGAGGGAAAGTAGTTCGCGCCTGGCGGCCTCACAGATCTCGAAAACTTGCATCTTGCTGTCTTCCATGACGCGCATCGCGTTCTGTATCACTCGGTCAATCTGTTCTACCCGATAGTCCAATCGAGCAACTCCCTCCGCGCCCTATCCCGGACCGTCTCGCGCCACGTGCGCTCCGCCCGCAATCGGCGGGCATCAAATGGAGACAAGGTATTGCATCCATCATATCATATTTGAGCGCAACGTGGACGAGCCGACTAGGTCTTGCAGCGCAAGATTAGCGAATTGTAATCGTCTTGGTCTTCTGGTCCCATTCGACCTTGCGGCCGAGCTCCGTGGAGACGACCCGCACCGGCACGAGCACCCTGCCGCTCCGCAGGATCGGCGATGCCGCAGCCTTCGTACGCAGGCCTGTGTTGATCAGGTCCGGCTTGCCTACCCACAATTCGACGAGCTTGCCGCCGCTGGCGACGGTAGCCTTTTGCGTCCCGGCCTCCCAGCCGATGTCGCCGCCCAGTGCGTCCGACACGAAGCGCAGCGGAAGATAGGTCGTTCCGTTCAGCAGGAGCGGCGCGATGTCGAGCGCCACGTTCTGGTCGCCTACCGTCGCGGACTTCTGCCCCAGCTTCAGCACGATGTTCGATTGCTGGCCGCTTACGGCCGTCGGGTACTGCAGCGCCAGGTTGTCGAAGGCGACGGAGCCAGTTTGTGCCCGCTCGTCTTGTTGGGCATCGGCCAGGTCGACGACATACAGCTTCGTCAGCGTAGCGGGATACGTCATACCGAGCCCCGACAGATCGACGCGGATCTTCTTCCAGCCGGTCCAGTCGACCGTCTTGGCGAGCGTGGCATAGAACTTTTTGCCCGCTGCGTCCTTGAACTCGGCCCGCATCCAGTTGAGGCTGCCGTCGCCGAACGCGTCCAGCGTCAGCGCGCTCGGGCTGCCCGTAATCGGCAGGCCCGCGGCGCCGTTCAAGACGGCATAAGCGAAGTGGTCGCCCGTTCCCGACGTGAAGTCGTAGCTGACCTGCAGCGCCTTCGACGTCTCGCGCTCCGGCAGTCCCGTGACGATAGAGGCCGTGCCCGCCGTCTCGGCCGGAATCTTTTCCAACGACACCGGATAAGCCGCGTTCTCGAAGTCCTCGAAGCTCTTCTCCGCGCCGGCGCTAAGCGCAAATGCCGTGGAAAAGCCGTCGTACCTCGCGATCGCGTAGCCCGTCTCCGTCTTCTCTCCGACGGTGTCGATGGTAATGACGCCTCCGCTCGCAGCGGCGGTGAAGCCTTTGAACTCCCACTTGACCGCGTCCGCCGGCACATCCAGCGTACGGCCATCCGCGAGCGTAGCGGTCAGCTTCGCCGTGATCGAAGCGCCTGGCGCGAGCACCGTCGTGCTCGGATTCACCTTCAGCTGGTTGATCTGCGCGCCCCCGATCACCTCGAGGTTCACCTTGTCGCTCGCCGCGCCGGCCTTTACCGTCAGCTCCCCGCTGCCCGGCTTCGACGCCGTCAGCACGCCGTTCGCGAAGCTGCCGAGTCCGCCGCTGACGCTCCAGGACGGCGTCAGACCCGCCGGATCGATCGGGTTGTAGTACGTGTCGTACGCCTTGAGCGCGTAAGTCGCCTGCTGCCCGATGAACAGCGTCTTCGGACCGCTGGCCGTGATTCCCTTCGTCTCGCCGGCCGGCGCCGTCGTGAACACGCCGATCCCGTTGGCTATTGCCCGCTGCGTCGTGCCGTAGGTCGTCGAGTGCGCCAGCGTCGTCGCCGTCTCGCCGAGCGGCCGCGTGATCATCGTCGTCGACCCGCCGCCGTCCAGGTTGACCGCCTTCCACACCCCGAGCGACGTCAGAATCTTCTGAAGCTCCGCCAGCGTCGCGCCGTTGCTGGAGCCGTACTTTTCCACCGTAACGAGATACGCCGTCTTGCCGTCCTTCGCATACCCGACCGCCGTGCGGGCGGTGTTGTACGCGCCGCTGACGCCGCTGACGTCCCGGCTGAACGTCGAAGCCTTGCCGCCGTCCATGAGCAGCGTGTGCCCGCTCACGATCATCTGGAAGTCGCTCTCGCTGTACGTCTTGCCGCTCGTCTGCGACACCAGGTTGTACGTGCTCGTCACCTTCGTGCCGACAGGCAGATTGTTCAGGATGAAGTTGCCCGAGTCCTTGCCCTTATGTCCGCGCAGGATGTAGCCGTTCGTCGGAATCGGCGTCTGAATCTGCACGCCGTCGCCGATCTCCGTCACCGTTCCGTCTACGACCAGCGCTTCCATCGGCGTCGTGCCGCTGTTGGAAGGGCGATTGGCGGCTGTCCATGCGCTCGTGTAGATGTACAATGCGTTCACGTGGCTCGGCGTCTTGTTCGGATACGTCGTATAAGAAGAATTGTTGAGTCCCGACAGCTTGAACTGCGCCCCGTTATCCGCCTGCACATTGCCCGAGAACGAGAACTGATCGATGATCGGCGTCTTGTCCTTCGTCAACGCGAACGCATACATCCCCTGCAGCTGCGTCGGCGCGACGACCAGCTGTCCCGACACCAGCTCCGCACCGAGCGGCGCTCCCTCGCTTGACGTGCCCGTCTGGAACACGTCCCCGTTCACGCCCGCCACCGCGCCGGTCGCCTTCGTCATCGCTCCGACTGATTGACCGGTCGTCACGCTGCCGCCTTTGCCGCTCATCGCGTTCATCTGCACGTACGGATTCGTCAGATCGATCTGCAGCACATGGACGAGTACCGTACTCTTTTTCGCATCCGACGGCACCCAGCCATAATTGATCTGCCTCACGCCCGACGTGACGATCGCCTCGTCCTGCTTGACCAGCTTGTAAGTAACAGCCGTCGCCGCAGACGCGACCCCCGGCTTCATCGATGCCAGCGGCGCGAAGCCTCCCGTGAACGAACTCACGACCAGCGTCCCCGCCAACATCGGTATGCATACGACTCTAGCAGCTCTCAGAATGTTAAACTTCGATTCAAACATCAGATGCAATACGCTCCTATGCTGTCCAAGATTTGTGCGGGACTAAGCCCCTCTATTAGTAGACTCTCTAATCTACAAAAAGTTACATCTAATAAGAGATTTATATAAAATTCGCGCGCGCGGAAAAGAAAAATGATCTCTGCCGGACGGTGGGGGGCCGGAGAGATCATTTATGAGATGAGGATATTTAAGAGATGAGGATATTTAAGAGATGAGGATATTTAAGAGATGAAGATATTTATGAGATGAGGACATTTATTGGAGCCTTTGCGGATGAAATCGCGCTCACGCCGCTTCCCACAATTTCTAATTAACTAGTAAGCAATCTTACCGTGCCTGGTTCGCTTGATTCTCCAATAGATCGCGAGAACGATTAGCAGCACGATCTGACCAATAGCCGCCCCGCTCAAGTCTACCATCACATCCAGCGGTGTCGGCGTCCGATCTCCGGTAAACGACTGGTTCCACTCGTCCAGACTGGCAAATACGGCCACGATTAGGAGTGCTCCGGGTACCCGCAGAGCCAATCGCTTCACCCACGGCACCAACAACAAATGGGCGAATATCCCAAGCATGAAGTACATGAACAAATGCGCGCCTTTTCGAAACAAAAACTCCACGAACTTGTAAGGATCCGCCTTCGCATGAATCACGCTGTGATTGTATCGGATCGTCACGTCCGGAACGGTCTGCTGAAGTCGCTTCTGAGGGATATGCTTCTGCATGAACGGAATAATGCTCTGCTGATGATACGTCTGCGACGAGAAATCGAAGATAAGCAACAGCCACAGCACGAGCGGCACGGCGAACAGCAGCTTTTTGAGAATAACGATAAATTCGTCCTCCTTGCGAGACAAGCTATTCCCGCTTCCGGCCATTGGCCGTTCTTGGGAATAGCTTGTAATTCATTGACCGATAGATCTCTACTTCAATGCTTGGAGATACTTCTTGCCCTCTTCCAACGTCGACTCGAATGCCGCGCGATACTCCTTGAGGATGTCTTTGCTATAGCCTCCGGCATTGAGCTTGGCTTCCGTATCGCTCATGATCGACTCGAACTTGGCCGTACATGCGCTCAGCGTATCGTTCGCCTTAACCTCTAGCGCATCCTTCCGCTCCTGGTTGGCGGCTGCTTTATACTGCAGCGCAATGCTTATCATCGAATTCGTGCAGCTTGTTTTCAGTGTATCCAGTTGGCTATAAGCGTTGGAAGTAATAGACTCATAAGCAGGCTGAGTGGACGAGCCGCCCCCCGTGGATCCACTGTTGCCTGACGTTGTTTCGCTGTTCGATCCGTTCCCTGTCCCGCTTCCGGAACCTGCGGTGTTTCCGTTTGATCCATTCGCCTGCATATCCCGATAAGCCTTGGACTCGCCCGACACCGTCCCCGTCTTCGAATCCCACAGCACCGTCGTCCCGACTGCTTCCGACATAAAACGAACCGGCACATAGATCGAGCCGTTCACATTAAAAGCCTGCTGCCCCGTTGGCAGCTTCTTTTCAACGCCGTCGAATACCAGCTTCACGGCTGTAGGCACCAGTTGCACCTTAGAAGCTGCTGAGGGCGTCGTGCCGGCCAAAGATGCGGCATTCTCCAAATACTCTTTCAATGCTACCAACTGAGCCGAAGACGGCTCGACTACGGATACCATTTTCGTCTTCGGATCATACTCAACTTGCTTCTGCAGCGCATAAGAGGCGAACCGAAGCGGTATGTACACCTTTGACTGATACATGAACGCGATTTGTCCAGCCGGCAAAGCCAGCGTCTTCCCGTCGAATTGCATCGTGATCGGTTTCGACTCCACTGCAATCTTCGTAGTAGCCGCGGATGCGGCTACCGGCACTGACAGCAGCATCGCGCCTAGCAGCGCGGCGGATATTAAACTTCTCTTGTTCTTCATGTCGAATTCATCTCCTCTGTTGCATACAAATGATGTCATCTCGTACCATTCCAACTGTTAGCCGACTATTAGTCGACCATCTACTACTCTGCCTGCCAGGCTGCAAGAATCTTCGACATCGCTGTCATCCGCGCCTTCGACTTACCGCTCTCGTACTGACTCTTCCATGCGGCAATCTTTGTCTCTTCAATTCCCGCGTCCTGATAAGCCTTTTCCGCTTGCGCCAGCGTGCTATTAAACCGTTGATCGCAGCCCCCTTCGGCCGCGGCTACCTTGCCTAGGAACTTCTTCTGCAAGTCCGATATCGATACGTTACCATTGTTCGCCTTCGCCCCTGCAATATAAGACGTTACTTCGCTGGTTAAGTTGCTCAATTTTGCTTGGCAGCTGAAGCGGATGGAGGAGAATCTGGATTCGTACTTTTGCTCGATTTCCTCCCGCTTGTTCGTGTCTGCTTGATCTGTATTGGGGGATGTTGCCGGCGACTGCGGGTGCACACTGGCTTCCGGTCCACTCCCCGTACTTTGAGCCGGAATCTCATCAGGTGTAGGAGCTGATGGCATAGCACTTGCTTCTTCACTTTCAACAGACTCATCCGACTGTACGGCTGCCGGGGGGCTACTGGAGGGCAGGCTGTCAGACCCAATAGGGGTTGAAGTCGCAGATGATGAGGCAGGCGAGGTCGGGCTTGCAAGTTCTTCACTTTTACTATCTGAACATCCGACAGACATGATTAACATTGATAGAACGGCTAGCCCAAACACCCAGGAGAAGCGATGTCGAAGACTCCCCATTACTGCGTTCCCTTTTCTTGTTTGGAATCTTCGTAACTTTTACCTTCGCTTAATCCATACTTCTGGGCGATTTTAATCAGCTCGTCATATTCTTTTTCGCTGAGCTTTTCAAGAATAATTTTCTTGGCTTCCCTCTTCTTTTCTATATTCAATCCGCCGGCGGCCAGATCCGACAATGTTTTAATGTCATTGGCGTTCAATCTCTTTAGCATAATCGTCATTAACTTTGTTTTTTCTCCAAAAGTTATTTCTTCGTTTACCGTCTGCGCCTTGTCGACCGAAACTTCTGCGCTGTAGGAGTGACTGGAGTTGTCATTGGAGTTTTTTGTAGAATTCCCGTTAGCGCTGGTTGTATTGGTAGAGTTAGGGTCAGTCTCCTTCTTCCCGCTAGGAACGGTGTTACCGGACGCTGACTGGTCTAACTCTTCCTGTTCAGGCCCCTTGACAGGTAAAGAGGATGGAGTCGGAGAACCTATAGGAATTGGGGAAAACTGACCCTCATTCTTTATTGAAGAACTGGGCGAAGCCATTGCGCTCTCCAATATAGAGTCTGAGAGCTTGTCCATAACCTTATCGGCTGCATAGTTAATGCCGAAGTATGCACTAGCGAGCAAAATAACAAGAATACAACCGATGCCTATGAGCCATTTCTTTAATCTGTTTTTCTTCATGCTGATAAGTTCACCTCATTTTCTACGTAGGAATCCTCTACGTTTACGTGCAATCAGTCGCATAAATTGTAAATCAAGTCCGAGAATTTCTTTGGTTAAAAAACAAGTCACTATCCCTAGTTAGACCATTAGTCTCTGCTAAACAAATCTCTTGTATAAACCTTTTCCGCTACATCTACCAGCCCTTCAGACATCCGGTTTGCAACAATGACATCCGCCTTTTCTTTAAACTCTCGTAAATCCGCGATTACTCTTGAATTAAAAAACTCATCTGTTAACGAGGTTCATACACAATTACCTCAATACCCTTGGCCTTGATCCGCCTCATAATACCTTGTATAGCCGACTGTCTAAAATTATCCGAATCCATCTTCATCGTCAGCCGGTAGATGCCGACCACCTTCGGATTGCGCTTCAGAATCATCTCCGCCACATGGTCCTTGCGCGTCCGGTTCGCGTCGACAATCGCCGACATGATGTTCTGCGGTACGTCCGAATAGTTCGCGAGCAACTGCTTCGTATCCTTCGGCAAGCAGTAGCCGCCAGAGCCGAACGACGGATTGTTGTAATGATCCCCGATTCGCGGGTCCAGGCTGACGCCGGCAATAATCTGCTCCGTATTCAGCCCTCTCACCTCGGCATACGAATCCAGTTCATTGAAGAACGCCACCCGCATCGCCAGATACGTATTCGCGAACAGCTTGACCGCCTCGGCCTCCGTCGAATCCGTGAACAGAACCGGAATGTCCTCCTTGATCGCCCCCTGAACGAGCAGATCTGCGAACACCCTCGCCCGCTCCGACCGCTCCCCGACGACGATCCGCGACGGATAGAGATTGTCATACAGCGCCTTGACCTCCCGCAGGAACTCCGGCGAGAAAATAATATTGTCCGTCTCGAACTTCTCTCTCACCGACTGCTTGTACCAGACCGGCACCGTCGACTTGATCACCATCACCGCATCGGGATTGATCGACAGAACCGTCGCGATAACCGCCTCCACGATCCGGGTGTTGAAGTCTTCTCCGGATTGCAATTCGTCAACGTCTAGATGAAATGATATTACGTCAAATAATGTGGATAAATTTCCTTATGGCTTTCTATCCATTCTTTCATCTCTATTATCATTTGTTCATAACTAGGAACTACGAATTCAAAATCATTCCTGGTATTAATTAGGGATTTATCTATTATTACCGTGTCGCTTGGCAATATTTCCAAGGAATTACCCTTCATATATTTGTTAAACAATTTAAGCAAATCAAATTTATTAATGGATTCATTATTCACTAAATTATATAACCCCGTTAAATTCTTTTCTAAAGCCTTTTCCATAGCTTTAGCCAATGTTAATGTTGTAACCCCTGTCCATGTGGCTTTTGTAAATCCTTTAATCTGTCCCTCTTGTTTCATAAACCAATTAAAGAGTCCGATACCATCGTTACTTATATCTGGACCAATAATTGAATTTCTTAATGTTAAATCTTTATTGTTTTCTAGTTCACCTAATGCTTTTGATCTATCATAGAACATTCCCCCATCTTTAAATGAGGTTTCGGTATATCCGCCTGTTTTACCAGAAAAAACACAGTCCGTACTCATATGAATAATTCGTGTCTTCAAGTCCTTAGTAATATCACTTAAATAATGTGGTAAATAACTATTTAACAAAACCGCCAAAGACTTGTTTTCCTCAGCATCGTTGTTTAAAATGCCTATCGCATTGATTACAGCATCATATTTACCTTCTAAAATAATATTTTTTAAGTAAGCAAAATCAGTAATATCACCTATTACATTATTGCAATGTTCAAAACGCCTCCTACTGAAGGCAGTTAGATCATGACCTCCTTCCTTTAGATAAATAGAAATGACATGGCCTGCCATCCCAGTAGCACCAAGTACAAGAATCTTCATTTATCTACTCCTCCATCTTTTTAGTTCTTCCTGGACATATTCTAGATTAAGAAGTTTATCCTTTATTGCCTCGATACTAAGTCTTTCAGTGTTATGAGAGTTATAGTCTTCAATTTGTTGCAAGTACTCATTCCCCTCTACGAAATATTTATCGTAGTTAAGCTCTCTTTTGTCAGCGGAAACTCTGTAAAACCCACCTAGATCTTGGGCCATTATATGTTCTTCCTTAGTAAGTAGAGTTTCATACAATTTTTCCCCATGACGAGTACCTATAATTTTGATTTCGTTATTTACATTAAACAGTTCTTTGACAGCCTGAGCTAAGTCACCAATAGTTGACGCTGGTGCCTTTTGAACTATGATATCACCAGCTTCAGCATTTTCGAATGCGAAAACGACAAGTTCTACAGCTTCCTCAAGACTCATCAGGAATCTTGTCATATTCGGATCAGTTACAGTTAAGGATTGTCCATTCTTAATCTGTTCTACAAATAATGGGATTACTGAGCCTCTTGAAGCCATGACATTGCCATATCTTGTCCCGCAAATTAAAGTTTTGCCCGGATCCACAGTTTTAGACTTAGCGACAAATACTTTTTCCATCATAGCTTTTGAAATCCCCATTGCGTTTATAGGGTATGCTGCCTTATCTGTGGACAAACAAATTACTTTTTCAACACCCATTTCGATAGCGCCAGTAATAACATTATCTGTACCCAATACATTCGTTTTTACAGCTTCAAGTGGAAAAAATTCACAAGAAGGTACTTGTTTTAATGCTGCAGCGTGAAATATGTAATTAACACCATGCATCGCATTTTTAACACTTGCAAGATCTCTTACGTCTCCAAGGTAAAACTTTAGTTTGTCATTTTTATAAAGCTTCCTCATATCATCCTGTTTCTTTTCGTCACGTGAAAAGATGCGAATTTCTTTTAAATCAGTTTCTAAAAACCTCTTCATTACAGCATTACCAAAAGATCCAGTCCCACCTGTAATTAATAACGTTTTCCCTTTAAACATTGTATTTATCCTCCAGTTTTTAAATTCCGGATGTCTTTCAATATATATTTAGGTTGAATAATACAATATGGCATAAGAACTAATAGGTTTGCTAATATCACAACAATCCAACTATCGAATATTTCCATACCTAAATAAACAAGCACAAACTTTAAGGCAACAGCTGCAGTATAGCAAATGGCTTGAAGTTTCATTTTTCCCATTCCACACACAATTGTTGATAACATACTTTGATAAATAAAGACACTGCCATAAATCGAAAATATCAAAGCGATCATATAATTAACCATAACTGCATTACCGCCAAGCCATATATTAATTATTATTTGAAGGAATGGAATCATCAGTAGTTGACAAACAACAGCCAAAACAACCAAATAATTAAGCATATTATAAGTTTTTTCCAGCCAAATTGCATCCTTTTCGTTAAGGGCTTTCGTAACAGCTGACCACATTGGAGTCAAAGCTAGCATAAAAAGGGATCCGATGAGTGTAAATAATTTATTATATATTTGATAATCCACAACATACTCAGGTCCTGAAAACTTCGTAATAAAAAATTCATTAGTAACGACAATGATCATATACATAATCTGATTCCAAAAAAATATGCCACCTAAGGACAACACGTTTAAGGCTTTACTTTTACTGACATAACTAAAACTTGGATAACATTTTTTTAATTTCGTCTTAAACACAATAACAGAAGCAACAATAAGCGGAATATTCACACATGCTACATTTGCTATTGAAAGTATTTTTAGATTATTATCCACACTATGTATCGGGGCCACTAAAACAAAAATGAACTGAGAAGCACTGGTGATCAATGCCAACAAGCTAGTCGCTGCTGACTTCTGCAACGAATATAAAATTGAAGTGATTAACCTAAACAGAAACTGTAACATCACTCCAATAAAAGTACATCGTACTGTAAAAAGCATTGTTTCCTCTGAAACTGTACTATTGGGTATATTAAATGTTATATTCCAATTTATAAAACTCGAAACAATATACCCAATAGAAATGCCTACCACAACAATTGCCGCTACAACTACATATGCAGACGATATATAAGCTTTTATTTCTTTTTTATCGCCTTGGACAATAGCACCCACCAATTTATTCCTAAGGCCGTTTCCTATCCCAAAGTCGAATGATAGCACCCATATCATAACGGATAAAACTGTAAACCAAAGACCTAATACTACTTGATTATCAAAATATCTAATATAAGCAGGGAAACTAAGTAACGAGATAATTAACGCCCCACCTTTTATTGCAAAAGAACCCAGCATATTGTTAATAACTTGTTTATCTTTTTCACCACTAATATAACTGGACAGTTTTGTTTTAAGCCGATTTACCATTTGTCCACCGCTATCTGAGTATTTATTTCTCATTGGTTAGTATAGAAATTACCTGCAGATAATAAAACACCCTCAATATTAACATTTATTCCATTGAGTCTATGTTGAATAGCCGCTTCAGCCATCATAATGTTCTCAACTTTAGTGAAATGAACTGAATCGCTTTTCTTACGCATAATTCTTCGAAAGACCCTTTTAACAAAATCCATAACGGGGTAACGAAGATAATTCGGAAAAATCAACCTGTAGCTATTTTTGTTTACCGTGACATCTTTCAAGTGTTCGACAATAATCTTTTTATAATCCGGATGCTTTTTTAGACAGTATGCAGATAGTGCCGCAACATTAAATTCACCATAAAGTTCCGTTTTATTTAAAGCCTTGATAGCTGCTAGAGCGGAATCAGCCCATATAGTTTCGACGCTATAAAACTTCGGAACATAGCTTGACCATTCGTATTCTTTATGACCGCGAAAATGTGGAGCATCTTCTAATTTCCCTGTGTGCCTTCCGGTTACAGAGTCAGCAGAACCGCTTTTATTGCATATTCCCGAAATTGTCAACGGGTAATCTATTTTCACAACTTTTTCAACTGTTAAAGATAAGGCGACAGATATATAGATATCAGGTGTCAGTCCTTTAAAATAAACACCTGTCTTTTGCTTAATATTATCAAGGCATTTCTTTTTAACTACTCCATGATATAACTTGACCATATCAAGAGATAAATACTTTTGCCCACCTCTATTCAATAGTTTTATTACTTCTTTATACGGATCACACATTCTTGATTCCCCGGTGATTTTATGAATATATAAATTCCCGTTATCCTCTTCACTACCTACAGCGTTTGAATTGGGCCAGAAATAAACAGCACTCTGTTCAGGCTTAATCGCATCTATATTGTTCTCGCTAGCCCATTTTGTTGCATCAAGAATTTGTGGCAATACTCCATCATCATCACCAATAATACAAACATATTCACCATCTGCAAAACTTACCGCCAAGCTAAAATTATCGACGAAAGAGATTATACCTTCTGTATGATTATATTTTATGTGTATATCGTCGTTGAATATAGAAAGCTTATCGCCTAGGATCTGATTATCACTGTTGTCTTGAATAACAATTTGTATACTGCCATCATTTATTTGCAAAATTTGTTCTACAGCCTTAAGTGCAAATTCTTGTCTATTTTTTGTTGGAATAATGATAGATAATAAAAACTTATTTGCATCCATTAAATAGGCACATCCTTTCTAAGACGTGATCCGAATATACGCGATTTACTGGACTATTGAGGTCTTTTTCAAGTGCACTATGCTGCTGCTTCGTTACTATTCCTATGCATAATTAATCCTATTGAAACTCCGGCAACAAACCAAAACATCATATCGCCAGTATAATTGAAAAAGTTCAATTCAATCATGCCATGCGCTAACGACACATAGAGAAATAGCGTCGCACCTGCTAGTCCATCCTTCTCTTTTTGAGATGAAATTTTAATTAATACACGCCCTAAAGCAAATGAATATATTAAAAAACCTATTAGCCCAAACTGCGTTAACAACGACAATATCAAATTGTGTGAACCTGTAAAACTTTCTTCATAAACCATTCCATTGCCTATAAAGAAGTGATTCAACCATTTTGATAATTCTTCAACATATAGATTTAATCTTCCAGACGACAAACTGTTAAAAAAACTACTGTTTCCATCATAAACATTCATATAACCTAATATGAATTGATCAATAACTGCCATATTCAAAGCTATCGCAGATAAGGCAGCGAAAAGGAAAATTACAAACACTCTTCTCACTGTTTTATATCTTGTTTTTCTTTTATATAGCAACCATACAAAGGTGAATAATAGAATAAAAACACCGCCACGAGACTTTGTTAGAACTACTGCAAATGCTAATAATAATAATAATGCCCATTTCAAAATCCTATTTCCTCGATAATTTTTCGCGATGAAAAAATAGCAAGGATTTAAGAAAGCGGCAATTACATTAGAAGCAGCAATTGGTATTCTCATATAGTACTTGTAGTTTATATCAGCGTAGGGAACTTCAGAAACAACCGCAGCCGCTATTACTTGCATGGACAAAATAAATCCAAAGATCATAACAATTTTCGTTATATTTTCAATTTTCCCTGAGTATTGGCTTCCTATGAAAAAAGAAACAACCGTAATTATAACTGCTACATAATGAGTCATGAATGACGTAAATTCACCTTTAAGACCATGTGTGATTAATGGTACTATTGCAAAAAAGAAGAGCAGTAAATGTAACTTATAAAACTTTATATTTTTTGCTGTAAATATAATTAATATTGCTAAAAAGAAAAGGGTAAAAATAAAATGAATGATTACTGGCTTTCCTGCCAGGTGGAAAATCTTAAGATCAACAGATGCGAAATAACCTGAGCCATTAGACAATGCAATAAACGAGAAAATAAGTACTGAGATGAGAAAGTAAAAAACGATTAACTTATTTTTCGCACTTTCATTTAACATGATAGCCTCTTATATATATCAATATATTGTTCAACCATTTTCGCTTTTGAATATTTTATATTTGCCTCGTTTGCGATCTTATCCTTCATAGTCTTCTTGCTATCAATCCATCTAAGAGTTACATCTTGTAAAGTATTCAATTCACCATACTCAACGAATTCACTAAACTCCGACATTGAGATTTGCTCCGGTGCTCCAGCTTTGAAACCAACTATAGGAGTTCCGCAGGCCAAGGATTCTGCACATACCATCGAGAAGGTTTCTCGAAGGCTTGTAAGGATAGTTAAGTCAGCCAATGAGTAGTATGCAGCTAATTCTTTTTGATTATATAATCTACCAATATCAATAATATTGGGTGGGAGGTTAAGACTTCTATCCGTGTTACCAATAACAATTATTTTGATATTCTTATCTCTTAACTTCTCCGCAAGTTGTCTAACATATTTACCACCTTTAATTTCGTTGCTAAAGTTTGCTGTAACATGCAAAATGATTTTTTCATCTTTCAGGTCATGCTTTTTTCGTAGATATTCAAAATTGCTAGGGCGGAATACTTCTTTTGTATCGATTCCATTAAGTACGACAGCATGTTCTTTATCACCTAATATTGCAGATTGTTTTGCTCGTTCCATTAGCCATGGAGAAACAGATGTCACAATCAGATTAGCATCAAATCCTTCAAATGCGTTTTTCATTAATTCCCATGCTGTATTCGTTCTGTCAAACCAAAAGGATCTTGTTGCATGCCGAAGTTGCGGGCATTTTCCGCAACCAGTCTTCCATTTTTCGCAATCATAAGCGTACCCGCAATTGCCTGTATACATAAATTCGGCATGCAGCGTTAATACCGTATTTATTTTTCTCGTCTTAAGGTGCTCCATTAAGCGGTATATATTCACAAAATCACCATTAATGCAATGCAAATGAACTATATCAGGTTGTTCCTTCTCAATAATCTTGATTAAATTATTTGTCGCATTCCACGATCCATTATATTGAAGTCCTATTACACGAGCTCTTAATGCATTATATTTTGCCAGCATTTCGCTAGAAGTTTTATATATATCAGGTTCATTCTCTCTTTGGCCTCTTCCATAGAGAACCACAGATTCCATTCCTTGATTTTTTAGAAAATTATGAATATCATATACTATTTTACCGGTACTTCCTCTTTTGTAGACATTATTAATTTGTAAAACCTTCATTTTGCCCCCCCACATTTCACACAAATGATTATTATGGCACAATGAATACAGATTCAATTATATTGCAAAGTAATTCCCTATTTTCATCCGCTCTATGATTTCTATCTGCTAATACTTTAGCAGAAGCACATATCCGGTTGCTTACCTCATCCGATGTAAACAACTCTTTTAGTTTTTTTTTCAGTACTGCTTCATCTGTAATAACACACGCAGCATTGCCTTTTTCAAGATATGAGATAGACGCGACTTCCTTGGGCCCGTAGGCAATAATGCACGCACAAGAAGCCAAACAATCAGCAATTTTAGTAGAAAGAGAGTATTTAACCCGTTTTTTAAAAGCCTCATCAAACGATTCCGTATGAATGACATATTTACTGGAAAGCATTAATTCCTGCACTTTTTCTGCACTTACTCTTCCACAAAAATTTATTCCATTATCGGCAGTCAGCTTCTCTGTTATTTCGGTTCTAATTTCGCCGGAGTACACATCAATATGGTCCAAACTAGGTATACCAATGTTCTTTAATGTCCTGCCAAGCGAAATCAACTGTTCCGCTCTTCCATGGCCTAAATTCCCCGCATAAATGATAGATTCTGCTTTATTTGTGTTATTACTAATACCCAACAGATTGGTCGGAGTGTATACAGTATACCCCTTCTTCTTAAATAATTTAGAATAATCCTCCTTCATCATATCGCTTACCGCCACAAATGCACTTGAATAATTAAACAACTCTTTTGCTCTCATCATTAAATTGTTATAAGTAATATGATACATAGGATCGATGGTTTTCTTTTTACCAACATAGAAATCATCATAACACCCAATTATCACTGGGATTTTCCTTCTCTTTGCGATATAGAGGGTGACTATATAAGAAAATGCATAGTCGCCAGATGCAAAATAGATGACATCCGGTTTGAAATTATCCAGCCATTCATCTAGTTTGTTTGATTTCCATTTACCCAGTAGCCATATTAGATTTCTAGCAAAATATACAGCCGGTTTTCTGTTACCTTTTTTTCTAATTTTAGTTTTTATCCATGCATCTTTATTGCCCACATACTGATGCGATATAATGTTGACTTTGTTTCCGACTCCTTTTCTGGAAAAAATCGAACGAATAACGTCAGAGTCAGAGATGCGAAAAAAATTTTTGCAATATTCAGAGTTGGGTTCTTCATCAGAAAAAAACAATTGGGCAATTTGTTCTCCTCTTAAGCCCATGAATTGATTTTCCAACGTCCTTGCCATATTATTTTCTTTTCCTAACGCATTATGACTAATCAATAAAACCTTTCTGTCCATTTGAGTTCCGCCTTGTATTTATTAATTCTTCAATTCTTAACATTGGGAGTCTGACATGTCATTGTTTGTTATCCACGCCGCACTACTCACCCACACTATTGGCAGAAATATGTCTCCGTCTGGTTGTATCTAGCTTCATCAAGAGCCACGGACTTATAACCCCTCCAAAAAGGAGTATCTTCCTATAAACGGGAACGTCTCCCTTGATTATTAATTTCAAAGAATTGTGCAATAAATATGACTTCCACCTTTTATAATCCTTTAAATATTCTTTTTCTAAGCGATTAGACTTGATTTTTACTAATGCACCTAAACTAAAAAGGCATAAATGCAAGCTAAGCATCGTATTTACCTTAGGGCTGTTTATTATAAGTTTCTTCCTAATATTGTTTAATGCTTTCTCACCGTTATACAGTTTATTAATATCAAACCTTGTCGTTGCAGAAGCTTCATTGTTCCGTCTATAATAATAAACTTTACGATTCCCAACACCAACGAATTTAGATATTTGTGATGCAGTTGTTATAAAGGTCAATCCTTCTCCATAAAACAACGCAGTAGAGAACCATATATTGTTATCAACTATTAAAGTTCGTTTGAAAATTTTATTCCAACATCCCACAATAACATCAGGTGATAACAATAATGCTGTCGCATCTTCTGGGTGTAATCTCTCTATATTTTCGCTTTCGGTTTGCTTTTCACCACTTTGGGTATAACAATATTTTGACAAGCAAAATTCCGAGCCTGTATTTTCGATTAAACTGAGCATGTACTCAACATAATCATGTGCAATATAATCATCTGCATCCACAAAAACCAAATAATCACCCGTCGAGATTTCGATACCAGTATTTCTTGCAGCACTAACCCCGGCATTTTTTTTATGTATCACGCAAACTCTGCTGTCCTGTTCTGCAATATTATCTATAAGTTGTCCTGTTTTATCAGTTGATCCGTCATCCACAACAATTAATTCAATATTTGTGTAAGTTTGCTCTAATATGGAGCAAAGACACTTTACTATATACTTATCCACGTTATATGCTGGAACGATTATTGAAACCAGGAACTTTGAGGTCTTGTCATTAAGTTTACCTGCCAGTTTTCTCCCCTCCATTTACTGCAGCGCACTTATTAAGTAATCCACCGACCTCTTCCTTTCTGTCTCTAAGACTACTTTACTTTTGCGGAAATCGATTGGTGTAGCTAACAACTCCATTGATGGATTAAATCTCTCTTCTAGCGATACCAATTTAAGAAATGAATCTATTCGGGATGATTGTTTTCCAGCAGAACCATATTGTCTTTCAAATGTGTAAAAGGGCACTTGATAATTAACTGCAAATGCGGTCCCGTGAAAAGAATCCGTGCAAACGTATGATGCATTTTTAACATACTGGACAAATTCAACCGGTCCAGCATTCGGTGCAGAATCAAACCAATCCGTAACTTCTCTTTGATAGGGAAGCGCTATAACCTTCAGTTTATTTTCTCGTGCTAATTTCTTGATACACTCTTTTGCGTAATCAGTTGGTTCATTTAAGAAATACACCAACATATACTTTGCACTGTCTAACACGTCTTCTTGTAATTCGAAATATCTATCCCACTTGGATCCATCCAATATCAGTGTAGGATCAATTAGATGCGTGGCATCCTTTTTAGTCAATTCCTTAATTATCGAAACACCTGATTCTTCTCGCACTGATAGATTCGGAATATCCATAATGTAATTTGCAATAATTTTCTTGTTATATTCGGCAACTTTGTCTCTACCGAAACTTGGAGCAAACGCAATTCTTTTATTCTTAGGCGCAAATCTTAGGTAATACTGCGGATCTACATATAATGCTTCTCCATTCCAAATCTGATCACTTCCGCATAAAAACGCCTTAAAATCATCACTTTTTGCAAGGCGTCTTAATTGATTCCATGTGCAGCTATATGGTTGGATTTTTTCCAGTCTAAAATTATTGAACAATTCTTTTGACTGTTCAGAATAGGATTTACTAATGTTATCAGTGTAAACTCTAACTCTCATTTTAATATTACGCGGTTGCTTGAGAAGTCTAATAGCAATAACCGCAATTTTCCTTATTCTTACATCCCTACCTTTGATAATACTACCTTTTAACGAAATATTGATTCCCTGATACCCTAATTCATTTAAAATTAACTTGCTTGCATATGCCTGCAAAGCCGATCCATAATTAAATCCAGTATGCACAGTGGATATGCCAATTTTCTTCATAATGTTCTCCTCTTTACATCCATATAAACCTCTTAATTCACTCTATTTCCTATTTATAAATAATCTCAACAGTCCTGCAGGTGAAAAGTAAAAAGAAACACATAAATGTTTGACCATATCAAAATACTTATTCCTTCGAAACTCAGCAAAAGCCAAGACAGCATGATGTCTCATTTTTATATATCTTTGTTCTTTCTTTGTTAAACAATCGAAGTGTTTCTTTTTATATTCATAAAGTTCATTTTCACCTTTTATTTTCCCATCTCCACTAGACAAGCCTGCCGCTTCAATATGTACATAGGCTTTAACCTCACATCCCGGCAAATAACTAAAACTCCCTCCTCCAACAATGGCCTTTTGCATTAAATAAAACTCATCTCCAATATTAACCGGAGAAAAACAACCAATATCTAAAAGATATTTCTTCCTGAACATCATTACATCTGTCCCTGTCATATGATGCATTAGATGATATCGCATTAAGCTTTCTGGTGAAAAACCTTCTATATATTCTCTTGTACGTTTTTCCATTAGTTTATCCTTCTCATAGTAGAGCCATAAATCAGTGAGAGAAAAATCAGAATCTTCACAAATCATATGTTCAACTTGCTTCTTTACTTTATCAGGTAAATAAAGATCATCATCATCTAAGAAAGTTATGTACTCACCTGTAGCTACTTTGATTCCAATATTTCTAGTTTCCGCAGACCCTTTATTATTCTTGTTATGAATATACAGTATCTCGGTTTTTGTTGAGTTTTTTATGTTGCTAATAATATTTTTTATTTCGGCATTCCAATTAGCATCAGCATTATCATCGACTACGATAATTTCAATATTTGGATACGTCTGTGCAATTAATGATTTTAAAGCTTTTTGCAATGTTTCTTTTCGTCTAAATGTAGCAACAATAATTGAAACCTTAGGCGAGATCTCCGAAAGCTTATCTTTTTCCTTATAAATAATAGTAGCTTTGTTCATTTAAACTCACCTATTGTTTCATTGATTCAAAATCAGCTTTTTTCGTTCCAGTTCCACCTTCAACAACACCATCGCTTTTCAGCACACCAAATAACGTCTCAAGAAAGCAACTTGCATCTATTGCCAATCCCATATTAATAATGTATTCTCCATCCAGCCTAGCCTTCACATCAATCTCAAGCTCATCTCGCCCATTAACCTGAGCCCACCCTGTCAACCCTGGCCTTATATCATTAGCTCCATACTTATCCCTCTCTTGAATCAAATCACACTGATTCCAGAGTGCGGGCCTTGGCCCAACAATGCTCATTTCGCCCTTGAATATATTGATAAGCTGCGGAAGTTCGTCGAGGCTGGACTTGCGCAGGAATCTTCCAACTTTAGTGATTAGCGCATCCGGGTTCTGTAGAAGATGCGTTGGCATCTCCTCCGGTGCGTCTGTGTACATTGTTCTGAATTTGAGGATCAGAAATTCGGTTTTGCCCTTGCCAATTCGTCTCTGCTTAAATAGAACAGGTCCCTTGCTATCCATCTTAATAGTTACTGCAATCAGTAGAAGAACCGGCCACAAGACAAGCAGGCCGATTCCTGAGAGGATAACGTCGATTACGCGCTTCCAGAAGAGATAATTCATCATCATTCACCCTGTCAAGAGATTCTTACTCGCTATGACTCAAACTCCAATATCGGAACAGAACTCTCAATCGCATCCTTGACCGTCTTGGAGTCTTCCCCTAGCACTCTCTCCAGACGGGTGCAGCTGCGGCTTTAATCCCTACCTTCTGAGCAAATTCTGCTTCGAATGCATTTACGTTCTCTCCCAGCGGCGCAATCCAGTTTGTTGCAAATGCTTCTTGTATATATTGCATCTCATAGCCTTCGTCACTCATATGCGGTGAAGAGAGGTAAAATCGCTCATTCATACCCTAGCTTCCTTTCAGGCCCATAATATGTCGCTACCATGCTGCCATCATTTCTATGAGACCTGCTCATAGAGAGGAACCAGTTGTTCTATTGCTTCTTTTACATCGTCGCTGCCACCAGCAATAACACCGCCCAGCTTACGCAGCTCTCTATTTAAATCCTCTCGAAGGATCGCTTCCGGCTTCCCGATATATATCCGCTCATGCTGCGTCTTCGTCGCACCTTCTTCAGCTGTGAGCAGCTCCTCGAACAGCTTCTCGCCTTCGCGAATCCCGGTGAAGTGAATCGGAATATCGATATAAGGCTCGTAGCCGGAGAGACGAATGAGATCCTCGGCTAGCTTCAGTATCTGGACAGGCTCGCCCATGTCGAGGATGAATATCTCGCCGCCCTGGGAGAGGGCGCCGGCCTGGATGACGAGCTGTACTGCTTCCGGGATTGTCATGAAGTAACGGACCATCTGCGGGTCGGTGACGGTGACTGGACCTCCTCGGGCAATCTGAGCCTTGAAAGCCGGGATGACGCTGCCTCGGCTGCCGAGAACATTTCCGAAACGAACTGACGCAAACCTGGTACGAGATGACGCATTAAGGCTCTGAACATACATCTCCGCGATGCGCTTGGTCGCCCCCATGACACTGGTGGGGTTGACTGCCTTGTCGGAGGAGATAAAAACAAAGCGTTCGGTGGCGAATTTATCTGCGCAGTCTGCAACATTTTGAGTGCCGAATACGTTATTTTTTACGGCTTCCGCCGGATTTTTCTCCATTAGGGGGACATGTTTGTGAGCTGCGGCATGGAAGACGACTTGCGGACGATAAGTATCGAATACTTCTTCTATCCGCCGGCGGTCCTGCACGTCCGCGATGATCGGCTCGAACAGCATGCCAGGATATTTATGTTTCAATTCCATCTCAATGGTGTAAATACTATTCTCACCGTGTCCCAGCAACAGCAGCTTACTTGGCGCGAATGAGGCGACTTGGCGGCACAGCTCGGAACCGATAGAACCGCCTGCCCCGGTGACAAGTACAACTTTGTTATGTACATAGTCCGCGATACCTTGCAAGTCGGTCAGGACCGGATCCCGGCCCAGCAAGTCTTCGACGTCAACATTGCGAATGGCATTGATCGAGATATTGCCTTTGATGAGATCGTTAATGCTGGGTATCATCTTGATCTTCACGCCGCTTGCCATGCAGAGATTAATAATCTCCGACACTTGGGAGCGCGGTACGGACGGCATTGCGATGATGATCTCTTTGATCTTGAACACTTCAACCAAGGTCTGCAGATCAGCGCGTCCGCCAAGCACGGGCAATCCATGCATGGTTAAGTTATGCTTGTTTCTT
>Ga0055541_1000228_pt1 | contig 21445 bp, 18 predicted proteins | sample Araplavi_mTSA_r2_2_FD_55169 | JGI IMG/M metagenome (GOLD analysis project Ga0055541, IMG submission 55169) | Arabidopsis root microbial communities from North Carolina, USA - plate scrape CL_Cvi_mTSA_r2 | ecosystem: Host-associated > Plants > Roots > Endosphere | place: USA: North Carolina | reverse complement strand
TTCTCTTCCAGGAAATCACGGAATACTTTCGTTGCTTTGGAACGAAGCATCAGTGTCTTTTGCATTTCCGGACGACGAAGATCGAGGTAACGATATTTCAAACGAAGGGACTCATCAATTTCAATGCCGTCTTCGATGAAGAATGGTGGGTTCTTCGCTGCATTTAAGATTTCAATTTCCGTTACGCGTACTTCAACATCGCCTGTCGGCAGGTTCGGGTTCACCGTTTCTGCATCGCGTTCAACGACTGTACCGCGGACAGCAAGCACATACTCGTTACGCGCACGATCTGCAATGTCGTGAGCCTCTTGAGAGAAATCAGGGTTAAATACGACCTGTACAAGACCACTTCTGTCGCGCAAATCGATAAATAATACCCCGCCCAAGTCACGACGACGTTGTACCCATCCATTCAGGGTAACCGTTTCGCCAATTCGTTCTTTTGTAATTTTTCCGCACTGATGCGTTTTGTACATCATAGGATGCACGCTCCTCACATTAATATAGTTCATCCATTTACGAATGGAATTGAGCCTAGTTAAGCTCTTTCGATTGCTTCAGCCAATTGCTCCAGCTTCACGAACTGCTGCTCTCCTGTTTCCAGATGCTTCAACGCGATCTCTCCACGTGCCAATTCGTCATCGCCGAGAATTCCTGCATACCGAGCCTTCATGCGATCGGCTGATTTCATTTGCGCCTTCATCTTGCGTCCTTGGTAGTCCTTCTCGGCAGCGATGCCAGCTGTACGCAATGCGTACAACAGCTTCGTCACCTCATCCTCTGCTTGTTCACCAAGTCCTACGAGATAAATATCAAGCGGCGGCTGCTCATTGCAGGCAATGCCTTGCTTATCAAGCAGAAGCACAATTCGCTCCATCCCGATACCGAAGCCAATACCTGTCTGCTCAGGACCGCCGATATCAGCGACTAGACCATTGTAGCGGCCTCCGCCCCCTACGGTATCAATGGCTCCAATCCCTTGGGCCTTATATTCGAATGCCGTATGCGTATAGTAATCCAAGCCGCGCACAAGACGGTGGTTCACTTCATACTCGACGCCCATCGCCGTTAAGTGCTGCTTCACCTTCTCGAAGTGTGTTGCACATTCTTCATCCAAGCTGTCCAGAATCGATGGTGCATTCGTGAACTTGTCCTGATCGACCTTACAGTCGAGCACACGCAGCGGATTACGTTCCATCCGGGATTGACAATCCTTGCACAGTGTCTCCTTCATCGGCATCAGGAAGCCAAGCAAAGTCTCGCGGTAAGCTGCACGGCTCGGTGCGTTGCCGACAGAGTTAATCTCGACGCGAACACCGCTCAAGCCAATATCCTTCATGAACTGATAGCCAAGAGCAACAATTTCAGCGTCTAAGCTAGGATCAACAGACCCGAAGGCTTCCACGCCGAATTGGTGGAACTGGCGATAGCGACCGGCCTGCGGGCGTTCATACCGGAACATCGGCCCCATGTAATACAGCTTCGTCAAGTCCGGTTCACCATACAGCTTGTTCTCTACATACGAGCGAACTACGCCTGCAGTATTCTCTGGACGCAGTGTCATGCTGCGGTCGCCCTTATCCCGGAACGTATACATTTCCTTCTCAACGATATCCGTTGTTTCACCAACACCACGCTCGAACAGCTCAGTCTGTTCGAAGATTGGAGTCCGGATTTCCTTAAAGTTGAAACGACGGCAGATATCCCGAGCTTTTTGCTCAACCGTTTGCCAAATTTCAACCGTGCCAGGCAGCAAATCCTGCGTACCCGTAGGTTTTTGATATGCCATGAGCGCTAACCTCCTAATCGTTTTGTCTATAAAATAAAAAATCTCCCGCCCCGCAAATGATTCATTTGCAAAGGGACGAGAGATGGTATGTTCCATTCACCCGTGGTGCCACCCACATTCCGCAATCGTAAGCACTGTGCCCTATAACAGCTGCACATCGAAATCTCCGATTACGCTTCATTCACGTGTAACGTACGTCATACGCCATACGGCTACTTGGACATTAGGTGTCCTACCTTGAGAGCTCAATGCTTTATCCAAGATCGATGCTTCTCGCTTCGCCGCAGGTTCTCGAGGATGTCATTCATCCGTCCATCATCAAGGTTCTTCCAGCCGTGGAACCTCTCTCTGCATATGTGGGTACGAATTACTTGTTCCTGTCATCAAATCATCATTTTCATTTACATGTAAAGTCGGAATATAAAGAACATTGTAAGGATGTAGCACGCTAAAGTCAAGAAAAAAACCTACATCACTGTAGGTTTATCAATAAGATATATTATTAAAAGGGGGTCATGTCTGTTATTATAGGTATCCAATGTTAAGGAAACATGAAACAAAGATTACAATAAGATTACAAAAAATAAAGCGCTTTATTTCTGGCTCTTNCTCTCCAACATCAAAGCAAAAAAATACGCCCCAAAAGGGCGCATTCACTGGCCTGATGCAGACTTCGATTAGTTTACCGCTTCATGCCTTCGCCATTTCGACGTGTCGCTTGCCTGTGCTCTTCCTCTTGCTGCAATGCCGCAGCGGATTCACGCAGCGACTGCATTCCTGACAAGCAGCTGTACTGGATTGCTAACTGATGCAGGGACTGGCGCATCGAATCGCTCCTTTGCCTTGTGCGTCACAGAAGTGCCAGTTCTAGTATAGCCAGCCAGGTAGCTGTTATTCGGTACGGCTGTCGACGACTAGCGTAACCGGCCCATCATTAATAAGATGCACATCCATCATGGCTCCGAACTTCCCAGTCGCAACTTCCAACCCTAGTGTACGGAGACGTTCATTGAATAAATCATATAGTGGTTCAGCCTGCTCAGGACGAGCCGCTGCCATGAAGTTCGGGCGTCTTCCCTTCCGACAATCCCCGTATAGGGTAAACTGAGATATCGATAAAATGCTGCCGCCTACATCCTGCACTGAGCTGTTCATTTTGCCAGATTCATCTTCAAAAATACGAAGACCTGCAAGTTTATCCGCCATCCATTCGATATCTCGATCTGTATCGTCGTGTGTAATGCCCACAAGAAGCATTAAACCCTGCCCAATGCTGCCAACTGTTACTCCATTAACATCCACATGCGCCTCCTTGCAGCGCTGTACAACTACTTTCATGTCGTCATCCTCCTTGCAGTCCCATATTGCGGTCACAACACGCAGGGGGCGGCTTGTTAGTTAAGCGTTCCTGTCATCCGCCATTTTATCCTTCTATTCCCAACGTCCCTGCATGTAAAAAGGCAGCGAATTATTGCATAATTCGCTGCACTGTATATACGTCTTTTACTCGTTTGATCTTCTCTACTACAGACTGAAGATGATCCGTATTCCGAATGAGAATCGTCATATGAATCATCGCCAGCTTATTACGGTCAGAACGGCCTGATACTGCTGCAATATTGGTCTTGCTCTCGGATACAGCCTGCAGCACTTCGTTCAAGAAGCCACGTCGATCCATCCCGGTAATCTCGATATCGACACTATAATTCGCCTCAGCAGACTCTCCCCACTCCACATCAATCATCCGTGCAGCGTCTTCGCCATCCGTTGTCGATACGACATTCACGCAATCTGCCCGATGGACAGATACGCCTCTTCCGCGGGTTACATAGCCGACAATATCGTCCCCCGGCACTGGATTACAGCACCGAGCAAAGCGAACGAGGAGATTGTCGATTCCCTTAACGGTAATGCCGTGAGTCGGACGATGCTTGCGAACAGGCTCCTTCTTGACTTCCTTCACTTCATGCGTCAATTCAATCTGACTTGCTTCCTCAGCTTCCTTGCGCATCTTCTCCGTCATGCGGGTGCATACCTGCGCTGCAGTAATCCCGCTGAAGCCTACGGCAGACATCATATCTTCTATATCGTTGAAGTTGAATTTCTTGGCTGCTTCCATCAGCTTCTCATCAGCCATCCATACGGATGTCTCGAGCCCAAGACGCTTCAGTTCACGTTCAATGGATTCCCGGCCCTTCTGCACATTCTCTTCTCGCTTCTCCTTCTTGAACCATTGCTTAATCTTGGAGCGCGCATGCGAAGATTGTGCGATCTTAATCCAGTCCGGGCTAGGACCATAGGAATGCTTTGAAGTTAAGATCTCAACGATATCCCCGGTCTTCAGCTGATGATCAAGCGGTACGATCCGTCCATTCACCTTCGCACCGATCGTCCGATTTCCAACTTCCGTATGGATGCGGAAGGCGAAGTCGAGCGGTACTGAACCGGATGGAAGCTCAATAACTTCTCCCTTCGGCGTAAATACAAATACGAGATCGGAGAAGAAGTCCATTTTGAGCGACTCAACAAATTCCTGGGCATCCTTGGTTTCCTGCTGCAAATCCAAAATTTCACGTAAGAAGTGCATCTTCTCTTCGAAGCTGCCGCCAATCGTGCCATTCCCCTCTTTGTAGGCCCAATGAGCCGCTATACCGTACTCGGCCGTACGGTGCATGTCCCAAGTGCGAATCTGAACTTCCGTAGGCTCGCCCGTAGGTCCGATGACCGTTGTATGCAAGGACTGATACATGTTCGTCTTCGGCATCGCAATATAGTCTTTGAATCTACCTGGCATCGGTTTCCACAGTGTGTGGATAATCCCTAAGGTCGCATAACAGTCTTTAATATTGTCGACAATAATTCGAATGGCAAGCAAATCATAGATCTCGTTGAATTGCTTGCTCTTCGCNGTCATTTTTTTGTACACACTATAAATATGTTTTGGGCGTCCTGACAGATCAGCTGTAATTCCCATCTCATCGAGTTTTTCTTTGATCCGGGAAATGACATCCGAAATGTACTGCTCACGTTCTGCCCGCTTCTTATGCATCAAATTCGCAATGCGATAATACTGCTGCGGATTCAAATACCGAAGCGCAATGTCCTCCATCTCCCATTTGATCGCGGAAATACCCAGACGATGCGCAATCGGACAGAAAATTTCCAGCGTTTCATACGCGATACGGCGCTGGCTTTCCTCCGACTGATATTTGAGCGTTCTCATATTATGCAGTCTGTCCGCCAGCTTAATGACGATGACTCGAATATCATTGGCCATAGCTACGAACATTTTGCGATAGTTTTCATTTTGCTGCTCTTCTTTAGAGCGGAATTGGATGCGTTCCAGCTTCGTCAGTCCGTCAACGAGCATCGCGCATGTCTCCCCGAACTTAGCTCGCACTTCCTCCAGGGATACGGATGTATCTTCTACGACGTCGTGCAGCAAGGCCGCAACGACAGAGGTAGGATCCATCTGCATGCCAACAACGATGTCTGCAACGGCCAACGGATGCAATATATAAGGTTCACCGGATTTCCGGACTTGTCCGGTATGCGCTTTGTCCGNAAATTCGTATGCATCGCGGATGCGATCGAGATCCGGTTCTTTCATATAGGTCGCAGCTTTCTCAATTAATTGCTCGATACCCATTGGAGTCGACTCGGTTCCTTTCTTCATCCGGGGGCACCTCCCCTAGATTACAGAGTATCCTATAATTATGCCTTTATTCGGTGTCACTCGTCAATGGTTTCCGATCCTTATCATCCGTGAGTGGTGTTTATATATGTCGAAATTTGCAGAATAATCTCGTTTCTTATGGGCATTTGACGTTTTTTTATGCATATCGAGTAAAATGTTGTTGAAATGAAGGGGGCTTAACCTGTAAATTATATAGTTGGGCCTGTTACGGTAATTCAAGAAGTCCGAACTTTTTGAACATTGATTGTTTACACGCCCGAATACAACTACATATTTGAAAAAGGAGTGCATTCGCTTGCAACGCGAAATTCAAGTGCATGAAAAACCTGGCTTCGCTCCAGGACTGCTGCTCAGCATTCAACATTTGTTCGCCATGTTCGGTTCAACCGTGCTTGTACCTAACCTATTTGGGGTCGATCCAGGGATTGTACTGCTGATGAACGGACTAGGTACACTATTCTATCTCATTCTGTGCCGCGGTATGATTCCTGCTTATTTGGGATCGAGCTTCGCCTTCATTTCTCCGGTTATGGTCGTTCTCTCTGGTCATGCGGAGAATTATGCACAAGCACTTGGCGGTTTTATCGTATCAGGTATTATATTTATCGTAGTGGCTCTCATTGTCCAAATGGCAGGCACTCGCTGGCTTGACGTATTGTTCCCTCCTGCAGCAATGGGCGCNATTGTTGCGGTTATCGGTTTGGAGCTTGTACCGGTTGCTGCCAACATGTCTGGCCTCATTCCTGCTGGCCCAGATGCCCCATTGGATGGGAAAGCAGTAACGCTTGCATTGATCACATTGGGTGTGACCGTAATCGGTAATGTTATGTTCCGAGGATTCTTTAAGATTATCCCGATATTGATCGGTATTATTACTGGTTATGTGTCGGCTTACCTTATGGGCTATGTGAATATGGATAAGGTCGTTGAGGCATCGTTCATCTCACTGCCTACGGTTACAACCCCAGAATGGAATATGACTGCCATACTTACCATCATTCCCGCGGCGCTCGTCGTTGTCGTGGAGCATATCGGTCACTTGATGGTAACGAGCAACATTGTAGGAAAAGACTTATCCAAAGAACCTGGCTTGCATCGTTCCTTGCTTGGTAATGGTATTTCTACTGTCATTTCTGGTTTCATGGGTTCCACACCGAATACAACATATGGTGAAAATATCGGCGTTATGGCGCTGACACGCGTATACTCCGTATGGGTTGTCGGCGGCGCTGCTGTATTCGCAGTTTTCCTGTCGTTCTTCGGCAACGTGTCCGCATTGATTGCGAACATTCCTGTTCCCGTTATGGGCGGCGTATCCCTGCTCTTGTTCGGGGTCATTGCTGCATCTGGTCTCCGCGTTCTTGTGGACTCCAAGGTTGACTTCAGCAAGCCGAAGAATCTGCTGCTGACAACCCTCGTCATCGTCATCGGGATCAGCGGTGCCAAGCTCCAGTTCGGTGCTGTTGAATTGAAAGGGATGGCGCTCGCAACTGTGCTTGCGATTGTACTGAACGTGTTCTTCATCATTCTGGACAAGCTTCACTTGTCTAACGAATAATATTGAATCATACAAAAAAATCCCTTGCACGCATCTTCATCTATCACGGAAGAAGAGGCGGCAGGGGATTTTTATTATCGTTGCTTCACAAGAGAACGAATTAATATTGAACGAGCGAAATAACGTCGATGCCTTCGCCCAATTTGTCACGGCCGTTCAATTCGCTAAGCTCAATCAGGAATACCGCACCAACGACTTCGCCGCCCAACTGACGAACGAGATCAATCGTTGACTTGATTGTACCGCCCGTAGCGAGCAGGTCATCTGCGATAAGCACTTTTTGGCCAGGCTGAATGGCATCCTTGTGCATAGCAAGCTTATCCTTGCCATACTCCAAGTCATAACCGACCTCAATCGTCTCTCCTGGAAGTTTACCACTCTTGCGGACAGGAATGAAACCAGCTCCGATAGACAGTGCCAATGGAGCACCTACTACGAATCCGCGCGCTTCTGGTCCTGCTACGAGATCAATCTGCTTATCCTTTACGAGTTCATGCATCGCTTCAATGGTCGCCTTGTAGGCTTGACCATCCTTCAACAATGTTGTTATGTCCTTGAAGCTGATGCCTGGTTGTGGGAAATCAGGAATCACCCGAATATGCTGTTTTAAATCCATTAAAAATCCTCCCTTGGAATTATCCAAAAATAATATAGCTTACTTGCAACGCACTTCATCCCAATATGACCATATCCATGCCGCTAATTCCTCAGTCACTGGTTCGTACCAGCGAGATTCCCAGGCTGCTGCGGTCATCCAATCCTGATAGCGCTGTGATTGTTCAAGTGATGTTTTGTTCGGCTGCTGTACAATGCTGTATACGCTGTTGTTCGAAGAAGATGTACAAGTAATAAAGTCCAATTCCTTAAATACTTCCATCAGCATCAGCAGTTCTCGTTCATTCATACGCAATCTCTTCGCAAGCGAAGACATCGTTGACACTTCCATATCCCAAGTGCCGACTCGCTTCAGTTCGCTATATGCATGGGCCATTCGATCACGACTAGGAGTAAACAGCCGCCCGCCTTCCGGCTGGCGCGGGAGTATGGCATGTATTCTTCCTACATTCGGAAGCTGATCTGCCAACCGCTTCAGCTCCCATTCCGATGGAGGGATACTGCACAGCACGAGCTCATGGATATGCTTCGACACATTCCCAAGCATGGATTCATCCGCTGCCCATGCCCAGGAGCTCGGTATGACGGTAGGCCCTTCAAGCTCATCGCTATACAACCAGACGAACGGTTCAGCGGCGTACACTCCTGCTTGCTCTCGTGTCATAAGTAGAGCGCTCGTCTGCGGTTCATCCTGCTCGAGTGTTCTTGCCAACTCAATAGCTGATTCGAGTGGACGAGCAGTTGCGCGACGATCGAATAGCTGTCGTTCTGTAATCTGGATATCCTGCATCATCAACTGCGGCTTGCGCTGTCCATTCCATTCATTGATCGACAGCTCTCCAAGCACATCAACCTGCACATCATTGGCAATTCGGTAGGACAATGCCCCTTTATGAAAGGCCACCGCATCCAATGTAGCACGCTCTTTGCCTAACATCAACTTTAAATGTTGTCCTTCTTTCCCCATCGTGCGCTTATCGCGTACTACCGCGTTGCGAATAACCACACGCGGACTAGGATTGCCCATTCCGAATGGCGCTAGACGCCCTAGTTGTTCAATTACTTCCAGCGGAACATCATCAAGCTCACATTCCGCATCGACTTCCGTGCATGGAATGTAATCATCCTCGGTCAATCTCTCCGCAGCCGTCTTATTCAAGCGTTCCTCCAGCTCGGATAATCGATCGCGATGAATCGTCATCCCGGCGGCAGCCTGGTGACCACCATAGTGTTCGAACACCTCTGCGCATTCNGTCATCGATTCATATAAATCAAACCCTGCAATCGAACGGGCCGAGCCCTTGCAAAGTCCTGATTCTTCATCAATCCCAAGCACGAAGGTAGGCCGATAATAGCGTTCTACAATCTTCGAAGCAACAATGCCGATAACGCCGACATTCCAGCCCTCTGCTGCGAGAACGATGACATTCGGAACCTCGCCTGTATCAGTCATCTTCTCCGTCAACTGTGCCTCTGCTTCCTTCACGATGCCTTCTACGATCTTCTGCCGCTCCTTATTCAATCGATCCAGCTCAGATGCATAAGCGATAGCTGTCTCATCCTCATCAGCCGTTAACAATTGAACCGCGATATCGGCATGATCGAGCCGACCGCTTGCATTAATGCGCGGGGCCATTGAGAAGGCAATACTTGTCGAGGTTACTTCTGTCGGATCTATCGCGCCAATGGTCATCAAAGCGCGAATGCCCGCATATTGGGAACGAGCCATGCGTTTCAATGCTTCCTGAACAATGACTCGATTCTCTCCGAGTAATGGCATCAAGTCAGCCACTGTTCCAATCGCGGCAAGCTCCAGATAATGTTCCGGCACATTGCCGAGTAATGCATGAGCCAGCTTAAAAGCTACGCCCACCCCAGCCAATCCCTTGAATGGGTAGCGGCAATAAGGAAGCTTCGGATTGACGAGGGCATATGCTTCTGGAAGCTGCTCAGGCGGCTCATGGTGATCCGTAACAACGATATCAATGCCAAGCTCCTTCGCATAGGCAACCTGCTCTACGGCACTAATGCCAGTATCGACGGTTACGATAAGCGTACAGCCTTGTGCCTTCGCATCATCAATCGCGCCATTGTTGAGTCCATATCCTTCATTCGCACGATGCGGGATATAGTAATCGAAGTTCGCCTCTAACTCTCTCATCAGGTAAATCATAAGCGAAGTACTCGATACGCCATCCGCATCATAGTCACCGTAAATCCGAATTTTCTCTCCGCTATTTAACGCCCGTCTTATCCGTTCCACCGCTTCTTCCATCCCTGCCATGAGGAACGGGTCATGCAGTTGGTTGACATCAGCATGTAAAAACTGCTGGATCTGCTCCGCAGTGTCAATCCCACGTACGACCATCATACGAGCCAACAATGGCGATAATTTGGCTTCTTGTGCCAATTGACTTACTTGCTCGTCTGACGTTGCCGCGCAGATCCACCGTGAACGTGGATGAAGCATTCTTTATCTCCTTTATTATCCTTATTGTAGCAATGTGGAGGCATCGTCACCACGTGCTTCCTGAGATCGATAAGGGAATCCCGGATCGAATGGATTCACATGCACGAATACATCCGCTACATGGATAAACCGCTGCAATAAATGTTTTTTGACTCGCTTGGCAACCGCATGCCCTTCCGCTACCGTCAAGCGAGGATTGACGCTTATTTTGACATCTACAATCACATAATGTCCGTGCTCGCGCGCTCGCAGCTCATCAACAGTGATCACACCGTCAACGGATTGCACTGCTCGAATAAGTGGATTCGCATCCTCATCATGCAGGACGTGATCCATGGTGGAGTGGATGGAGTCCAGTACGAGCCGGTACCCCATTCGCAGGACGAGCACAGCTACAACAGCACCCGCGATCGGATCTAAATAGAGAAGCCAGCTAATGCCTAGTTTGCCGCCAATCATTGCTCCCCCAACGCCTGCTAGTGCCGCAATAGACGAGTATACATCAGATCGATGCTCCCACGCATTCGCAATTAATGCCTGCGACGATAAGCGCTTGCCCAATCGGAATTTGTACTGGAACATACTCTCCTTCGCTACGATGGACAAAATAATAGCTGCCAGCGCATACCACTCTGGCACGACGACTTGGCCATTCCATATTGACTTAGCCGCAGAGATTGCCAGTTCAATTCCTACGACTAGCAGCAGTACAGAGACGACAATTGCAGCAATCGATTCTGCCTTGCCGTGACCATATGGATGATCTTTGTCTGGAGGACGCTTAGCCGCCTTCAAACCGACTAGAACAGCGAATGAACCCGCTACATCCGAAGCAGAATGAAAGGCATCTGCGATAAGCGCCTGGCTCCCGGACAAAAATCCGGCTATTCCCTTGACTCCAGCTAATAAGATATTCCCGATAATTCCTACCCAGGCTCCGGTCTCCGCCTTGGCAAATCGGTCAGTAGACATGCAGCATCCCTCGTTTGTTTAATCATCATTGTGATCATGGCGGCTTACACAACGCCAAAACCGCGTCACAAACGGACGCGGCTTTATCGTATGTTTCTTAACTCCAGATTATGAGAGAAAAGAAAAACAAATGGTTTCTTTACAAAATAAATTACTTCGCTTCCTGCGGTTTAGCAGAAGCTTTTGGTTTCTTGCTCTCTTTGTTCTTCAATACGACCCACAGCGGGCTTGCAATGAAGATGGACGAGTAAGCACCGAAGCCGAGACCGAATAGAATCGCAAGTGAGAACATCCGGATTGACTCACTACCGAAGATGAACAGGCAGAGCGCCGTTACCAATACAGTCAATACTGTATTGATGGAGCGAGTGAGCGTTTGATAGATACTGTCGTTAACCAAATGAGCCAAGTCATCCATACTCTTGATCTTCGAAAAACGTAAATTCTCACGAATCCGGTCAAAAATAACGATCGTATCGTTAATGGAATAACCGATGATCGTCAGCACCGCAATAATAAACGGCAGCGTGACCTCCAACCGGAAGATGGAGAACAAGCTGATAACCATAAATGCATCATGCAGCAGGGCGACAACCGCTGATACGGCAAAGCGCCACTCAAAGCGGATGCTGACATAGATAATAATCCCGATACTCGCGATCAATACAGCGAGCAGTGCATTACGCTGCAATTCACGGGCAATCTCTACATCAACCGTATTGATTTCCATGGAAGAGCCTTCATCAATCTTCTTCATGTCCGCCTTGAACTGCTTTTCGTGCTGCTCATCAAGAACTTCAGTGAAGCGTACGGTAATACGTTCCGCCCCCATCGTAATCGTAGGTTCTTTTTTGAAATTATATGTTTTCAGCAGTTCTTCCACTTGTGATTTCTCAATTTTCTTAGTTAGGTTGATATCCACATTCGTACCAGAGCTGAAATCAACTCCATAGTTCAATCCGAATATCGATAGAGACAACGCACCGAGAATGGTAATCACGATCGAGAAGATAAAGAAATATTTACTCTGATGAACAAAGTTGAATGTTCCCTTAAAGCGCACGGATTTCACTCTCCTTTACGCCAAAATATCCTGGCTTGCTCAATAACTTCGATTTCGCAAGCAGATGTAGGAACACACGAGACAAGAATACGTTTGTGAAAATACTGCAAATGACTGTCATCATCAAGATGAGTGCGAAGCCTTTAACGGAGCTTTCACCCATGATGTACATAACAACACCTGCAATAATCGTCGTTACGTTTGCATCCATAATGGTTCTGAACGAGTTCTTCGAACCAGCCTTGAGTGCGGAGTTAATCGATTTACCACTGCGCAGCTCTTCCTTAATCCGTTCATAAGTAATGATGTTCGCATCGACTGCCATACCGAGACCGAGAATGAATGCCGCAATACCCGGCAATGTCAGTGTAATATCAGCCAACCAGAACAACACCAGCAGAAGCCATGTGAACAAGACGAGCGAGAAGCTCGCAATTACCCCTGGCAAACGGTAAACAAGCAGCATGAACACGAGAATAAGTGCCGATCCGATCAAGCCGGCTTTCACCGTTTGTTCCAACGACAACTTACCTAGTGTTGCAGCAACACTTTGGGAGTATTTTTCTGTCAGTTTCAGCGGCAATGCGCCAAGGTTGATTTTGTCGCGAAGGTCATTCGCTTCCTCAACCGTGCGCTGACCAGTAATCGTCGCCTCTCCACCCGGAATCTCGTAGTTAACAGCCGGATCAGAGATCATATTCTCATCCATGAAGATTGCCAAGTGGTTGCGCTGCTCACCGGCAAGTGAAGCAAGACGTTTCGTCAATTCAGAGAATTTGCCTGCATCCTTCATCTTGATAGCTACAATTGGTTGGTGCAACTCGTTAAATACGACGCTCGCGCCACCCTCCTTGAAGTCTGTTCCCTGCAATTCCACCTTACAGTAGTCCGTGGCTTCCTTGCAGCCGTCAGAACTACGGAAGGTCAGCACCGAAGGCTCCTTTAATTTCTTGCGAACTTCTTCCTCATTCTTCACATCGGCAAGCTTGACACGAATCCGATCCGAACCTTCAATGATGATCTCCGGTTCGCTCGTGCCGTTAGCATCAATACGCTTAGCCAAGCTCTTCGCCGTTTGTTTCAACGCCTCATTTGTAATTTTGCCACCCGATTCAAGCGGCGATGCTTGATACAATATTTCAAAGCCGCCCTTCAAATCGAGCCCAAGACGTATGCTGTTGACGATCGAAGGGCTTGTCCAAAAAATGACGCCTAGCGAAACGACAACGATGAGCAGGAATGCGGTCACCCTTTTCATATCGTCCCTAGTCCCCTTTCATATTCAATATTCCTATTATATCGGCGCTCATTTTTCGCGTCAATTTTAAGAATCATGGCAAACAAACAAAAAAAGGCCTCGCCTTATTAAAAGGGAGCGCCCCGATATGCGGCAACTGTTATATAATTCATAAATTGCGTTGCTTTAAGCGATAAAATGTCATTTACAACCTTATGCAGCGCAGGATCGCTTCCATTTTTTACATACTTCGAACTTACACATTCCCATACATCCTTACCGGTAACGTGCTCGTACCCAATCAAGCGCAATTCTTCTGCTTTGCTCTCACAGCACAGTTCAATTGCCTCGATACGTTCCGCGTCACTAATTAGTTCTGTCATGCCGCATAACTCCCTTCTCCACGTTAGTCATAATTCGACCCTCTCCTCTTGAATTCCTGCTAATACGCAAGCTCTAGGCTGAAAAATCTCCTCANCACATTCGGTATGGTTTGTGGACAACCGCATATGAATGATATTGGGCAGCAATTACGTGTNCTGAAGTTTGCGCGAGAAGAGGGATGCTATTGTCAAAAAATACCTTACAAAAACAAACATTTATTCAAGGAACACTTATTTTATTGGCAGCCGGCATCGTGAACCGCATCCTTGGATTCATCCCACGCATTATGCTGCCGCGCATCATTGGAGCAGAGGGCGTAGGCATTTATCAGNTGGGATACCCCTTCCTCATCGTGATCATTACGTTAATAACGGGTGGGATTCCACTAGCAGTGGCCAAGCTTATCGCGGAGGCAGATGCTACCGGCGATCAACAACGAGTAAAACGGATATTGNCATTGTCACTCAAAATAACGATTGGGGCATCCCTATTATTTTCAGTTGCCTTGCTTGTTCTTGCACCATGGATAACGACGCACGTTCTAACGGACAGCAGAGTATATTATACGTTCATGGTGATGACCCCTATCATTATCGTGATTGCTGCCTCATCCGTGCTTCGAGGGTATTTCCAGGGCATGCAGAACATGATACCAACCGCGATGTCTCAAGTTACTGAGACCATAATAAGGATCTTTACCGTCATTTTATTTGCATATATGGGCTTGCCTTACGGCTTGGAATGGGCGGCCGCTGGCGCCATGGCAGGTGTAGTAATTGGGGAGATCGGAGGATTTGCCGTNCTTGCTTGGATGTATTACACGGCTCGCAAACGTCACTCTCAGAGCAGCACTCAACAGCTCAATGCAGTGAAGCAGTCAATTGAAGGTGGACAAGAGCCAACGGGCGCAACTTCTTGCCCAGCTCAGGGCAATGTCTTGCGAAGGCTGCTGCAAATCGCGATTCCTGTTACAGGAGGCAAACTGGTTGGATCTCTGTCCTATTTATTAGAGTCCATCACAATCGCACGCAGTCTTGCAGCAGCCGGTATCATTACCGCAGTCGCAACGGCGCAATACGGAGCACTTCAAGGCATGATTATTCCCATTCTCACCTTGCCAGGAGCACTTACTTACTCTCTTGCGGTCTCACTCGTCCCTGCCCTGTCCGAAGCACTTGGCCGTAGAGATACGACCACCATTCAGAAGCGCATTCATCAGGCTCTCCGGCTTGCGCTCGTAAGCGGAGCACCTTTTGCCGTTGTTATGTTCGTGCTGGCTGTTCCGTTATGTTCTCTGCTATACAATGATGCAACCGTTGCTCCAATGTTGAAATGGATGGCGCCTGTCGCTATTTTCATTTACCTGCAAGCCCCGCTCCAAGCTGCTCTCCAAGCGCTAGAGCGTCCGGGAACAGCTCTCATCAATACCTTCATAGGGGCAATTCTTAAAATTGGATTGATTCTATGGCTCGCGGCAGATCCGAAATTAGGCATTACCGGCGCGGTTATNGCCATCAATGTGAACATCGTTGTCGTAACAACCATGCACGCATATAGTGTCGTTCGCCATGTTGGCCTTAAGCTTCCTTGGCTGGATTTCATCAAGGTTGGAGCCGCAATGATCATTACGGCCGGGTGCATACAAGCGACATATATTCATTTTCCAGGTTCTACGGACGAGCATCTTGTGCTTCGATTCATTATTTCTTGTATTGTTGGGATTGTTGTCTATATTCTGCTTCTTATTATGATGAAATTAATCGATCGCAGTGATCTTTCCCGCTTTCCGTTCTTTCGACGCTTCTTTCATGCGAAGCCTGATCCAAAATAATCTCAGCGCTTGAGCTTGCTCGGGTTGCTATCTACGTAAATATGGCCTTTATGGTCTATGGAACAGAAGAACACTTGCTTAAAATCATAGACACCCTTTTGTTGAATTTGATTCTTTAACCAGAACCGTGTCTTGTCGATGCTTAGCAAATTCTGTTCCTGTACCTTCCCCTCCATAATGAGCGGCAAGGGAAGTGACGTGAATTGATATTGGTGTGCTTCCGGCAGGGCGGGCTGTGTATTGGATGGTTTGGACTTGCTTTCCTTTTGCCCTTCCTGCTTGCTTGCATTCGAGCTCGATGAGTTCTGGTTTGGCTTTTCCTCACTTGCCTTAAATACGGACAATTCCCCTGTTGATTCTAAAATGGCGTAGGTAACATCATTGACGTTGTCGATCCCTTGTCCCCGCAGTTGCAGCATTAAATCATCCAGATTGTATCGCTGCTTCTTCATAACGTCCTGCTGCAGCACTCCATTGGCAATAATAATGCTTGGAGTCCCGTCAAATACTTCGCGCATTTTCGGGCTCTTTAACGTTACGAAGGCAAGTGTAACCTGGATGACGAGCAGTACAATGATCGGAGCAAATTCCACAAGAAGGGGACGCTCTGAATCGTCAATCGTCATTACTGCAATATCTGCAATCATGATCGAGATGACGAGGTCAAAAACAGACAGCTTGCCGATTTCACGCTTGCCCATTACTCGAAGAACAATAAATACCGCAAAATACATCAACACCGTACGAAAAACGACGGTCCAAAGTCCCAAATGTAACGCCTCCCTCGCTGCCGATTGTCGCATTGCGATAGCCGCTTTCATTGGTATTCTGACCGCCGTGATCGTGAAGCATACTGCTTCTTAATTATTGAATTTTTCCCATCCTGTATCTTACAAATGGACAATTGTAATTATAGGATGAACAGTAAAATGTATCCCGTAGAAATCAAAAGCGAGATAATCGTAATCGGCGCACCTATTTTCAAAAAGTCCATATAGCTAAAACCATGACCCTCACGCTGGGCCATACCCGCCACAATGACGTTGGCAGATGCACCTATCAGCGTCCCGTTTCCGCCAAGACATGCACCAAGCGCAAGTGACCACCAGAGTGGATTCAATTGGTTCGGGTCTGTAATCCCCATCTGCGTCCCGATATCCTGTAAGAGCGGAATCATTGTCGCGACGAACGGGATGTTATCAATCGTAGCCGACGCAATACCGGATACCCAGAGGACGAGCATCGAAGTCTTGGTCATATCCCCGTTCGTAAGTCCGAGCGTAAGTTCTGCAAGACGATTGATGACACCTACTTGAATCAAACCGCCAACAAGGATGAACAACCCGATAAAGAATAGAATCGTAACCCATTCGACTTGATGGAGCGCCTCTTCAAGCTCCTCCTCATTTTTCAATCCGATGAGCATCAAGATTGTTGCACCTGCCATTGCAACAACAGCTGCCTCAACGTGAATAACTGAATGGAGTGCGAAGCCAAGAATCGTTAAAATAAGCACAGTAAGNGACTTCTTTACAAGCTTAGCGTCTGTAATGTACGAAGCTGCCGACAGCTCCATCAATGCTTGCCGCTGCTCGTCCGANACATGCAGCTGTTTGCGGTAGATGAACAGCAAGCAGCCGATTATNANGATTGCGATGACAAACACAATTGGAGCNAGATGCGTCAAAAACATATTNAAAGTCAGATGCTTATTGGCAGATCCAATCATAATATTCGGCGGATCGCCTATTAGGGTTGCTGTTCCCCCTACATTCGATGCGATAACCTCCGCGATTAGAAATGGCACTGGGTTGATTTTCAACATACGTGTAATGGAAAACGTAATCGGCACCATGAGCAGCACCGTCGTTACATTATCCAAAAATGCAGATCCTACCGCTGTGAGCAGGAACATAATGAGCATGATGCGCTTCGGATGTCCCTTAGCCCGCTGTGCTGCCTTGACAGCAGCGTATGAGAAGATCCCGCTCTTGTTCGTAATCCCCACCANAATCATCATACCAACGAGCAGGAACAGCGTATTCCACTCGATATAGGTTGTAAATGCCATATGTACATCTACAATCTGCAGGACGAGCATCGCAACTGCGCCTAAGAGCGCAATAACGGCTCGNTTAATCTTCTCCGAAATAATGATGGCATACGTGATTAAAAACACAATGACCGCCGCGGTCACTTGCCAATTTGCTACAGTATGTCCCACAAGACTCCATCCCTCTCTACCTTATAAGGCTCTGATTGCAACTTTCTTCTTTACTGACCTTTTGTTCACACATTATAACGCTGTCTTTTTTTTTCGTCTATGCCTTGTACTAAATTGGATAGCTTGCCCATACGATGAATACTAATCATAGAAATGATGGGAGGAGCGTGTAAGATGAATGCGATTCAGAATGTAACGCGCTGGAAATTAGGCCACCCGCTAGTGGCGGGAATCGTCTACGCCTTCGTTTGGATGGCTCTCGGTGCACTCGCCTTGTCAGTCTTGCTATATTCAAGCTCAACTAGTGAGGACGAAATGAAAGGCTATATTTATATTATCCATTGTATCGCTCTTTTTATCGGTGGATGGACTTCTGGCAGAAGAAGCGGCAAAAAGGGCTGGTACTATGGAGGAATGACAGGAATCTTCTATGTGCTGCTCGTCATGCTGATTGGTTTTCTTGCAATGGATGCAGGGGTAAGCGTTCAAAAACTCGTCCAAACAGTAGCAGCGTTCGCTGTCAGCGCAATAGGGGGTATTATCGGTGTAAATATGAGCAAGTCCAGCCAGTAAAGGAGGAAAGCCTTGCTCTCAAATGGCCGGCATGATCGCATCATGTAATCCCCACCCAATTGTGTTATACTATTGGAGTTTACAAAACGGCAATGTGACATAACATTAGGGGGATTCTCGTGGTTCTATTTCAATCCATGCAGACTGTCACGCTGTGGACCATCGTAACCGTCATTGTACTTGTCTGGTTTGGTTCACGCAGACAGCCGCTAGCTGTCGCTGGAGCATTACTACGATCATTGTGGACATCGCGTTCTTTTCTGATTGCGTTCATTGCGATGGTGCTTATTCTCATGGTCAATGGCTTTGAGCTTACGCTCGAAAAAGTGCTGCAGATTAATTGGGATTTCACTTCCAATATTCATCAACTTGAAGGACAATTCGTATACAGTGTCCAGCAGATTTTCAATCATCCGCTATTAACGCAATTTGTTTCCTTTTTCTATATTGTTGTCTTTCAAGCACTTATCGTAGCCTCACTCGGGATTTATACAACAAACGGGAATATCCGAATGGCGCACGCTGTATGCTATGCCATTATGATTAACTACATCGTAGCTATCCCATTCTATTTATTTTTCCCAGTTAATGAGGTATGGTCGTATGCACCAGCCGGGGTCAGCTTCCGCATGCTGGAGGTGTTCCCGAACTTCGAGGAGCAATATCGCGCCCTCTCTGGACTTGATAATTGCTTCCCAAGCTTGCATACGTCAATCTCCGTAACGGTCGCTCTGCTCGCTTCACAGTCTGGCAATCGCAGATGGGCCATCTTTACAGCAGCAAGTGCAATTATTATTGTGTTCTCGATCTTCTACCTCGGCATTCACTGGTTAACGGATATGCTGGCTGGAACCGTACTTGCTATGGTTGCATCATGGGTGGGCTTGAAGCTTGCAGGTGTTCAACCCAAGCTCAGCTTGCTGCCAGATCGGCAGAAGACATTCAGCAAGTCTTATACCAATTCCAACGACATAAGCTAATCATGCTCCTGCTCCCTTCGGCATACGGCGCATGATGCAACGAAAGAAGGGGCTGGCCATTGCATCTCATGCAACGGTTAGCCCCTTCTCCTATGCTTGGCATCAACTTAGGATGCGCTTGTAGATTCATCTACAGATACAACTTGACTAATTGCACTGCGATCGAATGTCATTTTTGTAACGTCATTTACACGCAACACGACTGTGTCATCCGTAATTTCCATGATGCTGCCATGAAGACCGCCAATCGTTACGATCTTGTCTCCCTTTTTCAATGCACCAAGCATTGAGTTCCGCTGCTTCTGCTTCTTCTGCTGAGGACGGATTAACAAGAAGTAAAATACTGCAAACATCAAGACGAACGGCAACAACATTTGAAGNAACCCACCAGTTCCTCCTGCCTCTGCTCCTGCTATCAACATGTATGTATCCCCCTTTCAATAATGAAATAATTATGTATAGACTGCCGAACGAGCTGAAGCATCCACNAATGTNAACGATTCAGCAGGCAGCATGTCTACTGTTAGAACCCGCTCTCGTTGCGGTCCATTCCATAAGCTTCAAAGAATTCGTCTCTGAAATCGCGCAGTCGATCTTCACGGATCGCCTCGCGTACTTGACTCATNAAGTTCACCAGGAAATACAGGTTATGATAAGTCGTCAAGCGAAGACCAAATGTCTCATCTGCCTTAATGAGATGGCGCAAATACGCACGCGAGTAGTTGCGGCATGTGTAGCAATCGCACTTCGGATCAAGCGGCCCGAAGTCNCGAGCATACTTCGCATTCCGTACAACAAGACGGCCTTGGCTTGTCATAGTCGTACCATTGCGGGCGATGCGGGTAGGAAGTACGCAGTCGAACATGTCCACCCCACGCATAGCTCCNTCGATCAAAGCATCCGGTGATCCAACCCCCATCAAATAGCGGGGCTTATTAGCCGGAAGCAACGGAGTTGTGTAATCCAGCACCTCGTACATCAAGTGTTTCGGTTCTCCTACACTAAGTCCTCCAATAGCATACCCCGGGAAATCCATCGAAGTCAAATCCTTCGCACTCTGGCGGCGAAGGTCTTCATACATGCCACCTTGGATAATCGCGAATAGCGCTTGATCGTGTGGTCTAGCATGGCTCTTCAAACAACGTTCTGCCCAACGAGTTGTACGCTCAAGCGATGGCTTGATATATTGAGGTTCAGCCGGATACGGAGGACATTCATCGAATGCCATCATAATATCAGAGCCTAACGCGTTCTGAATCTCCATCGCTTTCTCTGGAGACAAGAAGAGCTTGTCCCCATTCAAGTGGGATCGGAAGTGAACCCCTTCCTCTTCAATCTTACGCATATCGCTAAGACTAAATACCTGGAACCCGCCGCTATCCGTCAAAATCGCGCGATCCCAATTCATAAACTTATGAAGCCCGCCAGCTTCGCGAATNATTTCATGCCCTGGACGAAGGAAGAGATGGTACGTATTGCTCAAAATAATCTTGGCTTCCATCTCTTTCAACTCTTCTGGGCTCATCGTCTTTACCGTTGCCAANGTCCCAACAGGCATGAAAATTGGTGTCTCGAAGGAGCCGTGCGGGGTATGAACCTTGCCAAGCCGCGCTCCCGTCTGCTTGCATGTCTTAATTAATTCGTAAGTAACTGCTGCCATAATNGTATCTCATCCTTGTATTAGGTTTCCGNTGCATTATCATAAATGAACATGGCGTCGCCAAAGCTGAAGAAGCGATATTCCTGCTCAATTGCTTCCTGATAGGCAGCCATAATATGTTCACGGCCAGCCAGTGCGCTGACAAGCATCACTAATGTCGATTTCGGGAGGTGAAAGTTCGTTAGTAGCGAGTTCACAAGCTTGAATTCATATCCTGGATAGATAAAAATGTCTGTCCAGCCCGAACACGGCTCAATCGCCTTTCCGACAAATCTCCCTGCAACCGTTTCTAGTGTTCTTGCTGATGTAGTTCCTACTGCAACTATACGGCCGCCTTGCTCTTTCGTTTCATTAATTGTTCGTGCCGTCTCTGCACTCACTTCATAATATTC
>Ga0055541_1000218_pt1 | contig 23615 bp, 20 predicted proteins | sample Araplavi_mTSA_r2_2_FD_55169 | JGI IMG/M metagenome (GOLD analysis project Ga0055541, IMG submission 55169) | Arabidopsis root microbial communities from North Carolina, USA - plate scrape CL_Cvi_mTSA_r2 | ecosystem: Host-associated > Plants > Roots > Endosphere | place: USA: North Carolina | reverse complement strand
AGGCTGCCGCCAAACGTCCCGATTGCAGTGCGAACGCCGCTGACCACCACCACTTCACGTGCCATTGCTGTCTCCTGTGTCATCAGAATTGGATGGCGGCCAGTATAAACGCACGACCGTTCGCAAATTTTAGGTAGGACTACCTAACGAGGCGTACCCGATGCGCCTGTGCTTAGACCTCGCCCCACAGGTCGTGTCCATCCGCGCCGGTAATCTTGACCGACACGAAATCGCCCGCCTTGTAACGCTTGTACGGCTTGGACGGCGGCGCGATGTAGACCAGACCGTCAATTTCCGGCGCATCCGCCGAAGAGCGGCCGATACCGCCATCCTGGTTCACCTCGTCGACCAGCACGCGCAGCGTCTTGCCGACCTTGCGCTGAAGGCGGCGGGCAGACACACGCTCGGCCACTTCCATGAAGCGGGCACGGCGCTCCTCACGCACCTCGTCAGGCAACGCGCCCGGCAGGTCGTTAGCCGTCGCGCCTTCGACCGGCGAATACGCGAAGCAGCCCACGCGGTCCAACTCGGCCTCGGCGATGAAGTCGAGCAGCGTCTGGAATTCTTCTTCCGTCTCACCCGGAAAACCGGCAATGAACGTGCTGCGGATGGTCAGCTCCGGACACACCTCGCGCCAGGCGCGGATGCGATCGAGCGTTTTCTCGGCATTGGCCGGACGCTTCATGCGCTTGAGCACATCCGGGTGCGCATGCTGCAGCGGCACGTCGAGGTACGGCAGCACTTTGCCCTCGGCCATCAGTGGCATCACCTCGTCCACGCTGGGGTACGGATAGACGTAATGCAGGCGGACCCACGCACCATACTCCGAAGCCAGTTCGCCCAGCGCGGCCACCAGCTCGGTCATGCGGGTCTTCAGGGGACGGCCATTCCAGAAGCCCGTGCGGAACTTGACGTCGACGCCGTAGGCGCTGGTGTCCTGCGAGATGACGAGCAACTCCTTCACGCCGGCTTTCAGCAGGTTTTCCGCCTCCAGCATCACTTCGGCCACCGGGCGCGACACCAGATCCCCGCGCATCGACGGGATGATGCAGAAGCTGCAACGATGGTTGCACCCCTCGGAAATCTTCAGATACGCGTAGTGCTTGGGCGTGAGCTTGATGCCTTGCGGCGGCACGAGGTCGATGAATGGGTCGTGCGGCTTGGGCAAGTGCGTGTGCACCGCTTCCATCACTTCGCCCAGCGCGTGGGGGCCGGTCACGGCCAGCACCTTCGGGTGCACGCTGGTAATGATGTCCTGGCCGGCGGCGTCCTTCTTGGCGCCCAGGCAACCGGTCACGATCACCTTGCCGTTCTCGGCCAGTGCCTCGCCAATCGCGTCCAGGCTTTCCTGCACGGCCTCGTCGATGAAGCCACAGGTGTTGACGACCACCAGGTCCGCCCCGCCGTACGTGCCGGAGATCTCATACCCCTCAGCGCGTAGTTGGGTGATGATCTGCTCGGAATCGACCAAAGCCTTGGGACAACCGAGACTGACGAACCCCACCTTGGGGCTCTGGGTACTGACGTCGGACATGGGAACAACCTGATGTGGGGAGAGGATTTGCGCTCTGCACACCGGGTGTGCAGAGCGGTTGCGTATTTTAACCGTTCGCCGCGCTCGGGCGACCAAGCTGAAGCCGCATCTGTTCGCGCATCTGCTCAATCACGCGCTCGATTTCCATCGCGTCCTGCAGACGGCGGATCGCATCGTGCAGCTCCGCGGCCTGTGGCCACGTCCGCTTCAGATAGCTAAGCCAGAGTTTGACGCGGCCGTGCTCGTGCTTGGCTTGAATGCGCGCATGCAGCTTCTTCAGATAATCAGCGAGATAACCAAGCACGATCGGCCATTCAGCGGCGGACGGCGCTTGCTCCATCTGCCCGCGAATGCGCTGGGCGAGGAATGGATCGGATACGGCGCCACGGCCAATCATCACGTCATCACAGCCGCTGACGGCACGGCAGCGCTCCCAGTCGGCAACGGTCCAGACTTCGCCGTTGGCGGTCACGGGAATGCTCACCGCATCGGCAATACGCGCGATCCAATCCCAATGCGCGGGCGGGCGATAGCCGTGATCGCGGGTGCGGGCGTGCACGACCAGCGATTCGGCACCGCCTTCGGCCAGCGCCATCGCACAGTCAATCGCCCGCGAGGTGTCGGAAACACCGAGCCGCATCTTGGCCGTTACCGAAATGTGGGCTGGCACCGCAGTCCGNACGGCACACACGATGTCGTGCAGCACTTCCGGNGTNGCGAGCAGCATCGCGCCACCGCCATGCCGATTCACGACCTTGGCCGGGCAGCCGAAGTTCAGATCAACCCCATGCGGCGACAGGGCCGCGGCATAGGCTGCATTGCGGGCCAGCCATTCCGGATCACTGCCGAGGAATTGGATGACCATCGGCGTGCCGCTGGCGGTATAGCCACCGTTGGCGATTTCCGGTGTTTCACGCTCGTAGGTACGAAAAGGAAGCAGCGAGCCCGTCACCCGAACGAACTCCGAAACGCAGCCGTCATAGCCGCCGGCCTGGGTCAGCACGTCACGCATGACGAAATCCGCAACCCCTTCCATTGGGGCGAGCAAAAGCCGACTCATGGCAAAACGGAGGACAACCGGCGTGCTGGCCGGGGGCGGACATCAAACATGAGAGACCGAGGCGGGAAACATGATCGTCGATGAGACGCATGCCTCACCTGAAGGGCAGCTATTTTACCTTGCCGCCCTATCNCGCAGGCCCCAAATAAAAAGGCGAACCGCTATGCGATTCGCCTTACCTTGTCAGCNGCCGGAGCTTACTTCTTTTCAGGTGGCTGGTTGAACGGGAAAGTCCCGAACATGTTCTTGGCTTGACTCTGCATCTGCTCCTGCATCTGCACGAACAGGTTCTTGCTCTGCTCGATGTAGTTGCTCATCATGCCTTGCATCATTGGCCCCTGCATGTTCATGAACTGCGACCACATGTCGGGGTTGAAGCTGTTGCCGCTGTACAGATCCTTCGAGTTCTCGGCGAGCTTGCTTTGGATGTCAACAAACGCCTGGATGTTCTTTTCCAGATAGGTGCCCATCATCCCCTGCATGGCGTTGCCGTAGAAGCGGATAATCTGCGCGAGCATCGAGCCGGAGAACATCGGCACTCCCCCGGTTTCCTCTTCCAGGATGATCTGCAGCAGGATGCTGCGAGTCAGATCTTCACCGGATTTCGCGTCGACCACGCGAAATTCCTCGGTTTCCATCACGAGCTGCTTCACGTCTGCCAGCGTGATGTACGTGCTGGTCTGCGTATCGTAGAGCCGGCGGTTTGGATATTTCTTGATCAGCCGTTCAGTGCCCTTCTTGCTGGTGGCCATCATGCCTTTCCGTGTTGGCGATGCTGCTGCGGTGCAGCCGATGCAGTGCGAGATGACTGCACCGGGCGGTGCAGCAAAACGCGGTTGCGCGACTGTGTCGATTCGCATTGTGCGAATGCTTCAATGCAAATTCAGCGCAGATGCATCCAGTTATGATCGGACGCCCCGTGTCTCCCTGCGGAGCGCCTCCGTGGTTGGATTCTATGCGGATCGCCCTGCAAAGAAAAGGCGACCTCCCCCGGTAAAAACCCGCAGCATTTTGATACGATCGCCGCACCTGAACCGTGGTGGCACAAGCGCAAAAAACGACTGCTGCGATGCAATTGAGCNCCGCAGCACTGCAAACAAACCAAGGGGAAAATTGCTGCGCCGATGCTGCAGCAACGCCGCAGCATCGGCGTCGAGCGGTCAGCCCATGTGCAGGCCGCCGTTGAGGGAGAAGTCCGCGCCCGTGGAGAAGCCGGATTCTTCGGATGCCAGCCATGCGCAGATCGAGGCGATCTCGGTGGGCTCGCCCAGGCGCTTGACCGGGATCGTGGCGACGATCTTGTCGAGCACATCCTGACGAATCGCTTTCACCATATCCGTAGCGATATAGCCCGGCGACACGGTGTTGACCGTCACGCCTTTGGTGGCCACTTCCTGTGCCAGCGCCATCGTGAAGCCATGCAGGCCGGCCTTGGCCGTCGAGTAGTTCGTCTGGCCGAACTGACCCTTCTGACCATTCACCGACGAGATATTAATAATGCGGCCCCAGCCACGGTCCGCCATGCCGTCNATAACCTGCTTGGTCACGTTGAACAGCGACGTCAGGTTGGTGTCGATCACGGCNTCCCANTCGGCGCGGGTCATCTTGCGGAACACCACATCGCGCGTAATGCCGGCGTTGTTGATGAGCACGTCCACCTCGCCCACCTCAGCCTTGACCTTGTCGAAGGCGGCCTTGGTCGACTCCCAATCGCCGACATTGCCTTCGGACGGAACAAAGTCGAAACCCAGTGCCTTCTGCTGTTCCAGCCACTTCACCTTGCGCGGCGAGTTCGGGCCGCACCCTGCAACAACGGTAAAACCGTCGCGCGCCAAGCGCTGGCAAATCGCCGTTCCAATACCGCCCATGCCGCCGGTGACGTATGCGATGCGTTTGGTCATGTCCACTCCTGGTCCTTGTTGTTAGAGCCGCCCGGCCGTTTGCTGGGCGGAAATGCTCGGTGTGTCTCGGATCGGCGCATGCGACTTTTGTTCCACATTGCGCCCATCCCATCCGCAAAAAAATTACGGGCGCTCAACCGCCAGCGCCACGCCCATGCCGCCGCCAATACACAGCGAGGCCAGGCCCTTCTTCGCGTCGCGCTTCTGCATTTCGTGCAGCAGCGTCACCAGGATGCGGCAGCCCGAAGCGCCGATCGGGTGGCCGATAGCAATCGCACCACCATTGACGTTGACCTTGGACGTATCCCAGCCCATTTGCTGATGCACGGCCAGCGCCTGCGCAGCGAATGCCTCATTGATCTCCATCAGGTCCAGATCGTCCACCGTCCAGCCTGCGCGCGACAGGCAACGCTTGGATGCCGGCACCGGGCCCATCCCCATCACCTTCGGGTCCAGGCCGGCGCTGGCGTATGCACGGATCGTCGCCAGCGGCGTCAGGCCGAGTTCCTTAGCCTTGGCAGCAGACATCACCACCACAGCGGCTGCGCCGTCGTTCAGGCCCGAAGCGTTGGCGGCCGTCACAGTACCGGCCTTGTCGAAGGCCGGCTTCAAGCCAGCCATCGAATCCAGCGTCGCACCGTGGCGGACGAACTCATCCTGCGTAAAGGCGATCGGATCGCCCTTGCGCTGCGGAATCAGGATCGGAACGATTTCGTCGTTGAAGCGGCCAGCCTTTTGCGCGGCTTCCGCCTTGTTCTGCGAAGCGACGGCAAACTCGTCTTGCGCCTCGCGCGTGATGCCGTACTCCTTGGCAACGTTCTCCGCGGTGATACCCATGTGGTACTGGTTGTAGACGTCCCACAAGCCGTCCACAATCATTGAGTCGATGAGCTTGGCGTCACCCATGCGGAAGCCGTCGCGCGAGCCCGGCAGCACGTGCGGCGCGGCAGACATGTTCTCCTGCCCGCCGGCCACGACGATATCCGCATCACCCGCAATGATGGCGTTCGCCGCCAGCATGACGGCCTTCAGGCCCGACCCGCACACCTTGTTGATGGTCATGCCGGGAACCATGTTGGGCAGCCCGGCCTTGATGACGGACTGGCGTGCCGGGTTCTGGCCCGAGCCGGCCGTCAGCACCTGGCCCATGATGACTTCGCTCACCTGCTCCGGCGACACCTTGGCGCGTACCAGGGCCTCGCGGATAACGGCCGCGCCAAGGTCAGGCGCAGCAATCTTCGCCAGCGAGCCGCCAAACTTGCCCACGGCGGTACGTACCGCCGATACGATCACAACATCGGTCATTTTGCTTACCTTCCACATTCAAGAGAGAGTCGTGGGAACCGTCAGCGGCCGTAGCCGCCGCGGCAACGGGGGTCCATGCGCGCGATCTTACGCTTTCTGTTTGACGTAGCGGCCGGGTGCGGGCTCGATCTCGGGGTAGTCCGCATTGCCGTAGCGCTTAGGCGCCGCCTTCTGCGCGCCAGCGTGCGAGGCCAGCCAGGTTGACCAGTCCGGCCACCAGCTGCCCGGGTGCTCCTTGGCGCCCTCAAACCATGCATCCGCGGTTTCGGGCAGTTTGGTATTGATCCAGTGCGAGCGCTTGTTCGCAGCAGGTGGGTTAATGACGCCCGCAATGTGGCCCGACGCACCCAGCACGAAGCGGCGCTCGCCCTTGAGCAGCGGTACGGATGCATACGCCGACTGCCAGGGAACGATGTGATCCTCGCGTGAACCGTAGATATAGACTGGCGCCTTGATCTTGCCGAGGTCCACGGGCGTACCATTCACGCTCAGCTTGCCCGGCGTCTTCAGATCATTCTGCAGATACGTGTGGCGCAGATACCAGCAGTACCACGGGCCCGGCAGGTTGGTCGAATCACCGTTCCAGTACAACAAATCGAACGGTGCGGGTGTCTTGCCCTTCAGGTAATTTTCGACGACGTAGTTCCAGACCAGATCATTCGGGCGCAGGAACGAGAACGTGTTCGCCAGCTCCACGCCACGCAGCAGGCCCGGGCCTGTGGGAGCGTTGGCGCCGATGGTCTTCTCCCGCATTTCCACCTGGGCCTGGTCGACGAAGACATCGAGGATGCCGGTATCGGTAAAGTCCAGCAGCGTCGTCAGCAAGGTCAGGCTCGCGACAGGATGCTCGCCGCGCGCAGCCAGCACAGCCAACGCGGTGGACAGGATCGTGCCGCCCACGCAGAAGCCCAGTGCGTTGATCTGATCCTGACCGGAAATCTCGCGCGCTACGCGAAGCGCCTCAATGGCACCGCCCTCGATGTAGTCGTCCCACGTGCGGGACGCCATGCTTGCATCCGGGTTACGCCACGAAACCAGGAATACCGTATTGCCCTGCTCCACCGCATAGCGCACCAGCGAGTTGGCCGGCTGCAAGTCGAGGATGTAGTACTTGTTGATGCACGGTGGCACCAGCAGCAGCGGCCGCGCATACACCTTGGCCGTCAGCGGTTTGTATTGGATGAGCTGGAAATAGTCGTTCTCGAAAACGACTGCACCCTCGCTGTTGGCCACGTTGCGGCCAATCTCGAAGGCGGTTTCGTCCGTCTGCGAAATCTTGCCGCGCTCCATGTCCTGCAGCATGTTCAGAATGCCTGTACGCAGGGATTCTCCGCGCGATTCGATCAGATGCTTCTGCGCTTCCGGATTGGTCGCCAGGAAGTTGGACGGCGACATGGCGGCCGTCCATTGCGAGACGGCAAAGCGCACGCGCTCACGCGTCTTGGCGTCGGCCTGCACGGCATCGGCCATTTCCATCAACGTGCGCGCATTGAGCACGTAGAACGCAGCAGCATAGCCGTAGAGCGGGCTCTTGCGCCATGCATCGTTCGAAAAACGGCGATCGGACGGCGCCACGGCCTCGGCGCTTTCGCCAGTGCTCATATGGCGCCAGATCTGCAGCCACTCTTCGAGATATTTTTGCTGGATTTCTGCCAGTCGCTCGGGCGGAATCAGTGCGAAGGGCACGGTGCCCTCGCCCACTTGCCCGCCGTTGAACTGACCGAAACCCGGCGCGGTGGCACCGGGTTGGGCAAAGGCACCCGCAAAGGCTTGCCATTGCTTGAACTGCTCCGCCCACTGCGCTGGGTCCGACAAGCCCTGCCAGGGGGCTTGAGTGTGGGCGCTAGATGCTTTGGAAGATGTCGATTGACGCGATGCCATAGTGCCCTCGATGCGTACGATAGACGCCGCTCCATTCGGAGAAGCGGCGCAAATCGCAGTATTGCGGGGCATTGTTGCCTTGCCGTTTCAAGGCTGTCAATCAGAGGAACCTGATGATTGGCCGAAAACCTTGATCCAGCGCGGGTTTTGCCGCATCCCCTTGAGCACTGGCATNGGCCAAATGGTTAAGCGCGGCGGCGGGCTATGTACCAAGCGGCACGGTTTCATGCGAGACTGCCCCATTGCGCCAACGCCGGGGCCGTTCCCCATGTATATCGTCGCAATCGCCTGGCTGTATGTCGTGCTGATGATGTCGTTGACTGAGCAATCGTGGGTCGCCGGCATCAGTACATTTGTTTTGTATGGCGCGGCGCCACTGGCGCTTTTCCTGTGGATCGTCGGCTATCCCGCACGCAAACGGCGGCGCCAAGCGCAGGAGCAAGCCGAGCACAAGGCAAACGCCGCCACCTCGGGCGACAGCGCCCCTTAAGCCATCACTCAGCCCGCCAGATCAGCGTGGCCATGCGACCGGTTGTGCGATCACGACGGTAGGAATAGAAGCGTTCAGCGTCAGTCATCGTGCACAAACCGCCGCCATATACGTCCGTGCAACCTACGCGCGCCAGCCGCAGTCGGGCGAGTGCGTAGAGGTCGGCAAGAAACTTTCCCTCGCCTTCACCTTGCACAAACGCAGCCTGGGTGGCAGGCAACTCGTTTGGTTGGGCCGCATCAATAAAGGCTTGACGCACCTCGGCACCCACCTCGAAGCAAGAGGGACCGATGGCCGGGCCAAGCCACGCGAGCCATGTCGGGTCAGCTTCCTGGCCGCAGGCGCGTAGCCGTTGTGTCATCGCGTCGACCGTGCGCTCGATCACGCCGCCGCACAGGCCGCGCCATCCGGCATGCGCAGCACCCACCGTCACGCCGCGGGCATCGCTCAGCAACACCGGTAGGCAATCGGCGGCCATCACCACGCAGACGCGGTCTCGCCAGGACGCGACGGCTGCGTCGGCAACCACGGGTGTCGACGTATTGACGAGCTGATCAAGGTCGGCCACACCGGTGCCGTGCACCTGTTCCATCCAAACAGGCTCGGCAGGCAGCGCCGTACGCAGCATGCGGCGATTCTGCTCAACGGCCTCGGGTGCATCGCCCACGTGCGAGCCGAGGTTCAGCCCGCCCGACAGGCCGCCAGCTAAACCATAAGGGCCAGCGCTGACACCACCCAGGCGCGTTGTCGCCAGCGCCTTCACGCGCGGATGCGCCGGCCAGTCGGGAACGATCCAATCAGGTGAAGTCGACATCGGGGTCCAGGTCCAGCGCTTCCATCAGTTCGGCGAAATCGTCGGGCACCGGCGCTTCCCAATGAACCGACTTGCCCGACGCGGGATGCACCAAGCCCAGGCGCACCGCATGCAATGCCTGCCGCGCAAACGGCACCGGCAGCGGCGCCTTGATCGTCTGCGGCTGGCCACGACGGAAGTTGCGCGTGTACACCGGATCGCCCAGCAGCGGATGCCCTTCCGATTCAAAGTGCACGCGGATCTGGTGCGTGCGCCCCGTCTCCAGCTGGCAGCGCACAAGGGACACCTGCGCCCGCCCCACGTCCACCACATCCAGTGTCTTGAAATGCGTGCGCGCCGGTTTGCCGCTGGCCGTTTCGATGATGGCCATGCGCGTACGGTCGCGCGGGTCACGGCCGATCGGGGCGTCGATGGTGGCCTCTTCCGGAGTCTCGCCCCACACCAGCGCGAGGTAGGTCCGCTTGACGGTACGCGCCTGCAACTGGCGCACAAGGTCGGTTTGCGCGGGCAGCGTTTTGGCGACGACCATCAGGCCCGACGTTTCCTTGTCGAGCCGATGGACAATACCCGCGCGCGGCAATTCCACGGCCGCCGGATAGCGATGCAGCAGCCCATTGAGCACGGTGCCGCTCCAGTTGCCGGCAGCCGGATGCACGACCAGCCCGGCGGGCTTGTTGATGACGAGCAGCGTGTCGTCTTCGTACACCACGTCAAGGTCGATCGGCTCCGCCACGAAGGCGTTCTCGTCAGCCGCGCGCTGCGGCACGACCTCGATGCGGGCGCCGCCGGACACTGCGGCGCGCGGGCGCACCGCCGCGCCATCTACGCGTACAGCGCCGGCGTCGATCCATTGCTGCAGGCGGCTGCGGGAGTAATCGGGCAGCAGCTTGGCCAACGCCTTGTCCAGGCGTTCGCCATGCATGGCCTCGGGAATCTCCACGATGATCGGCTCGGCTGCTTGAACCGGCCCAGCAACAGGCAGGTCGAGTGCTTCATCGTCGAGTGCCTCATCGGTGTCCTGCGCGATTTCCTGCGCAGTGAGGGAAACGTCAGCCGCTGCGTCGTCCGACACAGGGCTTGGGCTATAATCCTTGGTGCGATTTTTCATTCAAAAAAGGTGCCCATGTCGGTCACGAGCGTAAAGCAGGCGCGTATTGATGGTCGTTTCGGCGGTCGAATCCGCGCGCAAATCGGAGCAGTGTTGGTGGCAGGTGCATGCCTTGCCATCTCGGCCTGCGGCATCCTGCCGGAACAGCAAGACGAAACGGCTGGATGGTCGGCCAACAAATTATATTCGGAAGCGAAGGACTCACTGAACGGCGGCGACTACGCCAAGGCCGTCAAGTACTACGAGAAGCTCGAAAGCCGCTATCCGTTTGGCCCGTTCGCTCAGCAAGCACAGATCGAAACCGCCTACGCCAACTACAAGGATGGCGAAACCGCTGCTGCACTTGCTGCGGTCGATCGCTTCATCCAACTGCACCCGAATCACCCCAGCGTGGATTACGCCTACTACCTCAAGGGCCTGATCAACTTCAACGACAACCTGGGCTGGCTCGGCCGCTTCTCGAACCAGGATCTGAGCGAGCGCGATCCGAAGGCTGCGCGTGCCGCCTACGATGCGTTCAAGACGCTGGTCACGCGTTTCCCGAACAGCAAGTACACGCCGGACGCGACTCAGCGCATGCAGTACATCGTGAACGCGATGGCCGAGCATGAAGTGGGCGCGGCGCGCTACTACTACCGCCGCGGCGCCTATCTGGCCGCCGTCAACCGCGCGCAGGACGCCATCAAGGATTACGACCGCGCACCGGCTGTGGAAGAAGCGCTGTACATCATGATGAAGTCGTACGAGGCGCTGAACATGAAGGACATGCGCGACGACACCGAACGCATCATCAAGCAGAACTACCCCAACAGCGATTTCCTCGCTTACGGCCAGCGCAAGAAGAACAAGCCCTGGTACCAGTGGTGGTAAGCAACGCCTGAACAGCACCAACAAAAAACCCGGTCAATTGGCCGGGTTTTTTGTTGGCGTCCGCACATCAGGCCTCGGCATCGCTAGCGGGCGGATCATCGGAAACCGATCGCAGGGAGCGCAGAAAGTCGGCCGCTGTGTCAGCCTCGCGCGTCCGTTTGAATGGCGGCAGGCTTTGCCAGATCTGGCGGCCGTAGTTTTTTTCCACCAGACGCGGGTCGCAGATCATCAGCACGCCGCGATCTGTCTCCGAACGAATCAATCGCCCTGCCCCCTGCTTGAGCGTGATCACCGCGTGCGGCAACTGATGCACGGCAAACGGGCTCAGCCCCTTCTTTTCCAGCGCCTCCATGCGGGCACTCAGCACCGGATCATCCGGCGGGGCAAACGGCAGCTTGTCGATGACGACAAGCGACAACGCCTCGCCGCGCACGTCCACGCCCTCCCAGAAACTCTGGCTGCCAATCAGCACGGCATTGCCCAGCGCCCGGAAGCGGTCGAGCAGTTCGGTGCGGCTCGCCTGGCCTTGCACGAGCAGCGGGAAATCCCAGCCGCGCTGCGCAAACTCGTCGGCCAACCGTTCGGCTGCGCGGTTGACGGCACGCAGCGTCGTACACAGCAAAAACGCCTTGCCACCCGCCGCTTCGATCAACGGCAAGGTGGCGTCGAGCACTGCGTCGGTAAAGCGCGGATCGCTCGGCTGCGGCAGATCGCGTGGCACGTACAGCAAGCCTTGCGATGCATAGTCGAATGGGCTATCGAGCGTCATCGAGCGATTGCGATCGAGACCAAGCTGCGCCGCGTAATGCGTGAAGTTGCCGCGCACCGACAACGTGGCCGAGGTGAAGATCCACGCCCGCGGCTGCCCAGCACGTTGGCGCGAGAAGATCGGCGCAATCGACAGCGGCGTCAAGTGCAGCTGAACCGAATTGGCAAACACCTCAACCCAGCGCACGCGTTCATCGACAGGTGCTGCCGTTTCACCCGCGTCGTCACCCTCTTTCTTGGGGGCTTGGGGCGGCTTGGGGTCGACCCACGCTTCCAGCTTTTCACACAGCGCGATGGCGCGACGGTGGCATTGCTCGATGGTCTCGGCGCGTTCGGCCTGCGACTCCAACGCGCCCGTGAAATCCGAAAGCGCTTGCTCCAGCTTCGGCAGCACCTCATAGAACGGCTTGGCGATCGCGGCATCGTTGTCGATCTGCTTGATCGACAGGCGCGAGCCATCCTGGCGGAAGACGAGGCGCAGGTCACGCGCAGCCCGCTCCAGCGGTGCGGCAATCGCCACCCAGTCCACCGCATCGCGGGCGTGCGAAAGACCCTCAGCCACGCTGTCGCGCGCGAGTTCGAGAATCTGGTTCGTGGAGATGGTCTCGCCGAAAAACAGCGTGGCGGTTTCGGGCAACTGGTGTGCTTCGTCGAAGATGATGGTATTGGCCGCCGGCAGCAGCTCAGCCATGCCAGTGTCCCTCAACATCACATCGGCAAAGAACAGGTGGTGGTTGACGACCACCACGTCAGCCTGTTGCGCTTCCTTGCGGGCGCGCATCACAAAGCAGTCCTTGTAGTAGGCGCAGTCCGAGCCGAGACAGTTATCGCGCGTGGAGGTGACGAGGTTCCACACCGGCGCGTTCTCGGGCACGGTCGACATTTCCGCCTTGTCGCCCGTCTTCGTGGTTTTCAGGAAGAGATTGATCTGGCGCAACCACGCAGCGTCCTGCCGCGAAGACAAGCGNCCGGTCTGGGATGTGCGCTCCAGGTGGTAATGACAAACGTAGTTGGCACGCCCCTTGAGCAGCGCCACCGAGACTGGCGCATTCAGCGCCTTGCGCACCGTTGGGATGTCGCGCAGGAAGAGCTGATCCTGCAGGTTCTTCGTCCCCGTGGAGAGAATCACCTTGCCGCCCCACAGCATCGCCGGCACGAGGTACGCATAGGTCTTGCCCGTGCCGGTGCCGGCCTCGACGATGACCGAATCGGCGGCCTCGATGGCGTTGGCCACGGCCTGCGCCATCTTCAGTTGCGAAGTGCGCGGGCGGTACGAGTCGATACCTTTGGCCAGCGTGCCGTCGTCGGCGAACAGCGTCGCCAATTCATCATGATGAGCGTCGACGGGGGTAGCGGCGGGAGCCTCATCGGCGTCGATTTCGATCGACGGCTCGGTGAGCGGGGATAGCGAAGTCAACGCGGAAGTCTCTGGGGATCAAATGACGGAGGCCGCATGTGATTGCGGCCTCGCAGAATGGGTTGGGCCCAACAAGGCTCAGGCCGGCACGTCCGGCTCAAGCTGCAACTGTAGCAGGGTGATGGTGTCCTTGAGTTTGAGCCGGCGCTTCTTGAGGCGGCGCAACTGCAATTCGTCGTGATCGGCTTCTGCTGCCAGCCGGTCGATCAGGAAATCAAGATCGCGGTGCTCGATCTGCAATTCAATGATGCGACGCGAGACCGTATTCAGATCGCTGTCCATCTCGCTTTCCTCCGGAAACCCGATCTTGGCTGGAGTTTAGAACCCCAGCGGACTCGTGTTGTTCTGGTTTTGCTGGTTGCGGCGCTTGGCGTCTTCGCGACGCTGCTCCAGCTCCTTCTGGCGCTGCACAGCGCCCTGCTGCTTTTCTTCGTACTGCTTGACGTTTTCGGCGCGCTTGGCGGCGTTGGCGGCACCCTGCTCCTGCGCGGCCTTGAGCTTGGCGTTGTAGTCCGCCTGTTTTTGGCCATACGCCTGAGCGCTGGCGGCACGCTGCGGAGCGCCAGCCTGGCGCTGCGCTTCGTTCAGGCGCTGCTGCTCTTGCTTGTTCTGGAAATCGGTACGGTTTTTCTGCTCAGCCGCCTCGCGTTGCGGGCGTTCGGCGCTGTATTGGGCGTCGCGAATGGCACGTTCCTGGTCACGGCGGGCAGCACGATCGGCGCGCTCGGCTTCATCCAGCGCAAGTTCACGCTCTCGGATGGTGTGGAGCTCCGTGCGCCGGGCATCTTTGGCTTTGTCGATGCAGCGCGCGACGAGGAATTTGTCATAGCAAGCGCGCTCAGCCTCGGCGTACCGGTATTCGGCCCAGGCCTTGGCACTGCTGATGCGGTCGTGCTCGGCGCCAAAATCGGGCGGCGTGCTGGACACCGGAGCAGCTGGCGCGGCAATCGGCTGGGACTGACTCCATGCGGGCGCGGCATTCAGCGCGGCCAGCAGTGCGGCGACAGACAGCATCAGGTGAGAAGCATGGCGCGCACCAGCGCGACAGCGAGCGGAAAACATGAGCGTAGGCATAACGCGCATTTTATCACCGCGCCTGTGCGGCAAACGCCGCGCGACCACGGATTTCCGCTCAGGAACGCGGTTCGCGTTGTGGCAAAATGCGCGGCTTTCCATCGCACTCTCTGGAAGCAATGACTGATTCCGTGTTGCAGAAGATCGTCTCCCGCATCGCCGTTGAACTGGCGGTGAAGCCGCATCAGGTTGCGGCCGCCGTGCAACTGCTGGACGAAGGCGCCACCGTGCCCTTCATCGCGCGGTACCGCAAGGAAGTGACGGACAACCTGGACGACACGCAGCTGCGCAACCTGGAAGAGCGCCTGCTGTACCTGCGTGAGCTGGAAGACCGCCGTGCGGCGATCCTCGCCTCCATCGAAGAGCAAGGTAAGCTGACCGACCCGCTGCGCGCTGCCATCGAGGCGGCCGAAACCAAGCAGGTGCTGGAAGACCTTTACCTGCCCTACAAGCCAAAGCGCCGCACGCGCGCCCAGATCGCCCGTGAATGCGGCCTGGAGCCGCTAGCCCAGGCGCTGCTGGCTGACCCCACGCTTGACCCGCAAGTCGAAGCCGCCAAATTCGTCAATGGCAACCCGACCGCCGATGGTGGCGTGCCCGACGTCAAGGCCGCGCTGGACGGCGCGCGCGACATCCTCTCCGAGCAATTCGGCGAGACGGCCGAGCTGCTGGGCAAGGTGCGCGAGCACCTGTGGAACCAGGGCCTGGTCTCGTCGACCGTNGTGGAAGGCAAGGAANCCGCCGAGGAAGAAAAATTCCGCGACTACTACGCCTACAGCGAGCCNATCCGCAACGTGCCGTCGCACCGCGCGCTGGCGCTGTTCCGCGGCCGCAATGCCGGCGTGCTGTTCGTCAAGCTGGGCCTTGGCGAAGAACAAGATGCGATGACCCCGCATCCGTGCGAGACCATGATCGCGCGCCATGTCGGCATCGAGAACAAGGGCCGCGCGGCCGACAAGTGGCTGTCGGACGTGTGCCGCTGGTGCTGGCGCGTCAAAGTGCAGCCGCATATCGAGACCGAGCTGCTCACGCAACTGCGCGAATCGGCCGAAGCCGAAGCCATCAAGATTTTCGGCCGCAACCTGCACGACCTGCTGCTGGCGGCACCCGCCGGCCCGAAGGCCGTGATGGGCGTCGACCCGGGCATCCGCACGGGCTGCAAGATCGCCGTGGTCGATCACACCGGCAAGCTGCTGGAAACCGCCACCATTTACCCGCACGAGCCGCGCCGCGACTGGAATGGTTCGCTGGCGACGATGGCGCGCCTTGCCAAGCAGCACAACGTGGCGCTGGTCTCCATCGGCAACGGCACCGCCAGCCGCGAGACCGACAAGCTCGTGCAAGACCTGATGCGCAACATGCCCGAACTCAAGCTGACCAAGATTGTGGTGAGCGAGGCCGGCGCGTCGGTGTACTCGGCTTCGGAACTGGCGGCCAAGGAATTCCCGGAACTGGACGTGTCGCTGCGCGGCGCGGTGTCGATCGCCCGTCGCCTGCAAGACCCGCTGGCGGAACTCGTGAAGATCGACCCGAAGTCGATCGGCGTTGGCCAATACCAGCACGACGTGAACCAGCGTGAGCTGGCCCGCGCGCTGGATGCGATTGTCGAGGACTGCGTGAACGCGGTCGGCGTGGACGTGAACACCGCCTCCGCCCCGCTGCTGGCGCGTGTGTCGGGCCTCAACTCGATCCTCGCCAAGAACATCGTCGAATACCGTGATGCCAACGGCGCCTTTGCCAACCGCGACGCACTCAAGAAGGTGCCGCGCCTGGGCGACAAGACGTTCGAGCAAGCCGCCGGCTTCCTGCGCATCAACGACGGCGACAACCCGCTCGATCGCTCGTCGGTGCACCCGGAAGCGTATCCGGTGGTCAAGCGCATCCTGGACAGCATCAAGAAGGGCATCGGCGACGTGCTCGGCAACCGCGAAGCACTGCGTGGCCTGACCGCCCGCGACTTCACCGACGAGAAGTTCGGCCTGCCGACCGTGGTGGACATCCTGTCTGAACTGGAAAAGCCCGGCCGCGACCCGCGCCCAGAGTTCAAGACGGCCACCTTCCAGGACGGCGTGGAAGACATCAAGGACCTGCAGCCAGGCATGGTGCTCGAAGGCGTGGTGACGAACGTGGCGGCCTTTGGCGCGTTCATCGACATCGGCGTGCATCAGGATGGCCTGGTGCACGTGTCGGCACTGTCGACCAAGTTCGTGCGCGACCCGCACGAGGTGGTCAAGCCCGGCCAGATCGTTAAGGTCAAGGTGATGGAGGTGGACGTCAAGCGCAATCGGATCGGCCTGACGATGCGCCTAACGGATGAGCCGGGCCAGACGCCTGCGCGCGCTGGCGGTGGCGATCGCCCGACCGGCGGCGGCAATCGCCAGGGTCAGCAACGCCGGGAGGCCGCGCCGGCTGGCGGCGCGATGGCAGCCGCCTTCGCCAAGCTCAAGCGCTGACGCGCATTCTGCACAGCGAAACCCGCCCAGTCTTCGGACTCGGCGGGTTTTTTCATGCCCCACCGAGAACGTTACAAGTCCTTACGTGGGCGGAACTTTGCTAACACTCGGGCGTCGTCGGCGCGTCTTTTTGGCCCGTTAAGGAGGCACAGGCAACCACCGCCTGGCACCCACGAGGAGAACACCATGAAGACGAGCCACACCCTGATTGCCGCCCTGCTTGCTGTTGCCGGTACCGCTGCCTTCGCGCAAGCCACGCCGGTCCAACAAGTGCAGCAAGACAATCAGCAGATCCGCCAGGACAACCGTGACATCCGTCACGACAACCGCGATATCCGCCGTGATCGCGCTGATATCGGCGCCGACAAGGCAGCACTGAATGCCGACCGTGCCGCGCGCAATGCCGATCAACGCCGCGAAGACCGCGACCTGGCAAAGGGCAACGTCAAGGGTGCCGAGTACTGGAACAAAAAGCGCGCCGAAGAGCAGCATGAAGTCAACGCCGAGCGCCGCGACCTGCACCACGATCGCAAAGACCTGCGCCACGACGTCAAGGACCGCAATCACGACGTGCACGCCCGCAACGACGAAGTCCGCGAGCGCAATCACGCCGCTGCNAAGATGTAATTGCGGCCCTGCCCCAACAAACAAAACGGCCCGTGCGNCTCTCTCGCACGGGCCGTTTTGNTATGCAGCGATAGGATCGATCAGATCTCGACCTTGGTCCCCAACTCCACCACGCGGTTGGCTGGGATGTGGAAGAAGTCCGACGGCTTGGCGCCGTTCTGATGCATCCACGCAAACAGGCGCTCGCGCCACATCGACATACCCGGTAGCTTGGAGGGCACCACCGATTCACGCGCGATGAAGAACGACGTATCCATCAGCTCGCAGCGCGTGCCGATCTGCGGCTGGCCAAGCTCCAGCACGCGGTACACGTCGGGCGTTTCCTTGAAGCCGTATTCGGCCGTGACGATGTAGATGCCGCTGCCCAGATCACGCACGTTCACGCGGTGCCTGTCATCCACATACGGAATATCGCGCGTGACGAAGCTGATGAAGATCACGCGCTCGTGCAGCACGCGGTTGTGCTTCAAGTTATGCAGCAGCGACACCGGCACGTATTCGGTATTGCCGGTCAGGAACACCGCCGTGCCTTCCACGCGATGCGGCGGATGGGCCAGCAGACCAGCCAGGAACGGTTCCAGCGGAATGCCGTCCTCCAAGCTACGTGCACGTACCAGCTTCTTGCCCTTGTACCAGGTCATCAGCAGGAAGAACACGAAGGCGCCCAGCGTGAGCGGGAACCAGCCGCCATCGCGGATCTTCAACAGGTTGGCCGAGAAGAACGCCAGGTCGACCACCAGGAAGCCCAGGCTCACCAGGGTCACCAGCGCGGGGTGCCAGCGCCATACCGAGCGCATCACCACCGCTGCCAGCACGGTGGTGATGACCATCGTGGTCGTCACTGCAATACCGTAGGCTGCAGCCAGGTTGTCGGACTTCTTGAACGCCAGCACCACGCCGATCACCAGAATCAACAGCATCCAATTGACCACCGGCACGTAGATCTGACCGATCTCCACCTCCGACGTGTAGCGGATGCGCATGCGCGGCACAAAGCCGAGCTGAATCGCCTGGCTCGTCAGCGAAAACGCGCCGGAGATCACCGCCTGCGAGGCGATGACGGTGGCCGCCGCTGCCAGCACCACCATGGGCAACTGCAGCGCCTCCGGCACGGCACGGTAGAACGGGTTTTCGATGGTGCTCGGGTCGGTCAGCAGCATGGCGCCCTGGCCGAAGTAATTCAGCAACAGGCTCGGCGCCACGATAAAGAACCACGCCCAGCGGATCGGACGCGCGCCAAAGTGGCCCATGTCGGCGTACAGCGCTTCGGCACCAGTCAGCACCAGAAACACCGAACCCAACACGATGAACGCCTGCAGCGCATGCTCATGCAGGAACGAAATCGCATACATCGGATTGACGGCCGCCAGAATCTGAGGCGCCTTCACCAGGTTCATCAGCCCAAGGGCGGCAAGCGCGGCAAACCACACCAGCATCACCGGTCCGAACAGCTTGCCGACCACGGACGTGCCGCTGCGCTGGATCAGGAACAGCGCCGCCAGGATGGCGATCGTCACTGGTAGCACGAACGGCGACAACGCCGGCGCGGCGATCTCCAAGCCCTCCATAGCGGAAAGCACGGAGATGGCCGGGGTGATGACCGCGTCTCCATAAAACATGCACGCGCCGAACACACCCAGCATCATCAGCAGGGACATGCGTTTGGAGCTAGCGCTGGCGGTACGCAGCGACAACGCNATCAGCGCCAGGATGCCGCCCTCGCCGTTGTTGTCCGCGCGCATGACGAACAGGACGTACTTGAGCGACACCACAATCACCATCGCCCAGAACAGCATCGAAATGATGCCCAGCACCGCAGCGCTGGAAAACGGAATGCCGTGCTCGGGGCTGAAGCACTCCTTGAGCGCATACAGGGGGCTCGTGCCGATATCGCCGAACACCACACCCACGGCGCCCACGACCAGGGCGCGCAAATTCACATTGGACTGGGGAGACCCCGTTGCTGTGAGAGCTTGACTCATGAACTGGAAGTCAGCCGAATTACCGGCTGTTCAAAAAATAGTGCAATGCACAATGAAGGCGGATTGTACTCGCGGCCTTTTTTACGCCAACCCCCTCCAACGAACATTCGTTGCCGTGTGGCATCACAGCAAATTTAGCTTGTGGCTGCCACAGAGGAGGCGCAAAGAGCACATCTAAAACGAATATTCGTTTGGCCACCAGCACAACATGCCGTTGGCTATCCGGAGGCATTGAGCAGCCGGCATATGGGCCTCAGCCAAAAGTAGGACTCTCCCCGACAGAACTTTGTAGGAGAATGCCTGACAAACTAGGATTGCAAATTTTTGTCTCACATCATCCGGATGACGACGTGGCAATCCCTGAACAAGGACATCGTCTTGTCCGATTCTTCTTTTCGCTCCTGGGCTCGCGCTCAAACATCGCTGGCGGCGCTGATTGTGCTGCTGGTCGTGGCGGGAGTCTTGGTGGCCATCCCCAGGGTGATCCTGCCCTGGGCGCAATCCGCGTTCGTGCAGCGGCTCGACCCAGCCATCTGGGCAGACTACGCAGGCCCGTTTGACTTGGCCGCCACGGTCGTGGCCGCGGCCGCCGTTGTCATTTATCTGATCCGGCGTTAGCGCAAGCGCAGTTCAGCGCGCCAAAGCGCGTGCGCATTCCGCCACCAGTGACGGGCCGCGATAGATCAGTCCGGTATACAACTGCACGAGCTGCGCGCCAGCGTCGATCTTCTCGCGCGCGTGCTCGCCCGCCAGAATGCCGCCCACACCAATGATGGGCACCGCATCGCCCAGCAGACCACGCAAGGCGCGAATCACGCGGGTCGAGCCCTCGCGCACCGGCTGCCCCGACAGACCACCCGCCTCTTCCGCATGCGCCAGCCCCGCCACAGCCTCCCGGCGGATCGTCGTGTTGGTGGCGATCACCCCGTCCATCTTGTGGCGCAGCAACGCATCGGCAACGTTGGCGATCTGATCGTCGTCCAGATCCGGGGCGATCTTCAGGACCACCGGCACATAACGCTTGTGCTGATCAGCCAGCCGATGCTGGGCGTCGCGCAATGTGCCGAGCAAGCTGTCGAGCTCGCTTGCACCCTGCAGCTGACGCAGATTCTTGGTGTTCGGCGACGAAATGTTAACGGTCACGTAGCTCGCATGCGGGTACACGCGTTCAAGGCAGTACAGGTAGTCATCAACCGCGCGTTCGATGAGCGTATCTGCGTTCTTGCCGATGTTGAGGCCCAGCACGCCGCCGGCCTCGCGCCACTTGGAGGCCTTCACATTGCTGATGAAGGCATCGACACCACCGTTGTTGAAACCCATGCGGTTGATCAGCGCATTCGCGGCTGGCAGGCGGAACATGCGCGGACGTGGGTTACCCGGTTGCGCACGCGGCGTGACCGTACCGACCTCAATGAAGCCAAAGCCCAACGCACCGAGCGCATCGATATAGGCGCCATCCTTGTCCAGCCCCGCCGCCAAGCCCACTGGATTCGGAAACGTCACCCCCATCACCGTGCGCGGCGCAGGCGCAATGCGGGTGCCGATGCAGCCAGACAGCCCCATCGCATGCGCCCGCTTGAGTTGATTCAACGTGAAGTGGTGCGCGTCTTCGGGGTCCATCGAAAACAGCAGCGGGCGAGCAAGCGGATACAGGGCGTTAAGCACGGTCGGAATCAGGAGAAGAACGCGAAAGGCGGCATTGTAAACGGCGCAGGCACCNCGATGCATCGTACGCACCGCTTTCGAACGTCGAGCCCGGCCATGTGTCTAAAAGCCTGTTGGTGCTTGGCGTTGCNGGCTCATCTCACGGGNATGCGCACCATCAAGATGCANGCGGCATCGGAAAAGTGTTGCAATGCCGCAAGAGTATCGATATACTCTTTTATTCGACGGACGCGGGGTGGAGCAGTCTGGCAGCTCGTCGGGCTCATAACCCGAAGGTCGCAGGTTCAAATCCTGCCCCCGCAACCAGCCAGAAGTCGAACATGTTGTCTACGGACGCGGGGTGGAGCAGTCTGGCAGCTCGTCGGGCTCATAACCCGAAGGTCGCAGGTTCAAATCCTGCCCCCGCAACCAGCTAAGTAGCACGGCTCGCTCCAAGACCTGAGCCGAACATCAAGCCCGCACACAGCGGGCTTTTTGCTTTTCTGCGCACCGTTCAGTCTGCAACTCAGTCGATACCCGACCCACACGGAGCCGGGCCACCTCGGTGATACACTGAGACATTCCACCCGCGCCAGATCCCCATGAAATTCTGTTCCAACTGCGGCCACCCCGTTGTCTCGCGCATCCCTGATGGCGACAACCGGCTGCGCGCTGTTTGCGACCACTGCAACACGATTCATTACGTGAATCCGCGCAACGTGGTCGGCACCGTGCCCGTTTGGAACGACCAAATCCTGCTGTGCAAGCGCGCCATCGAGCCGCGCTATGGTTTCTGGACGCTGCCCGCCGGCTTCATGGAAATCGGCGAGACCACCGCGCAGGCCGCTGAGCGCGAAACGGCGGAAGAAGCCGGTGCCCGCATCGAAATCGGCGAGTTGTATTCGGTGCTCAACGTACCGCACGTGCACCAGGTGCACCTGTTCTATCTGGCCAAGTTGAGCGATCTCGATTTCGCACCCGGCGAGGAAAGCCTGGAGGTGGCGCTGTTCAACGAGGCCGACATCCCGTGGGACGACCTCGCCTTCCCGACCGTCATCCACACGCTGCGCTGCTTCTTTGCCGATCGGGCGGCTGGAAAACTCACTGACGGCAGCTTCCGCCTCCACACGCTGGACATCTATAAGCCGATGCGATCGAGCACGATTGACGCTACGGCAGCCACGTCGTAACCCTCACCGCTATTAGTTTGACGCACCATGATCGCCTGGCTGGATCCGCACGATCCCTTTCCGCCGGTCGATCGAGCACTGGGGCCTGAATCCGAGGCACCAGGGCTGCTCGCTGCGAGTTCGGAGCTATCCCCTCAACGGCTGCTGATTGCCTATCGACAAGGCATCTTTCCGTGGTACGCCCAGGGCCAGCCCGTGCTCTGGTGGAGCACCGACCCGCGCATGGTGCTGCGTCCGGAAGACTTCCGCGTCTCGACCACGTTCCGCAAGACGCTACGCCGCGTACTGGACGACCCAGCCTGGGAGATCCGCATCGACCACGCCTTCCGCGAGACGATGGTCGATTGCGCCACCACCGCACGCCCTGGCCAGCACGGCACGTGGATCACCGAAGATGTGATCGCCGCCTACACTGCCCTGCACCGCCGTGGTTGGATCACCGAAGATGTGATCGCCGCCTACACTGCCCTGCACCGCCGTGGTTACGCACATAGCGTCGAAGCATGGTATGCGGGGCAACGCGTCGGCGGCCTGTACGGCGTGGCGTTGGGCCGCATGTTCTATGGCGAATCGATGTTCGCGCATCGCACCGATGCATCGAAAATTGCGCTGGCAGCACTGTGCGCCTTCCTCGGCAGCCAGGGCGTCGCGATGATAGACTGCCAGCAGGAAACCGAGCATCTGGCGTCGCTGGGCGGGGCTCCGGTGCCGCGCGCGGCGTTTCTCGCACACGTGCGTGAGGCATCGAACGCGCCGGCCATCGTGCCTTGGCACTTTGACAAATCGGTGCTCCGCCGGTGGACCGTGCGCAATGAGCAAGCTTAAGGAACTCCCTCTCTCGGCATTGCAGTTCTATGCCACCGCGCCTTACGCATGCAGCTATCTCGATGGCCGCCTGGCGCGCTCGCAGGTCGCCACACCGGCGCACCTCATCAATGCAGACGTCTACTCCAAGCTCGTGCGAGCCGGCTTCCGGCGCAGCGGCATCTTCACCTACCGCCCTCATTGCGACGACTGCCACGCGTGTACGCCATGCCGCGTAGTGGTCGATCAGTATTCACCGTCGCGCGCGCAACGCCGAGCCGCTGAGCGGCATCAATCGCTTGAAGCGCTGGTTGCACCGCTCACCTATGTCGAAGAGCACTACCAGCTCTATCTGCTGTACCAATCCGTGCGCCATGCCGGCGGCGGTATGGACCACGACAGCCGCGACCAATACGAGCAGTTTCTGCTACAAAGTCGCGTGAATTCCCGCCTAGTGGAGTTTCGCGAGCCGCCCGAATCGCCATCGGCGGGAAAGCTGCGCATGGTCAGCATGATCGATGTGCTGGAAGACGGGCTGTCGTCCGTCTACACGTTCTACGATCCGATGGAACAGAAGGCCAGCTACGGAACGTACAACGTGCTGTGGCAGATCGCCCAGGCGCAGGCGCTCGATCTGCCCTACGTCTATCTCGGCTATTGGATCGAGCAGAGCCGCAAGATGGCCTACAAGGC
>Ga0055541_1000212_pt1 | contig 24534 bp, 18 predicted proteins | sample Araplavi_mTSA_r2_2_FD_55169 | JGI IMG/M metagenome (GOLD analysis project Ga0055541, IMG submission 55169) | Arabidopsis root microbial communities from North Carolina, USA - plate scrape CL_Cvi_mTSA_r2 | ecosystem: Host-associated > Plants > Roots > Endosphere | place: USA: North Carolina | reverse complement strand
GCAATCGAACATCCATGAGCAATAAGCGCAACAATCAGCAAAGTTGCCATCCATATGACACGGCGCCGCTTCTCCCGTAATGTTGATCGTGCTATGGTCATTAAGTCACCTCCACTGTAAATGAACAAAAAAAAGAGGTCGGAATTTGCATTCCTGCCTCTTTTAGCGTGTCACGTCTGTTTTGGAATTATGCGGCGGCATCAANATGATGCTTACTGCTCCTTCTTGCTCATTTGAATCTGATTGCGGCCGCCATGCTTCGCTTCATATAAGGCGACATCCGCACGGTAGAACAGGGATTCAACACTGATCTTCTCGTCCTGCCAGTTCCAGTCCGCGATGCCGCATGAGACTGTTACCCGCGGGTCTGTCTCGTTCGCAACCCGGGCTCGTATGCGTTCAGCCACCCGTAGTGTTTGGGGCAGNGTCAACTGCGGCAAATAAATTGCAAGCTCTTCACCGCCCCAACGAGCTGCAATATCAGTCTCCCGAATTGAAGTACGAATAATCCGGCTGACTTGGTTCAAGATTTTATCGCCAATTTGATGGCCATACGAGTCGTTAATCTGTTTAAAGTAATCGATATCCGCTACAATCAATGAACCGCAAAAGTCGTTTTTTTGCAACCGATCAATCTGCTTATCCAAATAATGCCGAGCATAGAGACCAGTCAGCTGATCTTTGTTGGCAAGATGCTTNACCCTAGCATGCAAGGTGGCGTTGGCAATCGCAAGGCCGATATGAGTGGCAAGCATTTGCAACAGTTTCAAATTCTCATACGTAAAGAACTGCGGCCGCTTGTCTGCCAGCACGACAATTCCAACNAGCTCACCTCCGCCAAATAACGGTGCAGCAATCACAGAGCGCAGTCCNAGCTTNTCNAAGAAGTGCATGGATGTAGGGCTCTGTTCCTTGCTGTCTGAGACAATAATTGGCTCGCGCAATGAGATCATGTAGCCGAACAATCCTTCATCCGCTGGCATATGAGCACCATCAAATTCTTCGAGGTTGCAGGATACAACCTCAAAGCGGTTCTTCTCAGCATTGAGCTGCAGCAGTACACAGAACTCAGCCCCGAATACTCGGAGCAATTCGTGCGTCGCATCCCGGAATACGTCCCGTAACCTCAAGCTCTGATTAATTCGTTTCGTCAAGTCATTAATGAAGCGAAGCTCTTGAATGACCTCATTGGCCTGTTCATGAAGGCGCGCATTTTCAAATGCCGTACCTGCTGTCTCGACCACGAGTTGAATGAGCTGTACGTCAGAAGGATCTGGTTCCTCGTATNGGAAGCAGACTTTCAGTACGCCGTACGAGCCCTGCTTGCCGCAAAGCGCAAAAGCAACTTCGGTGTGACCCTCTTGCGTCCGGCCGTAGCACAGCTCTCCCTTCATAAATGCCTGCATGACAATCGGATCGCCCCAAGACTTGAACACGAGTGTCTTCACCTTCGGGTTCACACTATGGTGATCCTGTGATAGATACACTTCAATGCTCGATTCCGGCACAAGCCGCTCTACACTTTCCATTATTTGCGTCAGCACCGCATCAACATCAATTCGATCATGCATGTGACGCACCACATTATATAGAACATCTCTGCGTTTGTATTCTCGTTCAACAATGCGCTGAGTGTACATAAGTTCCTTAATAAATGTATATTCGAATGCAAGGTAGAACTGCGAGCGAAGCGCGTGTGTCCACGCCTCCAGCGCTGTCATGGCTCCACTCGACATAGCTGCTGACAGCTTGTAAGCAACGGCTGCGAATACATTTTGCCCCTCGCGNGTCTGCAGCGGGCAGATAACNAACTGTCCATTGTCTATAGCTGCTGTTGTCTTGGTTCGTTCTTGCAAGCATTCATTCAACGCTATACTTATCCTGCTATCCGCATGCAGTGACTCATCCCCTGCCAACCATCCTCCAGCATAATCGTAAATCGCACTGCTTNCAATTATAGAAATCGCTTCATACGGCATATCCTTCAGCCATGCGCGATATGCGGATTGCAATTGCGAGGCAATATAAGGGAAATCATGCGTCGTCACGTCACGCTGAAGCAGCCATCCTTCTAATGCCAATTCTTCGTCGACAGGGGCAGGATCTTGGCAATCCTCTGTCTCTGTCTTCATGGGTTCAAATTCAGTTGTGTATTGTGGAAGTTGACGTTCCGTCATCCTCTTCTCCTTCATTTTCGAAAGGTTGTTCAATTTCTATCATACATGATTTTGCAATTAAAATGTACTATATCCCGAAAACCAATTCTATTTTTTTGGTCCATTTGAACCATGCCAAAAGATCTAACTAGAAATCAGATTGTAACTCAATTTGATTATATAGCTTGACAGGAGCGTACTCTATCTTATAATATTATGTGATGTATATGGGCGAAACTGTTGTGTCACCCTCACGATAATCATCACCAACTAGGCAGCGGCTGAAAACCTGAGTCGGAGCTGACCGAATTATCGGAAAGCATAGGATGATTTCGACGCAATGACACCCCACAATCTAACGATAATTTTGATTGAGAAGGAGTCAATATAACATGGCACGTTACACAGGTCCTAAATTTAAATTGAGCCGTCGTCTTGGAATTTCCTTGAGCGGTACAGGTAAAGAATTGAAGCGCGCGTATCCTCCAGGACAACATGGTCCAGGACAACGNAAAAAATTGAGCGGCTACGGCGTTCAATTGCAAGAAAAACAAAAATTGCGCCACATGTACGGTTTGGGCGAGAAGCAATTCCGCACACTGTTCAACCGCGCATCCAAATTGCCAGGTATCGCTGGTGAGAACTTCATGTTCTTGCTCGAAAGCCGCTTGGACAACTTGGTATACCGTCTTGGCTTTTCCAACTCCCGTGCAGGTGCTCGCCAATTGGTAGCACACGGTCACGTGACTGTAAACGGCAAGAAAGTAGACATCGCGTCTTACCTCGTATCTCCTGGTGATGTAATCGGCTTGCGCGAAAGAAGCCGTAACTTGAAAGTGATCAAGGAAGCTCTTGAAGGGCGTCATCACTTGGCAGGATACATGGAGTTCAACGAAGCTGCTATGGAAGGTAAATTCGTACGTTTGCCTGAGCGCGGTGAGTTGTCCCAAGACATCGATGAAAAGCAAATCGTCGAGTTCTACAGCCGATAAGATTCGCTCTATCGCATAGAAGCGACACCACAATCGCCTTCCCTAGCGGGAGGCGATTTTTTTTATTTTTCCTGCTATATTATCATCAGGAAATGCGATAACGGACGCTCTTTTTCCTCTCACTTTTATGGTATAATGGAAAGCGCTGCAATTACTAAGGAGGAAATAATGCATGGTTGAGGAGAAAGTGACGGAAAGCGGCAAAAGACCAGCACGCAAGAGGTCGATTGGCCGCACGATATGGTCCGTTATGAAGTGGCTCATGCTGTTCGGCCTGCTATGCGGCTTATTTGCTGGTGGCGCTGGTCTCGGTTATGTAACGTCCTTAGTCAAGGACGAACCGGTTCGCCCACGAGAAATGATTCAGCAGAAGATTCAGGAGAATGCCATAACCGGATTCGCTTTTTTTAATGACGGCAATCCGATCGGACAGCTTCGAACCGAAGAGGATCGTCGTCCCGTCTCATTAAAAGATATCCCCCAATCCGTCATTGATGCCCTTGTTGCGATTGAAGACAATCGATTCTATGAGCATATGGGCGTTGATATTCGCGGACTGTCTCGGGCTGTTGTACAGAAAGTAATGAATCAATCTGTGCAGACAGGCGGCAGTACGCTTACTCAGCAATTGGCAAGACGTGTATTTTTGAATTTGGATCGTACCGACAGTCGTAAAGCGAAGGAAATACTGCTCTCCATGCGTATGGAGCGTGTATTGTCCAAAGATGAAATTATTGTTGCATACTTGAATAAGGTTCCTTTCGGCAACGGTTCAACAGGCTACAACTTATACGGAATTAAAGCAGCAGCAAAAGGTATTTTTAATATTGATAATCTGAGCAAGTTGAACATCGCCCAATCAGCGTATCTTGCAGGCCTTCCACAGCTTCCATCCGCTTACTCGGCCTTTACCGGTAAAGGTGAAGTCAATGAAAAAGGGATTGCACGCGCAATTGAACGGCAGAAGCTTGTTCTCAAGCGAATGCTTGAAGAAAATAAAATTACGATGCAGCAATATAATGAAGCGCTGGCGTTTGATATTCGCAAATCAATTGCCCAGCCTCGGGAGAAGGCATACGCTACATATCCATATCTGATGATGGAAACAGAACGTGCCGCAGCAGAAGTACTCGTACTTCAGCAGAATCCTGGACTTACGAAGGCAGACTTGCGCAAGCGCGAGAACAACGATATGCTGCAGTCGGCACGCGAGCAGCTGCTTCGCGGCGGTTATCTCGTGTATACCACCATTGACAAGAAAATATATGATGCAATGAAGCGAGTCTCTGCTAATCCTGATAACTTCTCCCCTGACAGCAAGACGAAGGGTGTTGAACAGGTAGCATCGCTGATGGTCGACCATAGAACAGGTGCCATTCTTGGCATGATCGAAGGTCGCGACTTCAAGATCGAACAGATGAACTTCGCCACGCAGATGCTGAAGCAGCCTGGCTCGACAATGAAGCCGCTCGCAGCTTACTTGCCGGCACTGGATCAAGGGTTAATTCAACCCGCATCCATATTGGACGATGCTCCAATTGTACTCAAGGATGGCTCCAAGGGTTACCATATTCCAGGCAACGCCAACGGACGCTATCAAGGTCTTGTTACTGCTCGGAGCGCATTAAGTCAATCGCTCAACTTGCCGGCGCTCAAGATCTATATTGAGAAGCTCGGTGTGAAGAAGGCGCTGGACTTCGTACAGAAGCTCGGCATCACGACCATTCAGCCTGAAGATTATTACGCGCANACTGGCGTCATCGGCGGCTTGCGGTATGGAGTAACGGTTGAAGAAATTACGAACGCGTTCGGAGCAATTGCCAATCAGGGCGTATTCAACGATGCGTACTTAATTAGCAAGATTGTAGATTCCAATGGCAATATCGTGTATCAACACAAGGAAGATCCGCAAGCAGTTGTCTCGAAGCAAAGCGCATACCTGATGACTGATATGATGAAATCNGTCATTACGGATTCCAGAGGTACCGGGCGCCGCGTGAGAGGCGAATTTGATCTCTACGGGAAAGTTGAGGTTGCGGCCAAGACCGGATCAACCCAGAACTATGCGGATACGTGGTTCATCGGCTCGACACCAGATGTCACGATGGGTGTATGGGTCGGTTACGACAAGCCGATTCATGTACTGAACCGCGACGCTCGTTCACGCTCAACAGAGATCTGGTCGAAGGTGATGAATGAGGTGAACAAGGCCAAGCCTAATTTGCTCCACACGAAGGAGTTCACACGTCCTGACGGTATCGTGAGCATGACTGTGTCTGGTTATAGCGGCAAGCTTCCGAATGAGTTAACGAGACTCGGCGGCAAATTCGTCACGGATATTTTTAACCGTAAATATGTGCCGAAAACCGAGGAAGACGCGCTTGTTCACATGAAGTACATCACCTATGACGGCGTCAACTATATTCCACAGGACAGCACTCCTGCCGATATGATCGGTGAGAAAGTAGTGCTGAAACGCGAGAAGCCGATTCAAGTGCTCGTGGAGGAATTGAAGAAAGCGCTGGGGCATCTCTCATCCAGCAGCAATCGACGCTCTTTTTCGGATTACTTGCCAGAAGATGCTAACAACGACGCGCCTGCGAAGGTCGATCCGCGCAAGGATGACGGCAAGGCACCTTCTGCACCACGGAGCGTTCGAATCGCTGCCTTGAAGAGCGATGCCGTTCGCATCACCTTCTCGCGCAATCCAGAATCCGATGTTGTAGGATACCGTCTGTATCGATCAATGGGCGGCGGCNCTTACCAACAACAGAGCGGAACCGTTCTGACCGGAGAAGAGACGAGATTCACTGGCTATGTATCAGGCAACAAGCAGTACAGCTTCTATGTAACAGCTGTCGACGTGGGCGGTCATGAATCGATCCCATCGGAGATTGTACAGTGGGGCTCTAATGGTTCAGGAGCTGGCACAGAGGGAACGCCTACGCCGGGTTCCAATGATCCAACAGAATCAGGGAGCAGCAATTCAGGTAGAGAGGAGAGCAGTCATGAAGTCGACAACGGCAGCCGACAGGAACCGCAACGGGCTGCTGCTCAAGTACCTGATGCACCAAATGGACTGAAGACGGCACTAACGGACATGGGCGTGCGTCTCTCTTGGAAGGCTGCGTCCAACAATCCAAGTGAATATTATATCTATTATAGTGCGAGCCAGAACGGCTCTTACGAACGCATCGGCTCGTCAACGTCAACGGACTTTGAGTTGATTACCTTGACACCAGGCGGATGGTATTACGTGACTGCTACAAATAGTGCAGGAGAATCTACTTCCTCTCCTGCCGTCCAGGTCAATAACTGAGCAATTTACACAGAAGGGGGTGTCCCAAAAGTCTAAAAAGACTTGGGACGCCCCCTTTTTTTCATTCTGTATGTTCTTGTCATCGCTGCAAGCAAAATCACATTTCATATACTTACATTTTTCCGTTGAACAAGCCGTTCCAAATGCATTGTAAGAAATCCTATTTCTTCGGGTGGAACCGTCTTCTCCAGCCCTTCTGCAATCCAACCTGCTAATAACACAGCCTTCTCGTAGGCTTCTTCATACTCTTCACGAATCTGAACGAGAAGCGGATTATTTAGTGTCTTCCCTGCCCGTACCCGATCTATGAGTCCCTTCAGATGTCCGATGAACAGGACTGTAGAAAGTGATTCGTCAAAGTCTATCCCAATATTCTTTCCTTCCTCCAGTACCCTCGATATCATCTTCAATTCTGCAACTGACTTATTGCCCTTACCNCCCCTTCGTGCACCGTGGAAATGCATAGCCAAAAAGGCAACCTCATCTTGAGGCAAGTTCNCTTTCAGCTGATCATTCAAATAGTCAATCGCTCGTTCTGCCACNCGGTATTCATCTCGATACAAGTGCTGAATTTCGAACATAAACGGGTTGCTGATGACAAGCCCGCGCTTGCAGCGTTCAATCGCTAAATTAATATGATCAACGAGTGCAGAGTGAATCGTCTCCGAGAAATCCCCTTCTAAATGCCCCTGAGCGAAAGCGATGACCTCTTCGACCACACCAATAATCTTGAAATCAACCGCATGCAGAATATGCTCGTAATGCTCCAGCACATCCGTTGTGTGCAGCAAAAATTCCTGTTTAATATCAGATGCATCTACCTCCATCCCAGGCTTTTTTTGAAAGCCTATCCCTTTGCCAAAGGCAATGGAGTTCTTCCCATTGGATAGTTTGGCCATTACCACATTATGCGACAGGACATGAACAATCTTTCGTTCAATCATCCGCTCTCCCCTTCCAAGAATCGAACTGCCCAGCTGATGGATAACTGAGAATGTGCCCGCTAACCGTTAATAAATGCCGATACACTTAATCTTCGCTCAATCTTCTCTCGTAGCAGCTCCGAATCCGTCCCCATCACAATATGAATGTGACCCTTGGCTACACGCATCATTCCATATGCACCAAGACACATAATTCCTACTTCATCTACCTTGGATTCATCTTCAAGCCGCAGCCGTAGTCGAGTAATGCACGCATCAACAGAGCGAATATTTCCCATTCCTCCTACATAGCTAAGCAATCGTTCCAATAGAGCATCTGCATCATCTTGCGTTCTAGCAGTCGGGCTCGGGCTTATTGCCCCGCTCGCCCGCTCCTCCTCTCGGCCAGGTGCGTGGACATGAAACATCCGGATCGCGATAGTCGCAGTCGCATAATACAATCCAAAATAGAGGATGCCAAGCAGCAATAAGAGTAATGCATCCTTTACGCTCGTCCACGATATGAACATATCGATAAAGCCCGCTGAAAATCCAAATCCTGCTCGTATGCTCATGAGATCTGCAAGCATGAGCGCTAAACCAGTGTACAACGCATGTATCCCGTAGAGGACAGGCGCCGTCAGCATAAGCGTGAATTCAAGCGGTTCCGTAATTCCGGTCAGGAAGCTTGTCAGCGAAGCTGTTAGCATAATCGAAGCGATACGCTTGCGTTCCTGCAATTGAGATGAGCGGACGATTGCGAGTGCGTAAGCCGGCAATCCAAACATCATAACAGGGAAAAAACCTGCCATAAAGGTTCCCGCCGTAGGATCGCCAGCATGGAACCGCCACAAATCCCCTCGTACTATCGTCCCTGCATCTGTTACATATTCTCCAATTTGAAACCATGCAATATTGTTCAGTATATGATGCAATCCTGTAGGTATGAGCAATCGGTTCAACAAGCCATACAAGCCCGCTCCCCAGCCCTTCGCGGTCATGATACTGGTACCTGCATCACGAATAGCCTCTTGAATCGCGGGCCAAATAAGACCGACTCCAACTCCTACAATGACCATAACCAGTGAAGAGATGATCGGAATGAAGCGCTTGCCCCCGAAGAAGCCGAGTGCTGCCGGCAGCCGAATGCCATGATAGCGCTTATACAATATTGCCACAATTGCCCCGCACAGCATCCCGCCAAGCACTCCCGTATCGAGGGCAATTTCATTCTCGAAATGCTTCATGACATTGGTAAATACGAAGTATCCAACAGCAGCGGCCAAGGCGGCAATCCCTTGGCCTAAAGTTAATCCGATCGCTACCCCAACCGCAAAAAATAACGGCATATGATCAAAAATGGCGTTCCCGCCTAATTTACATACACTTGCTGCTGCGTCCACCCACGGAATACTGGATTTGATATCTCCAATCCNCACTAATATTGATGCTGCNGGAAGCACTGCAATGGGAATCATCAGCGATCGGCCAATTTGCTGCATATACGTCATCATTTTCATTCGCAACACCGCTCCCCTTACCTAGCTGCTAGGATGCTGCATTATTTTATCGCTCCGGCCATCATGCCGCTTGTAATCTGCTTCTGGAAGATCATATATAAAACCAGCACAGGGATGATTGAGAGCAGCAATCCCGCGAATAACGGCCCCCATTCTGTCCGATACTGCATCTCTGCCTGCATGATTGCGATGCCGACAGGAATTGTATACTTCTCAGGATCGTTCACCAGCACTGTACCAATAATATATTCGTTCCAAATGTTCAACACGTTCATCATGCCGACAGAGATGAGTCCAGGCTTTGCAAGTGGAAGCATAATACGGAAGAAGACCCCATAATGCGAGCTTCCATCGATGGAAGCTGCCTCATCCAATTCCTTAGGCATTGAACGGAAAAATCCCACGAGTACAAATACACCAAAAGGCAAATTAGTCACCGTATAAACAAGAATCAGTCCAAGGAGAGAATTATCTAGATGCAGATTGGAAAGTAGAAAAAACAGCGGTATCAATCCAAGAATAAGAGGAATCATCATGCTGGACAAATATAGATTATACAGTGCCATGCTGCCGCGAAACGGAAATCTAGCGATAATATATGATGTCGTTGAAGAAAGCAGCAAAGCCAACACTGTGCTTACAACCGTAACAATTAACGAGTTCATGAAGTACGTTCCTAGGTGATAGTTGTTCCATACTGTTGTAAAATTAGCCCATTCAAACGGCCACTCCGGCAAGCTCCACGGCGCATTTAGCAGGAACTGCTGATTCGTCTTGAACGAGCCAAGGATGGACCACAGCAGCGGATACATGACGAGTAACGTCCATATCCCTAGTAATGCATACATCAAAGCTCTAACCATCATATGTGAACGCTTACGAGGATATTGCTGCATGGATTCCATAGGCCGCCCTCTCCTTTTCCAGTCGAAATAGTTAAGCCATCTCAATTGCATCTCTGCGCAATAGCCGCTGAAGCGCCAACGTCGTAATGAGCGACAGAATTAGAATAAGTACGCCTATCGCAGAAGCATAACCGAAATGGAATTGGCGGAATCCCATCTGATACAAGTACGAGCCCATGACCTGTGTNGCATTATCCGGGCCACCTTCGGTCATCATCCATACGATGACAAATGATCCATTTAACGTGGTCATCACAACCCATAAAATCGATACTTTAATTTGTTCCCATGTAAGCGGCATCGTAATGCGCCAGAACTGCTGCCATTCCTGAGCGCCATCGATGCTGGCTGCCTCATATAAATCCTTCGGAATGTTCAAGATTCCTGCGATAACTAGAATCATAACGAACCCTACACCCGCCCATATTGCTGGAGGAAGCAGCATCCACATCGCAAGATTTGGGTCTCCAAGCCATGGCGTCTGAACCTTATCCGCCGTGAACAATGACAAAAATGAATTCAAGAATCCGATGCTTGGGTTATATATATAATTCCATAACACTCCAATGACAACGACAGATAGAATATTCGGGATAAAGAACACCGAGCGGAAAAACCCGCTCCCACGGATCCGAAAGCGAGTCATCAGCACCGCGAATAAGACCCCCAGCCCAACAATGCCAACTACTTTCCAGAATACGAAGAAATAGTCATTCAGAATAGCCTTCCCGATAATCGGATCATTCGCTAATTCGCGATAATTATCAATACCGATTAGGTTCTTCGTCTCCGATCCTCCCGACCAATCTGTGAAGCTGAAATATAGCCCGTGAAAAATCGGATATATCATAAATAAACAGAAAAATAACAACGTAGGTACGGTAAATACGAACATGAAGATCTGGCGCTTACGCTTCCATGAAAGGCCGACCCGTCCGCTCACATCCCCCTTAACAGGAGTCTTTTGTGCAGGCACCATCTTGTTCAACCAGCCCCCTCCTTATCGCTCTCCATTCATCAATTTGTCGATGCGGATTAGGATGCATACGTCTGTTCACGCATGCATCCCTCTCTTAACCGCTGTACACTTTACTTCCTTGCCCTCGCAGCAGCCTTCTCCATACGCTCCATCCATTCATNTGGAGTAATGCTGCCCATCATAAGCGCGAGTGTGGAGTCTGATCGCACCTTATCCACATCCGCATTCAATTCAATGTAAGGGGCGACAATGGTATTGTCTGAGCTATAAAATTTCATAGCTGTCTTGGACAGCCCACTCGCATTGGATTTTTCCAAATCCGCCTTCAAGTTGCCCAGTGCGCCTGTCTCTTCCGCCCATGTAATGGCGGATTGCTTCGTGAACAAAAATTCAAGGAATGCTTTAGCGGCTGCTGGATTTTTCGCCTTCTTGGCTATGCCAACCGTAGCCGTAAATGGAATGGCTACAAATTTTCCGCCCGGCTTTTGAGTAATAGATGGAATGAAACCGAATTCAAAACCTTGCGGAACATCTTTCTTCATTTCATTTTCGAGCCAGAGTCCATTCGGGATAAACGCATTTTTATGTTGCAAGAATAGCATTTGCGAATCGATATGGTTAATTGGGGCTGAAGCAGGATCAATGAGACCTGCATCACGCATTTGCACCATTTGCTCCAATGCCTTCTTCACAGGCTCGCTCTTGAATACGCCTTCCTTCAAAGCGAACATGTCCAGCAGAATCGAAGTATCGTTGTTGTTGTTCACGACGAATGCGGAATCCATCACACCACTTTGGAAATAGTATGGATACTTGCCTGTAAATATAAATGGTGCATTGACCTTGCCAGACTCCTTGATTTTCTTCGCTTCGCTCATAAAAGTGTCGAAATCCTTCGGTTCCGCCCAGCCATTGTCTGCAAAGAATTTCTTATCGTAGAAAATTCCCCAGGAACCGAAAACAAATGGAATCGTATACGTTTTGCCGCTGTAATCGATTGGCTTCAGCAGCAGCTCATCTGAAATCTTGTTGCCGTCNGCGTTCTTGGCCTCTTTAAAGTAATCAGTCAAATCCATCAGTTGATCATCTTGCACCATTTGGGTTGCATTTGAGCCCGCACCGTCAATGTAGACGAAGTCAGGAGGATTGCCTTGAATCCAGCGCGGCTTCATCTGATCATTGATTTTCGGGCCTGCTGACTCTTTCACATTTACATTTGGGTACTTCTTCTGAAACTCAGCGANAATCTTCTTCCAGCCCTGATCCCCATATCCGCCGACGAAATACTGAATTTCAAAATCACCGGACACCTCACCGCCAGANGAATCTGTCTTGCCAGNATCGCTGTTGTTGTTTTGTGCTTGCTCCGTTGTCTTTCCACTGCTGCCGTTATTCGATTCCCCATTCTTCTGACTGCCCGAGCTGCAACCTGCTGCCGTCATTAAGACAAGTGCACTAATGATAAGCAGCAGTAAGGACCTGCCCCACTTGTGATGCATTCCGTTCATGGATATACCCCTCTCCGTCAACATGGATTGAATTCGCGATAACGGTGCAACGACNAAAAAAGGCATACGTTAAGAAGGCAGTCACATAGCGACTGAACTTCCATAACGAATGCCCTTGCGGTAACATGTTATGTCCATTCTATTGTACTTGTCGTTTCGCGTTGCAGATTCGCTTCGCTATTGGGATAATATCCCACGATTATGGATTTGTCAACAAGATTTCAGGGATTAGTCCTCGATCGTTGATAAATCACCTGTTGGCAGGTTCAGTTCCCAAGCCTTAAGCACACGCCGCATAATNTTGCCTGAGCGTGTCTTCGGCAATTTATCCTTGAACTCAATCTCGCGAGGAGACGCATGTGCAGACAATCCTTCCTTAACGAACCGCGCTATATCCGCCTTCAATTCGTCTGACGGCGTATAGCCTTCCCGCAAAGAAATGAAAGCCTTTATAATCTCACCGCGCATTGGATCAGGCTTGCCGATAACACCTGCTTCAGCAACTGCCGGATGCTCTACCAGCTTGCTCTCTACCTCGAAAGGCCCAACGCGCTCACCTGAAGTATTAATGACATCGTCAATACGGCCTTGGAACCAGAAGTAGCCCTCATCATCCATATAGGCAGAATCACCTGACACATACCAACCAGTCAGACGGAAGTATTCCTCATACTTGGCAGGGTTGTTCCACACCTTGCGCATCATCGAAGGCCACGGCGTACGAATTGCCAAGTTCCCCATACGGAACGGAGGCAGCACGTTGCCTTGATCATCAATAATTGCGGCTTCTATACCTGGAACAGGGCGGCCCATGGAACCAGGCTTAATGGCCATTGCTGGGTAGTTGCAAATCAGCTGCCCGCCTGTCTCTGTCATCCACCAAGTATCATGAATCCGATGATTGTATACTTTCATTCCCCAGCGAACAACTTCTGGATTAAGTGGTTCACCGACGGACAAGACGTGGCGCAAGCTCGATAAATTAAAGTTCGCAATCACGTCATCTCCAGCACCCATCAACATGCGGAATGCAGTCGGAGCGCTGTACCATACCGATACCTTATATTTCTCAATCGTCGCATACCAGTCTTGTGGACTGAAGCGTCCGCCGCGAATAACGTTCGTAGCCCCATGCAGCCATGGTGCGAAAATTCCATACGAAGTCCCCGTTACCCAGCCCGGATCTGCCGTACACCAATATACGTCGTCTTCTTTCAAATCTAGTACAACATTGCCAGTATGATAATGTTGCAACATAGCATTGTGAACATGGAATACACCCTTCGGCTTCCCTGTCGAACCAGATGTATAGTGAATAAGGAGTCCATCCTCGCGCTGCAGCCATTCGATTTCAGCTTCCTCGGAAGCTGTAGACATTTCTGCATGAAAATCCACTATACCTTCTTCTTGTTCTACGCCCTCGCCAACAAGAACGATATNCTTCAATGCTGGCAGCTCGGAGCGAGGAACACGATGAACGAGCGATGGCGTCGTCACGATCGCAACCGCCCCGCTGTCCTCCAGACGATCCCGAACCGCTGTCTCCATAAATGCTTCGAACAGCGGACCTACGACCGCACCGACCTTCAATGAGCCCAGCAAGCTGACGTACAATTCAGGCGTACGCGGCATGAAGATGAAGATACGATCTCCCTTCTGAATGCCAAGCTTGCGCAGCACGTTCGCGAACTGATTCGTCTTGCGGCTTAAGTCAGCAAACGTATACGACTCATCACGCGCAGCATCGCTGTAATAAAGCGCTACCTTATCACCACGCCCGTTCGCAACATGCCGATCAATCGCTTCATAAGCCATATTCACTTTACCTGTCTCATACCATGAGAATTGCTTCTCTACGTCTTCCCATTTGAAATCGGCCGACCATTGTTCATAGTTACTCATGTTCGGATTGCTTGCTATAGCAGCAATAATTTCTCCCTGCACGTTACCCATATTGTTCCATCCTCCTATGTCTTTCTCATTCTTTATTCATGCTTCACTATTCACGCCTAAGCGCAATAAATCGCTTTCATGAAGAACTGTACTAAAGGACGATGATGCAGTTCGTGGTGTCAAGGGAAAAAATCATGAACTTTAAGGCAAAATCATTATAGCATACGTTTTCTTTTTCGCCTATTCTTTTCCTTTTCAAATCAACCTTTTTTTGCTATAACGGAATGGAAGAGACGAAAGGAGCTGCTCGGTGTGGAACATCCGAAGAGATACTACGCTCATGTTATTCCTCATACGGAACGAGAACGAGTTGTCGTCGTCGAAGGCCCCGTACGTTCCGATATTCTTCGCACCTTGACTATGCACACCGATCTTAAGGCATTCCGCAGGCCAGCAGAACAGCAACAAGCACTTATCGAGATTGCGGATTTGCCGGAAGGACGCATTATTATTGCTAGGGAAGGCTCNACCATCGTCGGATATGTCACCTTCCATTACCCTGATGAACTAGAGCGCTGGTCAGATGGGGGAATGGATGATCTCATTGAGCTTGGCGCCATCGAGGTAGCCAAGGATTATCGCTCGCTGGGCCTTGGCAGAAGCATGGTATCGACGGCTTTTGAAGATGAACAGATGGAACGCTATATTGTATTTACGACTGAATATTATTGGCATTGGGATTTAGACGGCACCCGGATGAACGTATGGGACTATCGTAAGATGATGGAGAAATTGATGGAATCCGTAGGCATGATCTGGTATGCAACGGATGATCCTGAAATTTGTTCCCACCCTGCCAACTGCCTTATGGTCCGCATCGGCAAGGACGTCCCGTTAGCGTCAGAGGAGCAATTCGATCGCGTCCGATTCCGCCAGCGGTTCATGTACTAGTATTGTAGAGAGGGATGTTGGACATGTCAGGTAAGGCCCTATACTTCATGCATGAGGAAGCCCTCCGTTATCGATTTAATGCAGATCACCCATTCGATCAGCAGCGGCTTGCCATGACGCATGACCTGCTAGAGTACGCCGAAGCAATAGATGAAGGCGCTGTCATTCGCCTTCAGACGCAAGCCTCTGATACCGAACGCTGGCTGCCCCTCATTCATCGCGCTGACTATATCGACGCAGTGAAGCATCTCAGCGATCCAAACCCATCAACCGAATGGGTAGCCCGTGCTGCACAATACGGCCTGCATACCGAGGATACCCCTTACTTCACAGGGATGCATACAGCGGCATGTGCGATAGTTNCCGGCTCCATCGCTGCATGCGAGGCTGTCATGTCTGGAAAATCACAGCATGCCCTTCATTTAGGCGGCGGCCTTCATCATGCGTTCGGCGATAAGGGAGCGGGCTTCTGCGTCTATAATGATGCAGCTGTTGCAATTGCATGGCTGCAGCAAACGTACCAAGCACGTGTCCTCTATGTGGATACCGATGTCCATCACGGAGATGGCGTTCAATGGTGCTTCTATACGAACCCGGATGTGTTCACTTATTCCATCCACGAGACAGGGAAGTTTCTNTTCCCTGGTACCGGCTTCGTTCATGAACGTGGCGGTGGCGAAGGGTTCGGCGCGTGTGTCAATGTTCCGCTGGAGCCGTATACGGAGGATGAATCTTGGCTGGAATGCTTCACTGAAACCGTACAATGTGCGGCAGCGGCATTCAAGCCAGACATTATTATCAGCCAGCATGGCTGTGATGCTCATGCACTCGATCCATTATCACATATGCACTGCAGTACCCGTATCTACAGTGAAATGCCGCGTATCATTCATCGGCTTGCTCATCAATACTGCGATGGCAAGTGGGTTGCCGTTGGCGGCGGCGGCTATGACATCTGGCGTGTCGTACCGCGGGCTTGGAGCATGCTGTGGCTGGAGATGAGTGAGCATCCACTGGCTCATTCGTTACAGAACCGCCCCCAGCAGCCATTGCCGCAGCAGTGGTTAGCGAAGTGGTCGATGCAATCGCCTGTGCCTCTCCCGCATACCTGGCACGATGATGCCACAGAGTGGGCGCCAATGCCGAGGCGCAGCATTATCGAAGATCGTAATGCACGTGCCAAAGNGCTCGCACTTGAATATATCCGATAGAACGAGCAGCGGCGCAGGCAGGTCCGATGTATGGGACTGCTTGCGCCGCTCTATTTATCTGTTGGAGGCTATGATNTCGCAATTAGACCGTGAGTCCTTGCAGCATGCTGTCTACAATTTGATGGGAACGATGCGACGCTTCCACCGTGAATTCAGCAAAGTTCACATGAGCAGAGCCGTCTGCCTTATCCGACATTGAGCGGATAACAACGAACGGAATCTCATTAATGAAGCATGCTTGCGCTACAGCAGCCCCCTCCATCTCTGTGCAAGCCGATCCGGCGAACGTCTCATGCAGTTGACGCACTTTGTCCCGATCTGCAACAAATTGATCGCCTGATAGCACGACACCTTTACGATAACGGCCTGGAACAAGCTGTTCACACGCGCGTTCTGCCAGTTCAATAAGACCCGNATCCGCCATAAACTGCGAAGTCTCTTGAAATGGAATGATCCCTGGAGCAAAGCCTAACGCTGTGACATCCATATCGTGATGCATGCACGATGTCGAGATGACAATATCACCAATGTTCAGCTCTGGATGAACCGCACCTGCTACACCCGTGAATATCACCTTCGATACATGGAAGCGGTCAATGAGCACCTGCGTGGTGACAGCAGCATTCACCTTGCCGACTCCAGACTTGCAGATCACGATATGCTTGCCGTGAAGTGAGCCTTTGTAATAACGCAATCCCGCTACATCTACTTGCTCTACAGGCTGAGCTGCCTGAAGCAGCAATTCGATTTCCTCATCCATCGCCCCAATTATACCAATAACCGCTTCATGCGCATTTGTCATCGAGACCTACCTCCTGTATGTATATCATCTTCATAATCATACAAAAGGCCCCAATACATGGGGCCTTGCGTATATACCAACACGGTATCTTTATTGATTCACATGCACCAACCGATAGCCCTATACTTCACTTACAGACAAACGAAGTATTGTCTCATGCGGCAAAATAACACGTGAATGTTCTACATTTTCCTTCTTCATCAGCTTCGTCAGCAAGCGCATCGCAACCGCACCAATGTCATACATTGGCTGAGCTACTGTTGTCAATTGCGGACGAACCATAGACGCCATACGGATATTATCAACACTGATGACAGAGAAGTCATCTGGCACCTTCAAGCCAGCATCTTGAATGCAGTGGATTGCACCGATAGCCATCTCATCCGTTGCGGCAAAGATTGCCGTCGGACGCTTCTTCAAGCCGAGGAAGTACTTCATCGCCTCTACGCCGGACTCATAGCGGTAGTTGCCGATTCGAACCAAGTCCTCCTTGTATTCGATGCCCGCGCCTTCCAATGCACGCTTATATCCTTGGAAACGAGCAAACCCGTTCGCAGGATCTTGAAGCGTACCGCTGATCATCGCAATATCGCGATGTCCATGGCGAATAAGCGTATTTACGGCATCAAATGCTGCTGCCTCGTGATCGATATCAACCGATGGGATAATGCCATGCTCATCTGTAGTTGCACAGAGAACAATCGGCACCGAAGCGGTACGGAATGCTTGAACGTGATCCTCCGTAACAACTCCGCCCATGAACAACAGTCCGTCCACCTGCTTCTCCAGCAGTGTATTAATAACCCGAATTTCTTTCTCCTTCTTCTTGTCCGCATTGCACAGGATGATATTGTAATGATACATATTGGCAATATCTTCAATACCGCGCGCTACTTCGGCAAAGATAGAATTCGAAATATCAGGAATGACAACCCCAACGGTTGTCGTCTTCTTACTCGCAAGTCCGCGTGCAACTGCATTCGGGCGATAACCTAAACGTTCAATCGCTTCGTATACCTTTTTACGCGTTTGCGGCTTCACGTTCGGGTTGTTATTGACAACCCGGGAAACGGTGGCCATCGAGACGCCCGCTTCTCTTGCTACATCATAAATAGTTACCGTCACGATCCTTCTCTCCAATTAACGATAAATTTGTTGCGACCATTGATATTATGTTAATGATACGCTATTTTCAGAAAATTCGCAATGTCACGAGCAAATCAGCTACTGTTTGTCATTATTTACCGTTTATTGCCCAAGGACGCTCTCCAGCTTGTCGTATCGTATCGCATGATGCGATTCATTCCATGCTGGCTCCCCATCCCGCAATACGATGACCTGAGGGGATTCGTGCTGAATGCCGAGCATATCTGCACACGCGAGCGAGACATCACGATTTTCCACAACCAGTATTCGGCCTATAGCAATCCCTTGCGGCTCGAAATCCTCAGCTACCTTCACCATCTCTTCATCCGCATGTGCGCTAATTGGACAGCGTGTGCTGTGCTTGAATAGAATAACTGTCTGCTCCTTCGACCGTTCAATTAGTGATTCCAATGCTTCCATCGTCGTAACTGCTTCCATCGTAGTGCCTCCTATGCTTCGATATATATTCCCTGTCATGTATGAGAAGATCATTCATATTCAAAGCAATGATCTATGAAAATGCGCTTTAACTTATTTTAACCCGATATGACTCAAAACTAAAACCGGAAATCTGCTTTAATCTACATTGCAGCTCATCCATCCATAACGTGTCATTGCATGTTCGAGCAAATAAATACAAATCAAGCAATTGATTGACACGCTCTGCAATGCGGCATTCCAATCGAGACAGCATATCATCGCTTTCTTCTTCATCCAGCAAGGATACGATGACACTGGCCAGCTCATTCTGCTCATCAAAGGACACATGCAGAGGAGCTTTCCCAAGTGCAAGTGGATTCTCAGCAATCATATCCATGCGGCTGTGTATGAGAGCGGCTACATCTTTTTTGACAAAAGTAAGCAGTTCCGAACGTCCACAACTAACACAAGTCACCACCGGAACGCGGTGGATATGAATTGTACGCGCATGTACAACGGTACGAACGGTAATATCCATGTAATGATCACAAATGCATCTTGTATACATATCATTCACCCCTGAACATACAAGGTAGTCTTACCATATCTCTAGATGAACCTTATGACTTCTTGCTGCAAATTTGTGCAGTTTTCTGTATTTCGATTTTGGGTTATCCTAATATTCGACTACGCTCCACAATCTCCTTCCATGCGTGGATATGTATTTTTTTACACTTTTAACAGCGGACAGATTGTCATTTTTCATTTTTCAATGAGGAATATCACGTTTCCAAGACAAATCGTACATGCCCATGTATGCTTTTTGCAGGCAATATGGTTAAATAATAGGTGGACAACACGCGATATTCTGTTGTCTATGATCGTAGGTCATAATGGCAAAAGAGACAATGGACATTGTATGGGAAAANNCCCAATTCTCTGAGAGAACTGCAAGAAATAGGAGAGGCTCCGTGAGAAGCTCTGCTATAACCATACGAAGGAGGGACAACATTCATGCGTTTAAGTGGCAAGCGAATTGTTGCATTTGTAGATGAAGAATTTGAAGATTTAGAATTGTGGTATCCGGTACACCGTGTGCGCGAAGAAGGCGCTGAAGTGCATCTGGTAGGTCTAGAGCGCGGCAAGACCTATATCGGCAAATATGGTGTTCCTGCAACCTCAGACTATGCTTATGCAGATATTGATACAACTCAATATGATGGCGTACTNGTCCCTGGCGGATGGGCACCGGATAAGATCCGTCGTTACGCTGACGCCCTTCGCATAGTGAAGGAAATGGATGCAGCCGGCAAACCTGTCGGACAAATCTGTCACGCTGGCTGGGTGCTTATCTCTGCAAAAATCTTGAACGGTCGCACAGTGACNTCAACACCGGGAATTCGCGACGANATGGAAAATGCAGGCGCNACATGGCTTGACGAAGAAGTTGTNGTAGACGGCAACCTCGTATCTGCACGAAGACCGCCTGACTTGCCTGCCTACGGCAAAGCTTTCTGNGACAAGCTTGCAGAGAANTAAATGGATANCCCGCTTCATGCGAAAAAGGCATGCCTTAGTTTCNGTACTAAGGCATGCCTTTTTGTATATGGTATTTCTCCTTGAAAGGATCTCCTATTAACGCTGTTCAAGNACCATCTCAATCTCTTCTTTCGTTCCGGACTCGAACACACTATCTGCAATACGCTTGCACTGCTCCACCGTCGAACGGCGAACTGCCGCCTTCACACGTGGAATGGAGCGTGAGGACATACTTAGTTTATTCACGCCAAGTGCAAGCCAAATCGGAACCGCCCGCGGATCCCCTGCCATTTCACCGCATACACCGACCATAATGCCTGCCTGCTTCGCCGCCTGAACCGTATAACGAATCAAGCGCAGCACCGCTGGATGGAAAGGATCATACATATGCGCAATCTGCTCGTTCATCCGATCCACGGCCAGTGTATACTGAACCAAGTCATTCGTTCCGATACTGAAGAAGTCAACTTCCTTAGCCAGCTGATCGGCAATCATCGCAGCGGCAGGAACCTCAATCATAATGCCTACCGGCAGCTCTTCATTGAATGGAAGTCCTTCTTCCCGCAGCTCTGCCTTGGCCTGTTCCAATATGGACTTAGCCGCTTGCACCTCATTCACCGATGTAATCATCGGGAACATGACCATAATCGGGCCATGTGCGCTTGCCCGCAAGATCGCCCGCAGCTGCGTCTTGAACAGATCCTGCCGATCGAGACAAATGCGAATCGCCCGATACCCAAGGAATGGATTATCCTCTTCCGGCAGATTCAAATAATCCATTGGTTTGTCTCCGCCTACATCCAATGTGCGGATAATCACCGAATTGTCCTTACAATGCTCTGCCGCCTCCAGATATACCGTAAACTGCTCCGCTTCTGAAGGCGGATACGAACGATCCATGTACATGAACTCGGTACGGAAGAGACCAACCCCCTCCGCTCCATTCTGATCGGCAATATTCAGCTCACGTGTGGAGCTGATATTCGCCCCCAGCTGAACAACGAAGTCATCGAGTGTGACAGCTGGCAGGGATACAATCTTCTGCAGCTCGTCTGCTTCCTGTACATAGGCATCACGCCGCGCTTCATAGCAAGTGATCACATCTTGCGGCGGAGCAATATGTACGATGCCATATTCCCCATCGACAATGACGGTATCCCCGGTCTGAATCGGCTTCGCAACTTTCCCTTCCAGTCCAAGCACAAGCGGAATGCCCAGCGCTCTAGCCATAATGGCCGAATGCGAGGTTTTCCCGCCTTGAAGCATCACAATGCCAAGCACATTCTTCGGATTTAAATGAACCAACTGTGACGGAGACAGCTCCTTCGCAACAAGAATATACGGCTGTGTGTCCGTCGGAAGTGTAATTTCCGGTGCACCCAGCAAATGCTTGAGCAGTCGGTTGCCGACATCCTTGATATCCANCGCCCGCTCCTTCATATATTCATCATCGAGCAGATCGAACATCGTTACGAAATGATCGATCGCTTCCTTGACCGCAACCTCGGCAGCTTTATACTGCCGCTGAATGATCCCTTGAATCTCATTCATGAAGATCGGATCTTCCAGAATGGCCAGGTGCGCATCAAAGATGCTGGATTCTTCACTGCCAACCATTTCTTTAATTTCACTCTTAATAAATTCTATCTCATGCTTCGAGGAACGGATTCCGTCATACAATCGTTCGAATTCACGCGCTAAGTCGGCTGGATCCATCTTTTCCTCAGGAACATCCCACTCCCAAGTCGGCAATACGAATGCCTTGCCTATGGCAATGCCTGCGGATGCACCGATACCTTGGACTTTCTGTGTCATCGGCTTGCACCTCCAACCGCGTGTTCATGCATAATGACTGACATGACTGAAGTCTGTCCCTTCCGAACAGGCGCATATGGCGCTATACTCCATGAAGCGACAGTGTCTGAGTTCGTAATCACCATCGGTGTCGCAAGCGATTTGCAGCGCTTCTTCACTTCCGGCAAATCAAATTTAATGAGCAGCTGTCCCGGTTTCACTTCATCACCTTCCTGTACTACTGCTTGAAAACCGGCGCCATTCAACGATGACGTCTCAATTCCAATATGTAACAACACTTCTAACCCTTCCGGCGTTTCAATGCCGATNGCATGCATCGTAGGGTAAATGTGGCGGATGCGTCCGCGCACAGGCGATACAAGCTCTCCCTTATCCGGATAAAAAGCTACGCCATGGCCAACAAGCTTCTTGGCAAATATCGTATCCGGCACTTCCTCGATTGGTATCATCCGCCCCTGTACGGGTGCCACGAACCAGATTTGATTCGGATCACGCTGCAAGCGCTTCGCCATTTCGTCCTTAATCAGCTCCGAGTAGGTTCCAAATACGACTTGAATATGTCCGCCCCCAAGACGAATGACCCCTGCTGCACCGATTACACGAAGCGCGTGACGATCTACCAGCTTATCGTTCTTAACCCTTAATCTCAATCTCGTAATACAAGCCTGCAGATCAATGATGTTATCTTTACCCCCAAGCGCTCGAATAATAAGCGGCACCCTCGGCAGCAAATCTCCTGCCATATCATCAAGCAATGAACCGTCAACTCTGCCCGGCGTCGGAATTTGAAATCGCTGAATGGCAAAGCGGAACACCACATAATAAATGAATCCGAATGCGATTCCGATCGGGATAATCCATAGCGCCTTCGTTGCTTGGTGGAAGTTAATCACATAATCAATCGCCCCAGCTGAGAAGGAGAATCCGTGTCTCACACCAATCTCAGCGGTCAGCCACATCGCAGCTCCGGTTAACAGTGCATGAACAACAAATAGATAAGGCGCTGCGAACAAAAAGGCAAACTCAATCGGCTCCGTAATCCCTGTCAACAATGACACACAGGCAGCCGTAAAGTAGGTTTTGCGCACTTTCGGGCGCAAGTCCTCTCGTGATTCATGCACGATGGCCAGTGCGACTGCCGGAAGTGCAAACATCATAATGGGATACATGCCTGCCATATAGATGCCAGCATTCGGATCTCCAGCGAAAAACCGCGGCAAATCTCCAGTGAAGGTCATTCCTTCACTATTCGTATAGGAGCCGATTTGGAACCAGTATACGTTATTAAGCAGATGATGCAATCCAAATGCCACTAACACCCGATGCAGAACCCCGTATAGAAATACCCCGAATCCTCCCATCGCAAGCAGCTCCTGGCCAAGAAACATGACCCCTTGCTGTAAAATCGGCGAGAACAGCTTCATCAGCCAGGAAAGCAGGATTGAAGCCATAATCGTAATCGCAATGACGAATCTCGGGCCGCCAAAAAACTGTAAATATTCTGGCATTTTTATGTTTTTGAACCGTTCATGCAAGAAGCCTGCCATTACCCCAAACAGGATGCCGTTGAGGATCGTTGGCTCGAATGTAGCTTGCCATTGGACGAGCAGCTGCCTGAAAATAAACATACCAAGCAGGGACGATAGTGCAGCTACACCGGCATTATTGGACAGTCCAAGTGCAACCCCGACTGCGAAAATATAAGGAAGNACAGCAAACACCGTCTTCCCTGTCAGTTCAAATAGTACCGCAGTATCCGTCAAACCTGCGCTGTGAAGCAAATTGCCGATTGCTATCGCAAGCGCGGCGGCGGGAAGTGCGATTAGCGGCTGCATGAGCGCACGCGACAATTGCTGCAATCGCCCTAATTGATTCAATGCACATCCTCCCTTCTACCAAGAATGGTAAGGGCATCACGCTTTGTTGTCAAAGCATTTTACAGCCGCGTCCCTCTCTCGTAGCCACTTCTATCTCCTATCACACGAAAAACCGGACCCCATCATCGCAGCAGCAACTAGGAATGCCCGGCTTTCGTCTTTACTCTTTATGTGGAAGCAGACTCACCCTTGCCATGCGGCAATAAAATCGAATCCAGTACCTTAATGCACAAATCCATCACGACAGTCATTCCGTGCTCTTCTGCAATGGCAGCCGCCTCTTCACTAACGATCCCCTGCTGCAGCCAAATTGCCCCTGCGTTAACAGCCGCAGCTTCACGAGCAATATCCGCACAGTATTCACTGCGTCGGAACACATTAACAATGTCGATATGATCCGTTACATCACGCAGCGAAGCATAGCATTGTTCTCCAAGGATGCTCTCCGCCTTCGGATTGACCGGAATGATGCGNTATCCCTTGCGCTGCATCGCCTCCGCCACCATATAGGACACGCGAGTCGGATCGTCTGACAGTCCGACGACTGCAATGTTTGTGCTGCTTCGCAGCAGCTCCTT
>Ga0055541_1000196_pt1 | contig 26396 bp, 23 predicted proteins | sample Araplavi_mTSA_r2_2_FD_55169 | JGI IMG/M metagenome (GOLD analysis project Ga0055541, IMG submission 55169) | Arabidopsis root microbial communities from North Carolina, USA - plate scrape CL_Cvi_mTSA_r2 | ecosystem: Host-associated > Plants > Roots > Endosphere | place: USA: North Carolina | reverse complement strand
TGCAGCGGGGCACGAAAACGTATAAGACTCGAATGAATGTGATTGAGGCCGACTTAAGCAATCCCTATATTAAGCTGGACGTCATGACAGGGAAGGACGGCAAGACAGCTACCGGGAACCCAGTCACGAAGATGACGAAGGAAACTGGGGCAGTTGCTGGTGTAAACGGGGACTATTGGATGATGGGCTCCGACCAAGTTCCAATGGGAGGTTCCATTTCAAAGGGAGAGATGATTACAAGCCCTGCGGAGCTGACAGGCATGTATGCCTTTGCCGTCACGAAGAGTGGTACGCCTACCATTGATCAATATCGCTTCACAGGAAATGTGGCCTTGGCGGATGGCCAATCGTTCCCGCTGTCCGGCATCAATAAGATGAAGTACGATAAAGAGCCTGGGAAACAGCATAGTCATATCAATGCGATGTACATCTACACAAGCGCTTGGAAAGGAACGAAGCGGCCGAATGATACGACCACAACGCCTACAGAAGTACTTGTACGCAATGGGGTCGTAGAGCAAATCTCTGATATGGGTGCTCTGCCGATGGAGGTTCCTGAAGATGGCGTTATTTTGCGTGGACACGGGCAGGCTGCGGAATTCATGCGCCGCACAATGCAGGTAGGCACATCTCTCAAGATTGATTACAAACTGTTGTCTCAGTCGACAGGCCAATCCGTAGATCCGTCCTCCTTCCAAATGATGATAAGCGGTCATACGCTGCTCGTTGAGAACGGCAAGGCATCCAGCTTCACGCGTGATACGAGTGGCATTAGCGGCAGTGGTGTAACAGCTCGTACAGCAGTCGGCTACTCGAAGGATGGTCGTTACGCTTACATCGTAACAGCTGAATCGAACAGTGTAAGCTCGGGCTTTACATTGAAGGAATTCCAGCAGGCGCTTGTACAGGCAGGTATCTGGAAAGCGGTAAACCTGGACGGCGGTGGTTCCACAACGATGACGAATCGGCCATTAGGCGATTTCGATACGAAGCTGACACATGAAACCAAAGAAGGAGGTAACAATGTTCGTTCTGTTGTTAACGGTCTCGGTGTGTTCACGACAGCTCCAGCAGGCAAAGTGAAGGGCATGACCCTAAGTGGAGAAAAAACGCTATTTATCGGGCAGCGTGCAACATACAGCATGAAGGCCTATGACGAGCATTACAATCCGGTAGATGCTTCTAACTTGGATGTGAAATGGAGCGCTGCGGACGGCAAGATGAAGTGGGATAAGGATGCCTTCGTCGCTCAATCCTCAGGCAAGGCTACCATTGTAGCTACATCCGGAGGAGCGAAAACGACTGCAGAGGTAACGATCATCGGAGCGAAGGACTTATCAAGCCTGCAAATCGCTACCGGCTCAGCTCCACTAAGTTCCGGTGCAAGTGTTCCTGTTCCCGTGAAGGCGACCTTGCTGAATGGCAATCAGGCGACAGTACCTTCATCTGCTGTAAAATGGGAGATTCGCGGCTTCAACGGTAAGGTTGAGGATGGCGTGCTTAAAGTGAATTCGGTTCCAGAAGGAACGAAGGTTGGCTATGCCATTGCAAGCTATGATGGCTTGAGAACAATGATACCTCTGACACTTGGATCGGAGAAATTAATAGAGAATTTCAATCAAACAAATATGAGTGTATCCTTCTCTGGATTGCCGAAGGGCAGCACGAAGGGGCAAGTCAGCATCGAAGGCGGATTTGGCGGCCGCGGTGCGAATGACAAAGTATTGAAGCTGTCCTATGATATGAATGCAGGCGGCAGCGCTGATAAGTTTGCCTATGCAGAATTGAATGGTTCTACAGGCATGGAACTTCCTAATGGCACTAGCGGTCTGAAGTTCGACGTCTATGGAGACAAGAGCTTTACCAATTTGCGACTAGAGATCCATGACGCGAATAAGAAAATTCACTATGTAAATGTAGCAGAATCGATTAATTGGGAAGGTTGGAAGACGGTAGAAGTTGATCTATCGTCACTGGGAGTTTCTTATCCAGCTAAGCTGAAACGATTGTATTTGGTCAACTTCAAGGAAGATCAGGACGAACGTGCAACAGAAGGAACAGTGGCGTTTGATAACTTGATCGCACAGCTCCCTGCTGGTTCATCGGATATTTTCCCTACAGCTACAATGGATTTGACTGTGAACAGCAAGTCTTCCAAGGTGAATGGTGCTGTGAAGAAGCTGGACGTGGCACCAATCGTGTTGAATGGTTCTACCTACGTTCCGGTACGAGTTGTGCTTGATGCATTTGGGGGCGAGGCGCTCTGGAATGGCCCAGCACAGACGGTTACTGTAATGCGCGGCGAACGTTTCCTTGAAATGATCGTGAACCAAAAAGCATTCGTTCGCAACGGCTCTCGACTTGCATCGGATGTCGCACCTATTATTCGACAAGGACGGACTTTAGTCCCGCTTCGCTTCGTATCGGAACAATTAGGCCTAACTGTAAAATGGGAGCAAAATACGAAGTCCATTACTATCCATTGATGTGGTATCATTAAGGATGAAATTCCATTCATCCTTTTATGAACGAGGAGACCGAACGTTAGTGGATAATCAAGTCGATGTCATTGATCGCGTCATTAAGAACGCCATCAAAGTGATGGAAGAGAGCAAATATCAGATTTACGAAATATTGGATTCGTCTCGGAATGAAGCGATTGCTATGAACGCAGAACTGCAGATGGTTATGGATCAGACTGCTGAAATTTGTGATAAGGTGGACGAGCTGGAGCGGAACTATCGTCTAGCTCGTCTGCGTTTGACAGATGTGAGCCGTGATTTTGTCCGGTACACCGAGGAAGATATCAAGCAGGCCTATGAAAAGGCGACGCAGATGCAGCTTGAGCTGATGATGTATCGGGAGAAGGAAGGTTACCTGAAGACACGGCGGGACGATATTCAGAAACGATTGCGCGCGATTGAGGGCTCTGTGGAACGAGCAGAGACAATTGGCTCTCAGATGAGCGTTGCGCTTGAATATTTATCCGGTGATTTGAGTCAGGTAACACGTATTTTGGAATCCGCCAAAACTCGGCAGCTGCTCGGATTGAAGATCATTCTGGCACAGGAAGAAGAACGGAAGCGGATCGCACGTGAAATTCATGACGGCCCTGCACAGTCTCTTGCTAATCTAGTGCTTAGGACGGAAATTGTAGAAAGAATGCTAAATAAGCAGGAATTTGAAATGGTGCAGAACGAAATAGTAGATTTAAAATCGCAGGTTCGTTTCGGCTTAGAAGAGATCCGCAAGGTGATCTTCAATTTACGTCCAATGGCATTGGATGATTTAGGGCTTGTACCGACTCTGCGCAAATTTATACATGACTATGAAGATAAGCACAGAATTAAGACTTCATTCGAGGTTAGAGGGCAGGAACGTCGGCTGCGTTCTGCGATGGAAGCAGCTATTTACCGGTTGGTTCAGGAGGCTTTCACCAATGCAGCGAAGCATGCGCATCCATCTTACGTTACATGTGAATTGACGTATGACGAAGAGGAAGTACGTGTAATCGTTCGTGACAATGGCTTTGGTTTCAAGGTAGAGTCTCTGGAAGAAAAATCGAAAGAGCACGCTCATTTTGGCCTGCTGGGCATGCAGGAGCGGGTGGAGCTGCTCGAAGGCCGTATGGAAATTCATTCGGCGGAGAACCGTGGAACTCGCATCGTGATACAAATTCCGACGAATGTGGAGAAGAGAGAGGAGTAAGCAACCTTATGGAGAATCGTAAGAAGGACATAGAAACAATAAAAGTACTCCTTGCTGACGATCACCAGCTCTTTCGTGAGGGCTTGAAGCGTATATTGAATATGGAGGACGATCTGGAGGTCATTGGCGAATGCGGCGATGGCATTCAGGTGCTGGAATTTTGCAATAAGGAAGTGCCGGACGTTGTTCTAATGGATATTAATATGCCTATTGAGAATGGCGTGATTGCTACAGAACGATTGCGTGATATTTTTCCGGATGTGAAGGTGATCATCCTTTCGATACACGATGATGAGAGCTACGTATTCGAAACGCTGCGGAAAGGAGCTTCCGGATACCTGTTGAAAGACATGGAAGCGGAGTCTTTAATTAATGCTATTCGTTCGGTTGTGACAGGGTACGCTTACATCCATCCGAAGGTAACGGGCAAGCTTATCCAGCAGCTTCGACGGATGACACTGCTTGATGGTAACGGAATTGTGAGCAGTCAATCGAGAGATGCAGGCGTGAAGTTCATTGCTGCAGAAGATAATCCACTGACAAGACGTGAAGCCGAAGTGCTTCGCTTGATGGCGGAAGGCAAGAGCAACAAAATGATTGGTGAATTCCTATTTATTAGTGAGAAAACCGTTAAGAATCATGTCAGCAGCATCCTGCAGAAAATGGAGGTTGATGATCGAACCCAAGCGGTCATCAATTCCATTAAGAACGGTTGGGTAACCTTATAGCACACCGTCCCTAGAACTGAATCACAAGGCTAGCTGGCGTTTGTCCGTCACCTCGGCATCTATTGCGGCATACACTTGGTAGTAAGGAGGTGGCCGCATGATCGCAATGCTATGTTGGATTATGGGATGCTTCGGACTCGCGGTAGCAGCCGTTCATCTGGCTCATCAATGGAGGCAGCTCGTACGCGGCGCTAGACCTGCGCCTTGGATACATGTCGTGCTTGTGACGGAAAATGATGAACGCCATATCGAATGGGTGATTCGTGCGTATAGTTGGTTTGCTTGGCTGAAAGGACGCAAGCTGCATTTCACGTTTGTCGATAGCGGTTCCACGGACGCTACGTTTCCGATTGCTTCACGTGTAATGAGCGTCTACGATGTGAGCTGGAACTTACTTGTGATTCAAAGGAATGAGCTGGAGGCAACACTGCAGGGCTTGAAGCAGCGAGCAGCGGAAGAGACATTAATTGTAATTGAGCCACGGAGTACAGAGGATTGGCGGAAAATTCCCTTCAAGGCTCGAAGTGCCTTGTAAGCGGTGTTGTTCGGGGAAATATGGAATATATTGAACCGAAAATACTACAAATACAGTTAAATTTGGGAAGTTTACTGAAGTTTAGGGTTGTCAGAATCCGTCGATTCGTATACAATTTTATACAAATACGATAAGGCGCTGGGCATGAAGCACATGCCACCCGATTCCACGGGTGGGGTGTGCTTTTTTTGCGTAATTTGAGCAGATGCGCATCCAGATATCAAGCAGCAAGCATGCTCCGGTGAGCCGTATGGCGAAGGAGAGGGAATGGTCATGCAAGTAAGAATTTATGCCGTGCGCACGGAGTACGGATGGCACTCGGGGATCACTGTAGATTGGCGCATAGATGTGCGCTATTGGTTAGCAGGGGAAGGGAGTCTGCCCCGTGGATCGAAACTCGTTGTTTTGCATCAGCAGCTGCCGATTCAAGTTGGCATCGCTGTATTGGAACATTTCATGCCAAGCGAAGCTATGGAGCGTTGGGGAGAGCAGGGCTGGGTTCGTTATTTTGCTGATATTCTTTCCCCGTGTGTGGAGGAGTTTGAAGAAGAAGCTAAGCGGAGGCTGATGCAGGAGCATCTAGCTGTTGCGATTATCGAAGCGCCATATTCGGAGCCGACCTCCAAGCTGTTCGTCATGGAAGAGCAGAAGCCTATGTATCGGGTCGCAGAACAATCCNTGGCCTATGCAACAACACAATGGGATGCGAATTCATCTGGGCTGCCNGCTTCTTTCCTTGGGGAAGGTGTGTCTCAGGCAGGAGTATGGTCCGCATTGCATGCTGATGCTTATCGTATCGCCTATGGAATTCGTGGTCGATTGCTTTTGGATGAAGAATTGATTCAATTCCTGCGGGATGCGGGAGCGGAACATTTAATTGCGAGCAGATATTCGCTCATCCAGTGGGGGTGGCTGCATGGCTGGGTGGAGCTGAGGGCAGGGATGTCATTTACTCGCCGGGATGACGGCGGTAAACTGCCTACTGCTAGCCGTATTTCCCCGCTGAAACGAGTCATGCGATCCCTCTATAAAGCCTCGGTTACGATTTGCTGCGGGCGCTGTGGGAGTTCAGAGGGTTTAAGCAGCTCCACTTGCTCGACTTGCCATTCTTTACAATGCTGGACGTGTACACAATGCTTGAATGTGGGGCGCTGCCGGTCTTGTGCTATTTTGATTGCTGGCAAGCTGTATCGAGGTGACGACAGTGCCGCAGCGCTTATTTCGAATCGGGAGGAGCAGTTAGAGAAGTGGGGGCTTGCTCCAGCGCAGTTAGAGGCGAGTAGACAGGCATTGGATTATATTGATAGAGTTCGTGCGAGGAACCAATTTGCTGGGCTGTCTGAGATGAATACATCTGGACGTAGAAGTACGGTACAGGGAACAAGGGGCAATTTGCGTAAGGGCGCCTTTTTATTATGGGCTGTAACTGGGGCTGGAAAGACGGAGATGATTTTTCCGCTCGTGGAGGACACGCTGCTGCATGGTGGACGTGTATTGATTGCCACACCGCGACGTGATGTTGTACTGGAATTGAAGCCGAGGATAGAAAAGGCGTTTCCTGCACAGAAGGTCGTTACGTTGTATGGAGGGAGTCCGGAACGGTGGCGAGATGGAGATATTACTATCGCAACCACCCATCAGCTGATTCGTTTCGAGGAGGCCTTCGAATTAGCTATTATCGATGAGCTGGATGCATTCCCTTATCATAATGATCCGATGCTGCAGCGTACAGCAGAACGCGCTTGTACGCCCGGGGGTGTGTTCGTCTATTTATCCGCGACACCGCCAGAGGCGATGCAGCAGAATGTTCGAAGAGGCAAGCTCTCTCATGCTAGGGTGCCAGTGCGTTTCCATCGTCATCCACTTCCTATCCCGATGAGAATCACAATGCCTTCGGTTGCTCAGTGCTTATCTGCACATGGGCTGCCAGCACTACTGCTGGCACGCATGAATCATTCGGTAAGTAGAGGTGCCCAGCTGTTTGTGTTCCTTTCTCGTATTCGTCAAGTAGATCCACTTGTACGTCTGCTGCGCGAACGTATTCCCGGTGTCCATATCGATGGAACGTCAGCGGCAGATGAGAGCCGAGGGGATAAAGTATTTCAATTTCGAGAACGGAACATTCGTGTGCTCGTCACGACAACGATTCTGGAACGAGGTGTGACGGTACCGATGAGCGATGTATTCATTCTTGATGCAGACGATCGCTTGTTCGATGCAGCTTCACTAGTACAGATGGCGGGCAGAGCAGGGCGTTCGAAGGATGATCCTGCAGGATTGGTCGTGTTTGGCTCCCCGCAGTGGAATCGATCACAGCGGTCAGCAGTTCGGCAAATTCGGGATATGAATCGGATTGCAGCCAGAAAAGGATATTTGCTGTCAGGAGCGGACAGGAGACAGCGGATTGGGTAGAAGAATGAGATGGGGTGACTTGCTGGAGAAGATATATGGCGGGATGCTTAGTCCGAGTCAGCAGGCATGTATCATTTGCAAAAGATCCATTCGGATGAACGATACAGCTCTACGTCCACTTTATCCCTACGAACAGAGCCTTATGTCTCTGGTGTGCTATAAGTGTGTCAATCTAATCCCATGGATTCGTGAATTAGGCTGTGCATATTGCGGGCGAGCGATCCGCTGTCCAGATTGTCAGCGTCATCCTTTGCGAAATGACAGTCTAAGAGCCAATCGAAGCGTGGTGCGATATGACGAACAAATGAAGCAATGGCTGTCTCAGTATAAATTCAAGGGGGATCGAGTGTATGAGCTGGTCATGGTCAGGATGATGCAGCTTGCCTATGAACCGCTGCTGTCCACCGTGTGGGAACGGCGATCAAGCATTAGAGATGGTGGGATCACTGCGTTGTTCCAGGGCAAGTTGGATGCGATTTTGCCAGATCTCATTACATATGTACCATCTACTCGGGAGCGTATCCAAGTTCGCGGATTCAATCAGGCAGAGCAATTCGCACGGGCGCTGGGGAGAGAGTGGCGGAGGCCGGTTGTAGAGCTTCTGACGCGCACACAAGATGCAGAGAAGCAGAGTAAGCAATCCCGAATAGGCAGGGAGCACAGCATGTCTCATGCGTTCGAGCTTCATCAATGGGCGGGGAGAAGCTTGCAGGAGGTATGGTGCGCTTATCAAGCAAAAGAAGAGAGTCCGGTCGCTGAATTGCGGGTACTTCTTATTGACGATGTATACACAACGGGGAGTACTTTAAGAGCCTGTTCACGTCAACTATCGTCCTTATGCCAGTATCTTGACTGTCTGGTCTCGATTGTCAGCTATACGTGGGCGAGGGCATAGACGAAGAGGAGCGTAGTACGACTACTCGTCTCGGAGATGAGCGGCGATTACGGTTTGGAAGGCTGAGGAATGAGTTGAGTCCTCAAGCTTATAAGAGGCTGTTCCAGATGGTATGTAAAGAGTGCAAGGCTTATGAATAAAAATTTGCTCGTCATCTGCCGAATATTGCGATATGATGAAGAAATGAAGCATCGTAGGAGGCGAATGACATGGAGCTGAGCAATTGTCTGCGCTGCGGAGTTCTTTTTGCCAAGGCGTTCCGAGATCTCTGTCCAAATTGCTTGAAAGAAATCGAACAGGAGTATGAACGCTGTGCTGCTTATCTGCGTGAAGCACGTCAAGCCACGATGCATGAGCTGAGTGAAGCAACAGAAGTAAGCGTTCGTCAAATCACGCGTTTTATTAAAGAAGGGCGCATTTCCATATATCAGGCACCGAATCTGACTTATGAATGTGAAATATGCAGCCAGCCGATACGCGAAGGGAATATGTGCGAATCTTGCCGAACTCGCCTTGTGAAAGAGCTTACACAGACAGTAGTTGGTGCAGATGAGAAGAAGGAAGCTTCTCGNGTGGGGGATGGCGCCTACCGTGTCATTGATACGAAACGGACACGCGAATAATTCAAATTTNGAGTTTGTCAATAACAAAACTCTCTGNAATGAGATTTTTTAGATTAAGTTCATAATATTCATGACAATACATCTAAATAATTCTTGACACTGCGCCGATAATCTTAGTAAAGGTTATCGGCTTTTCTTATTGTTAAGATGGAATGGAGCAGTAATGAAGCAGTCAAAAGGCAAGATTGAAATTGTTAATGAGCTTCATCATTGGTGGATAACGATATAAGTTTGTCTTATGGAACGAGGTGAATGGGATGAAAATTAATGAAACACAGCGTCTTGGCGCGATCCAATATTCTCAGAAACAACAGGCAGTGAATCGTGCATCGCAGAAGCCTTCCCGCAAGGATGAGCTGATCATCTCGACTGAAGCGCAGGAAATGCTAGAGGCACAGAACCGGGTGAATGATCCTGCACGCAGTGATCGCATTGCGGATTTGAAGAAGGCGGTATCTACCGGAACCTATCATGTGGAAGCGGACAAGATTGCAGAGAAGCTGCTTCCCTTGTTCCGTAAGGAGAACGAATGAGCGGAGGAACAGGTGTGAGTGTGCAGCGAATCATTGGATCGTTAACTCTTCTGAACGATTTGCACAAGCAGCTGCTTGATATTGCAGAAGAGAAGAAGCAAGTGATCATCAAGAACGATGTGGAAGGCTTGTCGCAACTGATGACGAAGGAATCCAGAATGTTGAAGCAGGTAGCGGAGGAGGATGAGGAGCGGCTGCAGGCAACACAAGAGTTCATCCAGGAGAAGGGCATACGATCTCAGTTGAATCTGACGGTGACGGAAATAACGCGGTTAGTGTTTAATGCTGAAGAGCGTGAACAAATTTTAAGCTTGCGTGATAATCTCACGAATACTATTAATCAGCTTAAGGTTACAAATGATCAGAATCAAGATTTGCTGAGACAATCGCTAGAATTTATCGATTTCTCGATAAACATTTTTATGGGTGCAGAAGATGACGGTATCTATCGGGCTGATTCTGCACAAGCTTACGGACATCAGCGTAATAAATTGTTTGATACGAAGGCATAGCTAGAGGAGGAGAACCATGAGATCTACATTCCATGGAATAGAATTAGCTAAACGGAGCCTATTCGCCCATACAGCATGGATGAATACAACGGGACATAATATTTCAAATGCAAATACACCGGGATACTCTAGACAAGTCGTGAATTTGGTTGCCTCTAGACCAATCGAAGCTCCTGGTTTTTCAAAATCAGGAATGCCTGGTCAGTTGGGTATGGGTGTTGAGTATGAAAGCATAAAGCGTGTTCGCGAAAGATTTCTTGATGAACAGTATTGGAATGCAAATCGTTCTCTTGGTGAATGGGAAATACAGGCGGATACATTAACGAAGTTGGAAAAAGTATTTAATGAACCATCTGACTCAGGCATTCGTACAGTGTTAGATAACTTTTGGAAATCATGGTCTGAATTAAGTAAGGATCCTGAAAATGTTACTTCGCGGAAAATTGTAAGAGAGAATGCAATGGCTCTTATGGATGCTTTTAATGAAACAAGCAAAAAAATGACAGACATGCAAAATGATTTGGCCAGAAGCGTTACGGTCAAGGCCGATCACTTGAATACACTAACGGATCAAGTTGCCCAATTAAACTATGAAATTTATCGTATTGAAGGCTTAGGGGATAATGCGAATGATTTACGTGATCAACGTGATCTTCTAATAGATGAATTATCAAAGATGGTTAATGTTACGGTTCGTGAAGAAGATAATGGCTATGTGGTTACTGGTGGGGGAATAGAGCTAGTCAACGGAAGAGAATCGACCCAGACTACAGCTGCAGACTGGGAAGGTGCTTATAATGGCAATGCTCTAAGCAGCGGGGAAATGTTCGGTACCATCAAATCACGTGATGTTCTGGTCAATGATTATCTTAGTCAGCTGAATGAATTAGCCAACACAATGGCTAATGGAGAGGTCACAATTACAATCCCAAGTGGAAGCATTCTTCCAGAAGGCACAGTGTTGAATGACATCACTTATTCTGGTACAAATCGCTTGTTAACATCTGATTTAACCGTAACGGTTAAGGGTTTGAATGGATTGCACCAGTTAGGTTATACATTTACGAAACCTGCCCAAAAGGGGGAAGTATTCTTCACATCTAAGGATGGCGGGCCAATAACTGCCGGTAGCATTCGATTAAACCCTAATATTGAAAAGGATCCGAATCTTATTGCATCTTCCATGAGAGTTGAATCAAAGCCAGAAGGTGATGTTGCGGTCAAAGGAAATAACACTCTTGCTTTGTTGATGTCGCAGCTAAAAGAAAGCTCTTTTAAATTCAATCCTATCGGAAGCAACAATGGTATAACTAAGGGAACGATTGATGACTACTATAGATCGATCCTTGGACAACTTGGGGTAGAAAGCAAAGAAGCTCTTCGTCAACAAGAGAATAATAGTTTATTGGTTGATCAAGTGGAGGGGCGTAGACAATCTGTAAGCGGTGTGTCTCTGGACGAGGAAATGTCCAATCTTATTAAATTCCAACATGCTTACGGCGCGGCTGCTCGTTTTATGACAACGATTGATCAAAATTTAGATAAAGTTATCAACAGCATGGGTGTAGTAGGTAGATAGATAAGGAGGATATGAGTATGGCTTTGCGTGTTACGCCAGGGATGATGCATAGACAGATGGTACGGAATATGCACTCCAATCTAACAAGGATGGACAATAGACAGAATGTGTTGTCGACAGGGATGAAATTGAACAAAGCATCTGATGATCCAGTAGGTATTACTTATTCATTGCGTTACCGAAGCGATCTGTCCATAAATGAACAATACCAGCGTAATGCTGATACTGCGAAATCATGGTTAGATTATACGGATACAGTTCTAACACAAGTGAATGACATGTCCCAGCGGGCATATGAATTACTAACTCAAGCTGTGAATGGAACAAATCCGCAAGAGGCGATGAATGCATGTGCTATTGAATTAAAACAAATATACGAGCAAGTAGTGTCTCTAGGAAACACACAAATGAACGATAAATATATCTTCAATGGTCAATTAACGGATGTGCAACCATATGATTTAACTACTGCCGGCACTCAAAAAACAGATAATATGAGTATTCAATATAGATTTGCCGAAGGTGCAGGGTTGAATATTAATATTACGGGGAACGAAGTGTTTGGGGAACCGAAAGCAGGAGATAATCTATTTCTTGTACTCCAACAATTGCAAGATTCTTTGAGAACAGGGAATCAAGACGCAGCTCGTAGTGAGTTAGATAATCTTAAGTCCCGATTGGTAAAAGTCAATGAGGCACGTTCAACTATCGGAGCAAAAATAAACCGAATAGACTTAATCTCGACACGTTTAACCGATCTTGAGCTTAATCTTACAGATATGCAAGCCAAGACGGAAGATGCTGATATGGCAGAAACGATACTCAAAGTTAAACAGGATGAAAGTGTATATCAAGCATCCCTTGCGACGGGTGCAAGAATTATTCAAACTAGCCTGCTTGATTATTTGAGATAAAATAAATGGATGTGTTGCGGTAATGATTCCTCGCATTCGTATTGAACAACAATTCGCGCAAATTGGTTTGAATACTACACAAGGGAGATTGGAAGTCCAATCTCCTAAAGGCGAGCTCGAGATTCAACGTGCACAAACACAAATGACTAATAATGTGGAGCCCGGGTTTCTTAATATCGATAGTTCGGATGCATGGATGGCACTAGGTAAAGGGAAGCATTTAAATTGGTTAAAGCTTGTCTACAGTCAAATGGATCAACAGTATTTGAATAACCTGGGGAGTATCGTGGAAGAAGGAAATCGTTTAGCCAAGTTTTCAGATGGTTCCAACGCAATAGCTGAAATCGCGAGTCAACGATTCCAAGAGACTTCCTTGGTTCAGTACACGGGCGAAGCTTCTTATGATAATGTGAAGCTCGAATATAAGCCATCTCGCAATGATATGTCATGGACTTCCGGGAATACAGATATTCAATACAAGTCGTACAAACCAGAGGTGTCATACAGCATGGGGGAAGTAAAAACCTATATGCGGCAACAGAACTGGATTAAGTTTGATGTGCATCTGGTTGATAAATATGTTTAAATGAAAGCTATAGCGGCAAGCTGTAGCTTTTTTTGTAGGGGGATTTCATTCATGCAATCTAATTTTTCTTTTCGTGGCAGCATCCTTGGGTTCGAACGTTTGGACATGTTTAGTTTTAATTTGATTCCTGATACAGCATTCTATCAACTACAATCATTGGAAGAGAAAGATATTCAATTCGTTGTCATTAATCCATTTGACTGGATGACAAAATATGAAGTGGAGTTGACAGAACAAGTAATTACTGAGTTGGAATTGCAGGAACCTAATGATGCTCTGGTTCTTAACATTGTCACCTTAAGAACCCCTTTTTCTAATTCAACTGTAAATTATTCTGCACCCTTAATTCTTAATGTCGTAAATGGTAGAGCACTGCAGCATGTCATACAGGGGAAAAAGACATATTCCAGCAGATCCCCGTTTCTGATGAATTTTTCAGAGGAAGGAAATTAACGATGCTGATTTTGACAAGGAAAAAGGGACAATCTATTATGCTCGACCAGAATATAGAAATTCATATTGCAAGTGTTGAAGGAGACCAAGTGAAGCTAGGAATCAAGGCTCCTAAAGATGTTGTGGTGCTAAGGAAAGAACTGGTTGAGGAGATTGTGACCAGCAATCAAGAAGCAGCGGCACAGTCGTTTGATATACAATTGTTGAAAAAAGCAAAAAAAAGATGATTTTTTTATACAGAACTATAAACTTATTCGAATTCCTTCCGATATATTGTATGTAAGGCATAAGGCCTACATACAAGGATGTAACTATTATACTCAGGGAGGAATATTCAATGATTATCAACCACAATCTTAACGCAATGAACTCTCATCGCAACCTGTCTTTCAACAATACTCAACAAGGAAAGTCCAGTGAAAAGCTTTCTTCCGGCTATCGCATTAACCGTGCAGCTGATGATGCAGCAGGCTTGTCCATCTCTGAAAAAATGCGTGCACAAGTTCGTGCAATGAACCAAGGTATGCGTAACGCGCAAGACGGTATTTCTTTGGTACAAACAGCTGAAGGCGCAATGAACGAAATTTCCGATATGCTCGGACGCATGAAAGAACTTGCTGTTCAAGCGTCGAATACGACATACAACGCAAGTGACCTTGCGTCCATGAACGCTGAATACGGTGCGCTGACTTCTGCAGCAACAGAAATCGCAAAGACTGCAGAATTCAACGGTATTAAATTGTTGGATGGTACTGGCGGCAAAATCAACATCCAATTGGGCGGAAAAGAAACAGAAATTATTGAAGTTGACCTTGCAAAAGTTAATGTTTCCGCTTTGGGTCTGGGCGGTTTGACAGATGCAACTGCTGTTAAAGCTGAATTGAAAGCCGTTGATACTGCAATCGGATCAGTAAATGCTGCACGTTCTACATTGGGTGCGTTCCAAAACCGTCTCGAGCATATGTACAACAACATCGGAACGACTGCTGAGAACCTTCAAGCAGCAGAATCTCGTATCCGTGATACAGACATGGCTAAAGAGATGATGAGCTACACGAAATTCAACATTTTGCAACAAGCATCTACTGCAATGTTGGCACAAGCTAACCAAGCTCCACAAGGCGTATTGCAATTGTTGCGCTAAGTTGACTGAACAATTACAGTCGGAGTCCACTGTCAAGGTGGGCTCCTTTCTTAATAAGTGGGGAGAATTGAATTGAAGCTTAGTATTTGCATGATTGCCAAAAATGTAGAAAAGCATATCGGCCGATGTCTGGATAGTATTCCAAGCTTTTGTGAAGTTATATTAGTTGACACAGGCTCTACAGATCGAACCATTGATATAGCGAAGCAGTATTCAAATGTACGACTTTTTTATTACCCATGGACAAGTAATTTTTCAGAGGCGCGGAATGAATCGATTTCCCAAGCTACGGGTACCCACATTTTTGTGATAGACACTGATGAATGTTTTCTTGAAGATACATATACGCAAATAACACGATATATTACATCTACTCTCGATGAACCTGCAGCCATCGTCATCAACAATATAGACGGTAACCAAATAGACACGGTTCACAGAATGGTTAGATTATTCCCCAATAAGGCGGAATTTCGTTTTTTTGGTGCAGTTCATGAAAAACTATACAAAAATTCACAAGTCGCCAAGTTTAGAATGAGTGATATTGCTATCAATCATTTTGGTTATAATCATGCCGACTATTCCGAAAATAAATATACGTTCTATAAAGACTTATACCAGAAAGAACTTTTGAAAAATGAAGCAGACGGATACATCTGGTATCAATTAGGAAAACTAGAAACGGCAGTTCAGCATTATGAAGAAGCTTGTGGAGCTTTTTTGCAAGCATTGCAACATGCTGACATACCTTCATTATATCATGCTGCCACGATGGTTGAATTTAGTAAGGTTCTGCAAAAAGTGGGGCTTGTTGAAGACGCTATCATGATGCTTAGAAGCGGTAAAGAACATTACAAGGATTATCCAGATATATGCTTTCAGCTCGGTACGCTTTATATGGAAGCAGGCAATGTAGAGTTGATGGAGTCAAATTATCTTGAGGCTCTTCAAATAGGCGACACAACGAAGTATTCTACAACTCCTGGCGTAGGCTCTTATTTAGCCGCTTACAACCTAGGCATATATTACGAGCTTGCAAATAACTTGGATAGAGCTAAATATTACTATGGGAAAATCCGATATTTATATAAGCCTGCTGCTGAACGACTGAATAAAATTGAGGAGGGATAGCAATGCCAATGCGCATTAACGGTATGTCTTCAGGCATGGATATTGATCTGATGGTTAAAGATCTCATGAAAGCTGAAAGAATGCCGCTTGTAAAGAAGGGCCAGAAGAAAGACTTGCTTCAATTTAGAATGGATATGTACCGTGAAGTAAGCTCGAAATTATACTCGTTAAGAGAGTCTGTCAGCTCTATGAGGTTTAGTGCGAATTTATCTTCCTTTAAGTTGAATTCTTCCAATGAGTCGATTGTAAAAGTTAGTGGTGCTGGACAGAATGCAATGAACAGTACTATTAAAGTTAATAAATTAGCACAATCTGCAACGACATCTTCTCAAGGAACTGTGTCGAATACAAGTCTTCAAGGTTCTGACATAGGAAATGTGACGATTTCGGCGGGGACAAATGACGAATTTATTATTGATTATAATGGCTCTCGCAAAAAAATAAAACTTGAAGCTAAATCGTATACTCCTGATGAACTTGGCAAGGAATTGCAGAAGAAAATCGATTCGGAAATTGGAGTCAATAAAGTAGAAGTTTCGATGAATGGAAATGCTATCAACATTAAACCGTTGACATCCGCTCAGGTCAAATTGGTCGATGTAAATGCACTAAGCAACATAGGTTTTCAAAATAACCAGTCTTATAAATTGAATCTTGAAACGAGCTTACTGGAGAACAAAGGTAAATTTTTGAACGGTTTGAATGTAAATTCGGGTGGTAAATACGAGATTAGCATTAATGGCGTTTCTATTCAATATAGCGCAGATGACTCCGTACAGCAAATTATGAATAAAATTAACGGTTCTAAAGCGGGAGTCAATATTAGTTATGATTCGGCTGCAGATAGATTTTCGATGACAACAAAGGACATGGGGAGTAATGCCAAAATTAAGCTCGAGGATAAAACGGGTAACTTATTGTCCTCAATGGGCTTCGATCTATCGAAAGTTGCAGAAGGGGTAGACGCAGAAGTAGAGATAAATGGAATCACCTCAACAAGAGATTCTAATACGTTTACACAAGATGGGGTTACGTATACATTACTTCAAGAATCCCCTAATAGCGTAGCGGTTACCAATACTGCTGATGTTTCAGGAGTAGTAGACAAAGTAAAAAAATTCGTATCTGCTTATAATGAAGCGGTTGGCCTTATTAATAAAATGACCGGCGAGAATAAATTAAGAGGGTACGATCCATTGACTTCGGAGCAAAAGAAAGAACTGAGCGAAGACGAAGTTAAAAACTGGGAAAAGAAAACAAAGCAAGGCTTACTCAAAAATGATTCGCTGCTTGAGCCGTTTATGAGCGGTATACGGACAATGCTAAGTAAAAGTTATGCGGTAAGTAATAGCGATTATGATGCGCTATTTAAAATTGGATTTGGTACAACTAAATATGAAGGCAACAAGGCGAAGTTTATGGAGGATTCAGGAAAAATCGTATTGGATGAAGAAAAGTTGACAAAAGCGCTTCAAGAATCTCCTGAAGCAGTGACTGAGTTGTTGACGAAATCCAGTACGAAAACGGAAGATGCAGGATTCCTTCACCAACTGTACGGTAAGTTGAACGATACAATTACTTCTATTAACAAGAAATCTGGCAAACTCGGCGGATCATACTTAGATGCAAGTACAGAGCTTGGGAAGAAGTATAGTGACATGGAGTTGGACTATAAATCACTAGAAATGAAGTTAACTAAAAAGGAAGACGACTATTACAAGAAGTTTGCTGCGATGGAAAAGGCACTCGCCTACAATAACAGTCAGCTTAATTTCCTCATGCAAAACATGAAATAATTAGGAGGTTGACGTGCGTATGCAAGTTGCTGGAGTTAGAGGAGAATTATTTCCCAATACTGCAGTTCCTTCAAAATTTGTACCTAGACATATTGGTTCCGAAGAACAAATCCTGATAACGAAACAAAAGAGCCAAAGCGGATTGACTGTTGCAGAAAAAGCAGTTCTTAATGCCATTAATAAAGTCAATAAAACTTTGGAAGGAACTCCTCAGAGATTTGAATTTAAAGTCCATCAAAAATCGGGATCCATGATCGTTAAAATTTATAACAAGGAGACTGACGAGTTAATCAGGGAAATTCCGCCTGAAAAAATAGTGGAATTGGTTCAACGCTTGCAGGAAATTGTGGTTGGTTCAATTATTGATGAAAAGAGGTAATTCAGCGTGCAGCAGGCCTTAAATCGATACTATGAAACTCAGATAAATACAGCTACGCCAGAAGAATTAACTCTAATGCTTTATAACGGATGCATTCGTTTTATTAAGCAAGCCCACAATTTCATGCTGGTGAATGATGTGAATGGCAAAAGCCAAGCAATTTCAAAAGCTATTAATATTATTAATGAGTTACAAGCTACGCTAAACATGGACTATGAGATCTCAAAGCAGCTTGAGTCCTTATATATTTATTTTCAAGAAAGACTCTTGTATGTGAGTATTCATTTGGATCAAGAGGCGCTGGAAGAAATACTTGGTATGATAACGGAACTAAGGGATACTTGGCACGAAGCTATGAAGATGGTGAACAAGAAATGACGTATAGTAGTTCAGTGGAATTATCCCGAGAACTGGTTTCTAGTACGGCCGAATATTTAAATCAACTTCGCATTGACGAGGAAGACGAATTAGAATATGAAGCTTACTATAGTAAACAGAGGTTCCTTGTATCCTCCTTGCAGAAGCATGGCCAACTTACAGATTTTGAGGAGGTGATTATAAAAGAGGCATATTCCAAATGTTACGTCATGGAATTGGAAATCCAAACCATACTCTCGTCGCGAAAGTTGAATTTAGGTAAGAAAATCGAACAAATTCAACGAGGGAAAAGACTTAGGACGCAGTATGAAAGTAATTCTGCAGAACCTGGATTAATGTTGGACAAGTTTAAGTAAAGGGGAACTTTAGCGTGAAAAAGATGAAAAAGGCGCTCGTGCTACTATTAGTTGCTTTTGTCTCAGTATCTAATATGAGTTTGTCTCATATTGTGAGCGCGGCATCGGTTAATGACTATCTTCAAGTTACTAGAACTGTATCACCTATGGAAATGACTACTGAGGAGGAAGCAACTGTTGAATTAAATATTCAAGGCACACCTCCCGTAAATGTAGTAAAACCTAACGACGTCATGTTAGTTATTGATAAGTCCGGAAGTATGAAGAACAAAATGCAGCATGCTATCGATGCGGCAAAAGGCTTTGTACAGCTAATGGACTTATCCGCCCATCGTGTAGGGGTTGTTGATTATAGCTCTAAAAATAGCATAAGTCAATTGCCATTGACCACGGATGGAAAAAAGGCACAAGACTATATCGATACGCTTAAGGCTAACGGTGGAACTGCTACAGGTGACGCAATCGATGCTGCTATCAAAGAATTGCAAAGCAATCCTCGGCCGGATACGCAGCCAGTAATCGTTATCATGACAGACGGTGATGCAACTGAACCATCTGGAACAGCCTATGAATATGCTCTGAAAAAGGCAAATGAAGCGAAGGATGCCGGAATTGTTTTTTACACCATCGCACTATTGAATGAAAATGAAGATCCTGATAAAAGTGGCCCGAACTTATTGTTAAGACAAATGGCCACAACTTCCGATCACCATCATTTTGTATTGGGATCTACAGGTTTGAAAGAAATTTACGCGGAAATTGTCAAGGAGATCGGAATAGCAAGTGCATATGATATTACGGTTACAGATTACGTAAACGATAAATTTGAAATTGTTCCAGATTCATATGTTGACAATATTCCTCAACCGACAGTTACTGACAATAAGTTGGTATGGAGCTTCAAGGAACTAAAAAACAAAAACCTGAAGTTTACATACAAAATAAGAGCAAAAAGCAAAGATAAAACCGGTATGTTTGATGTATCTACTTCTGAGTCGATTGTGACGTATAAGGATTATGCAGGCTCTAACAGATCCAAAAACATATTGAACCAAACAATTAAAGTAAAACTGCCGGCACCAGTAATCACCTCGATTGTTGAACCTGCTGGTCATCCAAATGGCGGCGAAGTAGTTACTATTAATGGTGATAAGTTTAAACAGGGAGCTAAAGTTTACTTTGATAAAATTGAGGCTACTAATGTAACAGTAGAAAATGAACAGCTTATTAAAGCGACAGCTCCTTCAGGTAAGTTAGGTAAGGTTAAGGTTTCTGTGGTGAATCCAGATGCTCAGAAAGCATTGATAGACTATGAGTATGTAGCTAAGCCGGAAGTAACTTCCTACACTCCTAACGAAGGGTTAATCAGCGGTGGGACGGTTGTTGCTTTTAAGGGCAACTTTTTCACTAGCGGAATTTCAGTTAAGTTTGGGGACAGCCCAGCGACAATCGTTACGAATTCTACAGGGCAATATTTAACGGTCAATACACCGAAAGTAGAAAAAGCGGGTACAGTAGATATCGTATTAACGAATCCGGGAGGCATGACGTTAACTATACCTGGCGGGTTTACGTACAAAGAACCCGAAAAACCGAAATTATCGCTCGTTTCAATCACACAAGCAAGCGGACTTCCAGCAGGTGGCGAAACGATATTTGCATTAGGGGAAAACTTCTCGCCGGATGTTAAAATCTATTTCGGCGCCAATGAAGCACAGGTTACATATATTTCTGCGAATCGCATACAGTTAAAGGCTCCTGCTGGAAAGCTTGGAGAAGTGGTAGATGTTAAAGCTCTTAACCCAGATCAGCAAGAATCCATTCTATCCAAAGCGTACACGTACCAAATGCCAGAGTATCCAGAACCTAAAATTACATCTGTCGCTCCTAATAAAGGGGAAATGGCAGGAGGCAATACGATTTATATCAATGGGGATAACTTCGTTGCAGGTTTGAAGGTCTTTATTAATAATAAAGAGGCATCTCAAGTAACGGTTTCAAGTGCTTACCGGATAGCTGTTAAGGTTCCAAGTTCTGATGTTTTCGGAACATTTGATGTTAAGGTAGTAAATCCGGATGATAAAGGAGCAGTCTTGGCTAACGGATACACGTATAATGAACCGGTACCAGTTCCAGCTCCTAAGGTACTTTCGATTTCTCCTGCATCAGGTACTATGAAAGGCGGTACAACCGTAGTTGTCAATGGCGAGCATTTTGATAGTGGTGCTACGGTGTTCTTTAATGAGATGAAGTTGGCAACAACTTACCTTGGAGAAACGCAACTTCGAGTAAAAACTCCAGTTTGGGCGACTCCAGATAAAGTAAACGTAAGTGTTGTAAATGCAGATAGCCAAAAATCTGCTGAAAGCATTGGTTTCCAGTATGAGGAGCCAAAGCCGGAACCTGTATCCATCTCTTCAATTACTCCAAATAAGGGATTGGCAACAGGCGGAAATTATGTATATATTAACGGTGACAACTTTAAAGATGGAATTATTGTTAAATTCGGAGAGCAGATAGCGGTTGTGAAGTCAGTTAGTAATTATAGATTGAGTGTACTTGCACCTGCTGCTACAGCTAACGGCACTGTAGATATCACTGTTACTAATCCAGATAAAGGAACTGTAACATTGCCAGGAGCCTATACCTATACATTGGTTCAGCCTGAGATTTCAAGTATCTCGCCTGCAGTAGGCCCTATCAAAGGGGGAACCAGTGTCTATATTAACGGTTCTAACTTTGAATCAGATATGACGGTGACGATTAATGGAGCTCCGGTTCCGATTGCATCATTTGATGGTGCATCTAGAGTTCGCATTGTCACTCCGCCAGCGGCAGAAGAAGGACTCGTTCCGATCATTGTTACACTTAAAAACGGTGAAAATGCAACAGCTATGTTTAAATATGAAAAACCACCTCTTGGACCACCGCCAAAACTTGATTCTTTGAATGTTAAGTCCGGCCCCCAAGCGGGTGGCAACTACGTTTACATTACGGGTGATCGTTTTGTAGACGGTGCAAAGGTTTACTTTGGTACAACTGAATCAACAACCGTTGTAGTTGAATCAGTTTACCGTTTGCGTGCTAAAGCTCCAGCCGGTACAGGAGAGATCGAAATCAAAGTGGTAAACCCTGATGGGCAATCTAGTAATACATTGAAGTATACTTATAATTAACACGTCCGCAAAATCCGCTACCTAAAATGGTAGCGGATTTTTTGTGCGTATCATTATCTTACTCCTGATGACTCTTAACTTGTGACCATTGAACTATTACTAGATGCGCATCTTCATATTACAATATAGTAAGAAATTACCTCTCAGAACATTTGGCATCATCCAATACTATAGGAGGATTAATATGAAGTTAAAAACTAGTTTTGCAAGAATTATTGTGTTTACTTTATGTGTATTAGTTGGAACCGGCTCATTAGGCTTGACACAAGCCTATGCTGCCTCTGCACAAGTGCTTTACATTGCGCCAGACGCCTCTGTTATCTTAATCAAAGATGATGCAGGAGATCTCTATGTGAACGGAGAGAAAATTTCGCAACAAGGAAATATGAACTGGCAACGAGTTCTTGAAAATTCGTGGTCCGGTGGTTCCTTCAGACGCTCCCAGTCAATTGGTTATCATAATGGAAAGAGTTCTATAGTAGCGGCAGTCGATGGGACTTATAACTCTCCATATACAGGCCTTGTCCCAAAAGCATTGTTTTTACAGGTCAAAACTGTTCATATGATCAATAGTGAAATGAGCTATTCTCAATCTGGAACAAGTCCCGGACAATGGGTGATAAAAAGAACTGATGTATTCGGGCTAGAAACTCCGCGTTACACAGAAGATTTTGACCCAACCTCGTATTTAGTTATCAATGCGGATACTGGAAAAGTCGTAGATTTTTATTCCGGGTTAAATCCTTATTATTATTCGAAGGCTGAAACGCCTCAAGTTACGGTGAATAATACATCCGAACCGATTGCTATCCCTAAGGAAGCTCCACAGGTCTCTCTAACTGCAATCTCGGACAAGACCGCAACATTAAGCTGGAACGCTGTCCCTCATGCGTTTATGTATGAAATCGAGAACAATGGGCAATCCTTTACGCTTTTGACCCGAACTGCGAATTTTGTAAATTTGACACCAGATTCCATATATCAACTTCGCATAAGAGCTGTCAATCATCTTGGTGCTGGACCATGGCAAGATGTCGCTTTCCAAACTAATCCTTCCGCTTCGCAGCCAATAGCTCCTGAATCAAGTATTACTGAAAAGCTTCAACTTAAAGAACAAGAGCAATTCACGTCCTCCGATTTAGCTGTTCAATTGCTTCAAACGATAACAGAGAGTGATTTATCCATTGAAAAATAAGAATTTTAAACTATTTACGTCATAAATATAATTAGAGTATGAGCAGTGTAGGAACTGTATTATTGAATAATAAGAAAAATATCCCTTTCCTCGTTGACAACGCTTCCATCCGGTGATATAGTCAGACTTGTGAAGGATAAAAACTTCACGGCATTTGAAGATGAAGGGAATGTTATCGACATGCAAGGTAAAGTAAAATGGTTCAATGCTGAAAAAGGTTATGGCTTCATCGAAACTGCAGAAGGCAACGACGTATTCGTACACTTCTCCGCTATCCAAACTGACGGTTTCAAGACTTTGGAAGAAGGTCAATCCGTAGAATTCGATATCGTGGAAGGCGCTCGCGGTCCACAAGCGGCTAACGTAATCAAACTGTAATCATACCGACGTGAGTCGAATTATATATGATTCCGATTAGCTACACACCCCTGGCTTGATGCCAGGGGTTTTTAGTTTATCATGGTCTGTTATTTCGAATTGCTACTGTTATGTTCAGTGGTTGTCCAAGATCCTCTTTATAGCTGTTTAATGAGCTTCAATGAGCTGTAAAGCGCAACCACATGAACATGATGTAACAAGACTTGCCGGTACCTATCCCAATGTTCTGATTCCAGCTCATCGACAACCATATAAGCCGTTTTATAACCTGAGGATAGGGGTAAATAAAGATACGGAATTGTAAACGGATTGTAACCGTTTTTTTGATTCCTCCATCATAGCTATGGTATAATAAAGGTATCCAAAGGAGGAGTGCTATATGGAATATAAAGTTCGAGGTCAGAACATTGAAGTCACAGACGCACTGCTTGACTATGTCGAGAAGAAATTGAGCCGACTGGAACGGTATTTTGAAACTCCCCCTGCTTCAGGCGCTAACGTTACACTCAGCGTCATTAAGGATGTACACAGTATTGAAGTAACAATTCCATTACCGGGTTTGCTGCTGCGGGCCGAACATCGAAGCAAGGACATGTATGCNTCGATCGATGGCGTCGTAGACAAGTTGGAACGGCAGATCCGCAAGCATAAAACGAAAGCCAACCGCAAGTTCCGNCAGGTTGGTGCGGCGGCAGAGCAGCTGTTCCGTGAACAGTCTACAGCAGCACCAGTTGCGGTGGAGGAAGAGGATGAGCTGGAAGTCGTACGGACGAAGCGATTCACACTGAAGCCGATGGACGTAGAAGAAGCAATCCTGCAGATGAATATGATTGGCCATAACTTCTTCGTATTCTCGAATGCGGAGAGCAAGGAAGTCAATGTTGTATATCGCCGTGATGACGGTCGTTACGGATTGATTGAACAAGGCTAAGAACGGGCACATTGAGTTCTCAGCTGCCATGTAGGGCAGAGAGCTCACCCGATTACCAAAAAAGGACTGAGCCTATTTCCACAACGGAATGGGCTCTTTTCACGTATATATAATAGTACGAGTTTTCAGAAGGTGCGATTTGTACCTCATTTTCAAATACCTTCTATTAATATAGTGTAAATTTTCTTTTTGTTGCTGTAAGCAGGATAGCCCACGGTATGCCGCTACATTCGTGTGAAAATTTGATGAAAGATCGCCGAAAACATGCCCAGCGGCGGTTGCGGGACCCTGTTGAAACTGTTACAATTTATTGCAAAACGAGTCGATGTTACCGTTCTTGTGTAGAAGCTTGAATGAAGGATAGAGAACGGCCATAAAATCACGATCGGATTTGCGTGAAAGGGGTTAAGCATGCTAGGACTTGTAAAGAAAATATTCGGCGATGCCAACGAACGCGAAGTTAAGCGGCTCTTGAAGACGGTTGAGGTTATTAACGGTCTGGAACCCGAATTCGAGAAATTATCCGATGAACAATTACAATCGAAGACGGTGGAATTCCGTGAGCGTCTTGCAAAGGGCGACACATTGGATCAGCTCTTGCCAGAAGCATTTGCTACAGTGCGTGAAGCTGCAAAGCGTACGCTGGGCATGCGTCATTATGATGTACAGCTGCTCGGTGGTATGGTGCTTCATGAAGGCAAGATCGCTGAGATGAAGACAGGGGAAGGTAAGACACTCGTCGGAACACTTCCTGTATATTTGAATGCGTTGGAAGGGAAAGGCGTTCACGTCGTTACCGTCAACGATTACTTGGCATCCCGCGACAGCGAGATTATGGCTCAAGTATACAATTTCCTGGGTATGACAGTTGGTTTGAACCTCTCTGGTATGGACCACAACATGAAGCAGGAAGCATATGCGTGCGATATTACGTATGGTACGAACAACGAGTANGGGTTCGACTANCTGCGTGACAACATGGTGCTTTATAAAGAGCAAATGGTTCAGCGTCCACTGAANTTNGCAATCATTGATGAAGTGGACTCCATCCTCGTTGACGAAGCGCGTACGCCGCTTATCATTTCTGGACAAGCTGCTAAGTCGACAGAGCTGTACTTCGTTGCAGACCGGTTCGTTAGCCGCTTGAAAGGCGAAGAGGACTATACTATTGATGTGAAGACGCGTCAAGTTGCACTTACAGAAGCAGGTGTGGCTAAGGCGGAGAAAGCACTCGGCGTGGAGAACCTGTTCGATGTGAAGAACGTAACGTTGAATCACCATATCCAACAAGCGTTGAAGGCTCACGCGATTATGCGTCTGGATGTTGACTATGTCGTAAATGACGGCGAGATTGTTATTGTCGACGAATTCACAGGCCGTATGATGGCTGGCCGTCGCTATAGCGACGGCTTGCACCAAGCAATCGAGGCGAAAGAAGGCCTTGAGGTGCAAAATGAGAGCATGACGCTCGCAACAATTACATTCCAGAACTACTTCCGTATGTATCGCAAGCTTGCTGGTATGACGGGTACAGCGAAGACAGAGGAAGAAGAATTTAAGAGCATTTANGGCTTGGAAGTTATCCAAGTGCCGACGAATAAGCCGAACCAACGTAAAGACATTCCGGATGTCGTCTATAAGTCGGAAAATGCGAAATATAATGCGGTTGTAGAAGAAATCGTGAAGCGCCACAAAAATGGTCAGCCAGTCTTGGTTGGTACNGTGTCGATCGAGAACTCGGAGCGCTTGTCTGACATGCTCCGCCGCAAGGGTGTGAAGCACCAAGTCTTGAATGCGAAGTACCATGCGGAGGAAGCGAATATCATTTCTAGCGCAGGTCAACCGAACCAAGTAACTATCGCCACGAACATGGCGGGTCGCGGTACGGACATTATCTTGGGTGAAGGCGTACAGGAAACAGGCGGCTTGCACATTATCGGTACAGAGCGCCATGAGAGCCGTCGTATCGATAACCAGCTTCGTGGACGTGCTGGACGTCAGGGCGATCCAGGTTCCTCGCAGTTCTATCTGTCCTTGGAAGACGAATTGATGCG
>Ga0055541_1000195_pt1 | contig 26577 bp, 14 predicted proteins | sample Araplavi_mTSA_r2_2_FD_55169 | JGI IMG/M metagenome (GOLD analysis project Ga0055541, IMG submission 55169) | Arabidopsis root microbial communities from North Carolina, USA - plate scrape CL_Cvi_mTSA_r2 | ecosystem: Host-associated > Plants > Roots > Endosphere | place: USA: North Carolina | reverse complement strand
GAGCCGTATCAAGTGTCAGGCGGTGCGCTGAGCATAATCGCCAATCGGATTTCGTATTTTTATGATTTTCGAGGTCCAAGCATGTGTATTGATTCTGCTTGTTCNTCGTCATTAGTGGCCNTTCATTATGCAAGCCAAAGCNTACTGAACGGGGAATGCGATGCGGCAGTAGCCGGNGGGGTAAATCTATTGCTTTCCGCCAGCATCACGGAAGGATTGCAGGAAGCCAAAATGCTGTCTGAGGACGGAACATGCAAGACATTCGACGAAAGAGCCAACGGTTATGTCCGCGGAGAAGGCTGCGGGGTCGTTATCTTGAAGCGTTTAAAGGATGCGATTGCGGACGGTGACCGGATTCATGCTGTCATTAAAGGAACGGCCGTTAATCAAGACGGTCGCAGCAACGGCTTAACCGCGCCTAACGGGATCGCGCAAAGACAAGTGATACGCAAAGCAATGGAGCAGGCGCAGCTGAAGCCTGCAGACATCGGCTATGTAGAGGCCCATGGCACCGGTACGCCTTTGGGAGATCCTATTGAAGCTGAGGCAATTAAAGAGATTTATGGTTGTCCGTCGGCAGGATTCAACGATGACGACATATGCTATCTTGGTTCCGTCAAAACGAATATCGGACATCTCGAAGCGGCTGCCGGCATTGCCGGACTTATCAAAACGGTACTGGCGATTCAGCACGGCGAAATTCCTGCCCATTTACACATGACCAAGCTGAATCGATACATAAGTCTCGATCGTTCCCGCCTCCGCATCCCTGTTGAGACGGAAAGCTGGATCAAACCTGTAAAAGCAGCCGGGGTAAGCTCGTTCGGATTTGGCGGAACGAATGCCCACGTTATTGTGCAGGAGGCACCATCCCGTGCCGATAAACGAGCTAACAAGGCCATGGAATCAAGATCGCATCTATTGACATTATCATCCCCTACCGCAGATGGATTAGTTAGACTCGCTTCCACGTACGATTCCTATTTACAGCATGCATCCTCGGAGCAATTAGGAGCCATATGCGGAACGGCCAATACCCGCCGAACGGCATTTCTACACAGGGCATCATTCGTTGGCGGCTCACTTGAAGAGATACATGAGAAAGTCCGGAGCTTCTCCGCTCGCGGGGTCAACGGCATTGGAGGCAGTCTCGTCCACTCTCCCAAGATCGTCTTTATGTTTACGGGACAAGGAAGCCAGTATGTTAATATGGCGCGCGGCTTGTATGCAAGCTCAGAAGTGTTTCGCACGAACATGAATCGATGCGCCGATTTAGTAAAGGATCGTTTGGATCATTCTCTACTGGATGTCATTTATGATGTAGAAAATAATTCTGCGTCAACTCTCCTTCACCGTACAGACTACACGCAGTGCGCTCTTTTCGCGATCGAGTACTCTCTAGCACAAGTATGGCTATCCCTTGGAATCGAACCTGCTGCGGTAGTCGGACATAGCGTGGGCGAATATGTGGCGGCATGCATTGCAGGGGTATTTTCTCTTGATGATGCTTTGGCCGTAGTTGCCGAGCGAGGAAAGCTCATGACACAAAAGTGCGATCCTGGAGCAATGGCGGCAGTCATGGGAGATATGGAGGAACTGGTAAGCGTGCTTCACGCCCATCCGAACGTAGAAATCTCCGCCATTAATAGCAGCAATAACTTTGTCATTGCAGGCGCCCCGGATGATGTGGCTGAAGCTACGGATCACCTGCAACGAGCAGGCGTTCATTCCGTACCGCTTGAGGTAAACTATGGATTTCATTCGCAATTAGTCGAGCCAATGCTGCAAGACTATTACGATATCATAAAGCGATTAAAATTCAATCCTCCCCAAATTCCGCTTGTCTCTAACGTAACCGGCGATTTCATCGGGTCAATTACCGCCGAGTATTGGATCAGGCATACGCGGGAAGCTGTTCGGTTCAAAGACTCTTTATATACATTGGTAAATGACGGGTGCNATATCTTTTTGGAAATCGGTGCTCATGCCGTACTGTCCCGGATTGGACAGCGAGAATTCAATGATGGTGCCTATAAATGGATTCCTTCTCTTCTAAAAGGAAGGGATGATGAATATTCGCTGCTTGAAGCTGTAGGCAATCTGTACGTCGCCGGCGGACAAGTCCAGTTTGAGGCACTCTACCAATTGGACACTCATGAATGCGCGCAATTGCCGAACTATCCGTTTGCTTATACAAAATGCTGGCAAGGCGGTCATATGAATCCGGAATCGCCAAAGGAGGAAAAGTTGGTGAAAACAACCCAAGATAGCAATATCAGAGCTTCTATTATGATGGAGATCAAGGGAATATTCGCCCAGTTGCTGAATCAAGACGTGGCAAGAATCGATGAGAACCTGCCTTTATTGGAAATGGGCGCCGACTCGCTCATTCTGATGGACGTGATTCAAAAAGTAAAGAATAAATACGGAGTAACCTTCTCGGCGCGCGATTTTTTCACCGAAATCACGAGCATTTCAAAGCTATGCGCAGCCATCGAATCGGTTATGCCGCATGAAGAACCGCCAGCGCTGACCGAAGAGCTGCCGATCCCGACAGCCGTTGATTCGCCATCCCCGGCACTCTTCAATTCGACAGTCGTCAATCAACCATCCCTAGCACTCTCCAATTCGATGCGCAACGAATCGGGGCTGCTTGGTTTCATGAGCGAACAACTGGCTTCCATGGAACGTGTCATCCAACATCAATTATCCTTCATTCACAATCAACCGCTGAATGGAACGGCTATTCATCCAAGTACAACGGCAATCAACCATTCGCAGAATGGATCGACTGTTCATCCAAGTACAATGGCGATCCGACCGGAATCCCCTGCCGCGCCTTCACTGCCGACAATCTCTGAAAAAGCCTGGGTTCCCTATCAAAGATGGCAGGATCAGAAAGAAGAAAGCGTAACTGGCATGCAAGAACAATATGCCAGAGCGCTCGTGGCACGATTGGCCGATAAAACAAAAAAATCGAAAGAGTGGATAGCCAAGCATCGCCCCGTGTTCGCCGATTATCGCGGTGCATCGGGTTTCCGGTTTTCTACGAAAGAAGTTCATTATTTGCCCGTTGTCGATCATGCAAAAGGTTCGCGTTTTTGGGATAAGGACGGAAATGAATATATTGATTTAACGATGGGCTTTGGCGTGAATTTTTTCGGTCACGCGCCTGAGTTTATTGACGAAGCTATTAAAGCAGAGCTTCAAAACGGCTACGCTCTAGGCCCGCAATCCGGCGTCGCAGGGGAAGTAGCCGATCTCATTCACCAGATTACCGGCATGGACAGAAGCACCTTCTGCAATTCTGGGACGGAAGCGGTAATGGCTGCCCTGAGGCTTGCGCGCGCCGTAACGGGCAAGAATAAGATTGCCATGTTCGCAGGATCGTATCACGGCACGTATGACGGTGTTCTGGCCAGCATGTTCAATCGCCCCGGTTCAAACGGAGCTTCCCCTATGGCGCCAGGCATTCCTGCCGGGATTACGGAAGACGTCATGATTCTCGAATATAATAATCCACAATCGCTGGAGATTATACGATCCATGTCGGGTGAGCTGGCAGCAGTACTGGTCGAGCCTGTACAAAGCCGTCGTCCTGACCTCGTTCCTATCGCATTTTTGGAGGAGCTTCGCGAAATCACACGGAGCAGCAATACGGCGCTGATATTTGATGAAGTGATTACCGGCTTCCGAGTTCATCCTGCCGGGTTCCAGGGCATATCGGGGATTCAACCGGATATGTGCGTTTACGGGAAAGTCCTTGGTGGAGGCATNCACATTGGAGTAGTGGCCGGCAGCGCGAAGTTCTTGGATGCCGTGGATGGAGGGCAATGGAATTTTGGTGACCGCTCTTACCCGCAAGCTGAAACAACCATAATCGCAGGCACGTTCTGCAAGCATCCCATTACGATGGCCTGCACGCATGCTGTTCTGCTTCATCTGCTGGAGTCCGGCCCTGAATTGCAAGAGATCGTCAATGATAAGACAGCCTATTTGGTGCGCGAATTGAACGATTTCTTCGAGTCTGCGAATATTCCTATGAAGATGGTTCACTTCGGCTCCCTCTTCCGATTTGTCTATCAAGTGAACATGGATCTGTTCTTCTATGGCCTACTGGAAAAGGGCGTGTATATCTGGGAAGGACGCAACTGCTTCCTGTCGACGGAGCATTCAGACGAGGATATCCGCAAGTTGATTGGGATAATCAAGGATACGATGACAGAGCTTATTGACGCTCAAATGTTTCCGGGTGCCCGCATTCCAGCTGGACAGAAGGCCTCCGATAAGGAACTTATCCCTGTATCTGAGGATCAGAGGGAGTTATGGGTGCTTTCACAGCTAGGCGATCAGGCAGCCATCGCCTGCAATGAGACCGTAGTGCTTTCCCTTAAAGGCACGCTCCGCCATTCATTATTAACAGAGGCAATGAACAGTGTTGTGGCGCGGCACGATTCCTTGCGGGTGACATTCGATCATCAAGGCAATATGATACCGATTCGGGGGACGGTTCGCATCGATATGCCGGTGCTGGCTTTGAGCTCCGCAACGGATTCGAGTCCGGAATCTGCTGCAATCGATTGGATTCGCGATGAGACGGAGCGCCCTCTTGCATCAGGGAGCTTATATCGCTGCACGCTGCTCAAATTAACGACCGACAGGCATTATCTCGTATTTACTGCAAGTCACGTTCTCGTAGACGGATACGCTATTGGAATTATTCTTGAAGAAATGTTCGCCGCCTATTCCTCATTGTTGAAAGGCAAGCCCATTCTTTTGCCGGAGCCTTTGCAATTAAGAAGCTACATGGACTGGAAGGCGGAGCTGGAATCCAGTGAGGAGCGTCAAGCCAATAACCTGTATTGGTTGAACAAAACAGGCAGCAATACGACCCTGGATTTGCCGCTCGATATGAGGCGTCCGCACAAAAAAACCTATAATGGCGACATTGTTCGGCATATGGTCGATCCTACGCTTGCCGATCAAGTGAACCGTTTTTCGCAGCGCAACAAGGTCACTCCTTTCGTTACGTTTTTAAGCGCCTATGCCCTGCTTCTCAATCGTTTGACGCATCAGACGGATCTGACCATCGGGGTGCCTTTTGCCCAGCGCTCTCTGCCTGGTGGTTCGAGCTATGTTGGGTATGCGATCACATTATTGCCGATATCCATCGAAATGGATGAGCACGCGGAGTTTACGCGTTTGCTAAGCCAGGTGAAGACTTCTGTTTTGGAGGCCCAGGAGCACGGCGAGTTTTCATTCAGCAGCGTATTTCGAAATCCCGATGCCTCTCATCGTCTATCGCCACTTGAAGTCGTTTTTAACTATGAGCGAAGAGTCAATATCTTGGATGCTGGCAATATTGAAGTCGATACCATCCCTACTCCGATTACAGCAACGAAATATGAACTCAGTTTCAATGTTATGGAATTCAACCGAAATATTGTTTTGGATCTGACTTATAATTCAAATCTGTTCCGGAAAGATACGATCGAACGATTTTTAACCTATTACGAAAGTATATTGCAGGCCATTATTGAACCGTCTGCCGAAAAGTTGCCAATCGCTTTGCTTCCTCTCCTTAACGATGCAGACCGGGAACGGTTGCTTTTTGCTGGAGAGCCAGCGAATCTCCTGCGCGATCATCGCTGTCTTCATGAAGTATTTGAGGAGCAGGCCCGGCACAAGCCCGATGCCGTTGCCGCTGTATATGATCAACAACAACTGACCTACAGTGAACTAAATGAGCGAGCCAATCGTCTTGCGCGATATTTGCTTACATTGGGGGCAGGGCCCGGCGTGCTGGCAGCAATATTGGTCGAGCGTTCCCTGGACATGCTCGTCGGCATCCTCGGCGTGCTCAAAGCGGGCGCTGCTTATGTTCCGATTGACCCCGCATACCCTGCGGAACGCATCCGTTATGTGATGGAAGACGCGGATCCGGCCATACTTCTTACCCAGTCTCATCTCTTGCGCTCCTTGCCGCAGCATGAGCTCGCAACGGTGTGCCTGGATGAAGAGCGAGATACGATAGAGAAGCTAGCCGGCGAAGATTTGAACGTGGAGCTGACTTCCACCAATCTTGCTTACGTGATTTACACCTCCGGTTCCACCGGGAAGCCGAAGGGCGTAATGATCTCGCATGAGAATGTCGTCCGGCTGTTTACGTCTACCGAATCCATTTTCGGTTTTCATGAAGACGATGTCTGGGCTCTGTTTCACTCCTATTCCTTCGACTTTTCCGTATGGGAAATGTGGGGCGCCTGGTTCTATGGCGGACGGTTGGTGGTCGTGCCCCATCTGACGAGTCGTTCACCGGAGAACCTGTATCACTTGCTGGAGCAGCACAAGGTTACCGTCCTCAACCAGACGCCGTCGGCATTTCGGCCATTGGCTCAATATGAGGAATCACAAGACTCGTCAAAATTAAGCCTGCGTTATATTAATTTTGGCGGAGAGACGCTGGATTTTCAGTCATTAAAGCCTTGGATCGATCGACACGGTGATCGTTCACCTCAATTTATCAATATGTACGGAATCACGGAAACGACGGTAGTTTCTACTTACCGCCGAATAACCGCTGAGGATATCGGGCAGGACACGGGAAGCTTGATCGGAATTCCATTTCCGGACACGAAGGTGTATGTCCTTAACCGTCATATGCAGCCCGTTCCTCCTGGTGTGACTGGCGAAATGTACGTAGGAGGCCCCGGAGTCGCTAAAGGGTACTTGAACCGGGCCGAATTAAATAGCGAGCGCTTCGTGCTCGATCCGTTCGCTAATGATCCCGATGCACGCATGTACAAAAGCGGCGACCTGGCCCGCATTCGGCATAACGGCGAACTCGAATATGTAGGACGTGCGGATCATCAGGTGAAAATACGGGGATATCGCATCGAATTGGGGGAAATCGAGGCTGCGCTGAAGGAACATCCGTCTGTAAGGGAAGCTCTCGTTATTGCGGACGTTGATCCACATGGAGACAAGCGTCTGATTGCCTACGTGGAAACGGATCAATCGGGCGATATTATGCCGGTGCTGCGAGCGCATCTCGAAAGCAGGCTTCCAGATTACATGATCCCTTCCCTCTTTATGTGGCTGCAATCGATGCCTCTTACGAATAACGGGAAAATCGATCGCGATTCGCTTCCGAAGCCTGGTTACGAAAGAACGGATCTGCAGCCGACCTATGTGGCGCCGCGCAATCCGGCCGAAATGAAAATGGCCGCCATCTGGGAAGATGTTCTCGGAGTAAAAGAAGTGGGCGTGGAGGATAACTTTTTCGAGCTTGGAGGCCATTCTTTGCTCGCTACCCGGCTTCTCTCCCGCATTCGGGAAGCGTTCCAAGCAGAGCTCCCTTTACATGCCCTGTTCGATGCGCCGACTGTTGCGGCTTTAACCGCCAAGCTTGAAGACATGGGAATGACGGAAATGGAATCGGAAACAGAAATGGATCCCGTTCTCCTGTCCGAACTGCTGACCGAGCTGGAAAAATTGCCAGAAGAAGAACGAGAAGCTGTTATGCGCGAACTTCCCCATAAGGAGGATGCATGGGTATGACGGATTTGCGGGATCGTTTGGCCTCGTTAACTCCTGAGCAGCAAAGAATGTTGGCAGCCCGGCTTACCAAGGACAAGGCACCTCGCAAACCGCCCATAAAGCCCCAGTCAAGGAAGCTGGCGGGATCCGTTATGTCATTTGCTCAACAACGATTATGGCTGCTTCATCAGCTTGAACCGGGCATGAATCATTATCATATTCCGTTAGCGTTCGAATTTATCGGGGAGTTGGACATAACGGCCATACAGCGGGCGTGGATCGAAGTCATCCGCCGCCACGAATCATTGAGAACGCGTTTTTCAACAATAGAAGATGCGCCAGTACAAATCATTGAGCCGATCGACACCGTTCAACCAATGAAAGAAATCGATTTGTTCGCAGATGAACGCGTCGAGGACAAATACCTGGAAGCTCGCCGCATCATCGATGAAGAGGCAGCCAAGCCGTTCGACTTGGAGCATGGGCATCCGTGCCGGAGCTTGCTCATCAAAACCGGCAAACAGGAGAATTTTCTCCTGTTTGCCTTCCATCATATCGTGTTTGATGGTTGGTCTCTGGGCGTATTTCAACAGGAGCTGCTTACGCTCTATTCCTGTTATTCACAGGGAAAGCCGTCTCCCCTGCCCGAGCTCCCCTTCCAGTATGCGGATTATGCGATCTGGCAGCGCAAATGGTTGTCGGAAGAAGAATTGGATAAGCAACTGCAATATTGGCTGGACACCCTGCATCATGCTCCTTCGGCATTAGAGCTGCCCACGGATCGTCCCCGATCCGCTACGCAAACTTTCCGGGGCGATGCCGCTCAATTGTGCATACCGGAAGCCGTAGTGCAACCGCTCCTGCAATTGAGCCGCCGAGAAGGCTCGACATTGTTCATGACCTTGCTGGCAGCTTTTCAAGCTTTGCTGCATCGCTATTCGGGACAGCATGACTTTTGCATTGGCACTCCGATAGCCAATCGCGGAATGTCGGAAATAGAAGGATTGATTGGCTTTTTTGTAAATACGCTCGTGATCAGAAGCGATCTGTCCACTAACCCGACGTTCCGCGAGCTGATGCAGCAAACCAAGAAACAGGTCCTTAACGCATATGAGCATCAGGATCTTCCGTTCGATCAACTGGTGCAGGCACTGCAACCTGAGCGCGTAACGAGCCATAGTCCGTTATTTCAAGTCTCCTTCGCGATGAATGACGATTCGTTTCAGCATATGGTGCAATCGGACGGTCTACAGGTAAAGCTATTTCCGATTGTCAACAAGACGTCAAAATATGACTTGTCCCTGGTGATGAGCCATGTCAGGGATCACGGAATCATTGCCGAGCTGGAGTACAACACGGATCTTTTCGATTCACAGACCGTGGAGAGGATGCTGGAGCATCTCCAACATCTATTGGAAAGCATCGTGCTCAATCCCGACTTGTCCTTGAGCAGTCTGGAGATTATGGGCGAATGCGAGCGGCAGCTTTTGCTATCAGCATGGAATCGGACAGAAGCCGCAAATTTAGGCAATATGTGCATCCATGAAATTGTAGAGAAACAAGCTTCCTTATTCCCAGATGCAATTGCGGTGACATTCGGGTTCGAGAAGTTCACCTATCGGGAGGTCAACATTCGCGCGAATCGGATGGCCCGCCATCTACAGCGGCTCGGTATTGGTCCAGAAGTACTGGTAGGCTTGCTAGCTGACCGTTCAGCCGAGCAAATTATAGGATTGCTCGCCATATTAAAATCCGGCGGGGCTTATATACCGATCGATCCGGCGTATCCAGACGAACGGATCGCTTATATGATCGAAGATGCCCAAATTCATGTACTGCTGACCCAAAAGCGGCATGCAGAGCGGGTTCGGCACACGAATTTGACCGTTCTTCCGTTGGACGGAATCGGCGCCAATCCGCAAGATGGCGATGAATCGGCTCCCGACAGCGGCGCTGCGCCCAGCAATTTAGCCTATGTCGTCTACACTTCCGGTTCGACGGGCCGCCCGAAGGGAGTCGAAATCGAGCATCATAGCTTGCTCAATTTAGTGTCCTGGCATCAGAATGCGTATCGCATATCCAACTGCGATCGGGCGACATGGCTGGCAGGCCCCGCTTTTGACGCTTCCGTCTGGGAGCTGTGGCCTTATTTGGCCAGCGGCGCCTCAATTCATATTCCAGACGAGGATACCCGCTTGGATCCGGATCGCCTGCGGGATTGGCTCGTGAATGAGCGCATTACCGTTAGCTTTTTGCCCACGCCGCTGGCTGAGGCGGTTCTCTCTCTGACCTGGCCTGACGAGTGCTCGCTGAGGTGCATGCTTACCGGGGGTGACAGACTACGTTATTTTCCGCCGGAGACGTTGCCGTTTGCCCTGTTCAATCATTACGGGCCGAGCGAAGGAACAGTAGTCTCCACGGCATGCCGCGTGCCTGTGAAATCACGATCCTCCGCGGAGCTTACAGCACCGACGATTGGAAGACCGATCGCCAATATGAGAATTTATTTGCTGGATCGGCATCGCCATCCCGTTCCTGTCGGCGTTGTTGGCGAATTATACATTGCAGGCCACGGCCTGGCTCGCGGTTATCTGAGAAGGCCCGAGCTTACAGCTGAGCGGTTCGGGTACGTTCCTTCCCTTCCAGGGGAACGATTGTATCGAACCGGCGATCTTGCTCGTTATTTACCGGACGGATCCATTGAATTTATGGGGCGTGCCGACGATCAGATAAAAGTAAGGGGATATCGCATTGAACCCGGCGAAATCGAGGCGGCGCTTACGCTACATCCGGCTGTTGAGCAGGCGATCGTTTCCGTAAAGGAGCCTGGGCCGGAAGACAAGCGGCTGGTTGCATACGTGATCCCAGCCGATATCACTCACGGATTGGATATAAGCGAGCTTCGGCTGCATGTGCAGGCCCGGCTTCCGAATTATATGGTTCCTGCCGCCTTCGTCGTTATGGAGGCTCTCCCATTGACGCCTAATGGTAAAGTGGATCGCAATGCATTGCCGTCGCCGAATTTTACGGACAAGGAGGAAGAATATGTGCCTCCCCGAACGCCAACCGAAAAGAAGTTGGCTGACATTTGGTCGCAGGTGCTCGGCATTGAACTCGTCAGCATCCATGATAATTATTTCAGCTTAGGCGGCGACTCGATTTTAAGCACTCAAATTACAAGCAAAGTACGTCAATTGGGTCTGGAAATGAAGCCGAAATATCTGTTTCAATATCAATCGATCGCGGAGCTGGCTCCCGTGTTAGAAGCTCTGAAGCCGCCCGAGCCAAGTGAAATCGGGCAGCAAGAAGTGACAGGCTCGCTGCCGCTTACACCGATTCAGCGCTGGTTATTCGAGGAGATGTCCGTTCCCGAGCATTTCAATCAGTCCATGATTTTGTCCGTGAATTCCCAAATAAGCTATGAAATCCTGCAGAGAGCGATTGCCCATCTCGTGGCACATCATGATGCGCTGCGTCTCCAATTTACGATGGGCCGATCAGGTTGGGAACAGGCATATGCCGCTTATACGGACGAATCGCCTCTGAAGCGCATTGATCTTCGCGATCAGCCTGCAAACCTGCAGGCAGATGCTTTTGCGGCCGCGATCACAGAGACTCAAAACGGCTTCGACTTAAGCGAAGGCATGCTGCTGCGATCCATCTATTTTGACTATGGCGCCGCACAGGCAGATAAGCTGGCATTGGTAATTCATCATTTGGCGATAGATGGTGTTTCATGGCGCATTTTGCTGGATGATCTAAGCACGGCTTGTCAGCAATTAGTAGACCGTGAAGCCATATGCTTACCGTCGAAAACTGCTTCATATCGCGATTGGGCGCACAGCCTTGCTGCCTACTCCGCCACGGATCAACTGCGGGCAGAGCTGGAATACTGGTTACATCAAGTCAGTCCTCCCCCTCCCCTAATTCCGCTCGACTTCCCAGACGGAGCCAATACGACGGCCTCTTTGGCAGTTGCGGAATCGAATTTGTCTTCTGAAGAAACGCGGATTCTGCTGCAGGAGGCTCCATCAGCATTCGGCGCGCAAATTGACGCTATTCTGTTGGCCGCACTCGGCCGCGCTGTCTCTGGATGGTCGGGAGAAAGGAAATTGTATGTCCATATGGAGGGGCACGGCAGAGAAGAATTATTCACTGACCTTGATATCTCGCGTACAGTAGGATGGTTTACGAACATGTATCCAGTCATGCTCGAAGTGACAGATAGCGCGGATATATACGCGGACATCCAGGGGGTAAAAGAGCGACTGAACCGTATTCCAAATCGCGGAATCGGTTATGGCTTACTGCGTTATATGACCGAAGATGACGATATTGCGAATCAGCTTCGCAATCTTCCACGACCAATGATGAGCTTTAATTACTTGGGGCAATTCAATGCTCAATGGAGTAAGGAAAAGGAAGCTTTATTCACGCTGGTTGCGGATACGGCAGGACAGGATCTTGCGCCTGATTCCGAACGGGCCCATTATGTCGACGCGGCGGCAATGGTGACGTCAGGCCGTCTGCACATAAGTTTGTCATACAGCGAAAATGTGCATCGTAAGCAAACGATCGAAAATTTGGCTCAAAGGTTCGAAGAAGAGCTTCGAATCATGATCGGATTATGCCAGCAATCAAAATCCCATACCTCTGTTAACGGACGGAAGATGAACGATGTGAGCGGTCTTGATACAAGCAGCAAATGGTTCGTTCGCAATAAGGTAAATCAGAAAGACGCAATACGGCTGTTTTGTTTGCCTTATGCGGGAGGGAACGCATCTATTTTCCGCGCATGGCATGACTATTTGCCAGCGTTCGCGGAGGTTTGCGCAGTTCAATATCCAGGCAGAGGCGCGCGATTGCGCGAACCTGCCTACACAAGCATGTCAGCGCTGCTGGAAGCAGTCGCACATGCGATGAGGCCCTTATTGGACAAGCCGTATATTCTGTTTGGTTACAGTATGGGAGCCTTATTGGCCTATGAATTGTCGATCTTATTATCGAGGAGCTTGAATCGTCCTCCGCTAAAGCTTATTGTCGCGGGATTGAATGCTCCGTTTGTACAAAGTCCGGTATCGCCCATTCATAATTTGCCCGAGGAAGAATTCAGAAAAAGACTTCGGCTGAACGGGGGAATTCCAGAAGAGCTAATTGATGACGAGGAATTGCTGGAACTTCTGTCTCCTTCTCTGAGAGCCGACTTTACGGTCTGCGAAACTTATGAGTATACACAAGGCACCGTACCTTGTCCCATCGTTGCATTAGGGGGACAAGACGACGAATTTCTGTCCGAACAATCGCTGACATCTTGGCGCAGCTTGACCAATTCCGATTTTTCAAGCAAGCTGCTCCCGGGAGGGCACTTTTTCTTGCACTCTCATCCGGAGCAACTATTGTCGGCAATTCGAAAAGAAATCGAATGCGTCAATACCGGAACTATTTACGCAAGTAAAACATAAATTGTGGAACATGGGGAGTCTGCTGAATCTTTTTCAGCAGACTCCCCTTTTTATCCCGTTGGTTTATCACCTATAAAATTGGAAGAAAGAAAAAGTCGTTTTCTGTCCCAACGATAAGCATACGACTTTTAACCTTCGGTACACGACGTGCCACTGCATATATAGAGGATGCTGAATAAAAATCGTACATAAGATGAATTCTACACATGCGTCATCCAATTTCTAGGTGTTCAGGTCGAAGCCCAGAAATATTGATTTTAACAAACAACAGTTATTTGGAGGCTTGAAAATGATCTTATTCGTGACCCGCTCCATGATATTTCTTCTCCTCCTCACCTATTTTTCTGATAGCAGCATGATTGTCCATGCTGACTACAAGGCGCCATCTGCTGAAATGAACATAAGTGTACGGACAAGCCCCTCCGCAACATATGAACATAAAATAGTTTTGAAAAATAAGGAAGCCATTCGTTTATATCAGGATAGCAAGGAAGAACAAATAGAATATCGCCCTGTACTCTCCGACATTTATGTAACGATTACAAAAAATAATGGAACTAAGAATTTCCGTATGGATCAATCCGGTTCCTTATGGAACGAGGCTGAATCAACACGTCTTATCCTTACACCTAAAGCGACCAAGCAGTTACTGGTACATGCAAATTTTCTAAGAAAACATCATTATGGGACGATTGTTCCTTGGAGTGAAGCGAAAGCCTTGCTTCCTAGAAAAAGTACTTTCTCAATTATTGATTTGGAGAAAGGGTTGAAATTCCGTGTTCAGCGTCGTGCGGGAAGCAGGCATGCCGATGTGCAGCCGCTAACCAAAGAGGATACGAAGATGATGAAGCAGATGTATGATAATCATTGGAGCTGGAATCGGAAAGCGATAATCGTCGTTACTGATGACAATAGAAAAATCGCTGCTTCTATGAACGGAATGCCTCATGGCGGCGATGGGATTCCGGACAATGGATTTTCAGGACACTTCTGCGTACACTATTTAGACAGCAGTACGCATCGATCCACTCATCCAGACTTATTGCATCAGGTGATGGTTTACACGGCAGCTGGAAAAAGAGAGGCGTTTTTACGAAGCTTGACGCCCGAGATGCTCTCGGAGCTATTTATTGGAGCATTGTCTCAGCGAGATAATAATTTACTTATAGCAGTGTCTGAAGGTGCACATTCTGAAACGGTAAACTACTTTCTTAAGCAGATGGAGAACGGAACGACATATCGGATGATAAAAAGAAAAGAAATTCCCGATCCAGACAACAGGCATCGATTAACTACAGTGTTAGAACTACCTGTTTTCATGAAACAGAAGAATATGTCGGAAAAGAGCATAGCCATTCGATTTGAATTTGCAAGGGAATCGGTTCTTTCTCCATGGAAAATAAGGAATGTGAGCCCCAGAAAGAAATGAAGAGAGCGTAGGTCGCTCTCTTCAACTGTACTGATTTTTTTATGCAATCTAACCGTTCGATTTTAATACTAATTAACCATGTAAGCGGATCAGGTCTATACATATCATAAATTTCATTTGTTCAGTTCTCCAGTTCGAGTGGCATGCTTTTTCCGTATGATACGAATCGTACTTAGTATAACAAGCGATACGATAATGCCCCCGATTTGAATCATACTAATAGAGATTAAGTAGCCGAGTAAGGGCGCTGATTCTTGGTAGCTTATAATTGGGGGTACACCACCGCCATAGCCATGTGGAAGAGCGACAAACCGCATAATTTCTAAGTAGGTAAGGTGAAAACCGATCGACGCCCAAAGACTTCCGGTCCATAAACGGAGTAACTGCAAGCCTATTCCAAAACAAAAAATGACTACGATATAAAAGATATTAAGCGTTAATCCGGGTGTCTGTCCAACGAATGCTTGAAATAGGGCAACCGCTGTCGTGACGCATACAAATAGTATGGTTTGAATGAATACGGATAACCAAGCTGGGAATCGATGACGTAGCACATCATACAGCAGCCCTCTTAACCCTAGTTCCTCCGGCAACGCTTCAAAAAACACGGCAAACAATACATTGATAAGCAGCGCAGCAAACCACTGATCGGGGGCATGCCATTTTTCAATGACAATCCAACCTTGAACACTTGCTATAACGAAGCCCAATACAGCCAGTCCACTTGCCAATAGAACTCCAGTAAAAAAGTGATACCCCCTTTTCCAGGAATATACTGGTGTCTTCGGTTTTATACCAGTCATCCGATAGAGACGCTGATATAAATACAAAATAATAGGAACAACCAGGCCGCTCATCACAAGACTCTGAATTAGGTTCCGAACATGCCTTGATGAGCCAAACAAATGCTCTGAAACATCACCGGAAAGGCCGGCTAAAAACAGGGCAGCACTTACTGTAAACCATCCTGCGAACAATAAACCTATCCATTTCATATTCTGATTTTCTTTCTTTATCATTACATCACATTCCTTTCATTCCTAACATAAGTCGATTTATTTTCTGAAAAAAATACTCTTTATCGCGCCTATTAGCGCGGGCAGCAGTAAGGTTACGATTAAAAATGCAGTAATGACATTATTTATCGGTAAGTTATACGGAGTGAACCATTCTGTAAAAAGTTTAGAGTTCAAAATTCTACCCATAATCGTTCCTGGATTGATTTCTCTGTTCGGGTTCCATGAAAATCGATCACAGGCAATAAAATAGAGTTGCGCAACAAGAAATCCCACAAGGGGCATTACCCAGCCTTTTATTCGACTAGAACGACCTTTTTGAGTATGCATCCTGTCCTATCTCCCTTTTTCGTATATCTTTTGATCATGCAACAGTTACGAACTCTTATAATTCCTTTTTCGTAAACAGAGCTGCAGCTATAAAGTAGGAAGCAATGAACAGCAATAAGATGCCGATCAGGATCAAATACAAGATTGGGTCACTATGTAATCCGTGCTCGTTGATCATTTGCATAAATATTGCCGTAGGCTGTGCCAGTGCAATTAGGATTAATGTGAACACCCCTTGAATAATAGACGTTCCTTTCTTACTAAGCGTATAAAACAGCGGCAAATAAATGGAAGCCAGGGCTAGCGTGATGGATGCTGGTCCTAGTATATCCATGACCGTTAATACTGGCTTGTTAAATGCCGGGAATGCAGTTGTAACGAACAAGTGAATGCCATAAGATGCTAGGACACTGACAAGGCTAATAATAATGCCCGTTATGTATTTCGCTTTTACAATATTTTTACGGCTAATCGGCAGCGTGACCAGAAAATTGTGGTTATGATTCTTTATATCGATCAGCGTAGCGTGACTAAGCGTAGCGAAAGCCGTATAAATACCCACAAGGTGAACAGAGGATGAATGCCTTGGTATAAAAACAACACTGAATACAACAAAATACATGAGAGGTGTCCACAGCGAGCTTTTCAAAGCGATGAATTCTTTTCGAAGCAAGTTAAGCAAGTACGCGTCCTCCCTTGGTTGTGAAATACACGATGTCTTCTAATGATGGTTTGTTGAGAACCGCATAATTTCCGAATAAATGCTCGGCCTCCTGCCGATTATCTACTAAGCCCTCAAAACCAACGGCTGTCTCCCGAATCCCGACAAATTTTTTGCGAACATCGGAATCTAGTAGTTGGGAGTCACCTTTCACGATTACATATCTATCGAGTACATCATCTTTCGCTTCATTGAATACGAGCTTTCCGCGATTGATGAAANCAATGTAGTCGGCAATGCGATCCAAGTCTGTCGTGATATGAGTTGAGAAAATAATCGAATTTCGCTCGTTCTGCATCATGTCCGCAAGAATATCGAGCATTTCCCTTCTAAACACAGGATCAAGCCCGGAGGTTGGCTCATCCATGATGAGGAGCTCTGCCTCATGTGAAAAAGCAACGGCAAGGGCAAACTTCACTTTCATCCCCTTGGATAATTGTTCAATCTTCTTATTCGGGGATAGTTCGAACTGTTCCAGATAGTTGTTAAATTTCTGCTCATTCCACTTTTGATAGAAAGGCGCGATCAACTTCTTCATGTCACGAATCGTAAGGTGATCATAATAGAAGCAATCATCCGACACGATGCCGATGCGCTGCTTGATGTCCACTTCTTGTGCAGGCATATCGCAGCCTAGTATCTTTACGCTCCCAGAGTCAGGGCGAATCATGCCAACTATCATTTTGATTAAGGTGCTCTTCCCAACGCCATTCGGACCAATAAGCCCNGTGATGTAGCCCTGCTTCACATCCAAAGATACCTGATCAACTGTAAATTCAGGATATGTTTTCGTTAAATTACGTATCTCGATTACATTCATGGTGTGTGCTCCTCCTCGAACAATAGCTTCATATGATCGATCACATCTTGTTGACTCATGCTTAATTCCTTACTTTCCCGAATGATCTCTATCATTTTTTCTTCTAATTGTTTCATACGCTGCTCCCGAATGAAGTCTTTATTGGCCCCTGATACGAACGATCCCTTCCCTACCACGGAGTCGATCAATTGCTCTTTCTCCAGCTCTTCATACACACGCTTGGTCGTGATGACACTAACCTGCAAATCCTTAGCCAGCTGCCGAATGGAAGGAAGGCTGTCACCTGCACGCAATTCCCCGCTCAGAATGCTCTGTCTGATTTGGTTCAATATTTGCATGTATATCGGATCGCTCGAGGCGTTGGAAATAATGATTTTCAGCTTGTATCACCTCATTACTGTTTATATCCATATAGTGTACATATACAATATATACACTTTTGCATTAAGTGTCAATAGAGTATTTAGTGTATATATATACTATATACAATGTGTAACCCTGTGTGCCTATACCTATTGTTGTTAATTGGTTTGTGGATTTCGGTCTTATGACGAAACCACATCATCGATAATTCCCTCATCGACGAAGAGATGCTAAACAACTATTTAGAAAAGAATGTGGTGAAATAATAAAACGGCCGAGCGTCAATATCGACTGCTCGGCCGTTTTTGCTGTGAAAGGCATAATTTTTCGAGTTCAGTTGTTCAAAGCAGGAAATTGGTCACCCTACGATGAATTTGTTCCGCTTTGCTACGCTCCTTGGTTATCGTTGATGAGTGTTTTCGCTACTGTGTCCCAGCGCCACGGTACAGATTGCCCTGTCAGGTGAACACCACCAAGCCACGTATCGATGCCGTTCAGAGCTACCCGGTCTGCTTGACCTTCAAGAACTTGTTGCCCCTCTTTCGTTAACGACACCGTACATTCACGGAATGAAGGCGGTGTGCCTTGGAAATTCGGGAAGGTCTCTACTCCCTCAACATGCAGAAGCGGATGGGTACCGCTAGTCAGCTTGTCCAACACATGCCAGTATTGCAAATCCCCCATTCCAAGTTCATGCAGCCTATTGCAGACATGCTTAAATAATTCATACGGAGAAGCAATGCCACAATCAATCTGCTCCAATGTGAATTGCTCGACAATGCCGAGCCCATTGTGGACAGATGGGAAAAGGGCAAGATGCTGCTGGAATGCTGCATTCGCATAGGGCAATGCCGACGTATCCTCTCGCAGAAGCTGTTCGAGCTTGCTAGGATCAGGAGACGTATAAGCCTCCCATAATGCTGACCCTAGATCGAGCTGTTCACGACCGACAGTTTGCCACGTCCCTGATAGTGACGCCAGCTGCTCTTCATTCAATTGGCCGAGCCCACGGAATAATTCAATGCCTGGGAATGACCCAACGCATAGCAAACTTAGTTTCGTATGTCCAAGCGGCCGCTGTGCAAACCAATGGAGCAAGTAGCAGAGCATTGTCTGGTCGAATAAATCATGCTCGAACCATAATACCACCTCTTCATATTCGGAAAAGCGAGTGATCTGCTGTTCTTGTTCGCCAGAGAGACGTGTGAATTCTGCTGCGGGAATGCCGAGCGCCTGCTCCAAGTATTGAGCCCGTACCTGCCGATTGGAGGCTTCTGTGGGATTGGCGAAGTTCGGCCCTTCCGGGTACACTTCCCTCCACACGAGAATATCCCCTTCATTTAAAACCTTACGCAAAGTGCTCGCTACGTGATCTCCATTTACAATATGCAGCATATGTTTTCCCCCTTCATATAAGCTGTTGCATACATGAGCAAAATCAGCAACAGGCAGGATTCCTTTCAGTTTGCGTCGCGCGTCGAATAGCCGTTTTTTCAATACAGGGATGGAAGTGCCTAAGTACGCAGAGATTTCCTGCAATGAATAGCCGTAAAAATAAAACAACTGTACAGCCACACGCATATTCGATGACAATGACGATACGGATTCATGAAGCAGCAGTCTCAGTTCTTTTTGCTCGACAATGTCGGGGATGCTCTTCCCGCTTTCGGCTAAGCCGATCATATCATCCAACGGGACAGACGGATGACGTTTGCGCCGGAGAATGCGGTTCGCTTGGCGAACGACAATCACCTTGAACCAACCCGGGAATGCTTCGGTTTCTTGCAGCTTATCGAGGTTAATGAATGCTTCCGCGAATGCTTCCTGCACGGCATCTTCCGCCAACTGAACATCTTGCAGCCGTTCATAGGCTACAGCATAAGCCATTGAAGTGAACTGTCGGACGATGGGANCGAACGCTTCGCGGTCTCCTTGCTTCGCTGCCTCTATCCAATGGTGCACGCCCCCAACTCCTTTCTATCTATCCATCTATACACTAGTGCCATGTAACAGCCAAAAGGTTACTTCAAATGAGACTTAACTTCATAACATGAAATTATTGTTCATCCCCTGCTCGAATATGTTCATACGTGATGAAAGCAAAAGATTATAATCCCGATTGTAAAAGAAAGAAGACTACCGTTTCAAGAGTGAATGGCAGCCACTGGGAAACGTCAGCTGAGGAACGAAAAAGTAGAAGTCCCAAAATTAAAAATCCGCCTATCCTCAGACAGGCGGGAACTATAGACTTTCGTAGTCATCTTTAACTTCTTTAAGCGAAGCATTTTAAACCCTGATGATCAAGGGATAAAAACTATCTAATTNAGCTAATAATGCTGTGTTCTCTTCTCAGACACTTTTGTTTCAAAAGCAGTGCATGACGTATAACAGCTCTGCAGAGTCTTGCTCGTTGCAATGAAGATTCTTCAGCGAAAAAATCATCATTTGAGCTCAACTCCAGCAGGGCTGCTTTGGCCGCATCCCAAGCAAGTTCTTCCTCTTGCAGCAGATAATGCGCTGCTTGATACCCGTGCGTCTCCACCCCTCTTAAAACCTGCACTTTATGCCCAAAGCTCACCGTTCGATTCATCGGGCTGTACCTCTTTTCTAAGAAGCTGTCTCTAGGGTGTTCAGGTTATATATCCACAAAAAATCCATCTCTTTATCACGTTCAGATTCAGGTCCTTCGTAGGCTATTTGGCCCACGTAGCGTGTTTTTCCATCGGATGTATCCAAAATCACTACGAGATTTGTTGAGCCTTTCTTACTCAAGATATTGACACGATTGTGAGTGAGAACAAATGATTGGATCTTATCAATGCCAAGCTCCGAAGTTTCGATCTTAACATAATCTCTCTCTTCAAGACCTGTGTCTAAGTTATAGCGTGATAACTTAATTGCATTTTGATCGAAATTTGCGTAGACCAACGAATTGCTCTCTAGATAATAGGACGGGTTAGTATCAATTTTCTGCTTTGGGATTGGCTGCTTTGGGACTGGCTGCTTTGGCAAGGCAGACAGCTTGCCTGTTCGATAAGAATAAACATAGAGATGAACGGAAATGGGAACGTAATAGAACGAATAATCTTTTCCCTTTGTGACCTTACTTTCTTGAACTTGAAAGACCATATATTCATTCGGAGCAATGTCATTACTTAATGACAGAACCTCAGTTTTAATTTTTACATCTGCGTTGTTCTTCCAATGGGTTACTTGCTTACCCTCAATAAGTGCGCCGCTCTTCATGTCCAACACATAGTCAAAATATTGAAGCAACGCATACCCTTTCTTCCCCTGCTTAATTAGTACATGTAGCTGATCATTGATGCGTTGTACATCGTAGACATAGATATAATCAATTGTGCTGTCAGTAGGAATTTCGGTGACATACTGCTTCTCCTCATTCGTATTCCTGTTCAACAGGTCTACTTGCAGCTGGAATTGCTTCTCTGAGGACTGACCTGATGTTATATTTTTTTTAGCATAAATCAACCATTCATTATCTTTATAAAATCCATACGGATTAATCATGCCCCTCATAAATTGGCGATAATCCCGAAAGAGCTGCCCCACGCCTTTCGAAAAATTTCTCCATGATCGTAAGTAGAAGAGCTTATCGCGAAACGTCTCCCGACTCTGATAGCTGCTTCCTTCCATATTAATGGATAATGGTTCCAATCCTATTCCTCTGTAAATAGCGGAAAGCTCGATACCCTCCCCTTCCTTCGGGTCNCCTTGAACCGTTACGAGCTTGTATGCCGGCAGATGATCTGCCGCACCGTAAGTATAATANGTACACAATATCCCTAACGTACAAACTCCGAGAATGATCGATAATAAATAACGTTTCATCGTAATTCCTCCTTTACACCGTGATCTTCTTGCGAAGGAGCCAGAATCCGAGACAGCCGGAGATCACCGCAACGAGCAAGCAGACACCAAGCTGCATTCCGTATATTTCATCNGGATACAAATACCCATTCAGGCGATCAAAGCCTACGAAAAACACGGGATACACAGTCAAGATCGCACAACCTGCGAAATACGCAATCGCGTATAGAACACCGATCCTCCGATAGCTTCGCTCGAGTAGAACCGCAGTAAAGATAACCATTACAGCAACGATGCCTAAACCATAGTAATATATAAATTGCTCAAACTNTTTGGGCAGTAGCATTTTTAATACTTCATTCATCGAAATCGCTTCGACGAATGTCGAATCCGTCCGCAGTTCTGCCGGAACCATCGCCTTGAAGATCATATTCTCGCCGACGAGCAGCACCAATTGAAATGCAATCATACTAAATACAAACATAATAATAGCTGTAAGCTTCGATACGTATAGCATCCATCTCTTCGATGGAAGTATCAGCAGCCGATAGATGAATGTCGATCGCCCGAACCAATCCCGATACCAGATAAGGATCGTATACAGCGCCAGAACTGTTATGCTAAGCAAAATCGGAAGAATGAACCATTCCTTTGTTTTGAGGATAACCCAGGGGAAGGTAAGGATATCAGGTATACCTGTATATTCATAACCCATCCCATTTTCCGCTTTGAACGATAACCCATCCTTGATTGTCAGAATGAATGAACTGAACTGACAGACCATCGTCACTACCATTAAGGATGCCAAAATATATCGGAATCGATGGATTTCCATATGAACCAATTTCAAATAGCGATTCATCCCATATACACCTCCCTCATCACGTCAGTAACGGATTTCCCTTCTGTCGTACGCATTTCCTCGCAGTCAAACGCAAGCTGAACCGTCCCATTCTGAAGCAGAATCGCCTTATCGATTAAATGCTCCAAATCATCTATTTCATGTGTCGTCAGCAGCACGCCCCGGCCCTCGATAAGATCCGACGAGAATACTTCAGCAATGATCTCACGGCTAAACATATCAATGCCTGAGAATGGTTCATCCATTAAGATATAATCCGTATCTTGCGATAAACCAAGCAGCAGACTATATTTCGCAGTTGTCCCTTTAGACAGATTACCTACGCGCTCCGACCGATCCAACTTGAAAAAATCCAATAATTCTTTCGCTCGTGCCTCATTCCAATTCTGGTAGAAATCTTTCATAAATTGCATCCCGTCGGACAGCTTCATTCCCATTGGTACTGTCACATGATCTGGTACAAAAGCTACCTTCTCATATATCGCTGGCCCAACAGAATTGCCATCAATGCGAATCGCGCCGCTCTTTGGCGGGGTAAGTCCCATAATTGATTTCAGAATNGTGGATTTCCCNGCCCCATTGATTCCGATCAGGCATGTAATCTGCCCTTTTTCGGCTGTGAAGGATATNCCGTTCAGCACCTTGCGCCCACGATAACGTTTATGTAAATCGACAANCTCAATCATCAGAGTTCCCCCCTTCTGCTTGGTTCGTACGCGNACGTTCCTCNACATACTTCGCCCGGACAAGATCCANCAGTTCATCGACAGGCACATCAATTCTCCCTACTGACACGACAAAAGCCTCTACTGCATCTTCTATAAGTTCCGAACGAATTGCTCGCAGAATATCCGCTTCCTCNGTAATCCGACTCGGTGAGTTCCCTTCCGTTATAATCAACCGCTGCTCCTCCATTTCCTTGTAGGCTTTTTGCGCCGTATTTGGGTTTATTTTGAGCAATGCTCCGAGCTCTCTGCGGGAAGGAATAACCTGCCCTGCCTTTAATCGGCCTGTTGCGATCCGCTCCTTGAAATGCCTTACGACTTGCAAATAGACAGGGTCACGGTTATTAAAGACCACACTCGTCCACCCTTCATTCATCTCATGATCACCCCTCGCATTTATCGCCAAGTGTGTGTACTATGTGGTTCATACACTTCATGGGTGTATTATGACCGTAATACACTGCAACTGTCAATAGTTAGATTTTTTTGTTTTCACTATCAAAACCTCGTATATAAAAAAGAAGCCAACTCCTTCGTCTCGGAATGGGCCTTGTTGATAGGTTTATTATTTCGAAAAAGAATCGTGGTTGGCAAACTCATTACTCAAAATATGATGAATTCAATCTGCCTTTAAAATGAAACGTATAGTCATTGTCGATCCGAATGTATCCGAGTATGCAATGATGTCTGTCTCTCCGGAACACAGAGGAGTAATTCTGGTTATCTCTGTTCCCTTCAGCCACTGCAATCGCCTTCTCTTCACAAGCGAGTACGACTCCAATATGATCGTGCGGCTTTTCGGACAACAGCTTCTCATAGATGACGATATCCCCTCGCTCCGGTGTGAATCCTTCTTGTCCATCACGGTAGAAAAATCCGGTCTCAGGCAGCTGAGACCACTCCAGCCATGCACCTACCCCAGCCAATCGATAAATGCCATTGGGATATCGTATCGGCAAGGCGAATCCAGCTTGTCTGCAACAGTAGTATACAAATGCAGCACACCAGCTAGCTCTGATGTCTTGATAGATGTTCGTATCTGGCCAATACTTGCAGATCTCTCTGTAGTACTTATCTCCTGGCACACCAATAATGTTCTGTCCTGCGAGCGATTCAGCGATGTCAGCCAGCATTTGACGTTTGTCTGTGAAATTGCTTGTTTTAGGAAATTCCGTGCTCGTATTATTATGAGGTGTCTCGTAGGAATATGGAATCGCCAATTCGCCTAATACCTGCTGAAGTCTGTGTGAATCTCTCGAATCAACTTGGCTGTTCGGGGTTTGGAAGTATTTTTGCAATACAATCGCATCTTTTATGACTTCTTCGTATGCTCCATGACGTTGATGTCGATCATCATGATAATAGATGGCACTTAGGATGGTTGCTTGCTCTTCTTGAGAGAACAATTTAAGGTCACGGATCATTGGCCTCACGGCCTCTAAGCTGTTGGGGCCAGGGAATTCTTCGACACCGGTTTTGTAGAAATAATAATGGTGAAGCACACCCGCGATTGCGGCGAGTTCCGATTGCAGCCCTCTCTTTCTAGCAAGCATAGAAGCGAATGCAGATACGCCATACAGGCGTACAGCTGCATCCTGTTTCTGGACGGAACTGTCCATCGATTGCAGCAATCCATGGACGAGTACCTGAATGCTTTCGAAACGTGACACCGCATAATCATTGATTTGATGGCTATTCATCTACCGTTACCTCCCTATTCTTTTCATGCCGATCAGGACTGTTCTGATCGACACTCCATAAATTACGGGAAATTTTGTATAAAGTATAGACTTATAATTCGTCGTCAGTTACAATACTATTATGGATGTCGAAGACACCCTAGTTGTATTTATATATGCCAAAAATAGACATACAAACTGCTTTGCCATTGGCATCGCAGTTTTTTTATTTGCTGTTACTTCCTAGTTGAAATGATCAATTATTTAGTAGTCCACGATGAAAGCTCATCCCCTTCCCTAATTGTTAGCACGAACCTACCCTCTTTTCGATTTGTTGCCAATGTTCGTCTCTCATTTTCGTATTTGGTACCTGAAAGATAGAAAGGAGAATCGTCCTACTCTATTTGAAAAAATATTTCGTCTTTTAAAAATATATTGAAAATTTTAATCGAAAGATAATATAATAGTTACCAATCCCCATATTATGGAATGGTGGTGATAAAGAAGGAAGCGCAAATGTGGATGCCAATTGTGTTTTGAAAGCGGTGTCATCTTGTCTTAGTGATTATCATTTTGGGAGGGAAATAATTGAAACGACTTCAAACAATCCAATGGAAAAAGCTATCGCTCACACTCACTGTCGCCTCATTGGCGGCCGCAGGATTTATGCCTGCGTTGCCTGCTGCATACAACAGTGTACCGTCTGTCTATGCAGAGCAAGTCAAGTCGAATTCGCAGCAGCTGCAACAAGCCTTCGAATCTGCTGCGAAAGAATTTGGAGTGCCTGTGAACATTCTGATGTCCGTCTCCTACAATCTTACACGGTGGGAGCATCATAATGGCGAACCAAGCACATCTGGTGGCTTCGGCGTTATGCATTTGACCGACATACCGATGCCGAAGCAGCAGCCAGAGGAACAGAATGCAACCGCTGACCAAGGCAGCACATCGGATTCGCTTGATGATCCAAGCCATTATACTCTTGCTGCAGCATCTCAACTCCTGAAGGTAAATCCAATCTTTCTGAAGAAGGATCCAGTAGAGAACATTCGAGGCGGAGCTGCGCTGCTGGCAAAATATGCGAAGGACATTGCAGGCAAACTGCCGGTAACAGAATCTGATTGGTATGGTGCTGTTGCCAAATATAGCGGCTCTCAAGAATTGTATTATGCACAGGATTTCGCCGATCAAGTGTTCCACACGATACAGCAAGGGATCGNACGGCAAACNCCGGAAGGTCAGGCGCTGCGCCTNACATCCAAGGAAGTGAAGCCAAACCCAGACACTTTGCAGAGCCTGCAACTGCATTCAACCCTATCAAGCAGCGCTGATTGCCCTTCCCTACTTCCTTGCAGATCCATTCCAGCAGCCTATCAGCAGAACGGGGATGACCCGTCAGACTATTCCAACTATGATCTTGCAGACCGTCCTAAATTCGGGCCAGATATCCGTTTTATTGTCATTCATGATACGGAAGAAACATATCGAGACACCATTGGNATNTTNGCAAATCCGAANAAGAGCGTGGCCGCCCACTATGTTGTTCGCTCATTTGATGGCGATGTAACACAAATGGTCAACAACAAAGACGTGCCATGGCATGCAGGCAACTATTATTTCAATATGCACTCCATCGGCATTGAGCATGAAGGCTATGCGATGGAAGGAGCAACCTGGTACTCCGAACGGCTTTATCGTTCTTCTGCCGCACTCGTTAAGTATTTGGGAGAGAAGTATGATATTCCACTGGATCGAGCGCATATCATTGGGCACAACGAAATTCCGGGGCTTACTCCGAAG
>Ga0055541_1000191_pt1 | contig 27607 bp, 24 predicted proteins | sample Araplavi_mTSA_r2_2_FD_55169 | JGI IMG/M metagenome (GOLD analysis project Ga0055541, IMG submission 55169) | Arabidopsis root microbial communities from North Carolina, USA - plate scrape CL_Cvi_mTSA_r2 | ecosystem: Host-associated > Plants > Roots > Endosphere | place: USA: North Carolina | reverse complement strand
TGCGTGATCGTGGAGGGTGACCCCAACGTCAAAATCGAAGGGCGCATGGTTGCTTTCGATGGGCACAAGACTTCGTGCGGAGCGGTGTTGATTTCGAGCGTTTCCACATCGGGGCGATCCTGATTTGATGAGTGAGTCTTCTCCTCGACCGTTCGCACTGTCCCGTTGGGTGATCGCCGTTGTGATTGCGGTCTACGCTTTGAAGTCCTTATGGGACGAATACTCTGTGCCGAGGATTCCGCCACTGCTCGTAGTGCTACGCGTTGTTGATGAGAAGGAGGCGCCTATTCCGCATGCAGAAGTTCTGGTAACCGCGAGACACCATGTTTGAGGTATCGACACCATACGACGCAAAAACTCCCGCTACTAAGCCAGCAGACGGTCGACTGTCCGAGTCTGGATGGGCGTTGCTGGTCTTCACAGTTGTCTGCTACTGGCTGCCCATGCTGGTTTTTGCTTACGCAGCCCACGAGGCACATTTCCCGGCAGGCATGGAACTGTTCTTCAACTCCGGCATTGTCTGTGTCGGGGGAATCCTTCTGACGTGGAGCGTCTATCTGATCTATGGGCGCACATCAAGATCACGACATCTTGCAGACCGCAGGTTTTTCAGGACACATGCTTGGATAGTATTCCTGACTCCACTCATTATTGGCAGCTGTGCCATAGCTAGCAAATAGCATAGGCACATGGATATGTTAGGAACGCGTTTGGCGATGAGGGCTAAGTGCGAGGTGTAATCCGAGTAGGTGACAGCACCAGTAACGGCGGAAAAGTCATTACAGGCGCCAATCACTCTCAGGTAATTGGGCACGCCGTGGCACGCGTTGGCGATCAATGCTCATGTCCGATGTCAGGGCGCCATGATTGCGTGATTGTCGAAGGCGATCCTCACGTCAAGATCGATGGGCGTATGGTGGCCTTTGACGGCCACAAAACGTCTTGCGGCGCGACGTTGATCGAGCATGCCAACATCTGGTCGGTCGTAACCACGCAAATCGGGCGAGGGGGGGGAGTGTGAGAGAAGGCCGATTGGTTGCCTCAGCCCGAAGATGTGGGCTGAAACCTATATCAAACGTGATCCCTTTTTCTCACCCGTATTCAATTCCACTTGGGCTACAAGGCCAACAAGAAGCGCTCAAGCAGTATGCAGAACTACTGGGGCAGCGGGCCGTTTCCTAATGGCTGTTCCACCCTACGAGATTTTCGGAACTAGCTGAACGATCGATCGCCTCTATGGATCAGCGCCGGACGTGTGGACGCAGATTACGCGGAACATGGCGGCCGACTTCACGCACTGGACAATGCGCGAGCAGGCCGCGAGGCACAAATGTGAAAATCAAGCCGGCATTGACGCAATGCTGTGTAGCTAGCGTTCCTGTGGAAAGGCTGCTTGGACGGGCTGCACGTGGGCAAGTGCAGGTCCCTCGATAAAGTGCCCTGTCGGTGGGGCGACGCGCCTGTGACGCCCCTCACAGGAATGAACGCAGTTGCTCGAACCCCAAAGCCTCCTGTGGAATCCATTTCCCAGCTTGCCACAGCCGAACAAGCTTCTTGCCCAAGGGCTCTCCCAGCCAATCGACGGCAGGTTGTGGGGAAGCGCTTGTGCACACGATCTTCTCGCGCCGTAGTCCGCGCGACAACAGCCATCCATACCACTCCGTAGCCGGCTCAACCTTGGGCTCATCACTGGCGGATGATCGATTGAAATCAAGTGGGATGCCGATACCTTTGGGGTCCAGATCTCCTAGGTACAGTACGTTGGAGCCCCTTACTTCATGCAGCACCTGCCCCAAGGCAGCGCCGGTGCTGCGAAACGCCTCGCCTGCGCCATAGACCACCGCCGAGTACCTGCGCGCGAGTTGATTCCACTCACCGAAGCTCCAGTAGCTGTTGTGGTTCTCGACGACGAGCAGCGGCTTACCGGGCGCAGATGCGGGTCGGTATGGGAGGGGTAGAGGCACAACGAACGCGCCCAGCGTATCGAGCGACAAGCGTCCCGAGAACAGCGTATTCCCGAGCCTCATGGCGTCGAGCCGCTTCTCATCCCCAAAGATTTCGAGGGACCGTTCTTTAATGGGAACGCGCAGGAGACCTCCACGGCGCCGAAGCAAGAACTCGTTGATGGTTTTTGCCGCGATCAACTGAGCGGGCTTCAGCTCGGTCCAGAAGCCAAGCTCTGGCACCCAAGGAACCTTGGAAAAATCATCCGTCGGGGTCTCATCTTGCTCGCGTACGAGCTTGATCCACTTCGGCAGCGCCGGCTGCCCGATCTTCTCCCAACTTGCACGAGCCGGCAGCACTATGGCGCCACTGTCGGCTAGCGCTTGAAGGGCCTGCAGTAGCAGGGAGCCCCGCTCTGGGTGGTTTTGAACCTCTGGATACAGCTCGAAGTACACCTGCTTGATCTGCTCGAGCTCCACCCTCTTGCGCGGCGAGGCCGCCAGCCGAACCAAAAATGGCGCTAGCATCAGGCTACCTCGGTCGTGCTGGGTGCCGCGAGCCTGGCGTTGGCCGCTTCATCGTTGAGGCGGTAGCGCACCGACTCCAGGTGCCAGCGCCCTGTCTTGCTGTTCTGGCCGGCGCGGCGCAGCCGCACGAAGGCGGAGAACTCCGCGAGGGCGTTGTAATCCTGAATGGCGGTGGCAAACACCAACTGCACCCCCATGGATTGAGCGAGAAGTCGCTGCGCCTTCCACATGGTAGGCGAGGTGGCCTTGGCGAACGGGTTGTCCAGGATGAGCGGTCCGCCGGCGAGCTTGTGCAGCTTGGCCTGCGTTTCTGCGCGTAGCTGGGTGATGATCACGTAGAGGAACAACGCCATCACTACACCTTCGCCGCCGGAGTTTGAAATCTTTTCCACCGGCACGTACTGCTGGCTTTCGTCGATGACCATGCGTAGCACCTGCAGGCCCAACGGTCGACCACCGTACATCCGAAGCACGGCTTCGGCCACCAGGTCCGAGCCCTTTGCCGGGGGCACGTTGGCCTGAATCAGGCTGTCCAGGTAGTGTGTGAGTGCCTGGCGACGGGTCTCAATGTTGATGGCAGTAAAGTTCGCGCGCATCTTCAGGACTGACTTGCCTGCTACATACGGCGCGCTCGCAGGCACGCGCTTGTCGACGGCTGAATTCAGCAGCCCCAGGGCCATGCGAGACAGCGCGAGCATCTCCTCGATGCAGGCGTCGAAGTCCGCCTGCATCTTGTCCAGATTGTCCTGGGTGGCGTGGATGCGATCCTCCAGTCCTTCGAACAGCCGTGCGGCGTCGCTGCACGCGGCTGTGAATTCGTTGGCAAGCATTGCAATGGCCAGCTCCGGTTCGACTTTCTGGAGCTCAGGTTCTACAGCGGCGTTCTTGACCACATCGAACGCTGTGCGCGCACTGCTCTGGGCTTGTTCGCATCGGTCCGACTTGGCACTGTAGTTCCTGACGGCGCGTGTGACCTGGTCGCTCGCGTCCTCTTCGAGCACGAGCTCGGGCAACTCCGCCAGGGGCACCGGTGGTTGTCCGGTGAGACTGGCCATCTCCAATGCGAGCAGTTCAGGATTCGGCTTATCCTCCAGCTTCATCGTGCTCTTGATCACTTCTGCTAGGCGGTCGTCCTGATCGGCGGTCGCACCAAGGTGCTTGGCGGCGTCGCGTGCCCGGTCGGCTTCATCGGACGCGCTCTTCTGGCGCGCGCCTGCTTCTTCGCTCAGGCGTAGCGCCTCGTCCTTCTGAGATTCAAGTGCAGCAGCATCCAGCGCTTCCATGTCCGGAGTGGCTGGTGGCACATTGCGGTTCTTCTTGTGCCAGTCTTCTGATGCTTGCTCTACCGCACCCTTGGCCGAAACAGAATCCAAGTGCTCCTTGTCCATCAGGGAGCGCTTAGTTTCCAGGCCCGGCAACATGGCGCTGTGATCCTTGCCCTCGAAGGGAGCTACGTGGGTACGCGTGACGCCGGGATAGTCGCGCGTATATTCCTGCTTCTTCTCGTCGCGTCGAGTGCGCGCCGCCTGCATCTGCACTTCGAGAACGCCCAACTGGTCCTGTGCCTTTGCCTTGTAGACCGTTAGTGCATCGGAGTATGTGCCGCGCAACCCCCCCAGCTCTCGCGGGTTGCTCTTCAGCAGCTCTTCCGCGCGCAGTGTCTTGTCATAGAACTCAATTTGGGAGCGCTCATTGGCCAGGTTGTCTGCGATGCTCTCGGTCTTGATGGCGGCCTTGCTCTGTTCGCGCGTGATCTCTTCAAGTCGCAGGATTTCAGCCTCTGTCGCCAGGCGCCGTGCCTCGAAGTCCTCCAGCAAGGCCTCGAGTTCGGCCAGGCGCGCCAAGCGCATCTCGCGGTTGGTCTCGTACTCTGCGATGAAGTGTTCCAGCGCCTGTTGATGAGAGCGTGCTTCGCGCGCCAAGCGATCCCGGTCGACAGCGGCTTCACGGCTGTCCTTGGCCGCTGTCGCTGCCGCTGTGGCCTTTTCGCGTGCCTCCTCCTTGCCCCCCAATGCGAGACGCAGCTGGCCCTGGAGCTCGCTGCGCTGGATGTTCGCAGCTGCCAGCTTGCCATCTCCGAAGCGCTGGATGTATGCCTTAAGTGACTGCAGCGCGGCCAGCGCGTCAGTCTGGCGCTGATAGTAGTCCGCTCGCCGTTTTTCCTCGAGGCGAATAGTTTCGGTCAGCGTGCTGGCCAATGCCTCGGCCGCGGCCCGGTTGTAGGCGGCGTCGCTACCGGCAGGCACCACTAGGCGAGTGGTATCGGCAGCTGCAGCTTCGAGCGCGAGCGGCGAAACTACCACAGGACGAACTAGCTTCTGACCATGCCAGTCGATGGCACGGGCTTTATCCATCTCGCTTTGCGCAACGGATACACCCTGGAAACGAGCCGGGTCGCTGAGTACCAATGCACGTGCGCGCCCCGCGTCCGGCAGTGCGTCGGCCAGGTATTCGTTAAAAGGGCGGGCCGAGCGCACTCCGGCCTCGCGAAGCCGCGTCACCACCCGCACCACATCCGGACTGTTGCCAGCCACACCGGTTTCCTGAATGGCTTGCATCGTGGCACGCAGTTCGGCTAGGCGCACGTCGCCCAGTGAGACCTCCAGCGCGGAGGCGGCTACCACGCGCTCTAGCACGGGCGGCAGAGCAGGAGAATCTGGGGCTGCGGTGTCGGATTCAACGGCCTGCAGAATTGCTGGCAGTTGCGATAGGCGCTCGCGCTCGGCCTCACCCTCGCCGATGAAGTTTGTAGCGGACTGGATATCGCCTTCGAATCGCCCCGCATCGCTACCCAGGCGCACTTCTTCAGTGCGCCAGTACTGCTCTTGCTGCTCATGCTGGCCCTGGTCGACCGTGTAGGCTGCTTCTTCTCGGCGCATCTGCTGCTCGGTCGTGCTCCAGCGTGCCAGGGCCGCCTGGGGCACTTCGCTTGCATCAGCCAGTTGTCCCGAGCTGATCATTCGGTCGCGCTCGCGTCCCCATGCATTCTCCTGCTGAGCAAGCTGGGCCTGTTCGTTGACTGCTGTACGTCGGCGCTTCTCGCCTTCGGCCAGCGCCGTGCGGTGCCCCGCCACCGTCTCGTTGCGATCTCTGGATTCCTTTTCAATCTTGCGCTGACTCTCGCGCAGTGCTTGTTCGTGCTGGAACAGGGCTGTGCGAAGCAGCGCGCCTTCGACCTCTAGCTGATCGCGTAAGGGCTGCAAACCTTCCTTGGCGAGGTCGGCCTGGGCTTCGAGTGCCTGCAAGCGCTGCTCTTCGGCGGCCACCTCTGCCAGCACCCGCGCCGCCCTCACATGCTTGATGTCGTCTTGTACCTTTTCCAGGCTCGACGCGGCTTGCTTGGCACGCTCCTGCGCAGCGCGCACAGCGCGCACGTGCATCAGGGAGGTCATGCTGGCCGCCTGGCTGCCGTAGCTCAGCACGTCGGACGCGGCTGTTTCAGCTACCGCGCGCTGGACGCGCTCATAAGACAATTCGCGCTGCTGCCTGTCGCGGCGCGTGGTCGCACGTTCCTGCAATGCCAGGGTTAAGCGCGCGCAGTTGATCAGCACACCTATCTGGTCTGCCATGGCCAGTCGGTAACTGTGCGCCGCATCTTCGAAGGAGCGAAGCACCACTCGGAACTTGGTTAGCTCGGCGAGCTTGCTCTGGTAGTAGGGCTTGCGCCGCAGTTTGTCGCAAGCCGCAGCCACCGCGTCGCGCACGGCGGCTGCCCTTTGCGCGTCCAGTGTCAGATGGAAGAACTTCTGCAGAAAGGCCGTTTCGCTGGAGAAGTTGAGGAAACCGTTGTCGAAACCTCCTTCCTGCACCGAGAAATTGACCTGCATCTGCAACATTTCAAGGTCGATGAGACGTTCCTCGCGCAGGTGACGTTGCCAATCGGCCTGCTTGCGAGTGACATAGACGTCGGGGTGTCTTTTCTGCTCGTCATGTACCCACCGTGAGAACTCCGCCAATGAAGTCACCGGGGTGGTGCCAAGCTTCGGCGCGGGAATACTTTCGAGCATCAGGCCATTCGAGGCCTCGAAGGTAAAGAAGATTCGGTCGCTCTCGGGTAAATCATTGCCCACCTTGATGGACACCACTTGACCCACAATTAGTCGGTAGGGCTGGCCGCCAGCCGTGCGCGAGGGCATCTCCCACTCAACCAGGATGAAACCTGGCAGGCCGTCTTGTGAGAAGTACTGCGAGAAATGATTGTTCTTGCTTTGCAGATGCTTGAGAAAACGGTCCTGGCTCGTATCGAAGCACGAGAAGATAAGGCTGAGAAGCGATGTCTTTCCACCGCCGTTCTCCAGGTTGATGATGGTGTCGGTCGGCTGGTGTGTTTCGGGGTCAGTCAGGTCGAACAGTAACCCGTCATACCAGGCCATCGAGTAACCGCAGTTGCCCAGGTAGATGCGTGAAATCTTCTGCATACTAAGCCTCCGCGGTCGTCGCCGAGACGCGAGCCGCTTCCTGGGCGATGTCGAACAGGCGACGCAGCGCGAGCTCGCGGAGCTGCACGCGCAGGCGGTACGTGGCGGTGTAGGTGACCGACGCATCGTCTTCGGCATCCCGATCCAAGCGCACTAGGCCATTGGCCTGCATGTGGCCCAGTGCCAGCTTGACGATGCCCACTAGCGAATTGGCAGAGGCACGCTGGCCTGCCGGTAGCACCAGCGGCATGGCCGATACCGATTCCCAACCCGGAGCAAGTTCAGGTGGAACGTCTGCCGGCAGATTGGACGATTCCCTAAGTCGCCGAGCTAGGGCATGCAGCGTGTCGCGACAGGTGGACACAAACGCCGGCGGTGGGGTGTAGTTGTCGTCATCCAGACCGTCGGTAGTTGGGAAAAAGACAGCGGCGATGGCCACGTGTGCCAGCAGTAGGCTGGCTTTCTGGGCGACATCCAGTCCAGTGCGAATGTCAGTCATCCGGATGGCGAAGCGGCTTTCACGCGAGGATGGCACAACGATGAGCCCGCGTTCGCTGACGTCCAGAATGATGAGCTCCATGCCCATGGCCACGTCTTGCACCTGGGTGGCAAAGGCAGGGCTGGCCCGGTACTGCGCAAGCAGCTCCCGGTACTCATGGTCGTTGACCGGGGACAGCGTGGTGTGTAGCGCCTTGTAGACGAGGCGTGCGGCTTGGCGGGCGCCGAGTTGGATGTCGCTCATGAACGACTCTCCTTGGGAGTAAAGCGCAGGTTAGTTCCGCGAGCCACGTCGGAGATGAATTCGTCCAGTGCGTCTGCCCGCATGTTCTTGAACTCCGTTTCCGAGTGGGAGTAGGCCCGAAACAGCATCAGCACTAAGCAGCGGCGCATGATGCGGTCGAACCCAGCATCCTCAGCCTGGTCCAGCAGTTCGTCCAGCCGCCAGGTTTGCCCCAGCGAGAATTTTCCAGTCAACCAGTCCGTCACCTGGCGGACGATCGCTTCGTCGAACTGAAGGGGCGGTGGCACGAATGGGGTGATTTCGCCGTCGTCTTCCTCTGGCTCGCCGTCTTCGGCACGTTGCTCAAGCAGCAGCGAAAACAGCGAATTGAGGTCGTACACACGTGGCAGCGCCGGCGGATACAGTGCGCTGAGTGCGTTTTCCGCTTGTGCGGCCAAGACATTGGCGGGCAACTCCACGAGCTGCGGCAGGAGTCGTGATTCCAGATCAGGTAAGCCGGTGGCACGTCGAGCCCGGAACATCGCGCGCTGCGATTCCAGGAAGCGATCGTTGGCGCCGCTGATGTCCCCCACAAGTTGTGAACGCAGCATGCTGGCGCCTTGCAGCGTCTTGAGCAAGAGCGCTAGGTTAGCTCGCGCCTTGGGTTCCTCGGCCTGGCGCAGGGCATGCAGAACAGATTCCTCCATCCGCTGATCCTCCGCCTGACGCAGTCGCACGTGCTCACGTGCCCGGTTCAACCCGGCGCTGATGTGCGTTTCCAGTTGACCGTGCCTGGCGCGCGGTAGGCTTGGTATAGCTTGTCGCGGATGAGCTGGCGATACTCAATGGACAGCGTGCGGGCGCGTCGGGCGATCTCCAGTGCAGCATCGAAGCGACCACGCTGCACCAGTAAGTCCAGCATCTTCTCCATCAGCTCCTGGGCGTCCTCCGGCGAGAGGTCAAGCATGCCCAGGTAGACCAGGTATCCCTCTGCGGTGGGCTTGTAGCGATAGACGTCCTCGATATCGGGCTCGTAGGCTACCAACCGAAAGCGAATAGTGCGCGTCGACTTGCGGGTTGCATCGAAGTAGTCGAAAGAGAACTCTTTGTAGCTGTTGGCCTTGTTGTCCAGCGCGGCGAGTATGGTGTCAGCTATCTTGGCCAGCTGCACGTTGGACAGCGCTGGCTTCATGGCTGCGGCCGTGTCCGCTATGTGAGTGAGGATCTCATCGCTCGTGCAGCCCGTCGAAACCGTGGTTCCTTCCATCATGAGGTCGAGCGCGCTCAACAGCAGGTAGTGCGTGTCTATGCCATCGAAGAGGGTGCCGTCCTCGCCGATACGCTGCTTGTTAAGCTCAAGCTGGAAGAGGGGGCGCAGCAGCAGCAGGTTGCGCTGTTGGCGGGAAAGATCAAGCAGGCCCGATGAAGAAGCGAGAGCGCCCGTTTCCAGCATGTCGGGCACTGCCAATTCGCCCAGTTCGCTCATGGGTCTCAGTGCGCCGTCTTCCGCCGAGACCAGTTGGCGGGAGACGGTACTTGGGCTGTGATATGTAGCCAGAGTGTCGTCTGGAGGAGTCACACTCGCCGTTCCTCATCGTTCGCACCCCGCGATGAAGGTGGATGCGGTGGTATCCAAATCATGACGGGAAAAGGCATGAGAGAGCTCGCGCGAACCGCCATCGCATCTCAGACGACCTCTTGACTCTGATCAAACAGAAGGCTGGCGAGTTTCGAGGGGGAGATGACGAGAGCTACGGTGTGGTTCGCACGCTACCGGAACAATATGAATTCAACAAACGCGGTGATGCTGTCAGCTTCGTGAGCAAGCTCAGCGACAAGATCGTTGCGGCCGCAGCGGAAACTGGTGGGAAAGCGCCTATCGGCATCCGCACCTTGCTGCGTAAAGGCAAGTCGTCAAGTCCCACTGTCGCCACTCTGATCCACGATCGTATCGTTCCACTGCCTGCCCCTTATGTCGATTATTGACAGCGCTGACGCTGTGTATTTATGCGTCAAATTATCACGTATTCCTTTCCGTTTCCGTGAAAATAAGCGCTGCGCGACATGGCGCTCGCCCCCTATTACGTTGGGCCGAGCTTGAGAGCAGCGCGCCCCTGACTGTTTCTCGGACCGCAGCATGCATTGAAGCCATTAACGGAATCAGTCGCTGTACGGGATCGGAACATAGACAACTGGTTGCCACAACCGCCTGTCCTGCAATCCCGAGCCCTGTATCGGCGCTCCGAGCAGTGCTTACTCAGAACTCGGGTGCGAACGATCTATTTCGAGTGTGGCATCTTGTTGTACCCGTGGATGTTTGGCTTCGGGTTATTTCCGTCCTAGTGGCTCCCGACGCAGGAGAAGTAGCGGCTCGCATGCCTCGACACGAACGCTGATGCGAAAAACCTGACATATTGCTCAGTCAGGTATTCAGGTGAAATCAGAATTTCATGGTGTTTAAATCAGGTGCGACGGGCCCCCGTCAAATTGCGTCTTGCTCGCGCCCCTCTGTTGGTTTCTAATCTGCCGAGAGGTAAATCTATTCTGATATTGGCGTTATAGCCATGAGGCCTCATGGGGGGGCTCGATGATTCCAATTCTGCCGGACAGTGCTTGGCGGGAGTTTCGTGGCTCTGCGGCATCGCAGGGACAAAATCTAACAACTCACCAAGCGCTCATCGTGGGGCCTGACGGGAGGGAGCATAAGTGTTTCGTGAAGGCTGCCCCGCAAGGTAGCGCAATGCCCCTCACGGAGGCAATTGGCTGGACGGTCGCGTCTGCGCTGGAGCTGCCTCGGCCCAACTTCGCGGCAGTCATCTTGCTGCCGATTCAGAAGCTGCGGCAGCACATGAAGTTAGATCAGCATTGGCTGGGCTATACACACACTCTTGCCTTTTGTGCGTCGACCGTGGACGGTAAGCACATCACTACGGGTTGGAGATGGCTAGCCCGGTTGCGCAGGGCCCAGTCGTTCCAGCATCCGGACTTGCCACGCATCGCTGCCTTCGATGAATGGGTTGAAAACCGTGATCGCCACACGGGCAACTTTCTCCGGACAAGGGAAGGCGACTATGTTCCGATCGACAACGAATTCATCCTATATTCACTCATCTGGGCAGCCAACATCGCCGTCGGTCATCAGAGCTTGCGCAACGAAGCCCGAGCGGTTCTCAAAGCCGCCGGCTACACGAAGTTCGAAATCTCGATGGTGCTCGCCTCCAAGCTGCACGATGCCGCGCTAAAAAAAGCGTCGCCTGCGCTTGAGCAGTTCATCCAAGCTATGCACCAGGATCCAGCCCAGGGTCTAGCCGCTGCTAGTGCTATCCTGCAGTTTTTGGGGCAGCGTGCTCATCCCGACTGGCTTGCCAACGAATTGGGACGCATCGTATGAATAGCTTTCTCTTATCTGCGGCCCCCGACCCATATGCGCACCTGCTGCAACACACGGCAGTAGTTCCCGCCCCAGCATTCGAAGGCCTCTGGACTACGATTGAGCTCCATCCGGATCTGTTTGCTCGTCAACGGTACACAATCGGTATCGCGGTGGCAGGCCTTGATGGGATTTTCAGTTTCAGGCTGCTCGATGATCTGTCTAAGTTCGAGTGCTTGTACGGTCGCGACGATGTTGTGGAGATTCGCTCTCTTGTCGACGCAGCGGAACATAGTCTGTTGCGAGCGCAGAAGGACAAAGTTCCACTGAAGGACGTCACGTTCGATACAAACGCTCTCTTGCTCGGTGATCTGTGGGCGACATCTGGGGCATCACTGGATGCGATCCTGAATCGGCTTTACTTCGACGTTATTCCTTTCATTCCGAGGGAAGAGCGCAAGGCACGAGACTTCGTAACACTCGACAACGCAGCGGTTCGTCGTCTTGTTGATGATGAACTCAAGCGCATTGCCGGCTTGGCATTTGAGCAAATAGCTGTCGAGCCGCAACGAGCCGTGGCAGACCAAACCACGGGCGACATGCACTGGTTAGAGTTTAATCTTGAGCCTCCCGGGAAGGCGGGCAACGTCATCTCCGCGGTCTACAAGACACCGACAAACATTGAGCTTAACTTCCTCAGGGCTTCCCGCGATTTGTCCACGTACGCAAGATTGAATAAGCTGCCAGACCGGCAGCTCGCCTTGTTCGTGATGACTCCCGCGAAGAGCAGCATGCCGTCTATTGAACTCGAAAGAATTGAGAACATTCTCGGCGAGCAAAGCTGGAATCTAGAGCAGCAAGGCTTCGTTGTCTCCGCGCACGACTCCGCGGCGCCGCTAGCCCGAGATGTTTGGGAGTGGGCGGCTATTCCAGCTTAGCAATGAGCCTGGCGGCAAGCGGCGCTATCGTACCGGTATATTTTTGACACGAATGCTAGCGAGCGGCAAAGAATTGAAATTCTTCGTTTTGAATCTGGGTACGGCGCCTCACAGGAGGTATTGCTGACTGTAGTCAGGCGCGCTTCAGGCCTTTCTGCCTAAGCCTGGCGACCCACACAGGATCTCGCGTGTGCTTACCGAGTTAAGCTTCGAGATTCGATGAAACTGCTCGATCTTGATTTTTTCTTCCACCAGACGAATCTCTGAAAGCAGGCGCGCCTGGTTCGACTTTGGGGCTGCCAATTCCCCTTGCCGCTGCTCGAGACGGCTTTTGAGCTTCGTCAGAACTCCTTGCGGTTTCTTCTTGGCTGGGCCCGCAAGCTTCTTTGGCTTCTTCCTCAATGCATGTCCTCTATTGCGTTGGTGTATTGGCAGCGGGTACTGTTCTCTCGCTCCATCTCTCCGGCTGCTCTTGTGGCATCAACGAGCTTAGCGGGCTTCCTGTCGTCGATCAGGTGCGACGTCGGTGTGGCAACCAGCAGGGCATCGGCATAAGCAGCCGCTACATTGTCCGTTGCGAACGTCAGTCCCGCACAATCGATATGCCGCGGCGGCTGCATCTTCCGGACCGGGAGCTGTCCCGCGGTCATAACGAGTCTCACTACGTTAGAGTCGTAGCTTTGTGCGCCGGTCTTTTCTGCTTCACTGCTTTGTAGGTGTGGCTAAGCGGTGATATTGCCGTGTTTGTTGTGAGTTACGGCTTACGTCCACGCTTCAACTTTGAAGTTTGGGAATGTTTCTTGGAAATGCTCAAGCACCCCTTGTGATGGTTTTTTTAGGATCAGCGTTACATCTTTATCAGAATCCTTGAAGGGCCTGAGAAATTCGTGAAATAAATAGACATCACTGTAACTCGCATAACCTGAATATATCGCATATATCCTGTTGCAGCCAGTGAGTTCGCCGATATCACGGGTGCCAGTGTCCTCTCTTGGGTTGAACTCTATCGCGCACGGATTAACCATTGGCAATTTAGTGATATCTCGCAGGAGCGGAATATGAATTTCGGTTTTCCCTTCAGCGTGTTGCTTGATCGCCATAGTGCTCACTCTAAGTGAAGCCAGCAGCGCGCGATACGCCATTCCGCCGCCACGCCCAGCGCCATCCCCAGTCAGCTCTGTCCAATCAAAGTGGGACCCGTCGTGCAGCACGACAATTGAAGAAGGGTTGATGCTGATGCGCACAGAGCTCGCGCGCGAATGAGTGAAGGCGTTGCGCGCACACTCGATGAGGAAATCGCGTATAGCGCCTCCAACATTGGGTCCCCAAATGTCTTCCACACATCCATGTAGTACTGCGTCGCCGATCCTTGAGTTAAGGTCGTCATGGCTTTCCAACTTGAGCACGTCAGGCGCCAAGCCCATATCCATGAGCTCTGGGTGCAAAGTCAGCGGAACGTCTCCGATCGCCTGGCGAATTTTCGCTCGTTTTTCCGCAAGGAGACGCCACTTCTTCAGCATCTCCGTTGAATACGTTACCTCGTCGGTGTCGATGAGGGTTCCATGTAGTCGACAGCACCAGATCCCATTCTCAATGGACGCTCGTTGCTCCGGCGTTATGTCTGGATCGTAACGCCTCGCCCCGCGCCCAGCCGCAGCAGCAGTAATATGGGCTGCGGTACCCGTGTTCGACACTGCTTCGTCGCCTTCATCGCTAGGGCCGGCGGTTAGGGCGTTACAGCCGGGGTACGAACATCGGTTACCCGCCCGATCAGCGAGGGCTTCTTTTGTTTTGGCTGAAAAATTGTCGCGAGTCATGTTTGTCTCGCCCCTCCTTTGATTTTCTCTACGTTCTGGTGTGTATTATGCAACCTGACGCCAAAAATCGGCGCGGCTCGAAATCGATATGCGGAGGGGGGATGGCAACTCTGTTCAACGTCGGGGACATTGTCCAACTGAAATCAGGCGGCCCGTTGATGACTGTGCAGTCTGTTCCAGGCGGCCCGTATATAGACACTTATACCTGCCAATGGTTTGCCGGCAAAAAGCTCGAAAGCGGCACATTTCCGCCCGAGTCTCTTCAATCCGCCAACCAGGGTGATTGATGGAGACCGCCGATACTGCGGCGCGTTGGATGTTCGACCAGCTTGAGAGGCACGATTGCCTTTACCAAGATGACGTGGTTGACTGGCTCGTGAGAGCCAAAGCAGAGAGCCTGCTCCGCGAGAACAGCGACGGCAATCTCGTTTTGGGCCGCGATGTTCTGGAGATCTTTAGGGCCATCACAGAAGCTACCGTCGTCTGGGTTAAGCCCGACCGCTATTGGCGGTGGCGTGTCAAAGAAGATGAGCCAGGCAGAGACGCTCGCGGGTAGCTGCTGACGGCGTGCGCCCTTCCTGAGGAATTGTCAGTGAACCCCGTTCAATGGCTAGATTTTTCGTCTGTCGAGCGTGACAACGTTTTGGACCTATTGGCAGCACAGAAAGACAAATCCACCCAGGATGAACTTGGGGTGGGGCTGGTGCGCGATGCAATTGCTGATCACATGTTTCCGCCGCTAAGCACCATCCAAACGCGTGCGAAATACTTCCTCTATGTACCTTGGATACTTCGGGCCCTTGAGCGCGGCAACGTGGGTGCAGAGCGACTAGTTCCGATGTTGCGCCAGCGAGAAATCAAGCTCATAGGCGCGCTGCTGGATTCGGAGGCCGAGGACAAACAAGGATTGATTGGCCGCGAGAGCCGCGAAGCTACCAAGCGATTGCCTTCCAGCATCTACTGGTCTGGCGTACGACGCCTTGGCATATTCCAAGGCGCCGGCTCGCTCGCTGAATACCTGAACGATCTACCAGAGGCCAGGCTAGAGCGGCGCAGTCGCCAGGTTGAGCCCGAGGGAGTAGAAATGGGCAATGCGTGGGGTCCGGAGCTCAGCTGGGATATCGGCTTACCTGTCGACGAACCTGATTTCCTTACGCAGACGTCCTTCGCACTACGCCCCGAGCATGCGCGCTACCTCAAGGAGAGAATCCTTTCGATGTCGACGGCAACAGGCCGCAGTTGCTTGCTGCAGTGGATGATCTGTCACCTCGCCCCCCAAACTTTGGTCGATCTGACCGAGCCCTGGCAATTGCTGCACTCCGATGTAGGACGCTCAAAGCTTCCCGAACATTTGCAGACAGAGCTGGTTCATGCGCGCAATTTTTCGCTGTGCATGCGTGTGTTGACCGCAGTCTATTTTCGTCTGCTGGCTGTCGAGCGCCGGGATCTGGATGCCGCATCTTTCGACGCGATGTTGGCAGCTAGCATGCAGAGCTTGGCTGCATTATCTGCCGAGCTGACAGCATGGCATGCAAACCTACCTGCGTTCTGGCAATGGGTGCGCCTTTCGAACCCTCGTCTTCAACGAGATCAGCCCTTCATTGATGAATGGCTCCAGATCCTGGCGGGCACAGGATTCTCCCCGGTCGCTCAAGAGGTCCTGACCAGTCCGGACATTCACCGTCGGTTTCGAAAACGAGAGCACCAGCTTAAAGGTGAACTGGCGCGGCTGGGCAACGCACCCGTGCTGCAACGCTGGAATGCGCCGGATGTGTTGATTCCCATGGATTTTCGCTGGCGCACTGCACGTCAGGTCGTCTGCGACATTCTTCAGGGCTTCCAAGACCCCAAAGTGCCCCCCCATGCTTGACCCTGACGATCGTCGACTGCTTTCCGATCAACTGATGGCCCCTCCGGGGTTCGACCTTACAGATGGCCTGATCTGTACATACTCACTGGACCTGACCGCGCTGGCAGGTGTTCCACTGGCTTTTCTGCAAATCGATCCCCTGGAGCTGGGTGACGACATAGCTGCGCGCATCACTGCAATTGCTGCTGTGCGCGAATGGTCGGAGCGCCTGACAGTAGTGTGCCAGGCGGGCGCCATTCACGTGCCAGCGGAATGGCGTGACGCCTTCCTCTGGCTCGAGTCGGCCGTAGTTCAGGTCACTCCCCGTCAGGCCCGTGCCGTGTTCCACCCGAAGCTGTGGGTCCTGCGTTTTCGGCGTGACGACGAAATCCGCTACCGGTTGCTCGTAGTATCGCGAAACCTGACCTACGATCGCTCCTGGGATGTAATCGCGAGACTAGACGGCCCCGTGACACCTAGGCAAAACGCCATTCGAGCTAACACGCCACTTGTTCAATTCATTCAAGGACTCGGCGATGAGGATCTACCTATGGTGGGTGCCGTAGCTGACCGGCATCTGGCTCGACAGAGCCTCTTCACCCAGGAACTGCGAACGGTGAGGTTTTCTACCGATGATGAAGCCGTTAAGGGCTGGGCATTCTGGCCTATCGGTATCGGTGGCCACCGTTATCAGCTCGATCAACTATTCACTGGTCATCGGAGTCCTTTCCAAACCTGGGCGGGCTCTGCCGCAAACCGATCAGGCCGCCGTATGCTGGTCGTCTCGCCTTTTCTCTCGTCGGCACTACTTCGAACATTGGCTGTCGCACACTTCGACATTAAGCTGGTAGCTCGCCAAGATGCTTTGGACGAGTGCGAAGAGCACCTGCCTGACGTCTGGTTCAGCGAGGGGCAACCCGGCGTGCACGAATTCCTAGATGGGCTTGGTGTTGACGGAGCTCCTCTGAGCGGATTGCATGCGAAGCTTTGGGTGGCCGACGACGGGTGGGATGCGCACGTGTGGTTGGGCTCTGCGAACGCGACTGAGGCCGCCTTTACCCGTAACGTAGAATTCCTATTGCAACTGACTGGTCCAAGGTCGCGCTTCGGTGTGGATGCCGTAAGCGGGCAGGAAGGCCTCGGAGCGTTGACTACCCCGTACATCCGACCGGACGCGGCAGCTGACGCCGAGGTCGTGGCGTTCCGCCAGCGGCAGCGCGAACTTGCGTGGAAGTTGACCGAGGTGATTACGAGTGGCCGGTTATTGGCTCGCGTCGATGCGGTGGACAATGCCCACTGGGACCTGTCGCTCACCCTGGCCGACGCGGGAGCCCTATGTCTCGGTCCAGATACAGTTCAATGGCGAGCTCGACCCATGACGCTGCCGTCAGAACGTGCAGTTGCCGGCGAGGCCGGGCTGGTGATGTACCGTGGTCTCGCCGTGCACGAGCTGTCTTTGTTTTGGTCAGTCGAGCTGTACGTGCTGGGCACCGAGCTGCGGGCAGAAGCCGCAGTCCGGCTTGAGCCCGCAGGCGCGATGCCTTCGTTTGAATCGCGAGAGTCTGCAGCGGTCTCGCGACACCTCAATAGCACTGATAGCCTGACGCTATACCTTGAATTCCTACTGGCCGGTGGGGACTGGAGTCTGACCAAACGCCTGCGTCGTCAGCGCGGGAGGGGGGGCAAAGCCGATGCGAGCTTCAGCTATTCTGGCCGCCCGCTTTTTGAGACTCTGCTGCATGCCCTCGCCACGCAACCGGAGGCGCTGAGCAGCGTCATTGATCTTATTGAGAGCGCTGACACTAACGCGTGTGGATTGCAGCAGGACCCTGAATTTCAGCAGGTCTGGGCCGCCTTTATTGGTGCTCAGCGCCTCATTGCTGCCACTAGCCGAACGGGGGAGCCATGACGAACCCCATCGACTGGGCGTCTGTCGAGCAGCAAGTCCTTGCCAAGCTCAAGCCTTTTCAGCGTCGTACGGTCGAGTGGGCATTCCGGTGCCTGTTCCCGGTCGATGGACGAGCTGCGAGCGGTCGCTTTCTGGTTGCGGACGAGGTCGGTCTAGGTAAAACCATGGTCGCACGCGGCGTGCTAGCCAAAACGCTGCACCACCTCGCAGAGAGGGACCAGCGTATCGATGTAGTTTACGTTTGCTCGAACGCAGACATCGCTCGTCAGAATCTCGCGCGCCTCACTATTCCAAACATCGGGCAGGATGGCTTCCAATCGCAGGGGCGCCTGACTCTGATGCCGTTGATCCCCAGGGGCAAGAATGGCGCTCCAGTTCGCGAAACGGCGCTGCCCAGAAATGGCATCAACTTTCTGGCCCTAACACCTGGGACTTCACTGGATTTTCGGAATGAACCAGGCCAGGCTTTAGAGCGAGCGCTGTTAGCCGTGATGGTGGCTGACGCGATTCCGGAGGTCAGCAAGATACGCTGGCGAAACCTGTTCACCCAGCAGGTAGGGCACAAACGATTTGACGACCTGCTCGAGCAGGTTCGTAATCGCTACGCGATCGATGTCGTTCTCCAACAAGGATTCACACAGGCCATCAACCGGCGCCCGGCAGATGGCCTCAGTCTTAATAAGCGGCTGACGACGCTCGCAGATCGCTTTCCTCGGCAACGATCGTTTCGCTCTAGCGACGAGGACCAGCGAGAGGCCGCTCGGCTAATCGCCGACTTGCGTCGATCTCTCGCCAGCGTGTGTATCCAGACGCTACAGCCGGATCTCCTAATCCTCGACGAGTTCCAACGATTCCAGCACCTGCTGAATCAACATGACCCCAGCGCCGAACTAGCGCGTCAGCTATTCGAATCTGAGCAGGCGGAACACTCCGCGCGGGTGCTGCTACTCTCGGCCACCCCCTACCGAATGTGCTCGTTGGGCGAGCGTTCTGGCGATGCACAGCATCATGACGAATTTCTTGCCACTGTTCGTTTCTTGATGCGCGGCGATGAGGCTCAGATTTCTACACTAAAGGAGAACCTGGAAGCCTTCAACGACGGTCTACGCACCCTGGATTCCACGCGAACTGAACCTCTTCAGCGACTGCGTGAGACGATCCAAACTCAGTTGTCCAGCGTAATGTCACGCACGGATCGAACGCCAACGAGTCGTCAGCGTGATGCCATGGTCGCAGCCGCGCAGTGCGTCACATATCCCGACGCCGAGCAGATGCTGATTTACGTTCGCCTGCACGCTGTTGCACGCCTGCTGAAGCAGCCTGATCTTGTTGAATACTGGCGCTCTGCCCCGGCGCCATTGAGTTTCCTCAGTGGTTACAAGTTGCGAGACGAATTGCGTGCCGCTTTGGATGGGCAAGCACCTGCATTGATCGAGGCCCTGTCCGCGCCTGGGCTCTTTCTGAGCTCGCAAGCCACTCCCGGCATCAATCCGGAACTCGGTCACGCCCGTACCGCTGAGTTGGCGACTGAGCTCATCAATGCAGGCATGCATCGATTGCTTTGGCTGCCTCCCGCACGCCCTAGCTATGCATTGGGCGGCCCCTTCTCACACATCAGTGATGCCGCACGAACAAAGCGCTTGATCTTCTCCAGCTGGCGCATGGTTCCACGAGCCGTTTCCACTGTGCTCGATGCCAGATTCGTGGATGCTCTTCACCAAGAGTACGGTGCCGTAGAGGCCGATCGCCGTAGTGAGGCAAATAGCGATTACATATTGGGCTACCCATCATCTGCACTTGCCGAACTGGGGCATGCCGATGTACTGGCGCATGCATGCCAAGAAGATGGTCAAGTCCCTTCAATCGACAACATCGCTCTTCGCGTTCGCCCAGCTGTACGGGCGCTGATGGAAGCAGTGCAGCAGCGCTACGGTGACGAGCCCTCTGGAAGTGAGGACCATGATTGGTATTGGCTCGGTCCCGTCCTTGCGGATCAACTGTCCATAGTTCCCAATGGCGTCGCGAGCGCTGCGGGCGAAGGATTCTGTCCACTGGATATGAGCCTGCTTGATCAACAACGCGACGGCGGCAGCACGTGGCAGCATGCGCTACACCATGCCCGGAGCGAGCGCTGGAGGGCTGCTCTCGATGGTAGCCATCGGCTTGGGCGCATGCCGGAAGATCTATTTGATGTCCTGAGCCGTATGGCTGTAGCCGGGCCAGCCGTATGCGCTCTACGTTCACTGGCGGCTGATTCCGATGACCTCTGGCGACCAGCTGTTCGCCAAGCCGCCTCTGCCATTGCTGCGGCGGTTCTTCATTACTTTGACCACGAGCAATTTGTTCGATTGCTTGGTGGCCTCTATTCCATCGAACGCAGTTTCTGGCTTCGCGCGTTGCGCTACTGTGGCGATGGTTGTCTGCAGGCTGTGCTGGATGAATACATTGCCGTCCTAAACGATGACCAACCGCTGGACCCCAGTGTGGACCCTACTGGAGTCGACGCGCTGTTTAGCCGGGTCGAGCACTTCGAGATGGCGCTCAGGCTCAAGCCTGCCGTGCTCCGCCCCGAGATTCTCTCGAGGGATGAAGCAGGGTGTCACCGTCTGGTGCCGAGCGCCCGTAGCTTGCGCTACGCCCGCCCTCTACTTGAGGACCGCAACGATGGTGATGGCAGCGATGGCCCTGCGCCAATGTTGCAACTGCGTAGTGCTTTCAACTCACCCTTCCTGCCCTTCGTGCTCAGTAGTACCTCGATCGGGCAGGAGGGGTTGGACTTCCATTGGTATTGCCATGCAATCGTGCATTGGAATTTGCCGGGAAATCCTGTTGACTTCGAGCAGCGTGATGGCCGGATCCACCGCTATCGCAACCATGCTGTGCGCCGTAACCTTGCGCGCGATTGGGGGGGCGCAGCACAACGCAAAGTACTTGGAGCACGTAGCTGGGACTGGATGTTCGAGCAGGCCACCCAAGCCGTTGTCGCTAGCGGCACCGATTCAGGTGGAATCCGGCCAGCCTGGATCTATCAGCTCGGCGATACTCAATCAGAATATCCACCTCCGCAATGGATGACCACTCACCAGGGAGGTCCGGCTAGCATCGAGCGTCACGTGCCTGTTATTCCCCTAAGCCGGGATGTCCAGCGGTTGCAGCAAATGACACAGGCAGTCGGCACCTATCGAATGGTCTTTGCGCAGGCACGTCAGGATGACTTGCTAGCGCATTTGCAGCGCAGTCATGCTCCAGATGTTCTAGCGAGAGTGGCTGAGGATGTCGTGATCGATCTGAGGCCACCGAATTGCCTTTGAGATCGCACCTGTATTGATCGCGTTCCATGCTAGCCCGTCTCCCTGTTTGTGTTCATAGGTTTGCGGGCGGACAAGTGGTTGCCACAACCGTCAGTCACCCGCTCAGTTGCCGCGGCTTCGTGTAGCGTCACCAGCAGTTGATTTGCCTGACGCGTTCAACTGATGGACGGCCAGTGGCGAGATCTTTGATAGGATCTCCACGTAGCCAGAGTCATGCCAATCTGGACTACCAGGGAAGCACTGTTGAGGGGAGACGCACGTGAGAATTCGAAGGTCGGGCGCGAATCGATATAGTGGGCAAAGCACGATTGGGCCAGCACGTCTCACGCCAGTGTTCTGGGAGGCAGGGTCGCTTTCTCTGAACATTTCCATGAGCGGCGTCACTGACCCAGGAAAGGACGGCATGTACAACTATCAAGTCAACTTAGACTTGACAGACATCGCCGCAATACTAGGTGAGCTGGCTGACAGGGGGCTGGCCCATTCACCAAGCGAGATCGCGGAGGGACTCGCGGGTGCAACAAGAGCTCTTTATCGTCTTCAGGCGGCCTCTGCAGGACTTCTGACGCAAGAGCCTACTCCACGGACAGACGGCACGACGCGCCGGCTTCTGAAGCTACGGGTAAAAGGGGCACCTTAGTGAGCTGTCTCGGGAACGTGGTCCATTGTGCCCTGGGTAGGCCTCGTACGGGGAGGTCCGGGGTGAAGCGACCCTCTCCAATACACGCTATTGCTCAAGCGAGATAACGTCACGAATCGACTCAAACTCTCGCATGAGGTCCGGTTGGTGCTGACGCAAGTATGTCAGAACCGGCTCGCACTCCAGCAGCTTTACAAGGTAGCCTTTGGCCAGTACAAGGTTCAGCACGTCCTGACCGTAGGTCTGTTCGACAATCTTGTACTGCTCCTGCAGATTACTCATCTCTCGCTCCATCTTCCCCATCTGCTCTTGTGTCACGCCGATGAGCTTCGCTGGCTTTCTACCGTCGACTAGGCGCGTCGCAGGTGTCGCAACCAGCAGCGCCTCGGCATAAGCTACGGTGACATTGTTTGCCGCAATCATCAGCTCCACGCATTCAACTTGCCGCGTCGGCCGCATCTTCCGGATGGCCCGGGCGACCTCTGGCGAAAACTGCCTATCTCGCAGCAGATCGATAGCTTCTGGGCAGATGCCCTCTAGCAGGTTCATCTTCTTCATGATCTGGGTGATGTCAACGGAAAGCGCTTTCGCGAGACGTTCCGGCGAGACTCCTCTCTCGACAGCGCGTCGGATCATGAGGTGTTCTTGGATAGTTGATAGGCGGTTGATTCGATTGTTGTAGGTGTACGCCTCATCGTCGGTGGCAACTAGACATGCAGCCTCATCATGTCCCAGGTCATGTAGCGCCAACAACCGAATATGCCCGTCCAACAAGATATGGTTTCCCGACTGCTGGTCGGCCGCAGTTACGGAAAGCGGCTCAATGAGGCCCACCTCTTCGATCGAGGAGCAAATCTGCTTGAATTTTCGGGTGCTCGTGATCCCCGCAGGAGTTCTGCGGGAGGGGAGAATGCTTGGCAACGGAACAGCTAGCGGCTCAGGCACAAAGCCCAGAGTAACGCTCGTCATGGCGAGCTCCCAGTGGGCCAAACTCGTTCAGCGAGGTATTTCGGAAGTGTCGCTAAAGATTCGGCTCGCAGAAGGTTGACGAAGTTTTCGTCAGCAAACAGCTGTTGAAGAGCTCCAACTACGAACAGCAGCCGTTGCTGCGCGAATTCCGCTTTGCGAACCATTGCCTTCTGCCGCTCAACCTCACCCTCGTAAGTACGTACCAAGCTCGACGTAGTCACGTCGGCCCGCCTACTGCTCATGTAGCGCGATGCAGATCTGCCGAGGGCATGGCGTCGCTCGATGATCCGCCTAGCGGTTATGAGTTGCTTGCCGCGCAATTTCCCTGATTCGTACGCCTCCTGGAGTGCGGCTTGGATGGCTTTATCGTCGTCGCCAGCTCCCACGATGGCTAGAGCCGCTGTGAGCGGAATAGTCCCCTTCTCAACCGCAATCAATAGGCGCTCTTCCCCATGCTGGAGTAGCGTCAGAACTCCCTGTACATAGGCTGTCGTCAGGCCCGCTTTCTCAGCGATGCTTTTAGGCGTGTACCCGCTATCACGCAACTGACGAATGCCGGCTAGTAGTTCAAGGGGACGACACTGACGACGTGCGATGTTCTCAGCCAGACTCATGATGAAGGCGTCTTCGTCACTGACGTGGACCACTATCGCTGGAATCGTGGCCTCGCCTAGCGAGCGGAAGGCTTTTAGCCGCCCCTCGCCACAGACCAGAAGAAACTTCTCACCACCATCCGCGGCTGCCCTTGGTGTGACAGTGATTGGCTTCTTGAGCCCGATGGCCTTGATGTTCCCAACGATCTCGTCGAAGACCTTGCCGTTCCGCTCGCGCGGGTTGATCACGTCTATGCGGTCGATTGGGATCATCCGGATTTCGCCGGGTTGCCTTTGTGGACTCATGCTGCCCTTCTTAGCCGTGCGCGTTCGGCCATGTGGTAGAGATAGTCCAGCGTGTCGAAGCGATAGCTCTCATATTCGACAGCGTTGCGCTCCGCTAAACGAATGCCTGGGCGAGTGAAGTCCAGCCGTGGGAGCAGGTAGTAGTCCAATGGCGCGTCGTTCGCTTTATTAAGTCGAATGGCCACGGTGACGTCTGGCAGCAGACTTGTGTCGAACCGGACCTTCCAGTGGTATCCGCCATTCGCTCTCGGTTGGCACCGAGACAGGACGAGAGATACAGTGAACTCTTCATTGACGTCCAGGATGTCCGTCGCCGGGTCCCGCGCGACCGCGCCGCCGAGATCAGCAATGGCTTGCTCGGCTTGCGAGATGATCTTCGGATGGAGTTGCCGGAGAAACCGATTGATCTCCAGATACCGATAGTCCCGGTCAGGCGTGAAGCCCACCGCTTGGTAGGCCCGTATCAGACTGCCGAAGCGGTACACGTATACGGCGGAAGACGGCATGCCTTCTGTTTCGTCGATGACTAGACCGGACAAGAAGCCTCGATTCCGGTACAGGTTGCGCAGCCGCTCGATCAGCTCCTCGCTGCTATACCGCCGCGCACGGGCTCGAATGATGCCTTGAGTCGTGTAGAACACGTCCGGCGCCACGATTGGCTCGAAGGCGCCGTCCTTGCGGATCCACATCTCAGGGGCGTTCACGATGCGGGCTCGCTTGAGCTTGTACGAAATACGGTTGTAGACGTTATTGCCAATGTATTTTTCGTTGGTGAGTACCTCCCTTACAGTTGCGCGAGTCCAGTCCCGATCCAAGTCTGTTCGGACGTGCATGCTGTTCAGTCTCGCGGCGATCTCAAATTCGTTCAAGGACTCGTCGATGAACCAGTTGTAGATCAGGTTGACGATGCGCACTTCGCTCTCGGGGCCTGGCATCAAGATGACGCGATCGGTCTGCAGACTCTTACGTTGGCCACGGTAGAGCTCGCTCTTCATGAGACCATGCTCATCGACCAGCACGCGGCGCAGCCCATAGCCAGCCGGCCCTCCTTGTCGGAATCCCAGTTCGATCAACCGGCACTGGCCGGCAAAGACCTTCGCCGACAGTTCCCGGCTGTACTCACCAGCCATTGCGCGTTTGACACCCTTGACGATCGTTGAGACAGGTGACCCGTCATTGTCGAATTGCTCGGCACAGTAGATGAGCTGGATGCCAGCGCGCCGGCAGATGTACTCGTAGTACGCGCTCTCGTCAGCGTCCTGGAAGCGTCCCCATCTGCTGACGTCGTAGACCAGGATTGCCTGGAAGTCCGCGCCTCCGCTGGTCACCTCTTGAATCAGGCTCTGCAGGGCATTTCGCCCATCGATCCGCAGGCCGCTTTTGCCTTCATCTGCGAAAGTTCGAACTACCTCAATGCCTCGTGATGCGGCGTACTCGCGGATCTTGTCGCGTTGGTTTTGGGTTGAGTACTGCTGATGCTCAGTGGACATGCGCACGTACTCGGCAGCCCGAAGCGTGGAAGACGCGATCGGTGAGGCACAGGTGTTCGGGTCGATTGCCATGGTGCTGATACCCCAATGCGCGAGGCCGCCCTCCCATCTTCGGTGACGCCGTTCTTCGCACCCGGGGGCAGCGCACGAGATCACGGTAGCAGGTGGATGCAGACCTTGCCTCACATCATCTCTTTGCAATCAGCGCTCAATGACCTGCGCGGTGGCGGCAGTACTACGATTTGCACCTTCCACACGTCCATCTTTGCAATCGCGTCGTCGTTCGTTCGCTGCAGCATGTAAGTGCCTGAAGGCAGAGGATTTTTCGGGGCTGACGCGTCCATCTTTGCAACCACCCCTCGCCTCTGATACCTCATGCGCTGCAGGTCGCGATTGCGCGCCGCGTAGGCCGGGTGCGCCTCGCGATACCGTCGCCAGTAGTCGCTGTGGCGTCGACTCCATGCCGCGCGGGATCGCGCCTGGTTCTCGCGATAGTCATGGTCAACTCGTAAGTGCTGTTGTTGCCACCGGCGGCGGCGTTCGCGCTGACACTCGGCTGCGGAGCAATAACGTTGGCGAGGAATTTGTGGGCGGGGTAGAAAGAGGGTGCCGCATGCTGCGCACCGCCGACGAATCTGATTCATTGCTGGCTCCGGGCAAAGTCGCTGCGCGGGGCTGGCAAGGGAATGTGGCGTTGGGGTCGTTCAACCCGAAATGGAAAGCTCGCACATGAGCTGAGTACTTTTCCACCGAGCACGATCCGCAACCGATTGGCATTGATGTATGCACATACATCAATGAAACAGTGCCCGGCGCGTTCGATTTTGCCACGGGTCCGGAGCCGCTCGGCCTTGAGTCAAGGAGTAGCGGGTCGACGGTGGGGTGTCTCGCAACTGATTGATTTTTAAGGAGATATCTCGCCTGCCGAGGCGCTGTCGAGATTTTTCACTTTTCTTGACACGAATGCCGAGTTTTTTCAGTAATTGCGGCAAAAGACGAGCGACCCTGTGTCTCAATTCCTGAAAAAACGCTTTTAAATCATAGTGTGTGTTTTCAGGAATTGTGTCACTCGACACGCATTAGTCGTACCCAAAAAAAACGCCGAGAGATTTTCTCTCGGCGTTTTTTTTGGGGGGGAAGGAAGGGCTGACGTCAAAGAGGTTCAACCTGCCGGCGATCCCGGACAGACCGCAGGCGGGACTCATCGTCATAGAGCATTTAGCGAACGCTGGCTTCAGTAGCATCGGTTTTGAGGCTTCGAATGACATCAGCCTTGATAGTAAGTTGGGGGAAATGAGATGGCAGAAAGCTACCGTCGCCTGAATCTTTTTATGGCGAAGCCTGTAAGTGCTGATCAAGTTTTTGCGGATCTGCTCGCTGACGCACTAGTGGACACCTACACCTTTGCAATCGCTCGTCGTCGATCATTTCTTATCTGTTGTAAGAGCCGGTTGCGCTCGGCATAGGCGGGATGGGACGTGCGATAGCTGCACCAGTAGCCCGGGTGACCATGGGCCCACCTTGTTCGGGCGCGCGCCTGGTTGTCCCGGTAGTCGGTGTCGGCCCGGAGATGCTGCTTTTGCCATCGCCGCCGGCGCTCCCGCTGGCATGCGGCGGCCGAGCAGAATCGTTGCTTCGGCACTTGAGGGCGTGCGAGGAATAGGTGGCCGCACGCGGCGCACAAACGGGCAGATCTCATGACTCACTCCAGAGGCCAGGGTGAGTATGCCGCTGCCCACCGGAGCGCTATTAAGCAGGCGTAGAAGACTTGCTGCCCACGCAAACACCCGCAGCCCAGAGTTGATCGGTGGAAACCTGAGGTCCAACCAAAGGCGTTACTTCATCTATTGTGTGACTCCGATAGGAAATTTCCATCTTTTTAGAAATTTCCTGAAGTCCCAGTCCCAAAAAAAATGAGTAACCCTTTGATTTGTATGGAGGGGCCAATCAACTAATTTGTGGACCTACAAGGGGCGTTAGCCCAGTTCAGTGAAAAGCGCCGGGAGGGTAACTTTGCATTCGGCCATTTGCTTTGAACTATGCTTTTGGCCCGATTGGGAGTGATTGAGATTTGCTTCTCGAAAGTCACTCGTGAAAAGTCGAGCATCTCCGTCAGTGCGGCAGTTGTAGCAAAAGGCTTAAGCGCTTCTGGTACCGACAATCTGCCATCAAAATTCGCGGAAACCAGTGAATTGAGCTTGGTCGCATTGTCCCGGTCCGTTTCGTCATACAACGGAGTGAGATGCTTCCCGTGACGATCTTTGATCAATTTGATCCCCTCGTCGCCCTTAGCCGAACTCCATTCGTAGCCGAGGAACTGTTTGATGGCCTTGGTTTCAGTCGGGCTTCAAATGATCAGCACAGGGTTGGGCTGCTCGCTGGCCATCACAAAGTGGTAGAGCTTGTCTCGCTCAATGGCTTGTACGAACGCCAGATACCCCTCCAGCGAAGCACTCATCAGATCGCTACCCAGCGCAAGCTGCGAATCCCGCATCCGCTCATAGAGCTTCTCGAACCGGTTCAGACGCGGCCGAAGCGTATCGAACGCCGTCAGATCACGGCGCATTTCCGCCAGGCTGAAATTGGCCGGCAGCACGCCGGGGTTAGCCGCCAAGCAGGGTGATGCGCACGCTTTGACCAACCTGGCAGCGATGTATCAGGGCGGGCGTGGCGTAACGAGAAACCTGTATACGGCATATGTACTGTATTCAGCGGCAATCAAGCAGAAGGGGCGTGGATACGATATCGACTATGCAGAGGTGTCGCTACCAGAGGTCGCCAAGCAGATCAGTCAGAAAGACAGAG
>Ga0055541_1000162_pt1 | contig 32795 bp, 58 predicted proteins | sample Araplavi_mTSA_r2_2_FD_55169 | JGI IMG/M metagenome (GOLD analysis project Ga0055541, IMG submission 55169) | Arabidopsis root microbial communities from North Carolina, USA - plate scrape CL_Cvi_mTSA_r2 | ecosystem: Host-associated > Plants > Roots > Endosphere | place: USA: North Carolina | reverse complement strand
GGGGATTGCTTGTGTGGCTGACATCGGCGTAACCGCACTCGTTGTTGCAGGCTTTGCCTGAGTTGTAGCACCTGTTGCCTGCGTCGCAGACATAGGCTTTGACGCGTTGTACAGGCTCATTGCAGCCGCGTTTGATTGGTCGGTTAGCGGAATGCCTTGCGATGCCTTGCGTTTAACCTCTGCCGCTTGCGCGGCGCTGAGTGGCGTTGCCATGGGATCACCTCTTTGTAATAATAAAAACCCCGCCGAGGCGAGGTCTACTGCTGCGTAGTATGGTCCAACTGTGAAACACATATAGTCTTTATTTGACAAGTAAGGTACAATGTATCTTCATGAAACTTCAAGGAGGAATAACAAGTTTTATGTCGATATACGTCCTCAATATCGCACTCTTATTTTATTGGTGGTTTATATACTGGGCAGTAAACAACATGCGCTCAAAAAGCAGATTGAATCTAATATCACAAACGAACAACGTTGACGCTAATAAAAAACAATGGTCAAAAATTTTTCTCATTCTTCCGTTTGTTCAAATCTACCTTTTACTTAGCTTAAAAGATGTTAGTGTCGGGACAGATACACCAGCATACAAAAATGGATTTGATATTACAGCGTTTAATATTAGGTGGGCAGATATTTTTAATACGTCCATTGACCATCTAGTATTTAACTTTGAACGTGGTTTTATTTTTCTGACCAAAATTATCACGGTATTTACTACCGATTTCACTACATATTCAGCCATTATTTATCTCATCATGATTGTCCCTTTATACAAATTTGTAAAAAGACATTCAACCATCCCTTTCCTTTCCCTGATCCTGTTCATAAGTTTAGGCTTCCTTAACTTTTATTTCAGTGGAATGAGACAAGCTATAGCTTTTTCGTTGGTGTTACTCTCATATGACTTTATTGTTGAGCGGAAGAAGTGGAAGTTTTTCGGTTTAATTGCGTTTGCAATGCTATTTCACAAATCAGCCATATTCTTTGTACCGGCATACTTCTTAGTGAATATTACGTTTACTCCACTTGTGTTTGCCATTTATTCATGCGCTTTAGTAATTGTGTATTTTTTGCGTACCCAAATTTTAAGCTTTGTTGCTAGAATCCTTCATCCGGGTTTAGAGATTGCAAATACAGGAGCCTATACCTTACTCCTTATCGTGTTTTTAACCTTTATAGCAGGGATGTTTACCTACAAAGGGAGCGTCAACAAACATTCAAATAATAAGCTGCTCTACAATCTAATTGCTACCGCAGTACTGCTAATGATCTTTAATACAGTGAGCAACATCGGATTGAGGGCAGCGAATTATTATTATATTTTCATGATCGTCTTCATTCCTAATGTAATTATCCCCTCATTTAAAGGTGCTTCTATACGACTATTAGTCACGTTTGTGGTAATCAGCCTAACCTTGGCTTACTACTTCTTGATTGGCGTACACTTACTTAATGGCACACCTTATAAGTTTTTTTGGTAGTCAAAACCCTGTCTTTAGACAGGGTTTTTCGTTTCAGCAATTTACCACGTACTTAAAGCAGCCCTTTTCCATGTGTTTGTAGCAACGCAAACATAAATATAATTTGCATCATAACAAATATCTCCTCTAGTACCAGTGGCGGTTGCACTTGCAGGAGTTTTAATATACTTCACATTGAAAAAATCACCGCTTTTGGGGAATGTAAATACTTGGTCAGCTGTTCCCGTATACAATTCCAATATGTTCCCTGTATTGGATGCGTTTATATTTCTTATTTTAACTGTTGGAACGGCGTCGCTTATATCTCGATCTATTGTTATACCCGTGCCAATGACGAATTTGCCTTGTGTATCTCCCGACCTTCCCGCATATGTGGTTGACCTTACTTGCGGACCGTTGAATACGCCAGCGGTGTCGATTGACACGTTATTGTAACTTTGAAAACCGAATGCTTTTTCGTCGATCATGCTTTCTGTGACATAGCTTTCATTTTGCACAATCGTTCTCATGCTCGTCGGCAAAAGGGAATTTGTGTAGTAAGTTGGGCCGACTGCCGGATAAACCGAATAGTAGTTAGCCTTTATCAGTATCCCTTTGTATGCAAGCGTAGCATTCATATTATTAAGATGGATATTTGCGCGTCTATTCCCTTCAAAATAGCAACCCGTCACAACTACGTTAAATACACCATATATGCCTTCTTCAGCAATGTAAATTCCGCATCCCTTGTTATACTCACATACAGTATTCGTTACACTTACACCCAAACACGCCCCCAGCTCGAAGCCATGACCTCCAGTTGTTTGTGCAATGGTGGGATCGGTTTGACTGCCATTGCTGACGACATAACAAGCGTCAAAATGGATAGCGGTTTTCTGGTAGGTTACATTGGTCACACAATACACGCCGCCAAGCTGATTTGCAAAAATGGTGGTATTGGAAACGCTGGCATTCACCACATGCACGGTCGGGTCAAATTTAATTCCATACCCGCCATTACCCTGAAACTCACAATCCTTGATTATGCAATGGCTTGCGGATATCAATATCCCGTGCTGGCTGCTCCCGTTTACGACTGCGGTTTGAAGTATCCCATAAATTTCGCACTTCGTTTTTAACTGGAAGGCGCTGCTTGGCCCGTAGTTTTTTATTAATGTTTTGCCATACACGCCTTCAATGGTGACTGTGTTACTGATAGTGAGAGTAGAATCAATTCGGTATGTCCCTTCCGGTATAATTACATGTGAAAAATTCGCAAACGCAGCATTGAGTGCAGAGGAATCGTCTACTGAATCGTCACCTTTTGCAGACACAAACGGCGCAGGCATGGATTTTACGTTTACTCCACGTTGCACAAACTGCGTATCAATCAACTGAAACTTCGCGTTTGTTGCCGCTGTCCCGTACTGCTGTAATAGCGACGGGTCAAGCTCCATCGCGCCTACTGCTCCAGTAACGATTGTCCTTCGTGATACGGAAGCATCATCCATCTTGCTCTCAGTGACCGCCTTTGATGCAATCTTAGGCGTGGTTACTGCTAGATCCGCTATTTTGTCTGTGGTTACCGCGCCAGTCGCCAGCTTTATGTTAGTTACTGCACCATTTGCAATCTTAGCCGTCGTTACGCTGCCGTCAGGATGAGGCAATACAGACGCCTGGGCGTGCGTATCGACCTTGCCATTAAGTTCGTCAATCGTGTCGTACGCATTTGTTAACGCGTTAATGTTAGCTGTCGCTGATGCCACAAGCCCCGGTGTTTGATTTGCCTGTGCAATTGCTAGTTTTGTGCGATCAATTGGCAAAGACATGTTTAAACCTCCCCTGACGCCCGACCAATAAGCGCCTCTCCGTATATTTCTACCGGTTCGTCCCGGTTATTTCGCCATCTGATCTGATAGTAGAAGCCCTTCTTCGGCAGCTTTAGGCGGTGGGACAATCGCTGTGGTGATGCGACCAGATCCGTGTACTCGAGGTTCGCCCAGTTCGATTCGTCCCACTCCGAGACATCCCACACCATAAAGTAGTTCTGTATTGCCTGCTGCGCCTCTACAGCGCCTCTCAGATGGACTAGCGATACGTCTAGGCTCGCTTTGATCGTGTATGTCTTCAGCCGCAAGATGTAATAATCGAGAGTCGAGTCATACCCGGTGTCCTCGAACGAGATCATCCCCGTTATGCGGTCAAAGTCCACCGGTGTACCTGTCGTCTTCGCTTTGTTCGCCCAATCGCTGTACAAACCTTCGTCAAACTGCTTGAGAAGCCCGTCATCGCTCCCGAAGTAGACATCGCCCTCAAACTCCACGAACGAATTGATTTGCAGATTCGTCCAGACATACCACTCTGCATTGCGCGTATCGTACCCGAGCACGTAATTCGTCGTGTCTCGCTTGATCTGCAGCAGGTACATGCTGTATTTGACGATGTATTTGCTCTTAGCTGCGGCCAGTTCGCTCTGCGTAAAGCCGAATGCACCGAAGTCTAGCTTGTCCTTCATCAGGTTACGCGTCGCGTACTGGCGTCCTTGAGCGTCTGTCGTTGCCGTGAATATCTCGTTAACGCCGTCATCGGACAGATAAGCAACCGTCTGCGCACCCGTCGCATAGGTGATCTTCTGGATGCTCCTCGGAGCTATGACGCCGTTGATCGTGTTCAAATAGAAACTCGCATCGAAGTCGTCGAAGTTCGTTCCCGAGATCATGCCCCAGCCGTGACGCATCGGGACGAAACATACGTTATCGAACGGGATGCCGCAGCCGTTGATATAATCGCCGTTTCGGACGAGCAAGAAATACTGCGTCTCCGGGATGTAGTCGTATTCGTATCTCTTCGTGTAGAAGAGTTCGCTTGTTCCTGGACTGATAAAAATATGATCGTTGTGAATCCAAATGTATTTGCACCCCTTGGCGTTGACGTCCGCAAGCACGTTGTCAGGTGCTGGATCGGGATCGTCTGCCGCAGGCGTTACGTTTTTAACCGTCGTCCCGTTGTACTCTTTCAGGCTTGTACCGTCCGCGATTATCTTGCGGTTGGCAAGCTGTGAGTTCGTAAAATCGACGTCGTATATGTCGGAGGTATTAAGTACATTCGTCATTGTCTGAGCCGTCAGCGTAGCTCCTACGAGTTTGTACAGTGTTGCGCCGCTGGCTGCGACGATGCTCGAAGAGAATGGATAAACTGATATGTGCTTGATCGGTGCAGGCAAGGCCGTATCTACGACAGGGATGCTGCCCGGACGCTTGCCCAGCGCCTTCAATTTTGGTTGATAGGCGTTCAGCAGGCGTCTAGATCGTGCAACGTCGATGCTCGTCGGCTCAGACGCCGTATCAAGCCCCAGGAAGCCCGTGGGAGGCGTTTCAATTCGTATTGGTTGTTGGTACCCACCCGGCAATTTTAACGCCTCCTTAGCCTACCTGCGCGTCTGTGTCGCTAGGCGGTGCTTGATTGCTTCCCCGTGCGTTGATTGCTGCCTTGGTCGCTGCCGTTTTGCTCTGATCGGACAGTTCTTTGACCGCCTGCATCTCGGCATAGTAGTTCTTAGGCAATTTGAGTTGCGATACGATCCAAGTGACCATTTCCTGATAGCCTGATGGCGGATACTCGGGAACCTGCGTACCAAGTGTGATCTTGGCCGGATATCGCAGATAGTAGAGCTTGAACGTCCCTGTTTGCCCTCTCAGGTAAATTTGAGTCGTTGGCCCCCCACGAAACCACCCGTCGCCCCCGTCAAATGACTTAAGCATACGAACCTGATCGTATCGATCGGATGCAGCAGTGTATTTATAGACCATTTGCGGCTCATACAAGTCGTCAATGTCCTGACCGGAACGCTTGAAGGATACGAAGCCATTGCCGGATACTGTAAGTTCATCGCTCCAAGCATCGATAAACGCTGTTCTCGCCTTCTGATGCAGAAAAAGGTTCATCAAGTCGTATATCGTAGAGTTCTGGACGTCGTCTTCGCCTATGTCCTCCATATCACGCTTACAGAGCGTCTTAATGGTCGTGCCAAGCTGATCGGCTGTGAGAATCAAGGTGCTACCCTCCTTACGCTGCAATCATTGTCCGTACAAAATTGAGCTGTGTCCGCATGGTATATGGCCCCTGACCGGCTCTCGGCCTCTACCTGGATAGTTTTGGCGATGCCTAGAGTCTCGTCCATCAACAGCTCACGGCGTCCGTCTACGCGCTTCGTGAAAGTAAGGGTGTAAAGCACGTCACCACCCACTTTCGCCGGGCTTTTGGATGCCAATCGAGTTTATATAAGCGTCTGTGACCTGCTTTTTCATCATCTGGTAGTCGTTGAACTGCAAGGTGTAAAAATTCATCGCCAGTTGATCGCCCATACGTTGTCTTGTGGCCGGAAGCAGATAATACATGGCTTTGCAGTACGATATATAAAGGTTCTGGAACCTATCTTCGAGGTCAATCTCGTCTGAAACCGAAGAAAACACCTTCAGATTGGCGTAATAGTCAATCAGTAAGGTGTCATCATTGTCAAACGGGTATGGGACTTGCAGGTATCCGTCGTAAATCGTGTAAACCGGGTTGTACGGGATATTGAAGCCTCGGTCCAGAACGCTTTGCAGTCTGAGTTGGCGAATGCTTTTTAAATTTACAGGTAATGCGTACTTAACGTCTGTTGTGTTAATTGCAATGGTCGTATTCGCCGGTACAAATACCCGCAGCATGAATTCCATCTGTGCTTGGTTGCACCAGTTAATCACATTAGCATCGGACAGGTTATCATCGATATCTGTCTCGGCGCTATATCGGATATCTGACAAGGTAGTCGCCATAATATCACCTAGTAAAGAGCGACAATTGCAGTCGCCGTTGTACCTGTTGCTCTTACCCTAACTACCGAAAGCGGAAGAACCGTTCCCACTTCTGGGCCGGTAAGCAAAACATTGCTCGTGCCGTCCACAAAATCTACGGTTACGTTGCCAGCTCCACCGATGAACAGCCCTCTAGTCGGGGCAATAAGAACACTATCACTCGGTGTGACGGCTACTCCGCCACGATAAGCCTCAATTACTGACCGTCCGCTCATCATCCTGCCTCCTTTAGATACTGCATGATTTCCTCATTGCTCCACTTATTCCATCCCTGCGGCTTGTTGGGTAGCTTCGCCATTCGCTTCATTAGTTCGGGCCGCTTAAGTGAATCTTCGCTATCGCCTTCCTCGCTCTGGCCTTCGACCAGCTTACGCAAAAGTCTGTTCGTCTCTTGCTGCTCGAGAATCAGATGATAGATCAATTGCTGATCCGTCTTGTTTATTTGTGGGGTTATTTGATCCAATGGATAAATCATTGTACACCTCCAAAAGAAAGGGGGCCGAAGCCCCCTATAATTAGGCGTCTGCCGTCAATCGTTTGAACTGTCCGGCGCTTGTAACATACACAAGAGCCGACTTTGTAGCTGCCACCGTGACCGCCGTTCCGCCTGCGACCTTGATGTTAGCCGCAAGCGAAGCATCGGCATTGGATACAATGAACATCGATCCCGGTACCGCATTGGCTACAGCCACCACAATCGCATTAGTTGCATGTCCCACGGACACCTCAATGATGCCGATCGAAGCTGCCTGCTCCTTCGTCAGTGTAACGTCACCGGAAGCGAGCGTGACCGGCAGGATCTCCGCCATCAAGCTTTGCGATCCGATGACATTCATATTCGTGTAACCGGGTACGGAAAAACCCGGCAAGGGTTGAACTGGCATGTCGTGCCTCCTCTCTTAGCTCAGCAGCGTGCCGCCAAGTCCAGGGTCAGCCTTCAGGATACCGTTCCAGCGGTTCGGCTTCGCGATCCAGCGAGCGCGGCCCTTCCAGATGTTCGCATCCGTCTTCTCGTCGATGTACGACCGTACGGAGAGCGGCAGGCGATCCAGGAACACAAGTCCTTCGTACATGTCGTTCCAACGAGAATCCGCAAGATACCACGTATCCGTTCCGGCCGTGATGCCCGGCGTGTTGTTGAGATAAGGCGACATGATGACGTTCCAACGACCGTATTGGAAGTTGAACGAGTTGTTCGCCGTGTTCGGCATCCCTTCGTCTGCTCCGATCGCATCGAATACGAGCTTCTTGATACGTGCCTTAGACGGAATGATGATAGTATCCGGGCTGATGTCCAGGATGTTGCCGTCGTCGTCTCTGAAGTACTGCATCGCCTCTTCAGCGAGGCACAGGGCATCATAGCTGAACGGGTTGGAGATGTAGTTTGATTGCGTGCTGGTCTTGCCCGTCTTGGACGGATGGTCCGTAGCGAACAGCGCCTTACCGTCAGCCGCCTTGATGTCGAACACCTTGCTGTTCGGGCCGAACGTCATCGTTGTGCTCGTACCGTTGTTCAGGATGCCAAGACCGAACTTCTCACGACCGCGATGATACGACTTCATGAAGCCGAAGGCCTTTTGCTTGACCTTGCCCATCTTGGCGTCCTCGATCATCGTTTGTGTGACGGAGAACTGGAGCTTCCACTCATCAGGCTCGACGACCGCCGAGTATCCTTCTTGGAAGGACGATTCCGGGTATGCGCCTTGCTCTCCTACGGCCTCGAAGTCACCAAGAGAGGTCTCATAGGTGTACTTCTCAGCGAAATTGGACGTCTCGTCCATGTTGAAGATCTTGTCGATGACGGATTCGGCTTCAAAAGCCTCTTTCTGATCCGTGAGCATCATCTTAATTGGCTCTTGCGACTTGCCGAAGACGGAATCGTTAAGGCCGGAAGCTTTGCTGAAAATCATCTACGTCACCCCTTAGTTAAAGCGGCCACGTACGCGAGAAGTCGTCGTAGCGCCGTCAGTATTGGAAATTTCGAACACACCGCTTGTCGTCGTTGCAGTTACCTGCAGGCCATCCGTATGTACGGTGACCTTGCTGCCGACGAGCGTAGATGCTACCGTCGCAATCGATGTGGTTTCCCACTCTTCTACAGCACCGACGCGGACGACTGGAATACGTGCGCCAGGAGTCGCTGCAATAGCGTTAGCCATCGCCACGAACTGAGGTTTCGTCGTTGCACCGGATTTCGTAAGCTTGCCGGATGTTTGGACGAGAACTTCGCCCAGTACAGCGGATTCAGCATCGGTCATTTGGTAGTACTCAAACGGCGGTTCGCCCATACCGGGGCGACGAATCGGAATAAATGGCATTGATTAATCCTCCTACATTGCATTTTTTTTGTGCCAAGCTCGGATTTGTGCATCCGTCTTTCCTTTGTTCAGGGAGCGATACATGCGCATCGTGTCTTCGTCGATCTCGACGTGATCTACCTCGCCGCCTGTGACGGCGTTTGGAGCGAGATGCGCCTTGCTGTTGATCTTGTCTAAGGCGTCTTGCTTCGCAGCCTCCTGTGCCCCTTGTAGACGCTGAGCAAGGATGGTGTCGAAGTGAGCATGACGGTATGCCGCGATTGGCGATGCACCACGCGCCAGTTCTGCCTTCATCTCATCGTTGAACCACTCAGGTTCCTTGCCTTCGGCGAACAACTTCGAAGAATCCGCAAGATCGGGATAGGTCGAATAGAGCGCACTCCAACGCGCTTGATTCTCTTGAGCCTGACGCTCTTCCCGTTGCTGAACGGTTTCGTTCTTGAGTTGGTCATACTCCCGAAGCTTCTGGATCTCTTCTGGAGTCAGGCCGGCTTGTTCGTATCGTTCGTTTTCTTCTCTCAATCTCTCAGCCGCAAGGCGCTGTTCGTACTGTTCGACCGTGTAAATCCCGTGACTCTCGCCGTATTGCTGGGCAATCAGCTCGTCAGCTTTCTTTGCCTTCGCTTCGATCTCGGCGGCACGGGCTTTTTCAGCCTCCAATTGCTTGCGCATCTCCTGGAAGGCTTTATTCGTCTCGGGGTCTTGTTTCGGCTTTGTTGGTTCCGGGTCGGCGACCTCCGGTTTTACTGCCTCTACCTCAGCCGATTCAGGCGCTTCCTGTTTAGGAGTGCGTTCCTCGACGTACTTTTCCATTTTCGAATTGAATTCTCTGGCGTCCGCCTCGAAATCACTAGAATCTTCTAGCTCGGGATACGCCTCTTCTGCAAAGATCTGCAGATTCATTTTCAATCTCGACGGTTCAGCGACTTCCGTCATTTTGCTGCTTATTTCGTTCATAATCATGCTCCTTTTGTGGTTGTTGCTACGGTCCACACCGCGATTATTTGGCGCGAAGATCACCGCCGGTGGTTTTCTTAGGCGTCGATTGGTTCTTGATGATTTGATTCGGGGCCTTAACTACGCCGCTCGACGAATTCGGAATCTTGTATCCGTCTTTTGCCATGGTGCTCACCACCTTTCACGTTGGAATCTGCCCGAATGGCATAGAAAAAGGGCGCCGCTGCTCTGCGTACGCCCTGCGTTTTATTTGATTGCTGCCTTTTCCCTTGCCGCCTCGATCTTCTGCTGTTCTAACGCCAATTTAGCGGCATTATGCTCAGCTTTGTCATGGAACTCAGCTACCGCTTTCTGTCGCTCGAACTCCTGCTTGTCCGCCTCATTTCGCTGACGGATGACCTCGGCCTGATCCTTGGCGTTATTGTCCTTCTCAGCCTGTAACGCGTTCATGGCATCTTGCAGTTGCTGCGTGAGTGCTTCTTTCTCCTGCTGTGATTGCTGAATGGCTTGCCCCATCTGCTCGACTTGGCCCTTCAGGTCTTGTTGTTTCATTTGCTCAGCTTGCCGCTCTTGCCACTGCTTCTTGATCTGCGACGCCTTCGGGAATTGAAGGCTCTCGAGGATCGTCCAGAGCTGCTGAACATCGATCGCTTGTGCTTGGAAAAGCGCCAAAGTCTGCTCGTACATGAACATCGGATCTTTCGGAAGACCAAACGCGCCGTCCGTGCCAAATAGGAAGTCCGTATTCCAGTACAGGTTGCCCTTCTTGTCCCTCATCAGCAGCTTGTACTTATCGAACTCCCCGAACAGGTCGCCGCCTGCGTCATCCTGCGCCAGATATGGCCGGATTTCGTCGTAGAACGCAAGCTTGTATTCGAACATGATCTCGAAGATTTCCTTGTAGTGAACAGCCTTGTTAAATTGCTTGGACTGAAGACGTCCGCTCGCCTGCTGTACTTGGATCTGCTTGGCCCGTCCTGACTGCGCTGTAGGGTCTTCCTTGCCTTGAAAGCTGTTGGTGATGCCCAACATGCTCTGAGCGACTCTATACTGCTCCTGAACGAATTGAATGTCCCGGCTGATGTCTGCCGTCAGGTCCATAGTTCCGATTGCTGCGAGCTGCTGCGGCGTGCCTCGCACGATCTGGTATATCTCATCCGTGATGTTGAAGGTCTGGTGGTCATCTTGGGCCTTGATGATCGTGCCGCCCTTAACCAACTTTTCCTCCATCTTGTGAACGACGCGCTTAATGCTGTCCTGTTGGTCCCGAATGACGTCCAAATCGCTCTGTCCGCCGAATGCGAAGTTGCGAGGGACATTGATTCGCACCGACACAGGGTAGCGAGTAGGCACAAAATAAGGAACCTCTTCGCCAGCGCTGGCGATCAGTTCCCCTTTTTCGTTCACGATATCTCGATCAAGCGTTTCGGTCTTCAGTATCTGCCCCCTCAACCTGCGGTAAAAGAACTTCGGCAGTTCCTCGAGCACGGTATCGTTGATAAACACGTACTTGCAGATGTCGCCGTCATCGTCCTTGTACCAAACGACGATTTCGGTTAGTGGCTCGTTATCCTCCGCACCTTTACCGCTCTGTACCGTGCCTACCGAGTTGTCTGATTCCGCGAACAAGCGAGTGTTCTCCGGGTACTGCTCCTCCTCTCCTGAAAGGTCCTTCTTGTATCGCCTACGCACGTAATCAGGCGTGACGTCCGAGAGGATGAAGAAGTAATCCATATCCTGCAGGTTGTACACCTTAGGCTGCGTGACCAGTTGCTTCGGATGACGCCCTATAAGCTTGATCTCGCCCCTGTAGAGGTGATGCTTATAGTTAGGGTTCCAAGCCACTTCGACCAGCGAGAAGCCTTGTATCGGCGTTATACGTTCGTTCTTGTCGTCGATCTTCTCTATCTCTGATTCCTTTAGGTCGTTAGCGATGCTATCAGCGATCATTTGCGCCTGTTTTTCAAACCCTTCGCGCTTACTCTTCACGGTAGGCATCGGGATCTGCTTGTTGACCTGCGACTCTGTGAACTCGAATATGATGTTCCATATGTTGTTGGACTTCTTGCTCGGGTTCGTTGTCGCGTTGACGTTCCTCTCGACTCGCCGATCCCCGAGGTACATATATTCGCGCTGATCCATTAAGCCGAGGTTCTGACCGCTCTTAGCTGCCTCTAAGCGCTCCTGCCATTTGATCAACTCTCTTGGCCGCTGGGCCTGTTGAACGGTTTTCTTCATCTTCCCGATCACATCCTTGATTAGGCCCATTTGTCACCCCGCCTTTAAGCCCCACTTTTGTTCTAAATACTTCCGCATGTCAGGCGTCGCCTTCCAGTAGTCCTGCTGAAGGTCTGGAGGCAAGTCCTTAATGCTTGGCTGCGACTTCGGTATAAGCGTCGTCTGCTGTCCTCTGATCTCCTGACAGATCGCGTCTGCCATGATCAAGTCATCGTGCTGTCCATCCTGTGCTTGTGGCTTTCCCTTCTCGTCACGCACAAATACCAACATCTCCTCTAGGGTGGGGATGTCGTTGAATGTCTCGATATGCTCTCTCACAAGCTGGACGTACGATGCGATGATAATCGGCCTCGTGATCTTCGTCGTCACGAATCCGAATTTCTGCTGAGTGCTGAACGTGAACTTGTCGATCGTCTCGCGCATGTACTGCTTCGGATAATGCAGACGCTCCAACTCTTTATGCGGGTGCGTATCAAAATTGGTCTCGATCCCGATTAATGCCTTGTTGTAGTAGTGCCCTAGGCAGAACATCTGCTTCGCATACAGGTCTGTATCTACCCGATCACGCCACACCGCCGCTTGGTTCCAGGTGATGTTGTTCCTGACCTGCCCGATACTGTAGTCGTGACCGCCTTCTGCAATATCGCCACCGATCACGTACGGATAGCCTTCCTTTGGCTCCTCGTAAATCGTCAGCGGGCCATTGTCGTCCGGCATAAACTTGATGCTGTCGACAATGATCTGCTCATTCACATAGTCGTAAACGAAACAACCGCGTTTAAGCTCTCTCTTGGCCTGTTTAAGCCACACAAGGCGCTCCGTGACTATTTGGGCGTTGAACACCGTCTGACCGAGTACACCCCATTCTCCGAGCGCGTAGACCGTGTAATAATACGGGTCTTGTTCTCTCAGCGCCTCGAGCGTTGCTTTGTACTCGTCGTCTATGAATTTGTTGTTCCGGTATGTCGTATGAACAACGGTGCTATTAGCCTTCTTGTTGTCGAAGAACACCGCTTTAAGCCAATGGGTGATGCTGATCGGGTTGAAGCTAATCATGATCTGCTTATAGTTCTTCGTCTGCCCCCGTAGACGCAAGTCGAGCTGCTGGAAGTCCTCTTGCAGGATCTCGGAGGCTTCTTCAAGCCACATCCCTGTAATGCCGTGAATCGACTTCAGCTTTTCAACGTCATCAAGACCGGCGAATATGATCTGATTGCCGTTCATGCAGGTAATGTCCATGTCCGACTTGTTAATCTTGAAGAGTTGCGATAAGCCCCAGTCTGCTATCGTTCCCCGGAGTAGGGAAAATACCGAATTGCGGAGCGTATTCGCTACCTTCCGTACAACTAGGAACTTGTGTCCTTTCTCTTCAAGAATCCGAATGATCATCTTCTGAGCTGCGGCCACGCTCTTACCCGATCCAGCGCCGCCATACAGCACAAGATAACGCTTCTGATCGTCGATAATGTGATGCGCCCAGGGATTCATGATGTCGTCGATATCGATGTCAATCGTCGCTGTCGGCATTACCCATCACCTTCTTGCGATTGATTACGAAACTAAGTTCCCCGGTGTGTTCTACTTTGTCTTGGAACATGCCTAAATGACGCGCAATGGAATCAAGCGCGCCCTTCTTGTCATGAAGTTTCAAGGCTATTCCGTCTTTGGTCTGCTTGATCTCCGCGACCGCATCCAATTTGCTGCGCTCAATCTTGTCAGTCTCAAAGATATCGACGGCTTTGTACTTTACCGTAGCGCCTAAATCGTTCGTCCCTTCTCTCTCCTCAACTTTGAGGTAGTCGGAGATGTTGCTGAATCCGAGCTTGGCGTATTCCCTTAACACCATGTCGGCGGTAATTTCCGTTCGTTTTGACCGTTCTTCCATCAGTTTTTGGATGTATTCCGCTATTTCAGGTTTTCTAAGGTTTTCATGACCGATTGAATATGCCGTGTTTTCGCTGTATCCTGCCCGAATTGCAGCTGCTCCGGCATTGAGGTCAACGATGTATTCTTCCGCAAATCTGATCATTTTGGCCGTCAATGCCATACTCTCACCTCCCGGATATCGTCCTTGCTGCAAAATAGATGATGATTACAGATAGTATTGCTAGGTAGATCAGCAAAAGTTTAGTCAGCCTATCCAAATATACGATTCCCGACCATATACCATAGCCCGTCATGCTCTGACTTGTAGGCTAACGGCTTATTGCATTCGATACAGGCATACTCGTCATATTCCATAAGCTGATGCTTCAACAGGTATTGAGGCGTATTGCAACACGTGACCTTGGCGAAGAAGGTTGTCATGTTATCCTGTGTTAGCTGCACCTTCGCTTTCCTCATGGTCGTATGCCTCCTATCGCAATCCCTCTGTCCTGATCTGCTCGACAATATCCCGTCTGGTTATGGGCCTGCGGCATTTATCGCAGCGTTTGCGGCTACGCTTGATAGGCACTCCGCATCTGAGGCATGTCCTCATGGCAAGTTGTAACGCCGTTTGAATGCTCTCAAGTCAAGCAGCGTGCAAATGGATAACGCTATGCTCATGCCTCCACCGATCCATGCGCTGAGTGGGTATGTCTTGTGCCAACATATCGCCATGGTTACTCCTGTTCCTGATAAGACAGCAGATAAGGCTAGGTAGTATGCTTCGTACCATTTCATGATTCGGCCTCCGTCCCTTTGGGACTAAGCTATTTCGGTCGTTTCGGTGTAAAGAAAAAAGCACCCGAAGGTGCTATTTGCTAAATTTATTTTTTAAAAGAGTCTGCAGCGCTTCTTCTACGCTTCTTGTTTCTCCTGTATCTTCGAAAGCGCCGTAATCATTTTGAGCTCTTATGGCTTGAGCTTCGGAAATTTCTTTCTCCGTGATTGTTCTAAAAACCCTATTGATCTCGATTTTCCACGCAAGTGGATCTTCGCTAGCAATATCCATCGTAGCTGACCTAATCCCATTTTCATTCTTTAATTCTTGCAACATCCGGTTTAGAGCCGTATGCACTTCAACTCTTCTGTTATCCTGGCCGTTGAAAAAGCTTACAAGTTCTTCTTTCCAGTTTTCCATTGATTAATCCCTCCCAAGGACAATCATACATTATGTTCCATTTGTAGCCAATGTATGTCTTGTTTTGAGCGGATAAAAAAGAACCGGGTACGATCACCCGATTCCTGTATTGGATATGGATTTGTTAATTAAGTTACGTGGGCCATGGGACTTTCACCCATGGATTTCGAACGGTGCCTTTTGAGCACTCCACCCTAGATACCGCCTTAATGATCTGGTCTACGATGGTTCAGCGAACTTTCAGCGGCTGTCCCTAGCGTCTATCTTCCGCCACCCAACGTAATATTTGATGCGCCAGCGTCCGGGATATCCCCGAACCCTATTGCAGCGCTTGTCACCGATGTTATGGTTCTAACGGTTCCGGCAGATTGACCTCAGCATACCAACGTACTTCGTAGCACTCTCGGCCTTCGTTGGCCTGCCACATGGGATATCCGTCTTCGTCCGTTCTTTCAAACGTCCACCCTTCGAATACCATTCCGTCGAAAATGAACAAGTATTTCCCTTCTGGCGGGCTGTCCTTATCCACTCGTTTCCACTCGATCATTGTTTACCTCCGTTATCGGAAAACCGAGTGAGCCGCTAGTGTGGTCCTCACACAGCTAAACGGCTCAGCGTCGATCCTCCATGAAAATATAATAGCACGGGTTAGGTAGCAAAAAAGTATCTAAAAAGTATCAATACGAACTTGCTTTGTCCAGGACATGTACCTCAATCTGCGGCATCTGAGCAAATCTCAGCGCATTGTATAGCTTGCCGATCGCTCTCTTGTGATTCCGCTTGATCGTTATCTCGCTGCACGACTTTCGGTCCGCGATCTGCTTGAGGCTCACGTCCTGCATCCACTTGAGCTTGATGATGGACATTTCCTCGTCAGTCAGTACGCCGAACGCTCCCTCGAGCTCCGTTACGATGCTCTTGTACGCTTGGTAGTCCATCCAGTCATCATGAGAGGTCATCCCCATGTCAGCCGGCTTGCCTACGATGGCGAAGAATCGTTCCGGCGCTCCCGATCCGCTCGGCATGGCGCTGTAATTGGCGATCCCTGCGCTTGGGTACGGGTTATGCCTCTCATATGCCGATACCGCGTACTTATAGCTTAGATAGCCTCTGAGGGCTTCTGATACCTCTTCACGGTTCATATTGTTCCTCCTCCCTGGTGACAGTAAAAGCGGCTGTGTTAGAGCCGCCTTACTGGTGATGGATTAATGATACGGATGTTGGTTCATTTCTTTTCGCATATGAGCAAATTCGGGATTTGATGGGTCACGCATACGGATTTTCTGGACCAGTTCTAAATCGTCGGGCAAATGTTGCCTGATCTTAGTCTGCCACCTAAATTGAATTCCCAACTTTGGTCGGTTTAGCAATTCACCGGCGACCTCGAATGCTTCAAGCAATGTCATATCTTGATTCATTACGCAATCGTCCACAATTTCGACTAGCGCCTGATCCTCGTCCGCTGTCCAGCGCGGGAGTTTTCCGCCTACCACCTTCATCAAGACGCCCATACTGCCGGTTGCGGATTCGCGACCTTGGCCTTGATCTCGTATACCTCGGCCTTCAGAGCTTCGAACTCTTCTCGCGTAACTGGCGAATCGCTTGCTCCTTGCGTCTGCTCTCCCACGTTCCCCGTAGCCAGTCCGTCGGAAGACTGTGCATTCGTTGTCTCGTCATTGCGAAAAGGGACCTCCGGCACTACAGGCTCGCTAGGTGTCTCAGAAACCGGATCGGCCTCATCAGTGGGTTGTACCACGGCGTCGGTTGCTTGGGCGTTATGCTGCGCCCGAAATCGCGCAAGCTCCTCTGGATCGGTGATTACGACGTATTGGTTAATGGCGAAGTATGGACGGATCTCGATTGGTTCGTCATTGTCGGCACGTTTGGCCTTGTAGTACGTCGTGCCGTTGTCGCCCGATTGAACGTCGTAAATGCGGATCTTCGCGGCCTCTGCTGCTTCCTTAGCGGCTTGTTCTGCTGCGGCTTTCCGCGCCTTCAAGCGCTCTGTTGCGGCTCTCAGTTCCTCTTCGGAATTGAGTTCAATGACGTTCATTGCATTTTGTGCGCCGACTGCGATCTGTTTTTGAAGGTCATCATTCCAGCTCTTAAGCTGCGATACTTCGGACTTCAGCTCTTCTGCCTGCCTTACTGCAGCATCGCGCTTTTCGAGTGCGTCGTCGCGCTCCAGAGTAAGCCGGCCATTGTCCGTTTGAAGTTGATCGATCTGCGAGTCCTTCGATTGCAGTTGAGCGTCTCTTTCGGCAATCTTTTGTTCGTACTCTACCTTTTGAGCTTGCAGGTCGTTCACCCATGCGCTGGCTTTCTCTGCAAGTCTCAATTCAAGCTTCTGCAGCCCATTACGAATGATCTTCGCCGCGTCTTCGTCTATCGCAAGCTCTTCCAGCGTGAAAGAGGTGTCCCCGACCGTAAACGTCTCGATACTGGCCGCGACGGTCTGCGTAATGCCCTCGACCTCAAGCTGATTGATCTCCGCCTGTACGTCTCCATACTCCTGTTGCAGACGTGCGACCGTGGCAATATCGTTTGCCTGGAGTCCTGCTTGAATCTGAAGGCTAAGATCGTTCAATTTCGCTTTCAATTCATCAATACTTTTCATCGAAATTCTCCTTTTCGACTGATATGTGATCGAATAACTCCAAATAATTAATTCAGCACCACAATTCCTTCAACATTCTCTCTCATTCTACCACATTTGACCACTTTTCGCCATACCATTACGCCTTCTTACGCCCGGTATTACAGGCTTTTTTACCTCTATCCCATCTGCATCTCGGTACATTCTTTTAACGCATTTGGCGGCGTCTTCGGGTGTCATTTTGGTGGTGGTGACGGGGCAGTTCATGGCTTTACCTCAATCCATCGGACGCCGGTGAAATGCTTGTGCTCAGGCATACGCTCGACCTCGTAGTACTGCTTTCCGCTGAACGGATCATTCCACATGCGTTTGAATCCGGACTCTGTGAGTATCTGCCTTAATTCATCTCGCGTCGGCAATATCCCCATGCCGCTATAAGCTGCAGCGTGTTGCTCGTCGTAGGTGATAATCACGCTATCCCTCCCGGACCCGGATCGAATGGCGTACGCTTGCCTTTGCGCTTCTTCGCTTCCTGCTCACGCTTCTGCTTCTCATTTCGGAGGCGGTTGATCGATACGATTGGCGTTACCTTGTTGACTCTCATCGGGTTTCTCCCTCCAAGTAGGATTGGTGTAGCGTAAAGCCCATTTTTGTAGGTGCTGATTGATAACACTATGCCGGTACTTCAGCAGCTCTCTTGGATCTTCAAAGCGCTTCTCTAAGATCATATAGTGCGGTGGTACAAGCTTACTTTCAGGTATCTCATAGTCTGCTTCGCGGCGGTATGATCCGTCTTTCATGGTGAAGTGGAATTTAGGCATTGGACTGAATGGGGATCAGCGCGTCTGTTGTTCCCCGGCCCCATACGTTGTGCTTGTACAGAAGTGCAGCCTTGCAGATCGCTTCCGCCGCCGTATCGCAATCATCGTGGATCATGTACTCGATCTCGCAGGCCCATTTACGGTTGTTATCAGACCATACCGACACTTTCGTCTCTTGCTCCATCTTTTCAAGGACTGACCATGCTGCGGCAATCGTTGTTGAGTACGGAATGAATCCGACATTTTCCATGCCGAACACCGTCTTAGATACGAGCGCATCCAACTCTCTGCCGGGCTGCATATCAAGAATTGCTCCTCTATTCACTCTATCGCCTCCTATACGCCTCGTATGCGCGCTCTAAGATACCTTTTGATATAATCCGGCTAACTCCATCTTTAACGCTTCCTTGACCCCTTCTAGGCGGTCTAGCGCAGGACACCGGACATTGATGAAATTTATCTTCTTGTCTACCTCTCTGAGCTGTTCCTCGTAATGTGCGATTCTCTCTGCGTCTGTCATGGGGAACCCTCCTTGGTTTAAACCGTCTTCGAGTCGATTTCCTTCAGTTCGATTCCGTATCTGCTCTCGAACATCTTTTTCTTTATCTTGAACGCCTCTGTGCGTACGCCTTTGACGTCTATGACCTCCTGTGAGCCGTCTGGAAGGGTTACAAGAAAGTCGGCGATATAAGTCACCCCTTGGACACTCTTGCCCGTCAACGGGTGTTTATAGCCGTCTAGCAATTGGTATCGCGGATGGAGGATGAAGTCTCGAATCTTTCCAGCCTTTTTTAATAGCTTTAACTGGAAGTAGTAACGACCTTCTGCCGCAGAATCGAACGTATAGCCGTCGATCACCGTTTTGCGCGATTTGTATTTGCTCACAGCACCACCGCCTTCGCATCGAATCCCTCACGCCGCAGGCTCATTGCCACCATGACCCGGTTCGAATAGCGCTTCACGTGCCCGTACCGTTTTCCGTCAATCTCAATTTGCGCTCTCAAGGTACTCCGCATGGCGTTTACCCCTTCGCTTTGTTTTGGTGGAGTCATACTCGACAGATATGCCTCTTACCTCTCCGGCTAATTTATCTGCGATCTTTGAGGCTTCGTTCATCATCAATTTTTCTTTGTAGACGTAATTGCCTATTGCGACTGTCCATAGTGGCTGGCTAATGTGTTATCGCTCCTTTGGTTATGCCCCGATCCTCTTAGGCGTCAGCCTCTCGAGTTTCAGAAGCAGATCGTTTAGCAACTTGCGGTAATTTGTTTTCTTTGCTTCGTCCGTTTCCTTCTCGAGCAGCGCCTCGCCCTTCGCGATCCGTTCCAAGGTGATGTAGTATTCGCAGTTCTGAATCGAGTGAACGAGTTCGTGGGCGCTCTGCTCCAGCTCGTCCCAATCCATGAACTCTCTGCCCTTCAGACTCTCGTAGCACGTTTCGCTGATAGCCTTCGCCTTGTGCGCTTTCTCAACGATGGACCGGTATGCTTTAATCGCATGTATCACGCTGCACCTCCTAGAACACCTCTGCTATCCGTTGGTATTTTTTCGTGAAGTTGATATAGATCGGCTTGCTGTTGTCGTTGCGGCGGACTTTATACTTCACGATCTTGTAGTTCGCGTAATTCTTTTGCGTCTGATTCATGAATTTCTGGTCCTCTTCGGTGACTGGTTCGAAGAATAAAACGCCGTCGCATGCGTTTTTCATCTTCTTCGCGCCCTCGATTTGCCCGTCTTCGTTGAGCTGTGCGAGTGCAATGATTGGTACGTCAAGTTCAACAGCCAGCGTCTTGATGTCCTCCGACATCAGGTATAGCTTCTGCCACTCTGACAGACCCGACTCCCGGCGTTCCAGTTCCATGCGCCCGATGTAGTCGATCAGGATATAGTCAGGCTTCTTTCCGGCGTTCATCAGCTTTTTGTATCCGCGTCTGATGCTGCTGATGGACATGACCGGGATGCGAGAAAGGATAAGGTTCTTCTTGGCGATCAGGTCGTATTGCTCGGACAGTTTCGCCAGTGATTCCGCTTTGTTCGTCTCAACGAAAACCGAGGACATGACTTCCTTTGTTGGAATAATCGCCCGTTTGGATGCGATCCGCATGCTGAGTTCTTCGTCGCGCATTTCTGCATTTGCGTAATAGCCGACATAATCCTGATCGATGGAAAAGTCATCCGAGATATTCAGCGCCAGCGCCGTCTTGCCGTGACCAGACTGAGCGCACATTAGCAGGAAGTCGCCGCCCTGGAGTCCGAAGAATGTGCTGTTCAATTCCGGGAAGTTCTTAAAGTGGATTCCCTTGCGGATCTCCGGGTTATTAGCGCGTTCCATAATCCCGTTGAAATGCTCTACCGCGTATTCCTCGGGCATGATAATGAGCTTCGATTCCTTCTCGAGAAAATCGACGTCTACGCCGTTGCGCAATTTCTTTACGATATCCTGTAGCTCAACCGGTCCAGACATCATCTTGTTTATCTCCCGGATGTACTGGTTCGCCAGTTTTTTGGCGTGGGCCACCTTAATCCGATCGACGTAATAAGCGAGGTCATCCGGCTCAAATGGCATGCTGTAGCACTCATAGATATAGTCGCTGTTGAACCGCCTAGCCTGGAGCATGGTGTTAAAGGTGACTTTGCCTTCCATGCTGTACATCGTTTTCACCGTGTCAATTGCGTCCTGGGACTGGAAGAGGAAGAAAGGAACCTCGTCCGTCACTTCCTCCATCATCCCGGTCATCATCGCTTTGATGATTGTCATTTCAGCCACTTGGTCTAAAATACGGTTCAACCTCCTTTTCTACTAGCTTGTCCTGTTGCTGGAACGGGAGTATCTTTTTTTCCTCGTCCTTGTACCGTTTCTGGTTGATGAAGGTGGACGCATGGGCGATGTAATCTTCTGGAGTCCCCTTCTTCTGGCATTCAAGTGCGTACTTCTTCGCTCCAGCAATCATGAGTTCTGGTTCATCACCGGAGTTGGCCGCTTTATCGAAAGCTTTCTGAGCTGCCGCTTTTCCTTTTCCCGAAGGGTAGAAGGACCAGAATTCATTGAATTCGGCGACATATGTTTTTTTAGATCTTTTTTTAGGGTTAAGGTCAGGGTTAGGGTTAAGGTCACGTATGGACTCCGTCAGACTTCCACTGGATGTCCCATGGACGTCCGTTGGATTTCCTTCGGATTCAGGCTTTTTTCCTCTGGAGTTCCGTTTCCTTTCCGCATCCTTTTGCCTCAGTGCAATCAGTTTTCCGGCGTAATCCCACCAGTCGTGAATCTTGTATCCGTCATCCGTCTTATCTATGAATCCCGAATCTACTAGAGCATTAAAGAATGCATCAGCATCGCCGTCCCAATCGGCAGCATCAGCAATGTCTTCGGGTGAATACCTGTTTAGCAAGCCGTCTTGTGCGTGTTGCATCGCCCACCACCAGAAGAACTGTAGATGACCGACAGCTAGAACCGGTCGAATTTTCAATGTTCTACATATGCGTTTGGTCTTTGGGTGCGAAGGGAGTGTGTCGTGGCTTTCAATCCAGGCCATTTCTACACCGCCCGATCCCGTTCCAACTTCTCAGCAATTGCCCGTTCGATCCATTCATGCTTCGTCAGTCCCTTTTGCGCTGCATCGGACTTGATTTCCCGATTTACTTCCTCCAGCAAGCGGACCTGAAAAGGAACGATCTTTACCATGCCTTGTCCCTCCTGTTCGTGTAGTTCATATAACAAGTATATCATACTTCGTAATACCTTGGAATACTTTGTAACCTGTTAGTATCTAAATACTACCTGCGTGCTATACTGTGTTCGGGTGAGTATCATGGAAAAAGTGAAAACGTCGGTAAGTTTGGACAAAGACGTTTATGAGTTCATTCAGAAACTCGCGGAGGAAGAACGGTTGAACCTGAGCTTGGTAATCAACCGGTATTTCTTCCAACTGATGAAGGAGAAAGAGGGAAAGTAACTCCCTCTCTCTTCCTTCGCAGCGTAGCTGCCATCGTAGCGACCGAATATGCTTAGCGCAGCGGCGGCCGGATCAGAGCTTTTCAGCTTTTGAAAGATGGTAAAGGTATCGTGTATAAGCAACTGGACCAGCTTTAGCAACGAATCTAGACGCCTTATAGCTGTGATACCTACGTTTAATCGCTTTAATCATCCCTATCACCCAACCCATCAGTATGACTTACATGTTGTAGAGCAGAGAGAGCGGCGAGACATACGGCGTGGGGTGCGGATTCAGCGTGTACGCGCCTAGAATTCTCCGCTGTCTTCCAGTTCCAGAAGTTCGCAGCGTACCAAGATGCCCCAGTCTGATCGATCATCATCCACCAATCGCGGCGCTGCATCTCCTCTATGACTAAGCGCATTCCGCGCCACGACTGAGATAACGATTGGTCGCACTCACTGCACTCTTCTTCACCGGGGCTTTCGTATACGCACTCCTTACCGATTGCGGAAATGTAGTACGGCCATCCAAACAATCGACAAAGCTGCGCATCCAACTCCGGCCCCGGCTTATAGGTCATAGGCTCGGTACTGGTCATAGTTCCTTCTCCCCCTGTTCCTGTAGTAGATGGGGAGATACTTCTCCTTTAGCCCACTTGGCGGAGCTTTCGCGGCATAAGAAGCCCGGTCTGCCCTTGTAGGGTCCGGCAAGCTGCTCATAACGAAGCATCGGACGTGGGTCCCACCAGACGCTCACATTTTGTTCCGTTACTTGCCGTACAGAACGCGATTTCCCCGTCTTGCCGTTATGGTACGTCTTGCCGACTTGGATATCATTTGGGCTCATCTATCTCTTCCTTCCTCAGCGCCTTGTACGCTATGTGGTAAACCGTTGCGGCGGTTGTATAAGCCTCTGCCTTCTCGCACGTCCTCATGACCCTCTGGAGGGCTCCTGCGAGCTTGTTGCGCTCTTCCTCCAGGGGAAGGTACATTTCGCAGTAGAAGCACCATTGATTCGTGTGACAGACGCATGCACAGCTCATGGGTTTGGCTCCTTTAGGGATTGGAGGCAGTCCATCGCACAGTCACGTGCGCCCTCATCTTCGGAATTCCCCAGGATTTCGGTCAGGGCCGTCCACATTGCCTTGTGATCCTCCTGCAAATGTTCAATACGATCCCAGCCGCCGAACTGTTGGAACTTGTCCTCACCCGACGCCCACTCTCGGAAAAATGCGTCATTCTTGGCGATTGTGGCGTCTCTCTCGGCTATCTGGGCTGTGAGCCTATCGATGGTGTCGCGATCCATTTCGTAGTACGACATTGCCTTGGCTATCTCCGTATCCTTGGCGGCTAGCTGCCCTCGAATGGCATCGCGTTCGGCGCGGGCCTTGAGCGCTTCGTCCGCATTCGTATCGGCTACTTGACGCATGAGGTCGAGTTCCTGTGTCTTGGCGTCTAGCTTGGCTAGGAGCGCGTGGCACTCATTACGCAGATACGCAGACGTCTTGATTTCTACGCCTAGCTGATCACCCGTGTGTTGGTGCAAGCCCTTCAGCGTCTCGATCTCGTCCACCGCCCAGCGGAGCATGTCGCGATATTCGTCGACGCTTCGGATCTTCGTTACGTCTGCCAGCGCCTGCCGTATCGTCTGTATATCAGGGGTTTTGTTCATGGATTGAGCCCCTCCAATCGCGCCAATAGTGCGGCTCTGCAAATCGCCTCTGGCGCCGTTGATCCCATCTGCTCGGCTATGACCCTGTCGTTGAGATAATCGCTGATTAAGGCCGTGTAAGTTCCACGGATCGCGGAAACCGTGACTTGCAATCGGACTTTCTTGCCGTTGAACTCTCGAATTCCCTGCATCTTCTCGACGATTACCCAAGCCGCCGCTATGTCCGTCGATGGAGAAAATTCAAAGTGCGGCTCACCAATCGAATCCACCGCATAGCATTGTTCAAGTGTCACAATGCCTTCGGAATAACTCGCACTCTCGTCTACCCATTCCCATCCCAGAACCTCAGTCACCGCCATCTTATCCATCTCTCTGCCGGGCACCATCGCCAATATCTGTTCTGCTGTCATAGGGGTGTTATCGCTCATTTGGAGTCTGCCTCCAAACCCTGATAGGCTTATTTAGCGGAGATCGCCATAGTACGTGATTGATGGACGAGCAGCCCATGTGATCGCAGTTGTGGTCCTCGTCGTCATCGTCCGGGATGCCGGTTATGACGATCTCATGGTCGGATACGTATACTTCGGCGTCGTCGAGGCGCTGGAATTTGTATGGGATATTAGGCATCCGTCTCTTCCTCCTCTGTGCTGGCCTTATCGCGTTCGCGCATCTTATCCATGGCGAATTTCATCGCTTCACCGAGCGTCATGCTCGCAAAAATCAGTTTGTTGTCTTTGATCTCGTATTTGAAACCCTTGTAAGCGCGGGCGGCGAAGCCAACGATATCATCCGTCTTGATGCTGCCTACGCGCTTTCCGTCCTCGATAACTTGATAGGTTTTTGTTTTCACGATTATTCGTCCTCCTTGGATTGGGTCGTGCTGATACTTGGTCCGGGCTGGTCGTCCTCTGTGCTGCACTTGCACCGTCTTTGACCAAGATCGCTGACGAAAATCTTCGATCCGCAGCGCGTACATTTTTCATCCGTCCACTTGCCCTTCATATCTGGCAGAGTCGGATCCCGACCGTATGCAAATCGCTCCCACTGCTTTTGGCGGTATTCGCCTGGCTGCTTACGGTTCGCGTGCGGCGGATCCGCTTGATCGAACGCTTGGCGCATCGTTTGAATTAACCGCTCGCTTGGCCCAGGCTGGTCGTCCTCTGTGCTATTGATGCCAGGAGGCCTGCTCGCCCATTGATAGATCAAGCGGAGAGCCTCTTCCTTCCCCGATCCGTTATCTCTCCAGGAGATCAGTTCAGATACTTCCTTGAGCAGTTGGACCGCCTCTTCATAACGATCGCGATAGTCGATCTGCTCTGTAGGCTGTATGTCCGGCTGGGAGAGGGCGTGGCGGGCTCGTTCTCCACCGTCGTATATCACTTCTGGATTAAAGGCATCCTCGTTTTGGTTATATACCGACTCGTCGGCATACCATTCCAGCGCCTCCCGGTATCCCTGTACCGGGGTGGATGGAGTACCGTCGTACGTACCTTTACGGAGCGCGTCCATCCATTCCTTTACTTCAAATGCGCGCTCCTGTTGGCCGAGTCTGATATACGTGATAAAGGTTCCGTGCATAGCATCCAGCAGCTTCTGCTTGTTTACCGTATCCGTCATTGGGGTGCCTCCTCTACCAGTTCAAGGAGATCGTTCAAGTAATATGACGGGGTTGGCGACCAGTGAAGACGCTTTTGGTTCCAGTCCTTCACGGCGCCGAAGTCTACATATGCCCGGGTGCCACTCTTCGCAATTTCCTTCACAACGCCTGTGCCGATGTGCTTGTTCTTCCTATGCCGCACCTTATCTCCGGGCTTCAGCGTCGGTGCTGGAGGCTTCAGACGGGCTTCCTCGGCATCCAGTTCGTTCATGCGGTGCAAGATCAAGCCGCCTCCCGGCTGATGTGCTACGAACTCTCGCAACTCTTTCCATTTATCAAATGCCATTTCCGTATATGCCTCCTTGGGCTAATGGGTTAGAGGACCTTGGGCGGCCTCCGCTTCGCTAAGTATTGCGGTCGAATCGATGGCGCTGCGCGCAAAACCCTATTCAGCGAACATGCGTTTGCTTTATACTTTGTACTGTCTGTGTTAGGCGGATTGGTTGTAATCAGGAAGAATATCGTTGTATATCGTGATGACCTCAATCGCCCAAGTCCCGTTTACCTCGACTCTAAATGCGCCGAGTTCCTTGTAGAAACAGATTTCAATCTCGCCGTTCGTATCGTCGTCGTACATGAACGAGTATCCATAATCAGTCGCAGTGAAGTCCGCTTCGGTCAGTCCGTATTGCTGGTGTAGTTCCTTCTTGATGGCATCCTGTACCTCTTGCGCCTTGCTCGAATCGAACCACATCGTCAATTTGTTTTTCATGTTCATTCTCCATTCGTGGAATATTTGAGGTGCATACATATGAGCGAATTAGCCTATCTCTTTTGCAGTCAATATGATGGATCGGGCGACCTTGTCCGACGCTTTGAGCGCTTTTTGATCGCCCGTCATATCCCTGCTGATGTGATGAGGGTGGAGGTATTGGCGTTTAAAGAGGTGCTGGATGACTTGGCGGTGTCGGGGCCGTAGGAATCTCCACGAACTTGACCGCGCCTAGCCGTTGAGCAATCCTGATCATCTGTGAATGATGCCCCATCGTATCGTAGAAACCTTTGCAGCACGTGTTCTTACCGGCGATGGTCGCTTTGTGGCATTCGAACATGCTCTGCTCTCGCTTGATTTCAGACAGCAAAGATTTGCGCCGGGAGTCGGAAACGATTTTGTTCTTGCTGAATAGGCATTGGTCGCATTGCTTCTCACAAACTTCGAGCATATCTCTATCTCCCTTTATGGATGTGTTGGGGGGTTAAATCAGGATTCGGCTGCCTTTGCGTTCAGCCAGTCGCAATATGCTTGGCAATCTTCAAGTGTTCGGAAAAACGCCCCGTACTTCTCGATGCTTTCGAATGGCGTGGTGGCGTCGCACACTTGTTTCAAAACGTTGCTCGTGTGAAGTGTCATGCCATCGTCACGTTCGTAAGGCTTGTACCAAGCCGTCACATCGCCATATCTGTTGCTCATCTCAGAAAGCACATTCTTCCGAGGGATTGAAACGCTTATCGATTTGGCACATTCGCACTCTTCGCTCATAAGTTTCCCTGATGGACTGGTGAATTCGATGTGCCGGCGTTCATTGCACTTATCGCATTTCGGACCTTTTTCATATTTCCATGTCACGTCAAACATCGTGACTTCACGATCTTTCAGCAAGTCGACAAGGCGAGCACTCCTTACCTTGCTTTCAAGTTGGGACTTCTCGTACTCAAGCTGACGATGCCTTGAAGCATATTCCGCTTGGATGCTTTCCCAATCCCGTTTAACCTTTTGGAGATCGGCGTTCTCAGCACGAAGCTGTTCCATCTCGGCAACATATTCCTCTTTGACCGATTTGAGCAGCGAGGCTTTGAACTCATCGACCTGCCTATCGAATTCGCTCGGCTCGTAGTAAAAGTCGCCGTCGTAGTAACTCATATCCTGTCTATCTCCTTATGCGCTATTAGCGCCTTTATTGGGGGGCTAAGATACAACCAGTTCTGAGAAATGTACGACGCCGGTTAGCTTCTTCGTGCGCCGGCAGTACTTGCAGACTTCGCATCGCTTCGGTTGCTCGAAACCCGATTTAACCGCGATGATACGAGGCATGTTGTTCTCGACCAGATCAAGTTCAATCTGCAGGCGCTCGTTATCAATCGTGATGATTTCCTTGTCTGGCTCCTCTTCCTTGGAGACTGCCACAAGGAACCGCTCTAGCCATGCCTCTGCACCTGTTACACGGCGCTCAACCTCAAGATAGATAGCAAACTGCCGGATGTATTCGTACGCCTCTACGAAGCTTGTATAGCCGTATAATGGCGTGTAGATTTTCTTGCGTATGTCCTGTACCGTCTTGAGGTCAACGATCTTCTTACCGGGTTGATAGACGTCGAACCGCACTTTCCAGGGAGCGCCAAACATTTCAGCGGTCATGATGACTTCCTTCTGTCCCTGGAAGATGTACTGAACGAGCTTGTCCGAACGAAGTGTCTCAATCATCCGGTCAGCTACTTCATACTTGGCGTATAACTGGCCGTTGTTCTTGAAAAGCTCCGGCGTCTGCTCCTTGAACTCGTCAATCGCGCCCTCAAGCCAAGCGTGCACATACGATCCGATCAGGCAGGCGTCGTTTTGAGGGGTGATGAACTCCCCTCGGATCTTCGCCATGGCCGCAGCCTCGCAGGAAAGGAAGTCCTTGTACTGGCTGTTGCTCATGTACACCCTGTTCGCCTCGTTAGAATGGTAATTCTCCTTGGTTAGGATCACTCTCTTCACCGTCTTTCTTTCCATTCAGGAATTCTTCGAAGCCTTCGAGGACATCGGACTTTGTCTCCTTCACAGGAGAAGCAAATTTGAAGTAATCCTCTCGCTTAGCCATGCCGTCACGAAGCGACATTCCGATCTTTTTCAGCTTCACAAGGTCATGTTCGGTGAATGCCGTGATCTTATATCCGAAGTGTTCTTCGATCTGCTCGATACTGACCTTGTATTCCTTGTCAAAGGCCGCTACGACGACCTTCAGACGGTCTGCAAGAGGCTCCGAGGTATCACCTAGCAACGTCTGCTGGCACTTCTCTACAGCCTTGTCTACGATGTCTCCGGGGATGATGCCGAGGATGCAGGCACGAACGCGGCGAGCGCCATTATTGGCGACCAGTTCGTATATATCGCGGGGATCGGTAAGCTTAACGATGGAACCTTTGGCCTTGCGCTCATGCTTGACCGTGAAAATCTTCGTCTGCCGTACGTTCGTTTCGAGATCCCATGCGTACGACATCGCCGTAGATTCGCCGGGCCGCTGCTCTAACTCCATGACGCCGAAGTCGATGTTTCCCCAGCACTGCGCGAGTACTTCGGCAAGGCGGATTGAGGGGCCGGATACTTTCTCCGCACCGCGTGGAAATTGGTACATGGAGCTTTCTGCGAGGTTCTTGCGAGTGCAGGCCGTCATGATGCGGTTATAAGCCGCGTATTCGTCCCGAGGAAACCGTTTGGCGATAATCATAGCCGCCTGAACTTCTTGCGCCTGACGGCTGATCATGGCCTCCGTGGTGACGCTCTTAGCCACCTGTGGCGGCTGCATGTATGTGTCGATGGATGTTTCCATATTTAAATCCTCCGATTCGTGGTAAGATATCAGTAATCTCTTTTCTTATCCGCTCTATCTTGGGCGGCTTTTTTTATGTCTGTAAGAAGGTCAAAGATAAGGACGGCTGCTCTCAACTGGCTAATTTTGTGTTCGCTTGCGACGGACTCGACGACTTGAAGGACCATTTCTCCCACTCCTTCCGCCATTGATCCCGACGTTTACGGGCCAGCCAGATAAACATGCGACGGCTAGTTGAATGCTTGGCGAGAAGGACGATGTTCGTCATGCTGCTTCCCTCGCTTGTTCGTGCGGATTCTCGGCGGAGATAAGGTCGTTAACCAAGCTCTCCAGGTCACGGAACGCCTCCAGTCCATCCACTTTCACGATGTCCCTCAGAGCAAGGAAGTCCTCGAAAGAATCAGTCTTATGCGCCTGAACTACCGCGTAACAAAGTTTGAACAACCGATCGTAAATCTCAGCCTTCTTATCGAACTCATTCATCGTCTTGGGGCCTCCATTCGGGATCAATTTTCTTCATAAGCTCCTCTTGCTTCTGCGACCGATAAAGGTAAGGCCTTTCTTCTGCTACCGGCACAAGCACGTCCTGCGGGTCTTTTCGTCCGTAAGCGAATCTATCAAGGTTCATGCTGTCCACCTCCATAAGTTGTTTAAGCGTCATTCGATTGCGTTCACGAAAGGCTTTTATCATGCTGTCTATTGCGGCTTCTTCTTCCTCCGTGCAACACATTACTTATTGGCTGCCTTGCGTACCTTGGTTTGTTTGTTCTTCTCGGCCAGTTTGCGAAGCTGTTCAGACGTTTTCTTATGCAACTGTGGTCCGGGAATCGGATTTGTTTTCATGGATTACCTCCGGTTTGCTAAGGATTGTTTTGACCAGAGACTTTTGCGCTTGTTGAAGGGCGTATTCGAAGTTTTCGCCTTTGATAAAGTTGAATGTTCTCATGGTCGGGACTCCTTAAGCAGATTTCTTGTACTTATTGATGAAGTAAATCTGACCCTTGCCTGTGATCTTCGGCGTCCTGGTGATCCGAATGGTTCCGTCTGAACCACCTCTGTGTCCGATTCTGATTTCCATGATCTTGAGATCCATCGAACGTTGCGTTGGCATGTTGTATTCCGATCCACTCTTGATCAGATAGCCTTCTTCACGAAGTTGCGCGAAAAGTCTACGCTCACCGATATCGATTCCGTTCTGTTTCAGCAGCTTTGCTAAATCAGCTACGAGGATGGAGTCTTCCGAAATTTGGAGTGACTTTGCAAAGTGTACGAAGTGCTTCTGTTCCTCCAGCATCTTCTCGGCCTGTTGACGTGCTGTTTGCTCGGCTTTGAGCTGCCCAGCGAGTCCGATAATGAAGTCCGGATTCATCAGGGTTCGTTCAATGGTCTCTGGTGTCATGTATGCGCCATGTTTACGGATCGTGGGGATGACTTCGCTTGTGATCCATTTCTTGAAGGCTCTGGCTTCTGGTTTTCTGCTCCCGAGTACCAAGGAGTAAAGACCCGATTCATTAACTGCGTTCGCTTCACCTTGCAAGCCGCCTAAGTTGAACTTAGTCACCTCGTCTTCATCAAGTCGTTGGATAGCCATGGTTGGGTTACTGAGTTCAAGCACAGTACATACGTCTTTTGCAACGAACCATGGATCGCCATCTTTCAGAACGACTCGTACTTCATTTCCATTGAAGTTGAACAATTGATTCATTTGTTTCGCTCCTTTCGGTTTGAAGGTATAATTTGGTTGTCTTAAGCAGAATTTTTGTTTTGATAACTTTTGTTATCTTGATGAACAAAAAAAATTTCATCGAATTCAACTTCTAATCCTTCGCAAATCTTCTTTGCAATCTTGGGGCCAGGATTACGATCTCCATTGGAGATTTGAACGAAAAAGGGATTTGAAATGCCAACTTTTTTTGAAAAACTGCGCTTAGAGAAACCTTTGACAAGCAACATTTTTTCGAGATTGGACTTGTCTTTAAGCTTTATAACCATGTGAAGTCCTCCTTTCTGATAACAATTGTTATCTTGCTTATGCAATCAATATAAACCAATAAATCTGCAATTGCAAGCAGTATTTTAATACATATGACTCACTTTGTTTGCAAATGTATATAATTGCTTCAGGAGGCGATAACAATTGGAAGCACGCGAGTTTGGGGAATATCTCAAACAACTTAGGAAGAACAAAAAGATGACGATCAGGCAATTGGAATTATACTCCGAAGTTTCTAATGCTTATATCTCACAGATCGAACGAGGAGAACGCGGCATTCCCTCTCCGGACATACTTAAAAAACTATCCAGGCCTCTAGGTGTTGAATATGAAGAACTCATGAGGGTATCGGGATATATAGATAAGGATGATAGTGGAGATAGGGAAGCAGCGGACTTACTTACAGAATATCTGGATGCAGAATTAACAGATGAAGAAATCATGGAAAAAATGAACTTTAAAGTAGACAACATTTTATTGTCTGAAGAAGAAGTGCATGAATTTATTGCGTTTGTTCGGGCAAAGAGGTTAATCAATTCTTCGAAAAAGCCGTAAGTGTCTTGTTTTTTAATTTGTGCAGGGCCATTACATGATTTGGATTCATATCAATAGCTTTCTTGTTCTCGAGATAACTAATGGCATCCTCAGGGTCCACGCCAATCATGGTTAGAGTTTCACGGGTTATGGAAAAGCTGATCTTGTTCGACAAATGAAACACCACCGTTCGGCTATTATGTACATTTTATACGAACGCATGTTTGCATTTCAATAGCTGAATAGGCAACGTTGGAAAAAAAGGAGCAGATCGATGCGGGTTACGCCCGATCGGTGCCTGCTTCGCTCGATTCTGTATGGTCGCAAACTATCCCAAAAGTGGTTATCGGAAGTAACAGGATATCCTGAGTCGCAGATATCTGATTACGTTAACAATCGCACGGTTATGGGATATCCTACAGCGGTCACAATAGCCAATGCCCTCGGGGTTCACGCCGAGGAATTGTATACCTGGAAGCGAGCGACAGGCAAGGAGAGGTAATTAAACTCTCCCCGATCCGGCAGAAACTTCAAGAAATCTTGAAGTAGGTAAGCGCATCATCTGTCGAGTAACCCAATTATACATAGAAAATACTAATGGTTTTGTCGAATGGTGTCATTTGGAAAGAGCAAGTTAGTATGCCTAACTTGCACTTGACGGATTAGCGTTTCCGGGATCTTTTGGCAACTTCAACAGTCGTATCATCCACGAAGGTTATCAGGAGGCCCGTTCTGGTTTTCTCTCTCTTTTTTACCCTTTGTTCGCTAATTAACGTCGAATTATCGGCATATTTTATTCCATCGTCTACATAAGCTTCGGCTGCTTCTTGGAGAGTTGTAGGTGCAATGAATTTTGCATAGGAAGTGTGAAAAACGGGGATAGGGTGGTTCAACTTGCTTAAGCGTTCTACGGTTATATAATTAACATCATCCATTTCCATATCTTCAGCTCGAAGGCCCTTACCATTTCTATTGTCCTCAATTATCCTCATCATCTTTAATTTCATATCTTCTCCTGACTGTATACGGGGGGTCAGGATAATAATAAGGCTGTCGAACCCGGATTACATCAAGAAATGATTTACTTAACTGCTAATCGGCAGCTTCAAAAGGAACTTAATACCTCCAAAGCAACTCTGTTGACATTAGAATGGAAATC
>Ga0055541_1000148_pt1 | contig 34526 bp, 31 predicted proteins | sample Araplavi_mTSA_r2_2_FD_55169 | JGI IMG/M metagenome (GOLD analysis project Ga0055541, IMG submission 55169) | Arabidopsis root microbial communities from North Carolina, USA - plate scrape CL_Cvi_mTSA_r2 | ecosystem: Host-associated > Plants > Roots > Endosphere | place: USA: North Carolina | reverse complement strand
GAGTAAGATGACAATAAGCAGTGCGAATTGGAAGGAGATGACGAGATGACAGAGCGACGATTTATTGAAGAAGCCCTAAGCGATTGGATGCGCGGCACGGGNCCAGATTCCGATATCGTCATCAGCAGCCGTATCCGTATAGCACGGAATATTAGCGGACTGCCGTTCCCNCTCTTGGCTACGAATCAACAATCGGCCGAGGTGTTGGATCGTTTGTCAGCAGTCATGAAAGACCCGGAATTTGCGCAATTGAATCACTTTCATGAATTAGAGCTGGCAGAGCTTAGCGATACAGAGAAGCAAGTTCTAGTAGAGAAGCATTTGATATCCCCGAGTTTGGCAAATGAGTCCCGCAATGGCGCGGTCATTGTCAGTGAGGATGAGTCGATAAGCATCATGATTAACGAGGAAGATCATCTTCGTATTCAATGCTTATCTCCAGGGCTGCAAATTCGTGAGGCTTGGGAGCAGGCTAACCGCATCGATGATGTGTTTGAATCGCAAATCGACTACGCCTTCGATGANAAGAGAGGTTTCTTAACGAGCTGCCCNACGAATGTGGGAACAGGAATACGGGCATCGGTGATGATGCATTTGCCAGCATTGGTAATGACACAGCAGATTAACCTCATGCTTCAGGCCGTTACCCAAGTTGGATTGGCGGTTAGAGGCATATACGGAGAAGGAAGCGAAGCGATCGGCAACCTGTTCCAAATATCAAATCAGATTACATTAGGCCAATCCGAATCTGAGATTATTGATAATTTGTACAGTGTNGTGAAGCAATTAATCGAGCATGAGAAGGCAGCTCGTGAACAGCTGCTGACAAGCAATAGCATGCGGCTTACGGATCGNATTTGCCGCTCATATGGAATTTTGAAGCATGCAGTTATTATGGATTCAAAAGAAGCCGCACAGCGGTTGTCCGACATTAGGCTTGGTTCTGACCTTGGCATCCTGCAGCATATTCAATCGTCACAACTGAATGAATTATTGGTCATGACACAGCCAGGCTTCTTACAATATAAATACAACACGACATTATCTCAAGAAGATCGGGATTCATATCGCGCGAAGATGATTCGCGAGACGTTATCCAAATCTAAATCATAATGTAATATGGAGGTGCAACACTTATGATGTTCGGTAGATTCACAGAACGTGCGCAGAAAGTATTGGCTTTGGCACAAGAAGAAGCAGTACGACTCGGGCATAACAATATCGGAACGGAGCATATTCTGCTTGGACTTATTCGCGAAGGGGAAGGCATCGCAGCTAAGGCACTTGTAGCGCTTGGCCTTGGATTGGAGAAGATTCAGGACGAAGTCGAAACCTTGATCGGGCGCGGTCAAGAACAGCCACTCAATATTGCATATACCCCGCGTGCGAAGAAAGTGATTGAGCTGTCCATGGATGAAGCGCGCAAGCTTGGCCACACTTATGTGGGTACAGAGCACATTCTGCTTGGCTTGATCCGGGAAGGAGAAGGCGTAGCAGCACGGGTGTTGAACAACCTTGGCATTAGCTTGAACAAGGCACGCCAACAAGTGCTGCAGCTGCTTGGAAGCAGCGAAGCGGTATCCAGCCATCATGGACAGTCGCAAAATGTAAGCACACCGACACTGGACAGCTTAGCTCGTGATCTGACAGCAGTAGCGAAGGAAGGNAATCTTGATCCGGTTATCGGCCGTTCGAAGGAAATTGAGCGCGTCATTCAAGTGCTTAGCCGCCGTACGAAGAACAACCCCGTACTTATCGGAGAGCCTGGGGTTGGTAAGACGGCCGTAGCAGAAGGTCTGGCACAGAAGATTATTAACAATGAAATTCCAGAGACGCTTCGCGATAAGCGTGTTATGACGCTTGATATGGGTTCGGTTGTAGCCGGAACGAAATACCGGGGTGAATTCGAGGATCGCCTGAAGAAGATCATGGATGAAATCCGCCAAGCAGGCAATGTCATCCTGTTCATCGATGAATTGCATACGCTCATCGGTGCCGGCGGTGCTGAAGGCGCCATTGATGCATCGAACATTTTGAAGCCTGCATTGGCTCGTGGAGAGCTGCAGTGCATTGGGGCGACAACACTTGATGAGTACCGCAAATATATCGAGAAGGATGCAGCGCTCGAACGCCGCTTCCAGCCGATTACGGTTGACCAGCCTACTCCAGAGGAAGCAATCCAGATCTTGACTGGGCTGCGTGATCGTTATGAAGCCCATCACCGTGTGAAAATTACTGATGAGGCAATTGAGCAAGCGGTGAAGCTCTCGGATCGGTATATTACAGACCGCTTCCTGCCGGATAAGGCAATTGACTTGATTGATGAAGCGAGCTCGAAAGTTCGCCTTCATTCGTATACAGTACCACCAAATTTGAAAGAGCTTGAAGCACGTTTGGAAGACATCCGCAAAGAGAAGGACGCATCTGTGCAAAGCCAAGAATTCGAGAAGGCTGCTGCGCTGCGTGATACGGAGCAGAAGATGCGCGAAGAACTGGAGACCGTTCGCAACCAGTGGAAAGAGAAGCAGGGACGCGTGGATTCTGAAGTTACGCCAGAGGATATTGCTCAAGTCGTAGCGAGCTGGACCGGAATTCCGGTATTGAAGCTGAAGGAAGAAGAGACAGAGCGCTTGCTCAAGATGGAAGAGATTCTTCATGAGCGTGTCATCGGCCAAGATGAAGCGGTGAAAGCAGTGAGTCGTGCAATCCGCCGTGCGCGTGCAGGGTTGAAGGATCCGAAGCGTCCGATGGGCTCCTTCATCTTCCTTGGCCCAACTGGGGTAGGTAAGACTGAGCTTGCTCGTGCCTTGGCCGAATCTTTGTTCGGTGATGAGAATGCGGTAATCCGAATTGATATGTCCGAATACATGGAGAAGCATTCGACAGCTCGTCTCGTCGGAGCACCTCCGGGATATGTCGGCTATGAAGAGGGCGGCCAATTGACGGAGAAGGTTCGCCGTAAGCCATACTCAGTCGTCTTGTTGGACGAAATCGAGAAGGCACATCCAGAAGTATTCAACATTTTGCTTCAAGTGTTGGAAGATGGCCGTCTCACCGATTCGAAGGGACGTGTAGTTGACTTCCGTAACACGCTTATTATCCTGACATCCAACGTAGGTGCCGAAGCAATTAAGCGTAATTCTACGCTTGGCTTCACTGCAGTTGATGATGCAGGCAAAGACTACAACAACATGAAGGATAAAGTGATGGGTGAATTGAAGAAGAGCTTCCGCCCAGAATTCTTGAACCGGATTGATGAAATTATCGTGTTCCACTCCTTGGAGCAGAAGCACATCGCTGAAATCGTATCCTTGATGGCTGGTGAGCTTCGCAAGCGTCTGAAGGAACAGGATGTTGATTTCCAATTGACAGACAATGCGAAGAATTTCCTCGCGAAGGAAGGCTTTGATCCAGCGTATGGCGCCCGTCCATTGCGTAGAGCGATTCAGAAGCATATCGAGGATCGCCTGTCAGAGGAATTGTTGAAGGGTAATGTCAGCAAGGGCGATGCCGTCGTCATCGACGAGAAAGATGGCGAGCTGCTCGTCCTGCGCAACAACGAGGTTAACACAGCACATGTATAATGAACTGTAGTATTAGGAAAGAATCGTACTCTCTCCCTACCGGGGGAAGGTACGGTTCTTTTTCTTCGTTATTTATTGCTCCACATATGCCTGTTTCTGCTTGCGATATGCTAAAGCACTTTATCCTCCTTCTTAAAAATGGTAAACTAATGAGTAATGAGTAACGAGGTACCTGTTTGCGGACATGGCGACCGACGACTTGCAGCATATTGATTAGGAGTGTCGGCTTCATGGCCAAAGTGAAAACGAAATTTTTCTGTACGGAATGTGGATACGAAACACCGAAATGGATGGGGAAATGCCCTGGCTGCGGTGAGTGGAATACGATGGTGGAAGAGCGGGAGACAGTCATTAAGACAGCAGGTGTGCATTCTTCCTTGATTCAAACGAAAGAAAAGCCGCAATCTATCATACACATAGAAAGTGGACGTGAACCTAGACTCACTACGACACTTAGTGAGTTGAACCGCGTGTTGGGCGGCGGTGTCGTTCCTGGATCACTTATTCTAGTGGGGGGCGACCCGGGTATCGGGAAGTCAACACTTCTACTGCAGACTTCCAATGCACTGGCTGCCAGCGGCCTCAAGGTGCTGTACGTATCTGGTGAGGAATCGATGCGTCAGACGAAGCTGCGGGCAGATCGTCTTGGTGTCCTGTCGGAGAACTTATTCGTCCTCAGTGAGACGAATCTGCAATATATCGAGGAGGCGCTTGAGGCGGCGCAGCCTGACTTCCTCGTTATCGACTCCATCCAGACCGTCTTTCAACCTTCGGTGGAATCAGCTCCCGGCAGTGTTGCACAAGTACGCGAATGCACAAGCACATTCATGCGCATCGCTAAAGGGAAGGGCATCGCAACTGTCCTTGTTGGACATGTGACGAAGGAAGGTGCAATTGCCGGTCCGCGGCTGCTGGAGCATATGGTCGATTGTGTCCTTTATTTCGAAGGAGAGCGGCATCATTCCTATCGCATTTTGCGGGCTGTAAAGAACCGGTTCGGTTCGACCAATGAGATAGGAATCTTCGAGATGACGGAGGGCGGACTTGTCGAGGTGAAGAACCCATCCGAGATGTTCCTGCAGGAGAGACCGCTAGGTGTTGCAGGATCCACGGTTGTAGCCAGCCTTGAGGGAACCCGTCCCGTCCTTGTTGAGATGCAGGCGCTCGTATCGGCGACGAACTTCCCGTCTCCGCGGAGGATGGCGACAGGGATTGATCATCATCGTCTGGCGCTTATTATTGCGGTGCTGGAGAAACGAATGGGAATGTTCCTGCAGAATCAGGATGCTTACGTGAATGTAGCGGGTGGAATTAAGCTTGATGAGCCAGCTGTTGACTTGGCTATGGCGGTTGCAATTGCTTCGAGCTTCCGAGATATGCCGACACAACCATTCGATGTTGTCTTTGGCGAAGTGGGGTTAACCGGTGAAGTGCGTGGGGTATCTCGTGCAGAACAGCGAGTGAAGGAAGCAGAGAAGCTTGGATTCAAGCGCATTATATTACCAGAGAAGAGCTTGCGCGGCTGGAAGCCGCCTGCCAATATTGAGATTATTGGAGTAAATACGGTTGCTGAAGCATTAGCTGTGGCGTTAGGTTAGGGGGCATAGATATAGAATGAAGGAAAGCCAACTGGATATTATGAACGACCTGCTGCGGATGGTCGCACCAGGAACGCCTTTCCGCGACGGGCTTGAGAATGTACTGCGCGCGAAGACAGGGGCACTTATTGTCGTTGGATACAGTCCAGAAGTAATGGAAGTTGTAGACGGGGGATTCTCCATTAACTGTGACTTCTCACCGAGCTACTTGTACGAACTGGCCAAGATGGACGGCGCCATTATCTTGAGTGAAGACATTAAGCGGATATTATATGCGAACACACAACTCATTCCGGATTCCTCCATTCCATCTACGGAGACAGGCATCCGGCACCGGACAGCGGAGCGGGTAGCGAAGCAGACGGGGAAGCTGGTAGTCTCCATCTCCCAGCGCCGGAATGTCATTACACTGTACCAAGGCAGTCTGCGTTATGCACTTAAGGAGATTGGCGTTATTCTCACGAAGGCGAACCAAGCGATTCAGACATTGGAAAAATATAAGGTTGTGCTTGTACAAGGCATGACAAATTTAACTGCATCCGAGTTCGAAGAATTGGTTACCTTATACGATGTCGTAAACGTTGTGCAACGTATTGAGATGGTGTTACGTATTAAGATGGAGATCAAGCGTTACATCAACGAACTGGGAACAGAGGGACGTCTTATCAGCATGCAGCTCGAAGAGCTCGTAAGCAACACCGAAGAAGACGCTTGGCTGCTGTTGAAGGATTATGCCCGGGACGGAAGCGATGAGAAGGTACGTGAGATCATAGCCCAACTTAAGAAATGCACGGCAGATGAACTGCTTGATACCCATCATTTAATAAGACTGCTCGGTTACCCGACGACGAGCACGATTCAGGAAGAATCCGTTTCGCCGCGCGGTTACCGCGTTCTTAGCAAGATACCAAGACTTCCTAATGTCATTATTCACAACTTAGTCGAAACCTTCCAATACCTCCCTCATGTCATGATGGCAACGATTGAGGAATTGGATGAAGTAGACGGCATTGGCGAAGTTCGCGCTCGTGCGATTAAGGAAGGGCTTAAGCGGATTCAGGAGCAGGTCTTCATTGACAGGCAAATTTGATTTTCCTACAATGAAAGGACGTACGTTGGGCATAGTAAAATTAGAGGTGAACCTATGATTACAAAGTCCATTCCGAGCTTGTTTACGATCGGTAACTTGTTTCTCGGAATCATTTCCATCATGCTTGCGTTTCACGATGACTACAACTTAGCAGCTCTTATGATTATTATTGCCATGTTGCTCGACGGATTGGATGGGCGTGTAGCAAGAGCATTGAACGCACAGAGTGAATTCGGCAAGGAGCTTGACTCCCTATCCGATGTGATTTCATTCGGTGTAGCGCCAGCCTTTATTATGTATGCCGTCGCTTTTACAGATAGTAACCCGGTGCTGGCTTGCATCGTTACCGCAATCTTCCCGATTTGTGGTGCGCTNCGACTTGCACGCTTCAACGTTAAGGATGGTATTCCGGGGTATTTCATCGGCTTGCCAATCCCAGCGGCTGGCGGTGTGGCATGTACACTTGCCTTGTTCCATGAGAGCATCCCAGCGGCTTATCTTATGATAGCGATGATTTTATTATCTTACTTAATGGTTAGTACTGTGAAATATCCGAACTTCAAGAAAGTCGGTATTCCGAAGAAGGCCATCTGGATTACGCCTTTTGTTATTGCAGGGGCAGTAGCGATCGCGGTATGGCAGCCAGAACAGACACCGAAGCTGATTTTTGTGCCGTTGGTACTGTATGCGCTGCTTGGTTTAAAAAAAAACGTTAGAATGCTGAATCGCCGCCGCAAGAAACAGCTTGATGCGGAAGAGTGGTACCAGTCGAAGCATTCTTAAGGCGAATAAACCCAAAAGAAAAGCACTTGCAGTCCATAATTGGGCGGCAGGTGCTTTTTGTGTTGTATATGATTTCCGTTCCAATTATCTTGTATCNATTTTCAGTTCTTCTTCATTCCATTAGGACAGGTTGAATATNCCGAGAGTTTGGCACTTGCTCGATTCCTGTTTGACGACATCGTCAAGATCAATATCAAGCAGATTGCACAGGGCAGACATATAGAATAGGTGCTTGCCAAGCTCGCTCTTCACAACATCCTTGCAGTTCTCGCATAAGTGACCTTGAACATGTGATTCAAGAGATTGCTTCGCTTGATCCATATCCATGTCGTCATGGTAGGGCTGCCGCTTCGCATGCAGCTCCAAGCAGCCACATTCCGTTATGGCTTTCGTTACCGCGCGGTTTACCGAGGCGTCAGACTGTCCGTATTTCGAAAGAATGTCCAGCAAGCTTCGGTGTCTTAACAATAAATCGCCGACTTGATCCTGCAAAGATTGCAAACTGGAAGTACTCATTACTCATCCACCTCTATTCATGGAATCGTGGTTCGGCCCGAGCCATACTGCTCAAGGGACTCACGTTATTTCAGCTCTTTCCATTCCATACTACTCCCCTATTATACGACTAGGATTTCCTACATTTCAACTTCGCCTCGAATTTAAAAATGTAAGAATGGACGATTAGGAGCGAGAGGGTTGGGCCATAATTGTAAAGATATTCAAATTAGATAAGGAGGTGGACTTCGTGTTCAGACGATTATTTTATGCGGTTGCAGGATTGATCGGAGCATGGAGTGGGACAGAGTTCCATCGGTATTGGAATATGCAGACAATGGAGTTTTCGTCATTATCCAACCCTGGAATAACTTCTAACGGACTGTTATGGGCACTTGGCGGGGCATTTTGCTTTATTGTGATGGGTCGTGCACTTTTTACGCCATTGGCACGGTTATGGGGCAGCTTGGAAGAACACATGGTGAATATGTCAGCAGGGATGCTGGTGATTGGAGCTTCTGGAGCATTGATGGGACTGTCCTTTGGGGGGTTGCTTGTACCGCTATTTGAGCCGTTTGGGACAGTAGGGCGTATGGTATCGGTTTGTATGATTGTCCTGCTGTCAGCAGCAGGGTTGCAAGCAGCACTTATGAAGCAGGATGAGATTGTAAAGTGGGTCTCCGCCTTCCGCATGCCTGAACGAGGTGAAGAGAAGAGCAGAGGAATGGAAGAACATAAGATCTTGGATACAAGCGTCATCATTGATGGTCGCATCGCAGATATATGCAAGACCGGATTCATTGAAGGGACAATCGTCATTCCTGAATTCGTCTTAGAGGAATTGCAGCATATCGCGATTCGTCGGACTTGCTCAAGCGGAACCGTGGACGCAGAGGGTTGGACATTCTGAATAAAATTCAAAAAGAACTGGAAGTAAAAGTACTCATTTATGAAGGACTTTGACGAAATTTCGGAGGTAGACAGCAAGCTGGTTAAGCTCGCGAAGCTGCTAAAGGGGAAAGTCGTCACGAATGATTTCAACTTGAACAAGGTATGTGAGCTGCAGGGAGTATCAGTGCTCAATATTAACGATCTAGCCAACGCTGTGAAGCCAGTGGTTCTCCCAGGAGAAGAGATTGTTGTTCAAGTCATCAAGGATGGTAAGGAACATGGTCAAGGTGTAGCCTACTTGGATGATGGTACGATGATCGTCGTTGAGGGCGGCAGAGATTATATCGGCATGACGATGGAGGTTCTGGTGACCAGTGTACTTCAGACGTCAGCAGGACGAATGATATTTGCTAAGCCAAAACTGTTGGAAAAAGCCCAATAAACAGGTATGATGGGGATACTACCATCATGGGGGTTAGTAAGGATGGACAGAGGGTTTGGCGTGGTCATAGTCGCTGCTGGCAGAGGCACGCGCATGGGCACGGAAGAGAGTAAGCAGTATTTGCAGTTACAGGATAAGCCAGTAATCATCCATACCGTAGAGCGGTTTCAGTCCATGGAGGAGTGCGAATCGATCGCATGGGTAACCACGGAACAGGATTATGCGCGCTGCGAAGCATGGGTGAAACAATACGGATTGCATAAGGTTCAAGACATCGTTACAGGAGGCAAGGAACGTCAGCATTCAGTATATGCTGGCTTACAGGCTCTGAAAGCGCGTGGACTCGAATATGTGTGCATCCATGATGGTGTACGGCCCTTTGTAGAGCCGGGCAGAGTAAGCGCATGTTACGATGCGGCCCGGCAGCACAGAGCGGCCGTATTGGCCGTTCCGGTCAAGGATACCATTAAGCAGGTGGACAAGTCCGGTATTATTACGGCAACACCCGATCGCAGCAGCTTATGGGCGATTCAGACACCACAGGCTTTCCGGCTTGCTGATGTAATGGCTGCTCATGAGCTCGCGGAGCAGGAGCAATTCGTGGGAACGGATGATGCGATGCTTGTTGAGCGGATGGGAATTGCTGTTCACGTAGTGGAGGGGAGCTACACGAACATTAAGCTAACGACGCCGGATGATCTGGATTGGGCTGCATGGTGGCTGTCTCGTCATGAAGCTTAGCGAAATTGAATGTTGAGGCAGAAGGAGAGGGAGGCTTACGTATGATTAGAGTGGGACAGGGATTCGACGTGCACCAGTTAGTAGAGGGACGGCCGTGCATTATTGGCGGCGTTCATATTCCTTACGAGAAGGGATTACTTGGGCATTCAGATGCTGATGTGCTTCTGCATACGGTAAGTGATGCAATTCTGGGCGCACTAGGATTAGGGGATATCGGCAAGCATTTTCCAGATACGGATCCTGCATTCAAGGATGCGGACAGCATGAAGCTGTTAGAGCATGTATGGCAGCTAGCTATTGAGCGCGGTTATCGACTAGGCAACATCGATTGCACGATTATTGCACAGAAACCTAAGATGCTGCCGCATATTCCAGCGATGGTAGCGAATATCGCTCGCGCTCTCGGCGCAGAGGATTCGCAGGTGAATGTGAAGGCTACGACAACGGAACAATTAGGATTTGCTGGACGCGGTGAGGGAATCGCCGCACAGGCTGTTGTCTGCTTATTTCACAATATGGTATGATGAAATGATTAATGGAAACACAAAGTACGGGAGTGAAGCAATCATGAATAACGATATTCGAGTTCGTTACGCACCAAGCCCTACAGGACACTTACATATTGGTAATACGCGTACGGCATTGTTTAACTATTTGTTCGCACGTCACCATGGGGGTAAGTTCATCGTTCGCATCGAGGATACGGACGTGAAGCGCAATGTGGAAGGCGGAGAAGAGAACCAATTTACGTACATGAAGTGGCTCGGCATGGATTGGGATGAGAGCATTGATGTAGGCGGGGATTTCGGCCCGTACCGTCAGACGGAGCGCTTGGATATCTATAATAAATATGTGGACGAGCTTCTAGAGCGCGGGCTTGCCTATCGCTGCTATTGTACGGAAGAAGAGCTTGCAGCGGAGCGGGAAGCACAAGTTGAACGCGGCGAAACACCGAAGTATTCCGGCAAGTGCTGCAGCTTGTCCGCTGAGGATCATGCACACCTGGAGGCAGAAGGCCGCAAGCCTAGCATCCGCTTCCGCGTGCCGCAAGGACGCTCGTATACCTTTAATGATATGGTTAAAGGTGAAATTACGTTTGAATCCGATACAACAGGCGACTGGGTTATCGTGAAGAAGGACGGTATACCGACTTATAACTTCGCGGTTGTCATCGATGACCATTTGATGCGGATGTCTCACATTCTGCGTGGAGAAGATCATGTGACGAATACGCTTCGCCAATTGATGATCTTTGAAGCGTTTGGATGGGAAGCGCCTGTATTTGGACATATGACGCTCATCGTAAATGAGAATCACAAGAAGCTCAGCAAACGGGATGAGTCGATCATTCAATTTATTGAACAATATGAGCAGCTCGGCTACTTGCCAGAGGCAATGGTTAACTTCATCGCATTGCTTGGCTGGTCACCAAAAGGGGAAGAAGAGATCTTCTCAATGGAGGAGCTCATCTCGATCTTTGACGAGACGCGCTTGTCCAAGAGCCCTGCTGTTTTTGATACGAATAAGCTGACGCATATTAATAATACGTATATGAAGAAAGCAGAACCTGATCGCATTGCGGCATTGTCGATTCCTCACCTCCAGCGTGCAGGACGCTTGCCAGAGCAGCTAAATGAAGAACAGCAAGCTTGGGCGGCTGCACTTGTGAAGCTGTATCAGGAGCAAATGAACTGTGCATCCGACATTGTGGAATTGTCGGAGATGTTCTTCCGTGAAGAACTTGTCATCGACGAAGAAGCTAAGGCAGTGCTCGCTGAAGAGCAGGTTCCTACCGTATTGGCAGCACTTCGTGCGAAGCTGGAAGCTGCAACGACTTGGGATGCAGATACGATCAAGGTATCCTTGAAGGAAGTTCAGAAGGAAACAGGCGCCAAGGGCAAAGGTCTGTTCATGCCGGTTCGTGTTGCAGTATCTGGGCAAATGCACGGCCGTGATTTGAATGAGACGATTGTTCTGCTTGGTAAAGAGAAGGTCCTAGCTCGCTTGAATGGATAGATCAGATTTGATGTTTTTGGATAGGATTTGATTCGAATGCACATGCGGATAACTTTCATCGATTGTTATTGTCATGCAGTAGGAGCTTCGAATATACTTAACGATAGAATCCTTTTCATTATTTCGTTCTGAAGGAAAGTCATGCTTCGTACAGTATGATTGAGCATACTAATAATAGCGTTGAACGGGAGAGTATAAGCGGGATAAAAATGAACAGAGAGAACGATCGAGATAAGGTAGACTATGGATCTGGTGTCCATCGCTCCTTACAGGCTGTGAGTCGTTCCATTTTTAAGCTTATGCGATGCACCCGGAAGCTCCGTCCTTGAGCATGTACCTGGTACATGGGTAGGGGGTGGCGAATCATCCGCGTTAAGGATGTTCAAGAGGGGCAACAAGTATTTGGCTATGTCATGGTTTTGTATCCGGTGTAAGTGGAGGATAGATATACGATGGCAATAGCGGAGATATGATGTTGTCCAAGCAGAGTGGAACCGCGCATCGCGTCTCTGCAGCATCATGCTGCAGGGGCGTTTTTTATTGTGATGAATTTATGTATCCGCTTGTGTGTATGAGAGAGAGGAATGCTAACTCAATTCGCTGAGTTCCGGGGGGGACAGAGCATGTGGCGTGTCATTCGAAGAATGAAATCCGATGTGCAGGCGGTGTTCGATAACGACCCGGCGGCGCGCAACCGATTCGAAGTAATCTTTACCTATTCAGGCCTGCATGCCATCTGGGCGCATCTCATTGCACATCGGTTCTATCGTTGGCGCTGGTTTACGACTGCGCGCATTATTTCGCAAATAAGCCGGTTCATGACGGGAATTGAAATACATCCTGGAGCGAGGATTGGCCAAAGACTGTTTATTGACCATGGCATGGGAGTTGTCATTGGTGAAACCTGTGAGATTGGCGATGATGTAGTCATTTACCAAGGCGTAACACTTGGAGGTACAGGGAAAGAGAAGGGGAAGCGGCATCCGACGATTGGGAATAATGTCGTCATTGCTTCTGGATCGAAAGTGCTTGGCTCCTTCACTATTGGAGACAATTCAAGCATTGGTGCCAATTCCGTCGTGCTCCGGGAAGTACCGCCGAACTGTACAGTCGTGGGCATTCCGGGACGTGTAGTGAAGCAGGATGGAGTGCGCATTGACCGCTTGAACCATGCCCAACTGCCTGACCCAGTGATTGATATGCTTCGAAGCATGCAGATTGAGATGGATGCATTGAAGGCTGAACTGTACCAACTTAAGCATCCCAAAGGCAGCGACGCTGATATTGCAGAGACTGAAATTCAAGAAAGCATACCAGTAGAGGAGTCTGTCCAACAACCGAGGAAAGAACTTGAGAAAGTGAATAAATAAATGCCCGAACATCAAGGAGGAGTGACTTGCATGACTTTGCACATTTATAATACGCTGACACGTACGAAAGAGCCGTTTCAGCCGATAGATCCGGATCGCATTACGATGTATGTATGCGGGCCAACTGTGTATGACTATATCCATATCGGAAATGCGCGGCCTGCGATTTTTTTTGACGTTGTTCGCCGTTATTTAGAGACGCTGGATTACGAAGTAAACTACATCGTGAATTTCACAGATGTTGATGACAAGCTGATCCGCAAAGCAGCTGAACTTGGATCTACGGTACCTGAGGTATCGGAGCGTTTTATTCAGGCTTTTTATGAAGATAATGATGGTCTTGGCATTCGTCGTGCATCGAATAACCCGCGTGTAACGGAAAATATGGAGGAAATCATCACCTTCATATCGGAGTTGGTAGCAAGCGGCAGGGCTTATGAGTCGGGTGGCGATGTATACTTCCGTACCAGAGAGTTTGCGAAGTACGGTCAGATCTCCCGTCAGAACGTGGATGAGCTCCAGTTGGGTATTCGTATCGAAGTTGATGAGCGCAAGGAAGATGCTGCTGACTTCGTATTGTGGAAAGCAGCCAAGCCAGGCGAAATCTCATGGTCTAGCCCATGGGGAGAAGGTCGCCCTGGTTGGCATATTGAATGCTCTGCGATGTCGCGCAAGTACTTGGGTGACACGATTGATATCCATGGCGGTGGCCAGGATCTGCAGTTCCCACATCATGAATGTGAAGCAGCGCAGTCCGAATCCGTAACAGGCAAGCCGTTAGCCAATGTGTGGATGCATAATGGATACATTAATATTGATAATGAAAAAATGTCGAAGTCCCTTGGCAATGGAGTGACGGTTCAACAACTGCGTAAGCAATATGATCCAGCTGCGCTGCGCTACTTCATGTTGTCGACACACTATCGCAACCCACTGAACTTCAATGCAGAAGCGATGGAACAGGCGGAGAAGAGCGTCAGCCGCATAGCGAATGCAGTTGCGAATGTCCGCCATGCATTGGCATCTCTGAATACAGATCCATCTGTGCAGGAAGATGCGAACGAGGTACTTCAAGTGAAGATAGCTTCCATTCTAGAGACCTTTGATGCAAAGATGCAGGATGACTTCAATACGGCAGATGCCATTACTGCTGTATTCGAATGGGCAAGTGAGGCGAATTCGTATTTGCAGCAAGCTGATTCGCTTGCAGCTGGGGACTTGGAAGCATTGCTGGATGCCTTTGAAGCGATGAACGAGGTGCTTGGACTGGTATTGGAGAAGGAAGAGGAATTGCTGGATGAGGAAATCGACCAACTTATCCAAGAACGCAACGATGCTCGCAAAGCGAAAAACTGGGCGAGAGCCGATGAAATTCGCGATCTGTTAACCGAGCAGGGGATCGTTCTGGAAGATACGCCTCAGGGTGTGCGCTGGCGTCGAAAATAGTCGCAGCGGCATTACGGTCGACGAAGGAGCTTATGCATACGCAATGAATGATAATCAACAGGAACATCAATCGACAACAATAGAAGCAAGGTCAGGGGATGCTGGAACATGGCTGTTCCCTTTCGCCCCGACCAAGCGGCCGCAGCAGCTTAATCCGATTGTACTCGCTTATATAGGCGATGCAATCTTCGAAGTTGCCATCAGACAATATCTTATATCACAGCCGAATCATCGGCCGAACCACCTGCATCGTGAAGCGACGGGGTATGTATCTGCCAAGGCGCAGGCGCGTGCGCTATCGCTTCTGATGCCGATATTAACAGATGAAGAAGCAGACGTCGTTCGTCAAGGACGCAATACGAAGTCCAGTGTGCCGAAAAGTGCGAACGTAAGTGAATATAGACAGGCTACAGCGCTTGAATCTTTATTCGGCTATTTATATCTGAATGAAAATTTTGAACGGATGCGGCAATTCGTTACTATGATTGTTCAAGCACATGGGACAGAACAGCAGCAAAAGTAAAAGGGAAACATCTAGACGGGAGGCACACTTACGCATGCATGAAGAAGAATATATTGCCGGGAAGCATTCGGTAACCGAAGCGCTCAAATCCGGGAGAACGATAAATAAAGTATGGATTGCGGAAAATGCACAAAAACATTTAACAGGGCCGATTATTGCAGAAGCCAAGAAAGCTGGCGTCGTGATTCAAATGGTCGATAAGCGCAAGCTTGATCAAATGGTCGAGGGGGTTCAGCATCAAGGAGTTGTCGCACAGGTTGCAGCTTATCATTATGTAGAAGTGGAAGATATTTTAGCCCAAGCTGAGGCTAAAGGCGAGACTCCGTTTCTGATCCTATTGGATGAGATCGAGGATCCGCACAATTTGGGTTCCATTCTTCGTACAGCGGACTGCACAGGTGCGCATGGCGTAGTTATTCCGAAGCGCCGCTCAGCTGGACTGACTGCTACGGTATCTAAGACTTCTGCTGGAGCTGTCGAGTATGTGCCGGTAGCCAAGGTGACGAATTTGGTTCAGACGATGCAGCAGCTTAAAGACCGTGGAGTGTGGATCGTAGGTACAGATGTAACAGCAACTCAAGACATTTATGAAGCGGATGTATTCAATCTTCCAATCGCGCTTGTCATCGGTAACGAGAATAAAGGAATGGGCAGACTTGTTCGGGAAAATTGCGATATGTTGTATAAGCTTCCAATGGCAGGGCAAATTAACTCGCTTAATGCGTCGGTAGCTGCAGGCATCTTCATGTATGAGGTCGTGCGCCGGCGTCGCGGCTGAGGCTGCCCGGTATGGATCGGCAGGATTGGCGCGATGTGCTTCTTGTTGACGGCTACAACATGATCGGGGCGTGGCCGGAATTAAGAGAGCTGAAAGATAAAGACTTAGATGAAGCAAGAGAACGACTGTTAAATATGCTTGCAGACTATCTAGCATATTCCGGACGAAGAGTAATTGTGGTATTTGATGCATATCGCGTTCCTGGCTTAGGCGCCAAATACACGCAGGGTAAAGTCTCTGTACAGTTCACGAAGGAGAAAGAGACAGCGGATGAATGCATCGAGCGGCTTGCCAGGGAGCTTGGGCATCGCCGCCGTCAAATCTACGTAGCAACATCAGACATGACAGAACAGAACGTAGCTTTTGCACAAGGTGCACTTCGTATTTCGGCACGCGAGCTGAGGCTCATTATTGTACAGGCCCGGCGCGAGGTGGAGACGAAGATTCGTGAACAGGCACTGCAGCCGATCAAGCGTAACCCGATTGAAGGCAAGCTTAAGCTGGATCAACTGCTTAAGCTTGAACGGCTGCGCCGAGGGGAAGAAGATTGAGTAGCGTAGGACAGGAGCATGAGCGTCATTTTCAACGTTATTATTGGCGTATGCAGTCAAATGCATAGACTTATTTTGGAATAATGCTCAAATTCCGCACAGGATAAGGCTTCCTTTGGTTGACGATGATAGATAGATTCATATATACTGAATCTATCATTTGTGATGTAACGGGTGGATTGCGTTGCAGGCCGGAGGGATTGCTAGTGAGTGTTGACCTCAAAGTATTAAGCACCTCCTCATACGATCGTTCGTCGGATGAACAGCTAGTCGACGCGGTCAGGGAGGGAGATAGCGAAGCGCTCGAATACTTAATTAACAAGTACCGCAATTTCGTTCGAGCAAAAGCACGCTCATATTTTCTAATCGGCGCTGACCGTGAGGATATTGTTCAAGAGGGCATGATCGGATTATACAAGGCAATTCGTGATTTTAAGGGAGACAAGCTGGCATCATTCAAGGCATTCGCCGAACTGTGCATTACGAGACAGATTATTACTGCGATTAAGACGGCGACGCGCCAGAAGCACATACCATTGAATTCTTATGTGTCGTTGGATAAGCCGATATATGACGAAGATTCAGATCGTACCTTGCTAGATGTGATTGGTGGCTCGCGGGTGTCTGATCCAGAAGAATTGATCATTAATCAAGAAGAATTCGTTGGGCTCGAGGACAAGATGTCTGAAATTTTGAGCGATTTGGAACGGAAAGTGCTCATGTTGTATTTGGATGGGCGTTCCTATCAGGAAATTGCCGTTGATCTGGATCGCCACGTCAAATCGATAGACAATGCGCTGCAGCGAGTCAAGCGAAAGTTGGAGCGATATTTGGAGTTACGGGATGGCGGGGATAGCGGATGTTAATTAGTCGAATACAGATGTAGGAGCTTATCAACCTAGTATGGGAGATAGGCTCTTTTTCATTGTGTACATACTGTTCCCGATTGAAAGCAATTAATTTTACATCGAAAGTTTACGAGAATGAAGGTTTAGATTGCGTAATATTCCACCATACTGATAGCGACTAGGAACATTAGTGATCTTTTCCTTTGTCAAGCAGCTGTCGGATATGATAGAGTGAATGACATCGCCCCCCACGGCGTCAACATCTTATCATTGACATCATTTGCCCCTTATGATAAAGTGTTTTAGGTAGCCCTAAATATGCGTACGTATTTACTGAATAAGAAATGATTGGTTATTAGACTGAGAGTGGATTATTCAGCGAACAAGAGACGATTTGTCCCCCTGTAGAAGGATGGTCAATCCGTTTCTGCTTGGGGAAATTCGACGCTTCTTATCATTAAGGTGTCTTCAGGAGGTGTACTACATGCGGGTAATCGTTACGATGGCTTGCACGAACTGCAAACAACGCAACTATACGACAACAAAGAACAAACGTAATCACCCAGACCGCATTGAGTTGAAGAAATTCTGCAAGTTCTGCAACGAGCATACTTCTCATCGCGAAACGAGATAAGTCTGATGGAGGTGTAGTCCGTGGCTTTCTTCGGGAAACTGAAACAAAGTTTCGGTTCGATGTTTTCCTTCTTTGCCGACAGCTGGGGTGAATTAAAAAAGGTTCGCTGGCCCAGTCGTAAAGAACTGACAAGCTATACGATCGTCGTTTTAGCCACGGTTATCTTTATGACGCTTTATTTCTGGGTCCTTGATATCGGAATTTCCGCGATAGTCGAAGCGATTATTTAATAAAGTCCCAAGGTGGCTTAGTTATGGAAAAAAGATGGTACGTTGTTCATACCTACTCAGGTTATGAGAACAAAGTTAAAGCCAATTTGGAAAAGCGCGTTGAATCCATGGGCATGGAAGACAAAATATTCCGCGTTCTTGTTCCGATGGAAGAAGAAATGGTAAACAAGGATGGCAAAAAGAAAGTTGTCATGCGTAAAGTTTACCCGGGTTATGTTTTGGTTGAAATGATTCAGACGGATGAGTCTTGGTATGTTGTTCGCAACACGCCAGGGGTTACCGGATTCGTCGGATCTACCGGCTCTGGTTCAAAGCCTATTCCACTGTTGCCTGAAGAGGTCGATCAGATCTTAAAGACAATGGGCATGGAAGATCCGAGAGCAAAAGTCGATTTCGACTTGAAGGAATCGGTTCGCATTATGGTAGGGCCTTTCGCAAACTTCGTCGGTACGGTCGAAGAGATCATTACAGACAAGCAGAAGCTTAAGGTTCATGTCAACATGTTTGGAAGAGAAACCCCTCTTGAGTTGGATTACCACCAAGTGGAGAAGATCTAATACATCTTTCTATTGGTTTCTACTGTGAGATAGGGCAACCTGAACCTCACATAACTAGCGCAAGGAGGTGTTTGAAATGGCGAAAAAGGTCATTAAAGTCGTTAAATTGCAAATTCCAGCGGGTAAGGCGAATCCAGCGCCTCCGGTAGGTCCAGCATTGGGTCAAGCGGGTGTCAACATCATGGCGTTCTGTAAGGAATTCAATGCGAAAACAGCTGATCAAGCAGGTTTGATTATTCCTGTTGAAATCTCTGTATTCGAAGATCGTTCCTTTACGTTCATCACGAAGACTCCACCGGCTGCAGTATTGTTGAAAGTAGCGGCTAAGGTCGAAAAAGGTTCCGGTGAACCGAACACGAAAAAAGTTGCAACAGTGAAACGCGACGTTGTACGTCAAATCGCTGAGCAAAAAATGCCTGACCTGAACGCAGCATCCGTTGAATCGGCTATGCGTATGGTTGAAGGTACAGCTCGCAGCATGGGCTTTGTCGTAGAAGACTAATACGTTCTTCTTTGGCGCATGTGGGAGGTTAATCCGTTAAAACCACAAAGGAGGAAATAATCATGGCAAAACGTGGCAAGAAATATGTCGAAGCTGCAAAGCTTATCGATAGAGATGCTGCTTATGAGTCGATGGAAGCCATTGAGTTGGTTAAGAAATCGGCTACAGCAAAATTCGACGAAACAGTTGAAGTTGCTGTTCGCTTGGGTGTAGACCCTCGTAAACAAGACCAAGCTGTTCGTGGGGTAGTTGTACTTCCACACGGTACAGGTAAAACAAAACGCGTTCTCGTCTTTGCAAAAGGCGAAAAAGCAAAAGAAGCAGAAGCAGCTGGTGCTGATTTTGTAGGCGATCAAGATATGATCAACAAAATTCAACAAGGCTGGTTCGACTTCGATGTCTGCGTAGCTACGCCAGACATGATGAGCGAAGTAGGTAAATTGGGACGTATCCTCGGTGGTAAAGGTCTCATGCCTAACCCTAAAGCTGGTACGGTTACATTCGACGTTACTAAAGCTGTTCAAGAGATCAAAGCTGGTAAAATCGAGTACCGTCTGGACAAAGCAGGACAAATCCACGCACCAATCGGTAAAGCTTCTTTCGATGCAGACAAGTTGCATGACAACTTCAAAGCGTTGATCGATGCATTGAACCGTGCGAAGCCAGCAGCGGCTAAAGGCGTGTATTTGAAAAACATCGCGGTTTCTTCCACGATGGGCCCTGCAGCACGTGTGAACACAGCATCTTTCCGCTAAGATTTATTCTTTAGTGGGAATCTGTTGGCAAGTTTTGTGAGTGGTTGACATGATTCAACTGTCCATGCTATGCTAATAGAGTTGCTAACACATGATGTGCAATTAACTTTTGAATAATCGTACCGTAGACAGTAGGTGCCGAAAGGCTTAATCTCCTACCGAGGTGTTCGAAATAGACTGAGTGCTTGGAGCGTGTCGTTGACACGTCTGCGCACCAAGTGCTATCGTGATGCCTCTGTAGTAAACTGCAGAGGCTTTTCTTATGCTGAAGTAGGTAGAAGATCTCGGACAGGATGCGGTGTTAAGTAGAACCTTGTAGGAGGTGGAACGAGTGGCAAACGCAAAAGTAATCGAAGCGAAACAGCAAGCTGTACAAGATATCGCTGAGAAATTCCGTAGCAGCGCTACAACGGTTGTTGCTGACTACCGTGGATTGACAGTATCTCAAGTTACTGAACTTCGTAAGCAACTGCGCGAAGCAGGCATCGAATTCCAAGTATTGAAAAATACATTGGTACGCCGTGCGACAGCAGAAGCTGAGTTGTCTGAACTTGATGAAGTATTGTCTGGTCCGACAGCTATCGCATTCAGTCGTGAAGACGCAGTAGCACCTGCGAAAATCTTGAACGACTTTGCGAAGAAAAACGAAGCTCTTGAAATTAAGGGTGGAGTAGTTGAAGGTCGCGTCGTTGACGTGGATCAAATCAAAGCCTTGGCAGCATTGCCTTCCCGCGAAGGTTTGTTGTCCATGTTGCTCAGCGTGCTCCAAGCACCAATGCGCAACTTCGCATTGGCTGTCAAAGCCGTTGCAGAGAAGAACGAAGCGGAAGCGTAAGCTTAATCGCGTAACATACACTTTACTAAATATGGAGGTTTAACAAATGAGCAAAGAGCAAATCTTGGAAGCCATCAAAGGCATGTCCGTATTGGAATTGAACGACCTTGTTAAAGCAATTGAAGAAGAATTCGGCGTAACTGCAGCAGCTCCTGTAGCTGTAATGGGTGGCGCAGCTGGTGATGCTGGCGCAGCTGAACAAACTGAGTTTGACGTAATCTTGACTGCACCAGGCGCAGGCAAAATCAACGTTATCAAAGTTGTTCGTGAAATCACTGGTCTTGGCTTGAAAGAAGCTAAAGACTTGGTAGACAACTGCCCGAAACCATTGAAAGAAAAAGTAAGCAAAGAAGAAGCAGAAGCAGTAAAAGCGAAGCTCGAAGAAGCTGGCGCATCTGTAGAAGTGAAGTAATCTCTGCTTGCAAAGTGCGAACCCCTTGGAACTTGTTTTCAAGGGGTTCGTTGTCTAAGATACGACTTACCGATTTAGCTTAGGTGTCATCGAATACGAAGTGTAAATAGGGAACTCGACGCGCATCTTAGCCAATGAACGATAGCACTTTTTATTTTTACCATGACAGGAAGGGATCAAGATGGCAGGGCATTATTACAGCAAGCGTCCAGATGTAGAGCATAATCGCAAGAAATGGACGGCATCCTTGCGAGGTATGCAGCTAGCATTCGTGTCGGATGCCGGTGTATTTTCCAAAGGCGGTGTCGATTACGGCAGTCGAGTGCTGATTGATTGCATGGACATTCCTGAAGACGCCACCGTTCTTGATGTCGGCTGTGGCTATGGGCCGATTGGATTAACAGCTGCAAAACTGGCTAAGCGCGGACGAGTAACGATGGTAGATGTGAATGAGCGAGCCTTAGATTTAGCGAGAGAGAACGCTCTTCTAAATGGAGTCCATAACGTCACGATTCAAGAGAGTGATGGCCTCAATGCGCTAGGTAGTGAGCATTATTCTGTTATTCTCACCAATCCGCCGATTCGTGCAGGCAAAGAGGTTGTTCATCGCATCTTTGAACAATCCTATGAGCATTTAGCAGACGGAGGTTCTCTATGGATTGTCATTCAGAAGAAACAGGGAGCACCATCAGCGGAAGCGAAGCTGCAGCAGTTGTTTGGAGAAGATAACGTAGAGTTAGTTGTGAAGGACAAAGGGTATCGGATCTATCAAGCGAAGAAATCATTTCCAAGTTGACTCTGAGTGCCCAATATGGTATTATTATAAAATGTCAGTATTAGGATGGACTCCATGTCTACACATGGCCCAAATGTCAAGCCTTTTTTTGAAAGGATGCATACATTTTTGCGAAATGACGTATAATGTTTACATTTTGGGCAAGTCTATCGGATATGTAGTTGTATCGACAACAGGAAACGGCGACACGGGGGAAAACGGCGTCCATCGCATTTGCGTTTTGCCGTGAACGTGCGTTTTTCTTTTTTCTGACATTTTGTACTATATTATTTGTTTTTAGAGTCTCTTTCGTGGACTTTATTATAAAGGATACCGAAAAGGATTCGCAATCCATTTTTGTGAGTAGACATGAGGGGTGAGTTAAAGTTGGCAGGACATCTTGTTCAATATGGACGACGCACTCGGCGCAGTTATGCGCGCATCAAAGAGGTACTCGAAGTTCCGAACTTGATTGAAATCCAACAGAAATCGTATCAATGGTTTTTGGACGAAGGATTGCGCGAAATGTTCCAAGATATTTCGCCGATTCAGGATTTCACAGGTAATTTGGTTTTGGAATTTATCGATTACAGCTTGGGTGAACCCAAATATACAGTCGATGATTCGAAAGAACGCGATGTAACTTATGCGGCGCCGCTCCGCGTGAAAGTGCGCCTTCTTAACAAAGAGACCGGAGAGGTCAAAGAGCAGGAAGTGTTTATGGGTGATTTCCCGCTCATGACGGAAACGGGCACGTTCGTCATTAATGGTGCTGAACGTGTAATTGTCAGCCAGTTGGTTCGCTCTCCGAGTGTCTATTTCAGTACTAAAGTTGACAAGAACGGGAAGAAAACTTACACGGCGACAGTTATACCGAATCGTGGTGCATGGCTGGAACTTGAGATGGATGCGAAGGACATTATCTATGTTCGTATCGACCGTACTCGTAAAATTCCTGTTACGGTATTGCTGAGAGCACTCGGATTCGGTACAGACGAGCAAATCTTAGATTTGCTTGGCCATGATGAGTATATCCGCAATACGCTGGACAAAGATAATACGGATTCAACAGAGAAGGCTCTGATTGAAATCTACGAGCGTCTGCGTCCGGGCGAGCCTCCTACACTCGAGAATGCAAGAAGCTTGCTGATTGCACGTTTCTTCGATCCGAAGCGCTATGATCTAGCGAATGTAGGTCGTTACAAGATTAATAAGAAGCTTCACATTAAGAACCGTTTGTTCAATCAACGCTTGGCGGAATCGCTTGTTGATACAGAAACAGGCGAAATCATTGCTGAAGCAGGTCAAGTTGTTGACCGTCGTCTCTTGGACGAAATTCTGCCTCGTCTTGAAAGCAATGTAGGTTTCAAAACCTATCATGTGGCAGGCGGAGTTATGGAGTCGGAAGATATTCCGGTTCAAGTCATCGACGTGTTCTCGCCAATTGAGGACGGTAAAGTTACTAAAATTATTGCAAACCGCAATATCGACAAGTCCGTGAAGAACATTACTCCAGCGGATATCATTTCGTCGATCAACTACTTTATTAACTTGCTGCACGGAATTGGTAGCACAGATGATATCGACCACTTAGGTAACCGTCGTCTGCGTTCCGTTGGTGAATTGCTGCAGAACCAGTTCCGTATCGGTTTGTCCCGTATGGAGCGCGTTGTGCGCGAGCGGATGTCCATTCAGGATGCGAACGTGATTACGCCACAGGCGCTCATTAACATTCGCCCGGTTATTGCATCCATTAAAGAGTTCTTCGGTAGCTCGCAGTTGTCTCAGTTCATGGATCAGACGAACCCACTTGCGGAACTTACGCATAAGCGTCGTCTGTCTGCACTCGGACCTGGTGGTTTGACGCGTGAGCGCGCGGGCTTTGAAGTTCGTGACGTCCATCCATCCCACTATGGCCGTATGTGTCCGATCGAGACTCCAGAGGGTCCGAACATCGGTTTGATCAACTCCTTGTCTACGTTTGCTCGAGTGAACGAGTATGGCTTCATTGAAGCACCATATCGTTGGGTCGATCCGAAGACAGGGCAGGTTACAGAACAAATCGATTACATGACTGCTGACGAAGAAGATAACTATGTAGTCGCACAGGCGAATGCACCGCTGAATGAAGACGGCACATTCCGTGACGAAACAGCTATCGTTCGTTACAACAAGCAATCAGATAACATCTTGACGATGCCTACGGATCGTGTTGACTACATGGACGTATCGCCGAAGCAGGTTGTGTCGGTAGCGACAGCGCTCATTCCGTTCTTGGAGAACGATGACTCCAACCGTGCGCTCATGGGATCGAACATGCAGCGGCAAGCGGTGCCTTTGCTCATACCAGAAGCTCCGTTTGTTGGTACAGGAATGGAATACAAGTCTGCAAAAGACTCTGGTGTATGTATCGTCTCCAAAGTAGACGGTGTCATCGAGCGTGTTACAGCGAATGAAGTTCAAGTTCGCAAGGTTGAAGTAATTGATGGTAAAGAGGTCAGAGGTGACCTCGTCAAATATAAATTGCAGAAGTTTATGCGTTCCAACCAAGGAACATGCATTAACCAACGTCCACTTGCCAAGAAAGGCGATATCGTCAAGAAAGGCGACATCTTGGCGGACGGCCCTTCCACAGAGGTCGGCGAATTGGCCCTTGGACGCAACGTTGTTGTCGCGTTCATGACATGGGAAGGTTACAACTACGAGGATGCGATCTTGCTCTCCGAGAAGATGGTGAAAGAGGATGTATACACGTCCATTCACATCGAAGAGTACGAGTCCGAAGCTCGTGATACGAAACTTGGACCAGAAGAGATTACTCGTGATATTCCGAACGTCGGCGAAGAAGCGCTCAAGAACTTGGATGAGCGCGGAATCATTCGCGTCGGTGCGGAGATTAAAGACGGTGACATTCTCGTTGGTAAAGTAACACCTAAAGGGGTTACGGAACTGACAGCAGAAGAACGCCTCTTGCATGCAATCTTCGGCGAGAAGGCGCGTGAAGTACGTGATACTTCCTTGCGTGTGCCTCACGGTACTGACGGTATCGTCGTTGATGTTAAAGTATTTACACGTGAGAACGGGGACGAACTCCCTCCAGGTGTGAATCAACTCGTTCGTGTTTATATTGCCCAAAAACGTAAAATTTCCGAGGGCGATAAGATGGCGGGACGCCACGGTAACAAGGGTGTCATCGCACGTATCTTGCCTGAAGAAGATATGCCGTTCCTTCCGGACGGTACGCCTGTTCAAGTCGTCTTGAACCCACTAGGGGTACCATCGCGGATGAACATCGGTCAGGTACTCGAGGTTCACTTGGGTATGGCGGCACGTTATCTTGGTATGCACATGGCTACTCCGGTATTCGACGGTGCTACAGAGTATGACGTGTTCGATACGATGGAAGAAGCAGGCATGCAGCGCAACGGTAAGACAATCTTGTACGACGGTCGTACAGGTGACCCGTTCGAGCGCGAAGTTACGGTTGGTGTCATGTACATGATCAAGCTCGCACACATGGTTGATGATAAGATCCATGCTCGCTCTACTGGACCATACTCTCTCGTTACGCAGCAGCCGCTTGGTGGTAAAGCACAGTTCGGTGGTCAGCGCTTCGGGGAGATGGAGGTATGGGCACTCGAAGCCTATGGTGCAGCTTATACATTGCAAGAGATTCTTACAGTCAAGTCCGATGATGTCGTCGGCCGCGTGAAGACGTATGAATCGATTGTGAAGGGCGAAAATGTTCCTGAGCCAGGTGTTCCTGAATCGTTCAAGGTCCTTATCAAAGAGCTGCAAAGCTTGGGTATGGATGTCAAGATCTTGACAGAGAACGAAGAAGAAATTGAGATGCGTGAAATCGATGAAGATGACGATATTCCGCAGGATAAGTTGAATCTCGGCATGGATGACGAGTACGTCACCGAGTAAGCTGCCGAAGTCGTATAACGTTGGATCGGACGGTGGCCGTTAGCGAATTGCTATACGGCCACCGCCAGCCCATATATGGTTCGAACACAGAATTCCGCTCCTGTGTACTGACAGAGCGGTACACTCAAGTACAGATTAAGGAGGGTCGCTCCTTGATGGACGTCAACAATTTTGAATTTATGAAAATCGGGCTTGCCTCTCCCGAAAAGATTCGTTCTTGGTCCCGTGGCGAAGTCAAGAAGCCGGAAACGATTAACTATCGTACGCTCAAACCGGAGAAAGAAGGTTTGTTCTGCGAGAAGATTTTCGGACCGACGAAGGACTGGGAGTGTCATTGCGGTAAATACAAGCGTGTACGTTACAAAGGCGTTGTCTGTGATCGATGCGGCGTTGAAGTAACACGCCAGAAGGTGCGCCGTGAACGGATGGGCCATATTGAATTGGCTGCTCCTGTATCGCACATTTGGTACTTCAAGGGAATTCCAAGCCGCATGGGCTTGGCGCTGGACATGTCTCCACGCTCCTTGGAAGAGATCATTTACTTTGCTTCTTATGTTGTAACAGAGCCTGGGGATACACCTCTTGAGAAAAAGCAACTGCTTTCCGAGAAGGAATATCGCAGCTACCGTGAAAAATATGGTCATGCATTCCAAGCTGGTATGGGTGCTGAAGCAGTTAAGAAGCTGTTGCAAGACTTGGATGTTGAGAAAGAACTTGAAGTGCTGAAGGAAGAGCTTCGTACGGCACAAGGCCAACGCCGCAACCGTGCGATCAAGCGACTAGAAGTAATCGAGGCATTCCGTAACTCTGGCAACCAACCAGATTGGATGATTCTCGATGTTCTTCCGGTTATTCCTCCAGAGCTTCGTCCAATGGTACAGCTCGATGGCGGTCGCTTCGCGACGTCTGACTTGAATGACCTGTATCGCCGTGTTATCAACCGGAACAACCGCTTGAAGCGTTTGCTTGATTTGGGTGCTCCAGACATTATCGTGCAGAATGAGAAGCGCATGCTGCAAGAAGCAGTAGACGCCTTGATTGATAACGGTCGCCGTGGTCGTCCAGTAACAGGCCCTGGTAACCGTCCATTGAAATCGCTCAGCCATATGCTCAAAGGTAAGCAAGGTCGCTTCCGTCAGAACTTGCTCGGTAAACGGGTTGACTACTCTGGTCGTTCCGTTATCGTCGTAGGTCCTTACTTGAAGATGTACCAATGTGGTTTGCCGAAGGAAATGGCGCTTGAGCTGTTCAAACCTTTTGTCATGAAAGAACTCGTGAATAAAGGTTTGGCACACAACATTAAGAGCGCGAAACGTAAAGTAGAGCGCATTAGCCCGGAAGTATGGGACGTTCTCGAAGAGGTTATTCGTGAGCACCCAGTCTTGCTTAACCGTGCACCAACACTTCACCGTCTCGGTATCCAAGCATTTGAACCGATTCTGGTAGAAGGGAAAGCAATCCGTCTTCANCCACTCGTATGTACAGCCTACAACGCTGACTTCGACGGTGACCAAATGGCGGTTCACGTTCCGTTGTCTGCAGAAGCACAAGCAGAAGCTCGTCTTCTTATGCTCGCTTCCGGCAACATCTTGAACCCGAAAGACGGTAAGCCAGTTGTAACACCATCTCAGGATATGGTTCTTGGATCCTTCTACTTGACGATGGACAACAAGGAAGCTAAAGGAACAGGTATGATCTTTGGCTCCGTCAATGAGGCTGTATCTGCTTATCAACGTGGTTCAGCATCCTTGCATGCACGTGTTGCAATTCCAGTACGTGAATTGGGCAAGTCTGACTTTACTGAAAAACAACAAGATGCGTTCCTTATTACAACGGTTGGACGTATCATTTTCAACGAAATATTCCCGGCAGATTTCCCGTACATCAATGAGCCGACGAAGCGCAATTTGTTCGAGGGAACACCGGATCATTATTTCGTATATGAGAAAGGCGCGAATATTAGAGAAATAATCGAAAATATTCCGCAAACAGGTGGGGTAGGTAAAGACTATCTTGGTCAAATTATCGCCCGCTGCTTCGATGTATTCCATACAACGAAGACTTCGGTTATTTTGGATCGAATCAAGGAGATCGGCTTTACGTATTCCACAAAAGCAGGTATCTCGATTGCGGTATCCGACGTTATCGTACCGCAAGAGAAAGTGGATATCTTGAAGGAATCCGAAGAGAAGGTTCGTGTCATTACAAATCAGTATCGTCGTGGTCTGATTACGAATGAGGAACGTTACGATCGTGTTATCGAGGTATGGTCGAACACGAAAGATCGTATTACCGAGATTTTGATGAAATCGATGGAACGTTACAACTCCATCATGCTCATGGTTGACTCCAAAGCACGGGGTAACAAATCGCAGATTACTCAGTTGGGTGGTATGCGTGGNCTCATGGCCAACCCGTCCGGTCGAATCATCGAGTTGCCAATTAAATCGAACTTCCGTGAGGGCCTGACGGTCTTGGAATACTTTATTTCCACTCACGGTGCGCGTAAAGGTCTCGCGGATACGGCTCTTCGTACGGCGGATTCGGGTTACTTGACTCGTCGTCTCGTTGACGTTGCACAAGANGTTATNGTTCGTGAAGAAGATTGCGGTACGGATAAAGGCTTCTTAGTAGCCAACATCTCCGACGGTAAGGAAGTTATCGAAGGCTTGTACGACCGTATCGAAGGTCGCTATTCCGGTGAAACGGTTCGTCATCCGGAGACAAAGGAGATCCTTGTTAACCGTAACGAACTGATTGATACGGATAAGGCAGAGTTGATCGTCAATGCTGGCGTCAAGAAGATGATGATTCGTTCCGTACTCAGNTGCCGTGCTCGTCACGGTGTATGTAAGATTTGTTATGGTCGCAACCTGGCGACTGGTAAGCACGTTGAAATTGGTGAATCTGTTGGTATCATCGCGGCTCAGTCCATCGGTGAACCAGGTACACAGCTCACCATGCGTACGTTCCATACCGGTGGTGTCGCGGGTGACGATATTACCCAAGGTTTGCCGCGTATCCAGGAGTTGTTCGAGGCGCGCAATCCGAAAGGGCANGCGATCATTTCCGAGATCGATGGTGTGGTTAAAGAAATTCGCGAAGCGAAAGATCGTCGTGAAATCGAAGTCCAAGGTGAGGCAGAGTCCAAAGTGTACTCCGTCACATACGGTTCTCGTGTCCGCGTAAGCGAAGGCATGGCAATCGAAGCCGGCGATGAGATTACAGACGGTTCTATCGACCCTAAAGAAATGCTCCGCATTAAAGGTATCCGTGGCGTTCAGAACTACATCTTGCAGGAAGTTCAACGCGTATACCGGAACCAAGGGGTAGAAATTAACGATAAGCACGTCGAAGTTATGATCAAGCAAATGCTTCGTAAAATCCGTATCATCGATGCGGGTGAAACGACATTGCTTCCAGGATCATTCGTTGACATGCATGAATATGAAGCAGCGAACAAAGAAGCGATCCTCTCTGGCAAGGAACCTGCTGTTGCGAAACCGATCTTGCTCGGTATCACGAAGGCATCCTTGGAGACAGACTCCTTCTTGTCTGCAGCATCCTTCCAGGAGACGACTCGNGTTCTTACTGATGCAGCGATCAAAGGTAAAGTCGACCAATTGCTCGGCTTGAAAGAGAACGTTATTATCGGTAAGTTGATTCCTGCAGGTACAGGTATGAACCGTTATCGCAGCGTTAAAGTGATTAATCCGCTTGACGAGGAAGTAACGGAAGAATCCCTTGATGCAGCAGGTGTTGGCGCAGCGGAGTAAGCTCTACTATAGANGTTTCAAATGAGGTGGTTGGCGCTGTCTAGATGGCGCCAACCTCCATTTTTGTGACAAATNTATCGTTTTAAAAAAGAAGTTATGAAATTGCTTGACACTGGGTAAACGAAGTGCTATTATGTCGTAGTGTGCCCAAGACAAAGACCTGTACTTTTGGAGGAACATGCATCATGTGTAATGAAAAAGGTTTACAGGATGCAACAATTCGTATTGGGACGAAGCAAACATTGAAGATGGTTGAACTTGATAAAGCCATCGAGGTGTACATTGCCGAAGACGCTGATGAACACGTTACATCGAAAGTCGTAAGCTTATGTGAGAAGAAGGGCATCAAATTGACATATGTCAGNACGATGCGCGACCTTGGCAAGGCATGCGGCATTGAAGTAGGTGCAGCAGTNGCNGCTGTCGTTGAAGAAGAATAGGGAAGCCGATTGTTTTTGTAACAGAAGAAATTCTGGGGCAAAGACATTTCATTTGTTCATTTATGAACCACCTGGATCTGTGGACTTAAATGAATGATTTNTGAAGGTGTCGATAATATGGGAAGGGGGTGCCAACATGCCAACAATTAACCAATTGGTACGTAAGGGCCGCAAAGATAAAGTAACTAAATCCAAATCCCCAGCTTTGCAAAAAGGTTTCAACGCGTTGAAACGCGAAGAAACGGATTTGAGCGCGCCACAAAAACGCGGTGTCTGCACTCGTGTAGGTACAATGACTCCGAAGAAACCGAACTCCGCGCTTCGTAAATATGCTCGTGTTCGCTTGACGAANCGTGTAGAAGTTACAGCGTACATCGGTGGTATCGGCCACAACTTGCAAGAGCACAGTGTTGTTCTCGTTCGNGGTGGTCGTGTAAAAGACCTTCCGGGTGTTCGTTACCACATCGTTCGCGGTGCATTGGATACTGCAGGTGTAAACAATCGTATGCAAGCTCGTTCCAAATACGGTACGAAGCGTCCTAAAGCTAAGAAATAAGAAGTTAATGCTACTCAGAAAGGGGGATTCACATGCCACGCAAAGGTCCTGTTACTAAGCGCGACGTGTTGCCGGATCCGGTGTATAACAGCAAGCTTGTTACTCGCTTGATCAACCGCATCATGCTCGACGGTAAACGTGGTGTTGCTCAATCGATCTTGTACAACTCTTTCGAAATCATTCGTGAGCGTACAGGCAACGATCCTATGGAAGTATTTGAAGCAGCACTGAAAAACATCATGCCAGTCCTTGAAGTTAAAGCTCGCCGTGTAGGTGGTTCTAACTATCAAGTACCTATCGAAGTTAAACCTGAGCGCCGCACATCCTTGGGATTGCGCTGGTTGGTTAACTACTCCCGCAACCGCGGTGAGAAAACGATGGAAGAGCGTTTGGCAGCAGAGATTATCGATGCTTCCAACAACACTGGTGCAGCAGTTAAAAAACGCGAAGATACGCACAAAATGGCTGAAGCGAACAAAGCGTTTGCTCACTACCGTTGGTAGGATAAAGCTGTTTTGGTCTCGATATTCGAGTAACCAAACCCAATTTGAAGGGAGACCATACCATGGCAAGAGAGTTCTCCTTAGCAAATACGCGTAACATCGGAATCATGGCTCACATCGATGCCGGTAAAACAACAACTACGGAACGTATCTTGTTCTACACAGGCCGTACTCACAAAATCGGAGAGGTGCATGAAGGCGCCGCTACGATGGACTGGATGGAACAAGAACAAGAGCGTGGTATTACGATCACTTCCGCTGCGACTACAGCGCAATGGAAGGGCCATCGTGTAAATATCATCGACACTCCGGGGCACGTTGACTTTACGGTAGAGGTTGAGCGTTCCCTTCGCGTATTGGACGGAGCAGTAGGCGTGTTCTCCGCTAAAGAAGGCGTAGAACCGCAATCTGAAACGGTATGGCGTCAAGCTGACAAGTACAGCGTACCTCGTATCGCTTACGTTAACAAAATGGACATCATCGGCGCTGATTACCTCAACGTTATTGAGTCCATGAAGGATCGTTTGCAAGCGAACGCTGTTGCAATTCAGCTGCCTATCGGTGCAGAAAACGACTTCACAGGCATCATTGATTTGATGGAAGAGAAAGCTTACATCTTCAAAGATGACTTGGGTAAAGAAGTTGATGAAACAGAAGTTCCTGCTGAGTTCAAAGACAAAGTCGCTGAACTTCGTATGGAAATGATCGAGAAAATCGCAGAACTCGACGAAGAGNTGATGATGAAATACCTCGAAGGAGAAGANATTTCGGTTCCAGAACTGAAAGCTGCTCTTCGNAAAGGGGTATGTAATGTTCAAATCTTCCCAGTAGTATGTGGTTCTTCTTACCGTAACAAAGGCGTACAGCTCATGATTGACGCTGTCGTTGACTACTTGCCATCCCCGCTTGATGTACCTGACATTAAAGGTCATCTTGAAGATGGTGAAGAAGAAGTTCGTCATTCTTCGGACGAAGAGCCGTTCTCGGCACTTGCGTTCAAGATCATGACTGACCCTTATGTTGGTAAGTTGACGTTCTTCCGCGTTTACTCTGGTGTATTGAACTCCGGTTCTTACGTCTTGAACGCGACAAAAGGCAAACGTGAACGTATTGGCCGTATCCTTCAAATGCATGCGAACAGCCGTGAAGAAATCGCTACAGTACATGCTGGCGATATCGCTGCTGCCGTTGGTTTGAAAGATACCGGTACAGGCGACACACTCTGCGATGAGAAGTCTCCGATCATCTTGGAATCCATGAACTTCCCAGATCCGGTTATCAGTATCGCAGTTGAGCCGAAGACAAAAGCAGACCAAGATAAAATGGGTACTGCTTTGTCGAAATTGACAGAAGAAGATCCAACACTTCGTGTTTACACTGATGAGGAGACAGGTCAAACGATCTTGTCTGGTATGGGTGAGCTTCACCTTGATATCATCATCGACCGTATGCGTCGTGAGTTCAAAGTTGAGACGAACGTAGGTAGCCCACAGGTTGCTTATCGTGAGACATTCCGTCAACAAGCTAAAGTTGAAGGTAAATTCGTACGTCAGTCCGGTGGTCGTGGTCAATACGGTCACGTATGGATCGACTTCGAACCTCTCGAAGCAGGATCAGGATTCGTGTTCGAGAACAAAATCGTTGGTGGCGTAGTCCCTCGTGAATACGTACCTGCGGTTCAAGCTGGTATTGAAGAATCCATGAAGAACGGTGTCTTGGCAGGCTTCCCATTGGTTGACCTCAAGGCTACTATCTTCGATGGTTCCTACCATGATGTTGACTCCAATGAAATGGCGTTTAAAATCGCTGGTTCCATGGCGCTTAAAGCTGCTAAGGACAAGTGTAAGCCAGTATTGCTTGAGCCAATCATGAAAGTAGAAGTTACAGTACCAGAAGAGTACATGGGCGACGTTATGGGTATGTTGAACTCCCGCCGTGGTCGTATCGAAGGTATGGATACTCGTGCAGGTGCACAAATTATCCGTGCTAAGGTGCCTCTCTCCGAGATGTTCGGTTACTCCACAACATTGCGTTCCGGTACTCAAGGACGCGGTGTGTTCTCTATGGAACTCTCTCACTATGAAGAAGTTCCTAAGAATATCTCCGAAGAGATTATCGCGAAGAACAAAGGCGAATAATTTCGCTTCTGATTCATTTGCTATCGGCTGAGCGCATGANTTGTCATGTGTCTCGGCTGCTTATAACATATATCTATTCCACTTATTGAAGGAGGACTAGTTCAAATGGCAAAGGCTAAGTTTGAACGTACGAAACCGCACGTTAATATCGGTACAATTGGTCACGTTGACCATGGTAAAACAACTTTGACAGCGGCTATCACAACAGTTCTGTCTAAAAAATATGGTAACGGTGCAGCTGTAGCATTCGATCAAATCGATAAAGCTCCAGAAGAGCGCGAGCGCGGTATCACAATCTCCACGTCCCACGTAGAGTATGAGTCCGCTAACCGTCACTATGCACACGTTGACTGCCCAGGTCACGCCGACTATGTTAAAAACATGATCACTGGTGCTGCTCAAATGGATGGCGCGATTCTCGTAGTATCCGCAGCTGACGGCCCAATGCCACAAACACGCGAGCACATCTTGTTGTCTCGCCAAGTAGGCGTACCTTACATCGTCGTATTCATGAACAAATGCGACATGGTTGAAGACGAAGAGTTGTTGGAATTGGTTGAAATGGAAATTCGCGATTTGCTTAGCGAATACGAATTCCCTGGCGATGACACTCCAGTTATCCGCGGTTCCGCTCGTGAAGCTCTTCAAAACCCAGACGGAGAATGGGCTGACAAAATCGTTGAATTGTTCACACAAATCGACGAGTACATCCCAACTCCAGAACGTGACACTGACAAGCCATTCTTGATGCCAGTCGAGGACGTATTCTCCATCACTGGTCGTGGTACAGTTGCTACTGGCCGCGTAGAGCGTGGTACTGTTAAAGTCGGCGACGAGATCGAAATCGTTGGTATCCAAGAAGAGACTCGTAAGTCCGTAGTAACAGGCGTTGAAATGTTCCGTAAACTTTTGGATTCCGCTCAAGCTGGTGACAACATCGGTGCGTTGCTTCGTGGTGTAGACCGCAGCAACATCGAGCGTGGTCAAGTATTGGTTAAGCCAGGTTCGGTTAAACCACATACTGAGTTCACTGCTCAAGTTTACGTTTTGACTAAAGAAGAAGGTGGCCGTCATAAGCCATTCTTCACAGGCTACCGTCCACAGTTCTACTTCCGTACAACGGACGTAACTGGTATCATCAACTTGCCAGAAGGTACTGAAATGGTTATGCCTGGTGACAACATCACAGTTACTGTACAATTGATCGCTCCAATCGCGATCGAAGAAGGTACACGCTTCGCGATCCGCGAAGGTGGCCGTACAGTAGGTGCTGGTGCGGTTGCAACTATCATTAAATAATGATAGTACCGACAATAGTCGGTAATAA
>Ga0055541_1000142_pt1 | contig 37199 bp, 20 predicted proteins | sample Araplavi_mTSA_r2_2_FD_55169 | JGI IMG/M metagenome (GOLD analysis project Ga0055541, IMG submission 55169) | Arabidopsis root microbial communities from North Carolina, USA - plate scrape CL_Cvi_mTSA_r2 | ecosystem: Host-associated > Plants > Roots > Endosphere | place: USA: North Carolina | reverse complement strand
TCACGCATCATCACCGGAGATATCGTCTTCCCTGTAGCCAACTGCTTTTTCCACACAACGAACTTGCAGCCTAGCTTATAGTTCGAACAGCCGAACCCCTTGCGCCCTTCAATNATCGTACCGCCACAGCCTTCACGAGGACATATGCCGAAGGCTTCAGGTGCTGCATGTTGTCCGCTTCCTTCTGATGAGCGGCTAGAACCAGAAGCTTGCGTCGCCGAACCCTTCACTTTGGAGCTCTTCGATGTCTTGGCGCTGGTTTGCGGCTTGCCTCTCCCCTTGGATGACTTGTCCGATTCGATCAATGCTAGAACTTCGGCTGATACAGGGCTTTGCTTGCCGACACAATCAATGACATGAAGCGTGAACTTGCGCACAGCTTCCATGAATACATCTTCCGATGCCTCTCCTCTGGCAATCTGCGTTAATCGTCTCTCCCATTGCCCCGTCATCTCTGGTGAGGTTAGAAGATGTACCCCTGCCCCGCGAATCAGCTCAACAGCTGTCTTTCCTTTGGTTGCGAGTGTAAGACGTTTGCCAGTCATCAAGATATATCCGACTTGCTTCAGCCGTTCAATTGTTGCCGCCCGCGTCGCAGGGGTTCCCAGCCCTGCATCCTTCATTACTTCACGCAGCTCTTCATTGTCCAGCTGCTTCCCTGCGCTTTCCATTGCCTTCAGCAGTGTGCCCTCTGTATAAGACTTTGGCGGCTGTGTTGCCTTGGCAGCCATCTCCGCTTCGCGACAATGCACAGGCTGATTCTTGTCCAGGTTGAANTGCTCCGTATCGTTAAGTTCCTCTACTTGATCCGAGGATGATTGAGAATCCCCCTCATCCTCATCTTTCTTTTTCGAGCGCTTAGATGTGCGGGACTTCTCCTTATCATGATCATATAGGAGCTTCCAGCCCCGTATACGCCATTGCTTCATGCTCGTCTTGAATGTTTCCTGCTCAACCTCGGTTAACACCGTATAAAGGGTATACTCTGCAATTGGATAGAAATGCGCCAGCAAGCGACGAACGATTAAGTCATAGATTTTACCTTCTTCAGGCGATAGGGTGCCTGGGCGCTTAGTCGTTGGCAAAATGGCATGGTGATCCTCAACCTTGTCTGGGTTGCACACGCTGCGGTTATTTTTATGAACCCGACTCGGTTCTGCTTGCGCCGCCAAGTCCGCATAATCCGGCATACTCATTAGCATCTTAAGCGCCTGATGCATGCCCCCAATATTTTGCTCCGTCACATAGTTCGAGTTCGTCCGCGGGTACGTAATCGCCTTGTGCTTCTCGTATAATGCTTGAGCTATATCCAGTGTCTTCTTCGCCGAGAATCCAAAACGCGCGTTAGCATCCCGCTGCAGCAGTGTTAAATCATAAAGCTTGTACGGATACTCCTTGCCTTCTTTGATCTGGTAGTCGGCAATTCGTCCGCTCTTCCCTCTCACTTTGTCAGCAATCTCAGTCGCCTTTTGCTCGTCCGTAATTCGGTCGCCCTGTCTAGTTCCCTTATAAGTTGTATCTCCCTGCTGAAATACAGCTGCAACCTCATAATAGGATTCGGATTGGAACGCCGCAATCTCCTGCTCCCGGTCATAAATAAGCGCAAGGACTGGTGTCTGAACGCGTCCAACCGACAATAGTGCCTTGTGCTTCGTTGTGAAGGCGCGAGAAGCGTTCATCCCAATAATCCAGTCAGCCTGACTACGGGCCCTTGCTGCAGCTGTAAGCCCTTCATAATACTCTGCACCCTTCATCTCTTCGAATCCTCGGCGAATCGTGTCTGCTGTCAGGTCGGATATCCATAACCGCTTAACGGGCTGCTTCCATTTATAATGCTGTTGAATTAGAGCAAAAATGTATTGCCCCTCGCGCCCAGCATCGCACGCATTCACGATTGTATCGCATTGTTTCGCCAACTCACCGATCATTTTCAACTGATCCTTCGTGCGGCGTTCCGCCACGATCTTGAAGCTGTTCGGTAGAATCGGCAGATCATAGAAGTTCCATCGTTTATATTTCTCATCATAGGCTTGCGGCTCTGCCAATCCGAGCAAATGGCCGATTGCCCATGTAATAATGTAGTGATCTCCTTCAATATGTGTTCGGTGCTTACGGCCCTTTGGCTCGATGACAGAAGCGATGTTGCGTCCCATATCAGGCTTCTCAGCCACGACAAGTGTCTTCATCCTACCACCTCTTTCCATACACAACAGAAGAAGCCGCGCATGTGAGAATAAGCGCAGCTTCTTACTAACGTTACTATGTTCTATTATTCACTACTTTCACATTTAAGGCAATAGTGTAGTTCCCATCAAATATCGATCCACTTCTCTTGCAGCCTCTCGTCCTTCATCCCATCTTTCAAACATTTCAACCTGTACATCTAGGTCCTTTCGTTCAGTTGCAGCAAATACAAATGTATCCATCTGGTATCTACCCTGAATATCCGAAAGAATACATTTGGTTATAGATAGAGCTATATCAAAACACACAACATGCTTAACCACCCTTCTAAATACCATATTTCATATAGAAAAAAGCGAACCCTTCATATCAATGGATTAACTTCAGTACGGACATTTTTTTAGGTTTTATCTGTTCTACTCATACAACCACGAACTGGGACATCTATTTCAACATCAATAAGGTTACCTCCTTCTTCTGGCCTATTGTACATTCGACAAATCGTAAGAGCGTGCTGTATCCCTTTCGCTTTCCCTTTTAAGAACTGACTTTCAGGTTCAAGTTGCATTTCGGCTTCTATTTCAATCTTGTATCTTTCAAAATAATCAATTAGACTGTCTATTTCCTATTCCATATAAAGAGTCAACGCCTCCATTTTTATTGAACAGTTAGAGAAAAAATGACATTTTCAACCTCTGTCTGGACTAAAAAAGGCAGAATATCGAGCGACTTTTCGTCCGAGATCTTAAATTCAGAGTTGAACCGTTTTTCGCTTTCACATTTATTAAAGCTAATCCCGACAACCCAATATTCTTCATCAGTACCTCTTGGTAACCTCCAGCAGCTACAATGCAGCCACTGAAAATGAAGACTTAACTCTTTAAATTCGACTTCAGTAATATCAACTAGTAAAAGGAATCCATCCTTGTATAAGTTCGAAACAAATTCAGTTCTCGAAATCCATTACCAATTTCTGAAAGAGAAAAAGACTGAAGATGTTAAAATGATTCATTGAGTTACTAGATATTTTTGCTTCAATTGAAAGACCTAATGACAAGTCTTAGGACAAGTTTGCTTGTTGCTTATTGGGAGTGGTATTGGGACTGCACGAAGCTTGGCCCAATATCCAACCGGAGGTGTGGGAATATCAAGAGACTGTCAAACCTTTCGGATCGCAACATCCGAGACGCCATATCGTTTCGCTACTTCGGTTACCGGTGCCAGCCATACATCTTTGTACAATGTTTCTCTGTCGTAAATATTGTAAATGTGGGTGAAGATTCGGCAACGGGCGTTTCCATCTCTGCTCTGTTGGAATTCTTTTCAGAAATCTCTTGATGTTTCTTTTTACGAGTGACCGATACAGTTCTGTGAATGGAAATCCTCTCATCCGCCGGTTCCGGCAGTTCCAGTTTGGTTACAGGCTTGTTAAAATTGAGCTTGGTCCAGTATCCGGACGGAGGAATCGGAATGCTCGCTTCTTTTAATCTGTTTCATTAGATGAGCATAAGGAAGATTATATTTTTTGGCTACTCCGGTGACAGACATTTCCCAAATTTCATCGTATAATTGCTTGCGTGTCATTTCGATCTTCGAATGTTCTGACACAGCGATCTCCTCCTTTCCTTCTTCGGATAAGCTCTCTGTAACAGTAGAATTACGAACCTTTGATTCCAACAATACCTCTTCTTCTGCGCGCTAACACCAATGCATCGGGTCAGGAATACAAGCCGGCGGCTTCGGCGGTGTCGCTGCGGTCATCATCTGTTCCCATGTTATATGTTGTGTCGGCGATTGATTCAAATATTGCGACAGCCTCTGTCCGTTCGGACACGTCGTCGTGCCGTCCATGACGTCCTGCGTTACTTGCGTTGTCGCAAGCGCCATTCGTACCTGCTCCAGCGTATGGTCCTCCCCCGTACGGACGAACATCAGCACCGAGCCGTAAACGTGCAGCGACGCATCCACGGTATTGTTGATCACGTAAAATTCGCCATACCCTTCTTGCAATTTGGTCGTATCTGTATTGATGTTCGTCATATGCCACTCGCTCCCCNGCACGATGACCTTATCGATCTTTGCCGACGGCAGAAGCGGATAACCGTTGTCTTTGAAGGCGGTTTGAATGTCGGACGATAACTTTTTCTGGTCGAACTCTACGCTCATCGATTGCGGCAGATCGAACAAATGAACGCCGATCGGCCCGCCGGATACAATCAGCGAATTAGAAATGTTAACGATATTGTAGACCGGGTATACCGAATTCGAGCCGTTCGTGATCGTCCAGTAGCTGCCTAATATGTTGACGGTTACAAAAGCATTCGATTCCAGCGGATAGCCGTACTTGTTGAATTGCTCACGCAAGTCCTGGGAAATCAAGCCTTGGTTCAGATTCGCCTCATAGGACTCCGGGAGGTTGAAGAACGGGCCTTGATTAAGCGATACGGCAGCATTTGTCAGCACTGCGCCCTGCAAGTGGGCTTGCACGAATGTAGCCCCTTGCATATTGGAATAGGCAAGCGAGGTTTGCTTCTTATTGGCCGAAGCGGTCAAATATGCGCCGTTGAAATTGGTGTTGATGAGATTGGCCGAATCGAGATTGCAGCCGTACATGCGCGCCTGTGAAAAATCCATGCTGGCGAGGTTTGCGTTCGCAAGGTCGGCCTCCTCCAAGTTGGTGTTGTCCGCCTTCGCCGCTTCGCCATACCAGTTCACTCCGGACATATTGACCGCGTATAGGTTTGCGCTGGTAAATATGGCGTTAGGCATATAAGCCCCGGCAAGCACGGCAGCATAACTCGTGTTTGTACTCATCCAGACGTCCAAGACCGCGCCGTCGTTCGTGATCGTATACACCGTATTGCCGTCAGTAACGATCCAGTTTTCACCTGGAATTCGGACTGTTACCGTAGCGCTGCTGGATAAAGGATGCCCTGCGTCGGCAAACGCGTCTTTAATGTTGTTGTCGACGACTCCTTGATCCAAATCCGAGGCAAGCGATTCGCTTAATGTGAATGCAACGGAGATAGCGCCGAGCTGCGCACCCGTCAAATCCGCCGACGTTAGCGTGGCGTTGGACAGGCTGACGCTATACAACTTTACGCCGTTTTTTAGCGACGCTTTCGTCAAATTCGCATAGCTTAAATCCGCTCCGGTCAAGTCGGCGCCGTCAAGTCTTGCCCCCGTCAAATTGGCGTGAGCGAAGGTGACCTCTTGCAGAACGCAATTGCTGAGGAAAACATTTTGCATGCTTGCCCCGGTAAAATCGGTATCCGCGTCGATCTCCGCCGTCGTTAGCGTCTGATTGTCCAGCTTGGCGTAAGCGAGCGTCGCGCCGGGAATATGAAAATCGGTTATCATGGCGCGTGTCAGGTCCGCTTTCGTCAAGTTCGCCTTATCGAATCGCGTATCCGTCGCCGTCGCCCCGTATAATTTTGCCCCGGTTAAATTGGCGTTCTGAAACCCCGTTCGGTTGAGCACGGCATTCGTCATGTCGGCCCCGGTCAAATTGCTGTAGTCCAGGTTGCTGTCCGATAGCTTGGTGAGGGTCATTACGGCATTGGTAAAATCAGCGTTATCCGCCGCAATATTATTCATTACCGCATAAGACAGCGTTGCCTTAGCCAGCAAGGCATACGACAGCTTCAGATCGGTTCCCGTAAACAACGCCCCGTACAGGTTGCAGCCCGATAAATCGGCGTGCGACAAGTCGGCATCCTGAAAGCTGACACTTGCCAAATTGGCCGAAGCCAAATAAGCCCACTTCAAATCGACAGCCGCTGCAAACTTTACCGCTTGAATATCGGCTAGTCCTGGCGAAACGATCACTTGAAGAAGCAAAGTCGTCGCCGGCGCATTGTCCGTTGATACCCGGCTTACGGAGTTGCCGTTCAAGTCGACATAATAAGACTCTCCCGAAGCTTGCTCGACGAGCTGTACGGAGCCGGATGTCGTCTTTAGCGTAAATATCGCCGGGGAACCCGTTCTGGCCTCCGTTGCGGCATAACCGCCGTCGCCGTTGTAAACGACATAACTTCCGTTATTGCCTTGCAGCCAGAAGCCGCTGGTCACATCGCCGTAGGCGTTAAAACGCTGNTCCGGGCCGGGCGATTGCGCCGAAACGGCCACTAGTTGTCCCCCAGATTCGTTCAGGCTCATGAAGCTGCCGCCATACGTACTGCTGAATGCCCATTTTCCGATAAACGTCATCGTATCCGAAGCCATTCGTTTCACCTTTCTTTCCTTTGATCGACTCTCCCAACTCTTTCAGTACTCCGGGTTCCTTGTTGCCGTCGCAATCGGAACCCGGAGTGCCACAGACGCTTGCTCGTAACGCTAAGTTGGAATTACCCGCGCTTCCGCCGTTTCCACCGTTTGGTATACATTTGAAATCACGCGCCATTTAAGCAAGTGAATATCAAACGACAGGAATATCATAAACTTCCAGCTTCTCACCGCTGCGGATCACGTCGTACGTCTTCGCACCGTCGATCACTTGCCAATAGCCGCTCTTGCTGATGGTCACAATCTGTGTCGAATCGCTAAGTGTGATGCCATACTGAGCAAAATCGGCCTGCACGGCGGGAACGTCATGATTGTCAAAATCAGGCTGGTCGTCTAATTCAAGGTCGAAAAGGGGCGGTGTCGGAACCCAGTGGCTGATTGTCGGCTCCGTCCGGTTGTTCGCCCCGCCCATCGCTTCATAGTTGAGCGTATATACATTGCGCCACACGTCGATGACGAACTTGGCCGCGCTTATATACTCCGGCGCTGTCGGCTGCAATCGCGCATTCGGCGTCCGAACAAGGAACGTGCCGTCCGGCGCATAAATATCCAAACTATAATTGCTCGGCACATTGCCGCTTCCGGCATAGGACAACACGTAAACATACCCTTTCGCTTCGACGGCTACATCCAGATACGTGATCTTGGTCAGATTGTCCGGGGTGTACAGTGGCAAATATGACAAGTACCGGTTCACGTTCAGCACCTCACTGTCCGCGGCATCTTGGGCGATATAATACGACTGAGCGCCGTTCCAATCTTCCACAACCCAAATGCTGCCTTCCGCGCGCACGTCCACAGTAACGTTCGTCAGCGTGTCGTACACGCTAAGCGCCTCGCCCGCCTGCTGAATATCGTAGACAGCGTTCCGCGTAGGGTCGGTAATCGTCCATTGCAGATCCTCGCTCACCACGGTGACGTACGAACTGATCTCGTGATCGTCCATCGCATCGGGGGCGTACGCAAGGTAGACGCCTTCATCGGCGAAAGCGTTAATCAGCGCGTCAGTTAGCTCGCCCGAATTCAAATCAGAGGCAAGCCCCTTGCCGAGATCGAAAATATGCGTCAAACCGTTCGCTTGGAACTGCTCCTGCAGCGCAGCCGAGAACACACCATTGTCCAGATCTGTGGCATACTCGGCGCTGCTGAGCGTAAACAAGAACTCGCCCAAAAAGCTCGCCACCGGATTGCCCTGCACGTCAAACGACTGAATGCGCCTATTCAGCGTTTCCAGGATGAGGACGCGCCCGTCCGGCGCGACCGCCAGCGCACTCGGTCCTTGCAGCAGCCCTTGCCGGACGCCGCGGCCCGATACCATCTGCGCGACCGGCGCATGAGCGTCATCCGTCGGCACGCTAGGAATTTGCAAAATTTCCATTTTGCTGTCCTTCCAGCTTACCGCGATCACCGCACCGGTCGGATGAACGACGATCGCGTCCAAGTTCGGCAAATTGAATCTGCCCCAGCTTGGCAAATTCGGATCGTTCAGCCCGAAGCTGGTATTCCCGTCCATTAAATGCACCTGCCGCAAATGAAACTCGTTATTCCGCGTATCCACGACAAAATTGTTCACGGAGATCTGCCGCTCTTCGCCCTCCTTCGGTTCCACGCCGAACTGATCGTAGGCGACGACGGGCTGAACGGCGAACGCCGCTTCCGACAGCTTGTAACGGGAGTCGGGGTCGGCCAGCACCGATAAGTTCTGCGCGTAGTAGTTTTGGCTGGATGCATTCCACACGTAGCCAATGACATACGCCTGCCCGTTCAGCGTAATACCGGCCGGGTTGCAAATGTAGTTGCCGCCGCTGCTGCAATCGAGGTTCGTCACAGTTGCTGTCGGCAAGTCGCCCGCATGCCAAATATACTTTTGGCTTGCAGCGTCGAAGACGATTTTTTCCTTATAGATGTACTGCGTATCCTGCGTGAGCGGTACGAGAATTTCCGTAATGCTGCCGGTTTGCGTAAGCGCCGTCGAGCCGTCGTCCGGGAAGGCGGGCATCCAGTCGCCTTGATACTTNCCGCACAGCCAGCCGCTCTCCGAGTAAATACCGGCGATAATTTGCAGCGTGCCGCCAACGGGAATATTCGCGAACGTAAGCTGCAGCGGCGTGTTCGACGTCGTCACCGGCATGCTGCCGGTGAGCACGAAGTTCGTCCCGCCCTGATACTGGACAATCACCTGATAGTGGTGCGATACGGCCGGCCACACCGCCGTTTCGGGATTGCCTGCTTCGCCGTGCTCCGGGTCAGGATGCAGCGTAAATTTCAAATCCATCGCGCGGGTGACCTTTACTTTCAGCGTGGCAGGCGACGAGATAATTTCCCCAGTCGTGATGGCCATCTGTGCGATATCCATGGCCACGTTGGCCGCCCGCAGCGCCCAGCCGACAAAAGGAATATGATCCTCTAGTTCCTGAACGGTAATTTCTTTGGTAATATGCAAAACCAGCTTCTCCAGTCCTTTGGAGAATAAAATCCCGGCCGCCGCATTAGCCAAGTTGATCAGCATCTCCTTGGTGTTCCCAAGTGCCACTTCGATCGCGACGTTTCCCTTAACGACACCGAAGGAAGCTTCCAGCACCGACATCACGTTTTCATGATCTTCGACATAATCGTTATACCACTTGCTGTTCTTGATCGCCGTCTTCGTCATCAAGAAGATCAGCGGAATGGCGTATTGGAACAGTCCCGTCAGGATTGCGCCCGCCACATCGACGTCATCGTCCCAGTACGAGGTGCCGAGACCGCCAAACAGCAGATCGACGCGTACCGCGTCGCTTGGAAACGGAAACGACAGTGTGGTCGGGTCCCCCGGCAGCGGAATGCCCATAATCGTATCGACCGCCGAAAGGGCCGTAATATATTTTTTGTAATCGGTCTCGAACCAGCTGTTTAACGGGGCGGGAAGCTTATCGACCCAACCTTGTGGATTTCGAATAGCTTCGCCGTTCTCATTGAAAAACTCGGCGTACGCCGACAGCGTACGCAAAAACGTATTTTTCGCCTGAATGGAAAATTGGTTGCTGGAATTAAACGAGAGCGTACTGGCGTTCACCGACAGCCCGTGGTTCGGAGTCTGATTCGTTACCGTCCATTTGAACTTCGGATTTGCGCTCAGTTCGGACGAATTCGGCTTGGCGGGTGCAAACGATTGCCGCACCACCGGATCGCCCGAGTCATCCTGTTTTTGGAAAGCCGTCTTGCCTTGGCTGACGGACCACGTTTGATTTTGCAGCCGGGTATCGTTGTTGGCCGACTGCATGGCGGAGGAATTCGGCGCGGTGGCGTACTGGGTTGTTTTATCGGAAAACGTGTAGATCAAGATCCGATCGCCTGCTTTGCGATTACCAAAATCGTATTCATAATACATCGGATTGCCGTCTTTATCGGTGGAATCGGTAATCGTCGCCCAACCGCCCGTCGAGCTCGCCTGCCCTTGCGAGGAGATGGCAATCGCTAGATCGTATACCCGCTGGTATTGAGTCGGGTCGACGTTCTGAGGCGGAGCGATATGATCGTGGGTCACGATGGTCGCCGTATAGGGCTGGCTGAAGGACAGCTCCGGATTGGAGAACAAAATCGCAATCGCGATATCCCACGGCGTATACGCCGCTCCGGCATCGACGCTGGCCTGGATCAGTTCGGCGTCGCTCGGCCCGTCCGACAGCTGCGTCAAGTCAAGGCCCAGCGCGCTAAGCTTCGGATGATGATCGAGGTAGCCGCTTCTTGCCAGCTTGCGTTCGAAATAAGCCCGCCGGTGCCGCTCCGGAATGTGGATCGAGACATGGTGCAGCCTCGGGAGATAGATCTCGGGGTCAGGATCGGGCGAAGTGACGCGAATCCGGGTTAACCGATCGGTCGGGAAGTGCTCCTCCGGCACTTCCGCATAATGGGTAAACAGCTGAAGACTTTTTTCGTTCAGCAGCCCAAGCGCCCGATTAGTTGCCGCCGCCTGCCGGATCGTTTCTTCTGTATGTTTTTTCAAAGGATGCGAGTCCGTCCCTACATGTAAGGTAAGCTGTTCGTCGTTGTAGCCGGAAACAAGCTGGAAGTGCAAAGTTTTGGCCATTTGCGTTGCTCCTTTTGAAAGATATTTGCATGACCTTTTGTATTCGTCGATTTGCGCAAACTATGCTGCGAGCGAAGGAGTCGTCATCCTGCTGAACAATATTCCTTTGCCAACTGGTGCTGTTCGTCGAATTGGCGGACCATTTTATCGGATAGCGCCATGATGCTGTTGCCGCTCAGCAGCTCGCCGACCATCGGCGCGACGCCAAGCTCGTTCAGCAGGCGCGCCCGCAGCCGGATCGCCATCATAGAATCGAGGCCGATCTCGGGTAATGCTTTGGTCGCATCCACCGCATCGGCAGCAAAATGCAGCAAATCGGCAATGATCGCTTCCACGTGCCGCCGCACGGCAAGCTCCCTCTCGTGCGGGGCAAGCATTTTGATCGTTTCGATCGCAAGCTCGCCCGAGGCCGATGCACCGTAATAATCGGATTCCTCTTCCTCCAGCAGCTCCAGCAGCGGAATGTCGTCGTACAGCTTGCGGAAGGCACGCCAGCCTGCGGACAGCGCGACGATTTGGGTCACGTTTTGCCCGATCAAATGCTCAAACAACCGCATCCCGATGGCCGGGGTGATAATGTCGATGCCATTCGTCTCGAAAATATCGGCCAGCTGCAGCTTCTTGACCATACCGACGGACCACGGGCCCCAGTTGATGCTGAGCGCCGGCAAGCCAAGGGAGCGGCGATATGCGGCGAGTGCATCCAGGTACGCGTTGCCTGCCGCGTAGTTCCCCTGTCCCGCCGCCGGAAGCAGCGAGCCAAGCGAGGAGAACAGGACGAAAAACTCCAGCGGCTGCCCGAGCATCGCCTGATGCAGCAACCATGCGCCCTTCGCCTTCGGATCGTACGCTTCGTCGAAGATCCGGTCGTCCATCTGCATCAGCAGTACGTCCTTCACTGCTCCCGCGCTGTGCACGACACCGCGGATCGGCAGCGATCCGCTTGCTTCGTACCGCTGGATAAAGCCGGACATCTCCGCCTCGTCGGTCATGTCGACGCCTACGACCGAAACGTGCGCGCCCGCCGCTTCCAGCTCCCGGACAAAAGCGATTCGCTCCCCTTCCCGGCTGTCCGCAATCGCCAAATCCCACTTCGTCCGCTCGGGCAGGGCGCTCCGGCCGAGCAGCAGCAAGTGCCGGGCGCCTTTGCGCACCAACAGCCGCGCTACCTCCTGACCGATCGCGCCGAACGCTCCCGTCACGATATAGGCTCCGTCGGCCCGGCACTGCAACGGCAGCGAGGACGGCGTCTCGCTATCCCGCTTCAGCCGCAGCGCGTAGCGCCGATGGTCCCGATAGGCGATTTGGTTTTCCGCGTCGCCAGCCGTCATTTCGTCTACAAGACATAACGCCGCCTCTGCGGCCGAAGCACGCGGGTCCACATCGATCAGCCCTTTGCCGTACTGGCGCATTTCCTGCTGTCCGATATACCGGCCCAGCCCCCACGCGCCCGCCTGGAATACGGCTAGCGAGCATTCCGCCTCGGGCACGCTCTGCGCCCCTTGCGTGACGATCCATACGCCGGTGTCGGCACCGGTGCGCGCAAGACTCTGGGCCAAGTACAAGAGCGAATGCGTGCCGAGGCTCTTGATCCGCTCCCACTCGCCGCCGAGCGGCCGTCCAGCCAGTTCCGCTGGCGCAGGCAAGTCAACGTTCCAGACGTGCGCAACGCCGGACAGCGCACCTCCCGCCTCCTGCACCGCATCGGCCAGCAGCCGGTCGTAATGGCCCGGGTCTGCTGGGTTGATTAGGCTGGCCTGAGCTTCGCCGCCGAAGGCGTACTCGTCCCCGGCGACGGCCAGCAAGCAGCGACCGCCCGCTCGGCGCAGCAGCGCCGCCGCTTCTTCGGCGATGCCCCTCGCATCGGCCAACATCAGCCACGTCCCGGACATCCGGCTGTCCAAGGCGACAGCCGCCGTTCCCGGAGCGGCAGCTGGAAGCTCGGCTNCCCGCCACTCCAGCCGGTTCAGCCAGCGCCGCGCCTGCAGTTCGTCCATCCGGNTCGTCGCAGCATCGACGGACTGCTTCACGAAGTCGAGAAACTCGGCGACTAGCATTCCCCGATCGTTATACACACGCAAATTACCGCGTGTGAACGAGTTGTTGCGTTCGATCATCCGGCTGTGCGCCCATAGACGACCGTCGGGCCTTGCGTAAAAGCATATGCTCCCGATCCGCACGGGTATGCGGAACTCATGCCCGAAATCTCGGGGCTGCTCGCCCTCGGCGGGAAATTCGGCGGCGAGCAGCGCTTGGAAGCACGCGTCTAGCAAACTCGGATGGAAGCCGTACTCCCGCGTGACCGCTTCCTCCAAGGGCAGCTCGACTTCTACCCAAGCTTCGTCGTCCCCCAAATGAACCCGCTGGATGCCTTGGAACGTCGGACCATACTCGAAACCGGCATGTTTCAAAATACGGTAAGCCTTCGCTTGGTCGATAACCAGCGGTGTCGCTTGGCGAGCGGCCGAGATATCGACGACCGCTTCTCCCGGGCGGCGTTGAAGCTGCCTTACCCGGCCGGAGGCGTGCANCACGAACGCTGAGCGCTGTTCGTCCTGCGCGGAGAAGATGCGGAATGTACCGTTTTCTACGTCCAGCACATGCTGCATGACCGCCGACGGCTGGTTCGCAGACAACGTCAAGCCACGGTGCAGCTCCAGCTGCTCCAGCACGAAGCTGCCTTCGCCCGGCGACAACGCCTGACTCAGCATCGCCATCGCGCCCTCGATATACGCTGCCGCCGGGTACAACACTTGTTCCAGCACGCGGTGATCGCGCAAATAAGGGAGGCGGCGCAGCGAGATTTCGGTTTCCCAAGCTTTCATTGCCCCCGGCAGCGGCCGGCCGAGCAGCGGATGATCCTTATGGCCGTGACGGATGTGCCGGATAAATTCCGGCTCGTGCCAATAGCGCTTTTTTTGCCACGGATAGGCCGGAAGCGTTATCCATCGCCCTTGGCGATAGATCGCCTGCCAGTCCGGTTCAAAGCCTGCTGTGTACAGCTCTGCCAGCCCGCGCATCATTGCTTCGGGTTCGTCCTCCTTGCGGCGGATGGAAGCGACCACCAGACCCGGATTGTCGCCCAAACATTCCGCTAGCGCTCCCGACAGCACGGGATGGGCGCCGATTTCCAAGTAATTTGTATATCCTTGCCGGATGAGCTGATCGATGGCGGACGCATAAGCTACCGTTTCCCGCACATTGCGCCACCAGTAAGCGCCGTCGATCTCCTCTCCGCGAATTTCGCTCGCGGTTACGGAAGAATACAGCGGAACGGACGCCGGCCCAGACGGGACATGCTTTAAGCAGTCGATCAGCTCTTCCTTGATCGGTTCCAGATACCGACTGTGAAATGGCACTTGCACGCGAAGAATGCGGGTAAACATTCCCTTCGCCTCCGCCCGTTTCACAGCTTCTGCCAAAGCTTCCGTATCGCCCGACAGCGTGACGGAGGTCGGGCTGTTGACCGCGGCGATGCTGATCTTATCCTCCAGACCGTCTAGCAACTCCGCAACTTCCGTCTCGGAGACGGCGACGAACGCCATCCCCCCGGTGCCGCTCATCCGGTCCAGCAGCCGGCTGCGATGGTAGACGACGCGCAGCGCGTCCTCCAGCGTGTAGACGCCCGCCTCGTAAAATGCGGCAACTTCGCCTGCGCTGTGGCCGACGATCAAGTCCGGCGTCATACCCCAAGAGCGCCATAGCGCGGCCAGTGACACTTGCAGCAAGAAGCTGATCGGCATCGAGATCGCTGCTTCGTTCATCCGGCTGTCCGCTTCGTCCTTGCAAAGCTCCGCCAGCATGGACCACCCGGCAATCGGGGCGAACAACGCGTCGCCGCGCTCCATCGTTTCGCGGAAGACCGGCTCCTGCCTCAGCAGCTGCCTGCCCATCCCGTACCATTGCGGCCCCATACCGGAAAACGTCCATACGAGCTTTGGCTTCTCTCCGGACGGCTTTCTGCCGGAGAAGAGGAACCCGGCCTGTGTTGCATCACCGGCCGGCCCAGAGCCTTTCAGCAGCGCGTCCAGCTCCTCTCGCGAGCGGAACACAAGTGACTGCCGGTAGTTGTGGTGCTCACGCCGTACGCCTGCGCTCCAGCACAAATCCTCCAGCGCGAGCGGCTGCGAACCTCCGTTTTCCGTCAAGCGCTGTCGGTACGCGGCACGAGCTTGCTCAAGCGCCTCAGCCTTGCGGGCTGACAGCGGCAGTACGTACACCCGTTCCCTCGAAAGATCCGCGCCCGCAGCTTCAAGTCCGGCTTCCGCAGGCGGTACCCCGAGCTGCACTTCCGCCGCCTCGGCGCCAGACAAAGCCGCCGCCCACGTGCCAGCGCTCCCTGTCGTTTTCCGTTCATGCGGCAAAGGCTCNCGCACAATCGCATGCGCGTTCGCGCCGCCAAAGCCGAACGAATTAACGGCAGCGATAGCCGGACCTTCGTGCTCGGGCCACGTCTCCATGGCTGTCGGCAGCTTCAGCCTCANGCGGTCAAACGCAATCGCCGGATTCGGCTGCTGCAAATGCAAGTGCGGCGGAATTTGCCGATGCCGGAGGCAGAGTACCGCTTTCATGAAGCCGGCGATGCCGGCGGCCGATTCCGTGTGGCCGATGTTCGTTTTGCACGAACCGACAAGCAGCGGCTCGCTTGCCGGCCGCCCTTCGCCGTACACCTCACCGATTGCCCCCGCTTCGATCGGATCGCCGACCGGCGTCCCCGTACCATGCGCTTCGACATAACGGATGTCTGTCGGCTTTACCCCAGCCTTGCGGAGCGTATCGCGGATCANCTGTGCCTGAGCATCGCCGCTCGGCACCGTAATGCCGACCGTATGCCCGTCCTGGTTGACACTGCTGGCGAGAATGACCGCTTGGATCGGATCTCCCGCCTCCATCGCATCGGTCAGACGTTTGAGTGCAACGACGCCGACGCCTTCCCCGCGGACGTAACCGCTGGCGGACGCATCGAACGTCTTGCAGCGCCCTTCAGGGGACAAAAAGCCGCCCGCGCTCTCAACCACCGTATATTGCGGCGCAAACGTCAGCACAACGCCCCCCGCAAGCGCCATTGAACTCTCCCCGCTGCGCAAACTTTCGCAGGCGAGATGCAGCGAGACTAGCGAGGACGAGCAAGCGGTATCAATCGTCATCGACGGACCGCGAAAATCGTAAATATACGAAATCCGATTCGATAGCATCGTAGCCATGCTGCCGGCTGCCGTGTAGGTGCTCACGCTGCGCTGAAACGGATCGCCGAATTGCAGCGCGTGGTAGTCCAGCGAGAACGCGCCGATAAACACGCCGACATCGGTCCCCCGCAGCTTCGCGGGTACGTGTCCGCCGTCTTCCAACGCCTCCCAGGCGACCTCCAGCAGTTGGCGCTGCTGCGGATCCATCCGCTCGGCCTCGTTCGGCGAGATGCCGAAAAATTCCGGATCGAACTGATCCATACCATCGATAAAGCCACCGAAGCGGGTCACCATTTTGCCATTGCTCTCGCGGTCCGGATCGTAGTAGTCATCCAAGCCCCAGCGCTCTGGGGGAACTTCGATAATGGCGTCTTGTCCTCTTCTCAGCAATTCCCAGAATTGCTCCGGGTTGTTCACCCCTCCGGGAAACCGGCAGCCCATGCCGACGACGGCAATAGCCTCCCGCATATCTCGGCCAGCGGCTGTTTGGTACGTCTCTCTTTTTTGCATCGGTCAGCGACCTACCTTTCCGCATTTTCATCTTATCTAGCAAATGGGGCCCATACGCAGACGGAGGCGACAGAATCGCCGTCCGGCCCTTCCATCAGCTCATAGCCGAGCGTGTAGACGTTGCCCCAAGGGTCGACGCACAGCTTATCTGCATTGACGCCTGCGGTAGAGGAGATCAGCGCTCCGTCCGCGTCGTAAATGTCTAGCGCATACTGGTTCGGCTGCGATCCGTCTCCTTGGTAATATAAAAGGTACATTCGCCCTGAACCGTCGATATCTATATCCAAATNATGGTTACTGCCAATCGACTCTAGCGGCAGCAAGGCCGACGTTCCGAAGTACGGGTACGGATTGCCGAACACGTCGAACGCCTGCAGCCGGCGGTTGCCCGCCTCCAGTACGATAAATTGGCCACCAGGCGCAACCGTGACTGCGACAGGCATGAACAGCAGCCCTTCACGGGTTCCTCGTCCGCCAACCGACACCGGAACCGGCGCCTCCGCATCGCTCCTAACTTCCGTGCTAAGGCGCACGATTTGCAGACAATCGGCCGCAGCGCCGACGGCAGCGGCGAAGCCGGCAGGATGGACGGCCAGATCATCCACGTAGCTTAGCCCGATCGTCCCAAGGCTTATGCCCGAAGGGAAGCGGAACGGCGTCGTATCGCCCACTTCGATGGGCCTAAGCTCATACGGAACCGTGCGGTTGTCGTAAAACAAGTTGTCCGCAGCTCCATAGCCGCAAGCGATCGTCGACTCCGTATACAAGCCGCACGACGCGGGCTTGAGCGACTGCTGCGCGGAGGCCGACACCGACACAGCCTGCAGCCGGTACAGCTGCTGCCCGCCGGACCCGCCGTCGCACGGAAGCACCCCCGGCCCCGAGGCGCTCCAGCCGTAGACCAGCGTACGCACCGCCGCATTGTAAGACAAACCGGTCAACCGGCACAAGCGCGTACCGGTGTTGCTGCAATCGAGCGCGGTATGCGTAGCCGAGCCGGACGAAGAAACAGGCTTCCAGGCATAACCATTAANATCATTAAAAATCAATGCCATTAATGGNTTGTACACCGTGGACGAGCCAATGGCCCCCGACGCTTCTTTAAGAAAGCCAAGCGGCTGCTGCGCCGCTTGGCTCGTTACCGTGCCTTGGGCCAGCACCGCACCGTCCGCGTCGTAGACGAAAGCTTGCACCACGACATACCCCTCACCGAGGACAGCCGGGAACGATGCCAACACGGGACAACTGGTCCACAGACCGTTCATTGTCCCTTCGGCATGCTTGCATTCCCCGCCCGCTTCCCAGGTCACGCGGTAGGACGCCGCCTTCAACGGGTACGCGCCATGAGCAGGATCGGGCCACACCTCGACGACCGCATCGACAACGAGCTGCATGGTGAACGATTGAACGAACGAAGCGGGAGTAGATAACGTCTGGACAATGCCGCTCACCGCCCCTGGCAAAGTCGCAAGTAACCCGGACAGCGGCCAGTTCAGCCCTTGAGCGCCATCGATCAGAGCGGTATGGTCGAATTGTTTGTTCAGTTCCGCCAGCAGTCGAGGCAAAGAGCCGCCGAACAACAACGTTCCTATCTGCTGCTGCAGCAGCCGAAGCGCTTCTTCTGTAGACGACGCGTTCGCTAAAAGTCCGGCGGCACTTACGGCTTCTCCCAAAAACCTTTTATTGGAAATTAATGAATTGTACCAGGCCTGATCCGGGTTAGCCGCCTGCCCTCTCATGAGCCAAGGCACCGCATAACCGAGCAGGCCGGTCACGATCAGCGGCAGCGCGTTTACAGTGGAGTTCCAGCCTAGTGCGCCAAGCGTACCGAAGGTAAGGTGAATCGTCGCCGTCCCTTGCGGGGCGCTACCTTCCAGCGTCACCTGCTTCGTCGTCATCGCAATGCCCGCGATGGCGAGCGTCGGCGGCGCGAAGCCGAGAAATTTCAGCGTCGCTGTCTCGAAGCCGGAGCTGCCTTCCGGCAGCCGGGATGTCCAAGCGGCTGGCACAATCGGGTGACCTTCCGCATCGGCAAATTCCACGTAGACACTGTAAAAGGCCGGGAACGCATTGCTCAGCACGAACTGAAACGCTCCGGTAACCGGGTCGGCGCTGGCCGACTGGAGCGTCAGGCCAAATTGCGGCCCGAACCGTTCCGCCGTCCACGCAAAAGGCGAAACCGGCGGATCGGACGGTTGTATCGGGCCCGGTACGCCTTCTTGTACGGTCCACAGCTTGTTTTGCAAGGAAGCATCCTGCTTGACAAGCGCCAGCGTACCTTGAAGGATGGCAACGGCGCTGCCCGCCGTCCGTTCTGACCAATTGTATTGATAAACAGGCGCCGTTCCGAGCTTGCCGACTTCCACCTTGCGGGCCCAGCCGCTTGACTCCGTTGCCGGGCCTTGCTCGGAAATGGTGGTGGCAAATGCGTACAGCACATTTTCCTGACTGTTCATACAGACGAGCACCTGAGCGTCGATCGACGGGTCGGGCGAGGACAGTTCGGCATGGCTGCCGGCCAGCGCACGCGCGTAATCGATCGGCGTCGGATTGCTCGCAAGATCGTTACTGGGTTGGTTCATAAACGCCAATCTCTCCTCTCTTTACGGGCACCAGTGATCCGGACTCGGAACGCAGACGGGCGGATTCGGCGGGGCGGCCTCCGTCATCATCTGCTCCCACGTAATGCGCTCCGGCTGCCGCTGATCCAAATAGCGGGACAGCCGCATGCCGTTCGGACATGTCGTCGACCGGTCCATGACATTTTGCGTCAGCTGCGTCGTCGGCAGAGCGATCCGCACATTTTCCAGCTCATGATTCGCTCCGTGCGAATGATNATTAGCACCCGACCGTAAACGTGGAGCGTATTATCGTCCGTGCTGTTCAACACGTAAAACTCGGAGTAGCCTTCTTGCAGCTTCGACGTATCCGCTTCGATATTTTTCATATGAAGAAGCTGCCAGGGACGATCACTTGATCGATATTGGCCAACGGCAGCAGCTGATAGCCCTTGTTGGTAACAAGCGTCCTTTATGGACTGAGATAAATTTCTCCGGTCCAAATCGGCGCTAAGCGACCGCGCCATATTAAACAGATGTACGCCGAATGGCCGGCCGGATACGTTCAGCTTCTGGTTCACTTCCGCAATATTATAAACGGGATACACCGGGTTGGAGCCGTTTAAGATCGTCCAGCTGCTGTTTGGAATGTTTACGGTGACTGTAGCATTCGAGGCTAGTGGATAGTTGTTGGTCTGAAATTGAGTCCGCAAATCGGGCGAAATCGTCTGATTGTTCAGACCGGACGCATAAGACATAGGCAGCGTGAAAAACGGCCCTTGATCGAGCGCAACGGCCGCATTCGTCAGTACTGCCCCTTGCAAATGCGCTTGGATGAACGATGCTCCCTGTATTATGGGAGAAGGCGAGCGACGCGGGCTTTTTGCTGACCGAGGTGCGCAAATAAGCGCCGTTAAAAATCGTTTCGATCAAAATCGCCTGGGTTAACGTGCAGCCGTACATGCGAGCTGCGAGAAATCCATGCTGCCCAAATTGGCGTTCGATAAATTGACATCCTCCAGATCGGCGTTATTGCCCTTGGCAGAAGCGCCGTACCAGTTCACGCCCGACATATCGACCGCGTACAAGTTTGCATTCGTGAACACCGCGTTCGGCACATAAGCGCCAGCCAGCACGGTGGCATCGTGCGTCTCGGAGTACACCCATACGATCAGCTCCGAGCCGTTGTTCGTGATCGTATAAATCGTGTTGACATCAGTGATGGCCCAGTTCTCATTCGGGATGCGCTCCTCCAGTATGGCGCTGCCTGACAGCGGATGCCCGCCGTTCTGAAACGCGGTCCGCACGCTGGAAGTGATCGACCCGCTGTTCAAGTCGGAAACGAGCGACTTGTTCATAGTGAACGACGCTTCCTTCGCCCCAAGCTGCGCACCGGTGAAATCCGCCGATGTCAACGTCGCGTTGGACAAGCTGGCGCTGTACAGCTTCACACCGCCCGTAAGCTTTGCCTTCGTCAGGTTGGCATAGCTGAAATCCGCCCCGATCAAATCGGTGTTGTCGAGGTGCGATTCGGTCAGGTCGGCTCGGGTGAACGTCACCTTGGACAGCGAGCAGCCGGTCAGCCAAACCTTCTGCATGCTCGCGCCGGTGAAATTCGTATTGGCATCGATTTGCGCCGTTCGCAAATCCAGTTCGTCCAGCTTGGCCGAGACGAGCGTCGCGCCCGGCAGATGAATATCTTCGACGCTGGCTTTCCTGAGATCAGCGCGCGTTAAATTCGCATTGTCGAATCGGGCGTTTCTTAGAAGCGCCTCGCTCAAGTTGGCGTCAGTCAAATTTCCGTTCTGGACATTCGCATCCAAGAGCAGCGCTTTCGTCATATTCGCTCCGGTGAAATCGCTGCCTTCTAGGTTGGCGGCGGACAGCTTCGTATTTAGCATGGTCGCGTTGGTCAGATTGGCGCCTGGCATCTTCACCTGATTCATTACGGCGTAAGACATCGTAGCGCCTGAAAAGTTCACACGCGTTACATTTGTAGTGGCGTTCGGAAATATAGCCCCGTATACGTTGCAGTCCGACAAATCGGCGTCCGACAAGTTGGAGTCGATGAAACTAACCCTGTTCAGGTCGGCAGAAGCCATATAAGCCCATGTGAGGTCTACGTTTATCGCCATCTTGGAAGCTTGAATGTCCACCAGCCCTGGCGAAATAGACTCTTGACTCAGCAGCGTATTCGCTGGCGGGTTGCTGGTCGGCGCCCTGCTCACCGTACTTCCGCTGACATTATCGTAATACCTCGTGCCGGACGATTGCTCTACAAGCCTGACGGATACTCCCGTCGTCTCCAGCATGAATAAAGCAGGGGAGCCGGTTCTCGGCTCCGCTGCGGTATACCCGCTACCCTTGTAAGCGACATATTTCCCGTTACTGCCTCGTATTGCCATAGCTGTTGAACCTCTGGTTCCTGCCCGGCGTCGAGGCGCCCACAGCCACAAGTTTACCGATCACATCCAAGCTGATGTACGAGCTTGCACTTGTACAGCGCAGCGCCCATTTTCCGATAAATCTCATATCCCAAGCCATCGATTATCCCCCGGCACGCAGCTACAACTGATCGACTTGCTCGATGGAAACATTCCCGCTCGTGCCTTCCGCGCCGGGAGTACCTGCCGTTCCGGACACCCCGTTCGCCCCGTCGCCCGCGGTGGATGGCGGCACGCCCGGCTTCGNGCCGTTCACTCCTCCGGGGCCNCCGACACCGCCACTGCCCCCCGGGCCGCCTGCTCCGCCTACACCGCCGGTTGAATTGCCAGATACAGGCTGTATCAGAGAAGCAGTCACATACCGGACGATAATATCACCGCCGTTGCCTCCGTTCCCTCCATTGCCGCCGTGTCCGGCATTGCTGCCACTGCCGCCGACACCGCCCAGCGCAGGCGGCAGTGAATCCTCGCATTTGGACGCTTGCTGCCCGGCATTGCCGCCGGCGCTCCCATTGCCGCCATTGCCACCGTTACCGCCGTCGCCGCCATTGCCCCCTTGACTAAGAATCGTAATAACCGACTGCGTGACGATCTCCCCGCAGCGCAGCACGAAATCAAACGCGTTTTCTCCCGCGCCGCCATTGCCGCCGCTCTCTCCGCTCGTCGGCGCGTTAAAGCCCGGCTGTCCATTCGTTGCTGGGGTACAGTGAGGATTGTCATGTTTGTCGTACGATCCGTTTTGCCCGTTCGCTCCGTTTTGCGTTGCGGTTTGCCCGTCCACACCTGCCGCTCCCGCGACCCCGTTCGCGCCTTGAATGACAATATCGCTCATATGATCGTTCCTCTCCTAATAGTGATGCCCGGCTCCATGATGCGTTCCATGTAAAGATTGGAATGCAAGATCTGACTTGGATACGGCCGTTAGCCACAAAACTGTTTAATTGATCGGCACGTTATTGACGTAAATTCTACCCGGCGTGCCGGTGGTGCCATTGGAACCGACCTTGCCCGCATTGCCGCCGCCACCAGTAGGACTCCCCTGGCCGCCGGAGCCCGCGTTGCCGCCCCGGCCACCCTGTCCGGCTTTGCCCTTGTTCGGATTGGGCGAGAACTGAAACGACGTGCCGGGAGCAGACGACGAGTAAATAATATTAACCGTTCCTCCATTGCCGCCGTTTCCACCGTTGCCTCCGCTTCCGCCGTCGCCGCCTGTGCCTCCATTGCCTTGCGCCCCTGCCGAGCAATGCCCTGTGGCCTCTCCACCTGCGCCGCCCGCGCCGCCTGTCCCTCCGTTGCCGCCTGCTCCGCCAGTGCCGCCGTTGCCTCCAATATTGCTGACCTTGACGATGCCGCTAATTTGGTCGTAAGTCATCGTTATGTCTCCGGATGCGCTGCCAGCGGAACCGTTGCCGCCATTGGCTCCGGGATTTCCCGGCGTGCCGGTGCCGCCCTTCCCGGGCTGGGTGTCACACGAGTTTTTCCCGCTGGAGCCGGAAGAGCCTTTCGACCCGGTTGCGCCATTGCCGCCGTTGCCCCCTGCTGCGCCTGACGTGCCGTCCTGGCCTTCGTTCGTAATCGTCGGGTTTGAACCGTCGTTGCCCGGCTGCTGGGTAAAGGTATTGGACAATATTTTGACTATTCCGGTAGTGTTAATGCGCCCGCCTGGCTCTACTGTTATCGTATTGTAGCTGAACGTCACCGGCTGGCTGGATCCTCCTTGCAGGTTTACCGTCTGACCGCTCCGTACAATTAAGTCGTTCGCCGCCAAAATGGCCAACTCCGTCGGGAAAAAATGCTTCTGAATCACTTCCTTGTACGTCTGCACTTTCTTCGAATTGCCCTCAATGTAGGCCTTGTAGGCCTTACAAATCGCGCTTTGCTCCTGAGCCGTCAGCTCCTCGTACGGTAGCGCCGTTCTGGCTGCCGGCCACGGCGACGGCGCCTCGTATCTTTCCTCCAGCGTGCCGTTTTCGTACAAATGATCCGGATTGCCGCCGAATTCCTTGAACTCGTCAACCGAATGGATTGTAACAAAAACCGGCTCCACGACGGACGGAACATTGGGATCCGCAGAAAAATATATCGGATCCGGGCCGGTCACATCGATCGTCTCCTTATGGATAATGTCTTCCGTCAGACCGTAACGGGACATAAACGTATTTCGCAGTTGATTGACTATGCTCATTGCTTGGCGCCTCCTCGATTAATAAAATAGTTCCGGTTTACAGCGGATTGGCTTACTGCTTGATGAATTTATTTGCAATAATAATGACGGGAGTATGGCAAAAGATTTGCCCGCCCGGCGCAAGCGTAATCGAATTGACATTGAGTATGACCGGATCGTGGCCTTCCTCAGGCTCGATAACAAGCGGATGGTCCGGTGTGACGACGATATCTTCCACGGCAAACACGCCGGCCCGAATCGGAAAATATCTCCGTTCCANGATGTCCGTGTAGCTTGACACTGTCTCCTCCTGCCCGGCAAGAAAAGCGCGTAGAGCGGCGTATACTTGGCGTTCCTCCGATTCGTTCAAATGTTTCGCATCGGCTTCTTGCCTGCTTTGCGGCCAAGGATGCGGAATATTTCGGGGAGCGGCCGTTCTTGAGGAGCCGCTGACAAGATCCTTCAATTCCTCGATCGTGTTAATCGACACCATCTTGGCCTTCACTGCCGACGGAACCTGCGGCTTGGTAGACAAATACGTCGGCCCCGGCTGGCCCCCGGTGGTCAGTGTGCCTTGATAGATGTCCGCTTCGGTCAAGCTCAACCGGCTGGATGTTTCTTTGAACAGATCGACCACGTGTTCTCCTCCTTATATGTGGAATCATATTTATGAAAAAGTCCCTGCCCGTCTTTAAACGCTGTTCCATGATGAAACAAGCGGGCAGAGACGCTTCATCCAGTAATTCGGGACCGGCTCCTACGAAGCCGGAATGCTGTATACTTGCAGGCTGCTGCCTCTGCGGATGACATCGTACGTTTTGGCCCCATCTATGACGTACCAGAAGCCGCTTTCGCTCACCGTCTCGATCCGCGTGGAGGCGCTTAGCGTAACCCCGTTTGCCGCAAAATCCGCCCGTACGGCCGTCACGTTGTGATTGTCGAAGTTCGGCTGCTTCTCCAGCGGAAGATCGAACAACGGCGGCGTTGGCGTCCAGTGGCTGATGCTTGGCTCCGTCCGGTTGTTCGGTCCAACGATCGCCTCGTAATTGAGCGTGTACACGCTGCGCCAAACATCGATGACGAACTTGGCTGCGCTTATATATTGAGGACCCGTCGGCTGCAAACGGGAGTTCGGCGTCCGCACGAGGAACGAGCCGTCAGGGTTGTAAATATCCATGCTGTAATTGCTCGTCACGCTGCCGCCGGACACATACGAGAGCACATAGATGTACCCTTTCGCCTCTACGGCGACGTCGAAGTACGTAATATCCGTGCGCCCGTCCGGCGTAACCACAAGCGCCCGTGGTCCGTTGAGCAGCCCTTGCCTCACACCGAGACCCGATACCATCTGCGCATCCTCCGCCTTGTTGTCGTCCGACGGCGCTTCGGAAATTTGCAAAATTTCCAACTTGCTGTCCTGCCAACTGACGGCGATTACCACACCGTCCGGATGCACAACGACCCCGTCGAGATTGGACAAGTTGAATTTGCCCCAGCTTTTCAGATTCGGATCGTTCAAACCAAAGCCCGGCTTGCCGTCCATCAAATCGACACGGCGCAAATGAAACTGTTATTGCGCGTATCAACGATAAAGTTGTTCAGGCTGACCTCGCGATCTTGCCCTTCCTTCGGCTCGACGCCAAACTGGACGACAAATCCCGTCTAGGACAGCTTGAAGCGCGACTGCGGATCGGCCAGCACGGACAAGTTCTGCGCCAAATAATTTTGGCTACTGGCGCTCCATACATAGCCGACCTGATACGCCTGTCCGTTTAGCGTCATGCCGACCGACTTGCACAACCGGTTGCCCCCGCTGCTACAATCGAGACTCGCCACTGTCGCCGTCAGCAAATCGCCCGCACGACAGACGTGCTTTTGACTCGAAGCGTCGTAAACGATTTTTCCTTATATTTGTACTGCGTATCCTGTGTGAGCGGGACGAGANTTCCGTAATATTTCCTGAAAGCCGCAGCGAAGTTGCGCCGTCGTCCGGGAATGCGGGCAGCCATTCGCCCTGGTATTTGCCACACAACCAGCTGCTTTCGGAGTAAATGCCCGCCATGATTTGCAGCTTGCCGCAGACCGGAATGTCCGCGAACGTCAGCTTAAGCGGCGTGCTGGACGTCGTCTCCGGCAATTTGCCCTTCAGCACGAAGCTCGTTCCGCCCTGATATTGCACGGTCACCTGATAGTGATGGGAGACGGCTGGCCAGACGGCTGTGTCCGGATTTCCGGCTTCACCGTGTTCCGGGTCCGGCTTCAAGGTAAACTCCAGATCCATGGAACGGGCCACAGTGGCCGACAGCATCGATGGAGAGGACATAATTTCACCCGTCGTAACCGCCATGGCGGCGACATTAATGGCCATGTTCGCCGCCCGCAGCGCCCAGCCGACGAACAGAAGATTGGTCGCAAACGCAGCCGTTGTAATTTGGCCCGTAATTTTCAGCACCATTTGGAGCTTGTAATCGCCGCTCCCGTTACGANGAAGATGGTCGGAATGCCATACTGCATAATGCCCGTCATCAACGACCCGACCAGCGCAATGTCCTTATCCCACTGAGACGTGCCTAGACCGCCAAACAGCAGCTTAAGGCTCGTCGCATCGCTTGGAAACTTAAATGACAGTGTTTTAGGATACAGTCGGCATCGGTATGCCCATCACCGAGTTGACCTCCGAGACCGGCGTAATAAATTTTTTGGAATCCGTCTCGAACCAGCTTCGCATAAATTCCGGAAGCTTCTCTTCCCAGCCAGCCGGATTTTTAATTTGCTCGCCTTTCTCGTTAAAAACTGCGCAAACGCGCTGAGCGACCGCAAATACGCATTTTTCACTTCGATGGAAAACGTGCCATATGCATGGAACTTCAGCGAGCCTGCATCCACGCCCAGACCATGATTTGGCGCCAGCTCCTTCACCGTCCACTTGAACTGCGGTGTGGCAAGCTCCAGGCCCTTCACCCTACTAGCGTATGCTTGGTATACGGTGACTATGCTGGAGCCGCTATTGCCCTGGTGCTCGCTCGCCGTCTTACTCTGGTTTACGCACCACGTCTGGTTTTGCAGCTCGGTATCGTTGTTCGCCGTCCGCATCGCTCCGACGTTCGGCACTGTGGCCGCATCTTTCGTCATTTCCGACCATTTGNACTCCAAAACACGGTCGCCTACTTTGCGTTCAGCCAAATCGAACTCAAAATAAAGCGGGTTGCCATCCTTATCGACGGAATCGGTAATGGTCGCCCATCCGCCCGTCGAGCTGGCTTGGCCTTGTCTCTGCTGATGATGGTTGCCAGCTCGCGAACCCGGTTGTATTGCGCCGGATTGATGATTTCCGACGGGTAAATATGATCGCCTGTCACAATGGCGTCCGTATGAGGAAGCAAGCTCCAGATTGGAGAACAGGATCGAGATCGCAAAACCTAACGGCGACTGCAGCAGCTCGGCATCGACGTAGGCTTGAATGAGTTCGTTCGCGCTTAAACTATTGGCCAAATTGGCAGGGCCGAGAGTGCGCTCAGTTTAGGGTGGTGGTACATACCGCTCCGCGCCATTTTGCGCTCATAGTACTTTCTTCGGTGCCGCTCGGGAATGTGTATCGAAACGTGATGTAGCNCAGGAAGATAAATGTCAGGATTGGGATCGGGCGATGTGACTCGGAAGCGGGTCAAATGATCGGTTGGGAGCAGCTTTCCGGAACTTCCGCAAAGTGCGTGAATAGGCTGCGGCTCGATTCCGAGAGCAGCGAAAGCGCCCGGTTGCCCGTGGCGGCACTGCGGAGTGTATGTCATGTATGCGCTTTCACAACAACCTTCTCCGTGCCCACCCAAGTGGTGAGTTCTTGATCCGTGTAGCCCTCCACCAGTTGGAAATAAAATGTTTTTGGCATGCACATTCTCCTTTTCACATTTACTCCTGAGCCATCTATTGAATGGCGGATGCCTCACCCGGACGCAAGCCAAAGTACCTCAGAATAGAAAATAGCAACAANTCTTGAGCGTCTTCGTAAGAATTCAACATTTTGAAAAAAGAATAAATTTAGTCATAAAAAACTGCACCTCCAACTGTTAGGGTGTGTCTAACAATTGGGGTGCAGTTCTATGTGAGAATAAGCGCAGCTTCTTACTAACGTTACTATGTTCTATTATTCACTTCTTTCACATTTAAGGCAATAGTGTAGTTCCCATCAAATATCGATCCACTTCTCTTGCAGCCTCTCGTCCTTCATTGATCGCCCATACGACGAGACTCTGTCCACGGCGCATATCTCCAGCGGCAAATACTTTACCTACATTCGTCGTATACTTGCCATAGTCGGCCTTCACATTCGTCCGACGATCGGTTGCCAGTCCGAGTTGCCCTGCAATGGTCTGTTCCGGCCCATCGAAGCCAATCGCAATCAGCACGAGTTGTGCCGGGAATACGCGTTCCGTACCGGGAATCGGCTGATAAATTTTCCGGCCAGTCTCATCGACAATCCGCTCAATCTGCACCGTATGCAGTTCCTTCACCTGTCCATCTTCATCACCGACGAACTTCGTTGTCATGATGGAGAATTCACGAGGATCTCTGCCATATAAGGCTTTGGCTTCCTCATGGGCATAGTCCAGCGTGTAGACGTTCGGGAACTGCGGCCAAGGATTTGTACTTGCATCTCGTTCTAGCGGAGCCTTCGCATGCGTACCAAATTGTGTAACACTGCGACACCCGTGACGGAGCGCAGTTGCAACGCAATCTGTTCCAGTATCTCCGCCTCCGATGACGATCACATCCTTGCCCTCGGCATTAATATACTGACCATCCTCCAGATTGGAGTCAAGATAGCTCTTAATCGTACCATTCAAGTAATCCATCGCATAGTGGATTCCGTGCAAATTGCTTCCTTCTATTTGGAACTCACGCGGCTTCGTTGCGCCTCCGCATAGAACTACCGCATCATGAGAGGCAACTAACTGATCAGCTGGGATGTCCTTGCCGATTTCCGTATTCGTCACAAATTGAATGCCTTCCGCCTCCAATAGCTGAATGCGGCGATCTACAACTTGCTTCTCCAGCTTCATCGTTGGAATCCCATACGTGAGGAGGCCACCAAGACGATCTGAACGCTCGAAGACGGTTACGGAATGGCCGGCTTTATTTAATTGCGCGGCACAAGCTAGGCCAGCAGGACCTGATCCTACAACAGCCACATGCTTACCTGTTCGCTGTGCTGGAGGATCGGGCTTCACCCAGCCCTCTTCAAATCCTCGTTCGATGATAGCTTCTTCTATTGTCTTAATCGTAACTGGCTGTCCGATTAGCCCTACCGTACAAGAGCCTTCACATGGTGCAGGACATACACGCCCTGTAAACTCAGGGAAGTTATTCGTCTTATGCAGGCGCTCAAGTGCCTCCTGCCATAACCCACGATACACGAGCTGATTCCATTCTGGAATCAAATTGTGCACAGGACAGCCTGATGTTCCTCCCGGCATTTCAATACCTGTATGACAATATGGGGTTCCGCAGTCCATACAGCGGGCTCCTTGTGTGCGAAGCTTTTCTTCACTTAAATGCTTATGGAACTCTTCCCAATCCTTAAGCCGTTCCAATGGATCGCGATCAGCCGGAATCTGACGGCGATACTCCATAAATCCAGTAGGTGTTGACATGCGATTTCCTCCATCCGTCCATCCGTATATTTGTATGAGTAAGGTTGATTGGTCATTCTTTTGTTGCGGTTTCATGGATTTTCATGCAGACATTCATTGCACTCTTCGACATGTTTTTCAACCTATCCTACTCAATTTACGCCTATATTCCAATGGAGTCATGAACAAATCATTTGCATTTATTCACACAATAGCACATCAACACATTTACATCTCAATTATTTTTTGCGTACAAAAGATTGGAACAGATGATCGTATTCATTCTTCTCATCAACGATTCCTGGCTCTTCCCACTCAAGCTCCCATACACGCTCATCGTATTCTGGGAAATGCTCGTCACCCTCGAATGTCTGCGCGATTCGCGTAACAAGCAGCTTGTCCGCATACGGCATAAACAAATTATAAATTTGGGCTCCGCCAATAATCATCACTTCTTCATCTTGAGCAAGCTCAAGCACGGAAGTGATGTCCGAGATAACCTCAGCGTCATCTGTACGCCACGCTGGGTTGCGCGTCAAGACAAGATTGCGCCGTTTCGGCAGTGCTCCGTTCAGCGAATCATACGTTTTGCGTCCCATNACAACGGTTTTGCCTTTTGTATTCTCTCGGAAAAACTTCATATCATTCGGTAGATGCCACGGCATTCCATTGTCCTTGCCAATAAGCCGTTGTTCGTCCATCGCCCATATCATCGTAATCGACAATTTCAATTCCTCCTTTGATCGTTCTTAGCAGAGTCACAGAAGTCGAATGTAATATTCGTGCGCGTTATTGCACAACAACCATCGATTACACAGCGACAGGCGCTTTGATTGCTGGATGATATTCGTAGCCTTCGAACTCAAAGTCTTCAAAGCGATAATCAAAGATTGATTCTGGCTTGCGCTTAATGACCAGCTTCGGAAGCGGCAATGGCTCGCGCTGCAACTGCGTATTCACCTGTTCCAGATGATTCGAGTAAATATGAACGTCTCCACCGCTCCAGACGAACTCGCCTACTTCCAAATCACATTGCTGCGCCACCATATGCGTTAACAGCGCATAGCTTGCAATGTTGAANGGCAAACCAAGGAACGTATCCACAGAGCGCATGTTCAACAAGCAGCTCAGCTTGCCATCTGCCACATAGAATTGGAAGGAATAATGGCATGGAGGCAGCTTCATCTGATCGACCTCACCTACATTCCACGCGGATACGAGCAACCGGCGGGAATCCGGATTCGTCTTAATTTGCTCAATCACATTCGCGATCTGGTCAATCGTACGACCGTCTTTCGTTTCCCAGTTCCGCCATTGTGAGCCGTATACAGGGCCAAGATTACCGTTCTCGTCCGCCCACTCATCCCAAATCGTTACCTTGTTCTCCTTCAAATAGCCGATATTCGTATCGCCGCTAAGGAACCACAACAACTCATGGATGATCGAACGAAGATGCAGACGCTTCGTCGTTATGAGTGGAAATCCTTCATTTAGGTCAAATCGAAGTTGGCGACCAAATACGGATATCGTACCTGTGCCTGTACGATCTTCTTTTTTCACGCCATGATCCAAAATATCCTGCAATAATGCCAAATATGATTTCATTCTCTTTTCACTCTCTTTCCTTACCGTTCTGAAGTGTATCTTACCTAGTGTACCATTCCAGAGTAAAAAAATCATCGGTATCCCATTCCATTATCATCATCGTGTTAATCGGTTACGATAGCGCTATTGCGTGACGCTCATTGAATCTCTCTCGAAAATGGAAGCTTAATCAAAGAAAAATCCGGCCATCATATGCCCGGATAAGAAAAAAGATAGAATTCACGAAATACCCAACGTTAAAATAACGTTCACCCCTATTGACTCACAATGGGCAAACCGTACAGAATGTCTTATCGTTATTCTTCGAATTTATGACCACATTCCGCACAGAAGCTCGACCCTTTATCACTTGCTACCTGACACACAGGACATACAACCATCACTTTTATATCTACAACTTCCTCTTCTGAAAAATGCCCTACAAAATGATGGCCGCAGCCTGAACAGAACTTTGTATCTAATGTAGCAGGTTTACCACAAGATGGACACAACTTCTCATTCTGCACCGTACGAATTCGATTTTCAACATCCTGAACTTCTGCTTTCTTCTGATTAATCTGTTCACTAAACAGCAGCAGTTGATCGCTTATTTCTTCTATTGTTCCATTTTGCATGGCATGATACACACATTCTCCCATACGACTGTAGATACCCGTAATTTCTTTTTCCTTTGAAGAGATTTGAAATTTCAACCGATTTACCTCTATCGTGGACTGTGCTTTTTTTCCTGCTTCCGCTGCACCTTGCTTTAATTTATCAAAAAAACTGCTCACCGTAATCCTCTCCATTCCGTAAATGTGTACTGATCATGATAACTTTGGATATTAGTAATATAGAGAAAAACATCTCTGTTTATTACATGAATCACCTTACATAACCAGTACTATTCACATCTCGGTAAAAAAAAGCCCCCGCAGCGCTGCTGCAAGGGCAAAAGCAAATCAAATATATAAACAGAACCGTAACAGAACGTATACAGAACCCTCAGAGAGAGAGAGGATTACTTACCTACTGTGTGGATTGGGTGACCAAGAACAACTTCAGCAGCTTCCATCACGATTTCACCAAGTGTTGGGTGAGCGTGGATTGTCAACGCCAAGTCTTCTACAGTTGCAGCCATTTCAACTGCTAAGCCCATTTCTGCGATCAAGTTCGATGCTTCAGGACCTACGATTTGAGAACCGAGGACGATACCTGTGTCAGCATCGGATACGATNTTCACGAAACCGTCAACGCTGCCGCCGAGGGACAACGCACGACCGTTACCTGCATAAGGGAATTTACCAGCNTTNACTTTGAAGCCTTTTTCCTTCGCTTCGGATTCAGACAAGCCTACGCTTGCGCACTCTGGATCTGTGAAGCATACTGCAGGGATGCACTTGTAATCTACAACGCTAGGCATTCCAGCGATTGCTTCTGCAGCCACTTTACCTTCGTAAGAAGCTTTGTGAGCCAATGCAGGGCCAGCAACGATATCCCCGATAGCGAAGATGTGCGGAATGCTTGTGCGTCCTTGGTGGTCAACTTCGATCAAGCCGCGATCAGTCATTTTCACGCCGATCATGTCCAGACCAAGCTCACCGTCAGTGTTCGGACGACGACCAACTGTTACGAGCAAGTAGTCAGCTGTCACTTCTTTGGACTCGCCGCCAACTGTGAATTTCACAGTAACGTCTTTGTCTGTTTGTGTAGCAGACTCAGCTTTTGCACCCGTAAAGATCTCAACATTGGATTTCTTCATGTTTTTCGATACAAGTTGTGTCATGTCTTTGTCGAAGCCAGGAAGAACCATGTCCGCGCCTTCGATAACAGTTACTTTCGTACCGAACTTGGAGTACATTTGACCAAGCTCAGCGCCGATGTAGCCGCCACCGATAACGATCATGGACTTAGGAACTTCTGGCAATTCCAAAGCTTCTGTCGAAGACAGGATGCGTCCAGTGAATGGGAAAGGCTTCAATTCGATTGGACGGGAACCTGTTGCGATGATGCAGTTTTTGAACTTGTAGCGCGGTGCTTCTTGATCNTTGAAGACACGTGCTTCATTTTCATTGATGAACATGCATTCGCCTTTGAAGATTTGAACTTTGTTAGCTTTCAACAAAGCGCCTACGCCGCCAGTCAATTTCTTAACTACGCCGCCTTTAAATTCTTGCACTTTTGTGAAGTCCACTTTTACGTTNTCTGCAGTAATACCGATTGCAGAAGCGTGTTGTGTTACTTCATATTGGTGTGCAGCGCTGATAAGCGCTTTGGATGGGATACAACCGCGGTTCAAGCACACACCGCCGAGTTCGGATTTATCTACGATGAGTACGCTTTGGCCGAGTTGGGCAGCGCGAATCGCTGCCACGTAACCGCCAGGGCCTGCCCCGATAACCAAAGTGTCAATGTTCAAAGATGCGTCTCCTACTACCATTTGGTTACACCTCCATAACAAGCAACTCAGGATTAGCAAGCAGTTGCTTGATGTAGTTCATAAAGTTTTGAGCTGTCGCGCCATCGATCAGACGGTGGTCGAAGCTGAGGGACAATGCCATAACTGGCGCTGCCACGATTTCGCCGTTCTTCACAACTGGCTTCTCGGAGATACGGCCNGTACCCAAGATTGCAACTTCTGGGAAGTTGATGATTGGAGTAAAGAACATACCGCCAGCGGAACCAATGTTTGTGATTGTGATTGTGCTGCCTTTCAGTTCGTTCGGAGCAAGTTTGCCTTCACGACCGCGGCTAGCCAAATCTTTAATATCGTTAGCGATCATCCAGATGCTGCGACGATCTGCATCATTGATTACAGGAACCATCAAGCCGTTGTCTGTATCTGTTGCNATACCGATATTGTAGTACTTTTTGTACACNATTTCGTTGTTTGCTTCGTCGATCATTGCGTTCATCGCAGGGAATTGACGGCAAGCTGCAACGAGTGCTTTTACGATGAATGGAAGGTAAGTTACTTTTGTACCTTTCTTCTCCATCATTGGCTTCAAGCGTGTGCGGAATGCAACAAGCTCGCCAACTTCCACTTCGTCCATGATTGTAACGTGTGGAGCTGTGTAAGCCGATTTAACCATTGCATTCGAAATCGCTTTGCGNATACCTTTGAANGGTACGCGCTCTTCTTCAGCATCGCGTCCAGTTGCTGCTGCNGCTGGAGCTGCTTTTTTCGCTTCTTCNGCTTTAGGNGCTTCAGTTGCTGCTGGAGCTGTTGCAGGTGCTCCGCCGTTAGCGAATGCTTCTACATCTTCACGAGTGATTTTGCCGTTCTTGCCAGTAGCAGGAACTTCAGCAATGTTCACGCCAAGATCACGAGCATGCTTNCGAACGCTTGGAGTTGCAAGTACATCACGGTTAGGTGCTGCTGCTACGCCTTCAGCTTTAGGAGCTTCAGCTGCTGCTGGTGCAGGAGCTGCTTCCTCTTGAGCTGCTTCTTCTGGCATATCTTGCTCAGGAATTTCACCTTCAGCGTCGATGATCGCTACTACTTCGCCCATGTGGCATACTTGACCATCTTTCGCGAATACTTCCAATACCGTACCATTTACAGGGCAAGGAACTTCAACGATAGCTTTATCGTTTTGTACTTCCATGATGATATCATCATCAGTTACCTTGTCTCCTGCTTTAATGTGCATTTTGATAATTTCGCCTTCGTGAAGGCCCTCCCCTAGTTCAGGGAAGCGATACTCAAATTTAGCCACAGTAAAATCCTCCTTCTCTCTGTTCCGGTTCTATCTTAGAAGTTCAATACTTTGTTGACGCCTGCTACGATACGAGCTGGTGATGGCAACCATTGATCTTCGATTTGTGCGAAAGGATACACTGTATCTGGACCTGCAATACGAAGTACAGGTGCTTCCAGATGAAGAATCGCTTTTTCGTTGATTTGTGCAATAACTTCTGCAGCTACNCCGGAAGTCTTTTGCGCTTCTTGTACCACAATTGCGCGGTTCGTCTTCTTGATAGACTCAACGATTGTGTCGATATCGAGCGGCGCCAATGTGCGAAGGTCGATAACTTCTGCTTGCACGCCTTCTTTTTCAAGTTCAGCAGCAGCTTTCATTGCTGTGTGAACCATCAAGCCGTATGCAAGAATTGTTACGTCTTTACCTTCACGAACAACTTTGGCTTTACCGATTTCAACTGTATATTCGCCTTCTGGCACTTCATCACGGAATGCATGATACAAGTTCAAGTGTTCCATGAAGAATACTGGATCATTGTCACGGATTGCGGAAATCATCAATCCTTTTGCATCGTAAGGGTTGGAAGGAACAATAACCTTGATACCTGGTGTTTGTACCATCANACCTTCAAGGGAGTCTGTATGCAATTCTGCAGCTTTTACGCCGCCACCGAATGGTGTGCGGAATACGATTGGCGAGTTGTAGCGGCCGCCGGANCGGAAGCGCATGCGTGCTGCTTGAACGCACATTTGGTCAAGTGCTTCATAGATGAAACCTACGAATTGGATTTCAGCAACAGGACGGAAGCCTTGAACGCCCAAACCTACTGCCATACCGCCGATTGCGGACTCTGCAAGCGGAGTATCAAATACACGCTCTTCACCAAATTCTTTTTGCAAACCTTCAGTCGCACGGAATACACCGCCGACATGGCCAACGTCTTCACCAAAGACCACAACATTAGGGTCTCTTTTCAATTCAACGCGCATTGCGTCGCGAATTGCTTCTTTCATATTCATTTGTGCCATTGCTTGTTTCCTCCTTACCGTTATCACAGAACCATATATGGATTCGTTGTCCTCGCATCAACGAGGCCCGTTAACTTTCAGAACGCTGTCCGAATTATTGGAAATCCGCTTTTTGCTCTTCCAAGAATTTCGGAGTAGTTTCGAACATGCTGTCGATCAAGCCTGCAACAGTCATTTTCTCTGTTTTTTCAGCACGTTTGATTTCTTCGTTNACTTTTGCTTTTGCTTCATCTTTTACGCGAGCTGTGTCTTCTTCTGTCCAAAGACCTTTTTTCTCCAAGTATTTGCCGAAGCGCACGAGTGGATCTTTGATTGCCCATTCTGCTTCTTCGTCTTTTGTACGATATTTTGTAGTATCGTCCGCCATGGAGTGTGGACGGTAACGGTAAGTCAACGCTTCGATCAACGTTGCGCCTTCACCTTTGCGTCCGCGTTCTGCAGCGATTTGAACAGCCTTGATAACGGCAAGTACGTCCATGCCGTCTACTTGCATGCCATGGATACCTGCTGCAACGGATTTATGAGCGATCGACTTCGCATTTGTTTGTTTCGCAAATGGAGTTGTGATTGCATAGCCGTTGTTTTGTACGAAGAAGATAACTGGCAAGTTGAATGCGCCTGCGAAGTTCAAGCCTTCGTAGAAGTCGCCTTCGGAAGAACCGCCGTCACCTGTGTATGTGATTGCAACCTGTGCTTGCTTTTTCAACTTGAAGCCCATTGCAATACCCATCGCGTGCANGATTTGCGCGCCGATGATGATTTGCGGCATCATTACGTTAACGCCTTCTGGAATTTGTCCACCATGTTGATGACCACGGGAGTACAAGAAAGCTTGGTACAAAGGCAATCCGTGCCATACGATTTGCGGCATGTCACGATATGCTGGTACAACAAAGTCTTCTTTTTGCAAAGGATATACGCTACCTACCATGGAAGCTTCTTGACCGGACACCGGTGCATAGAAACCAAGGCGGCCTTGACGGCCAAGGTTGATTGCGCGATCATCCCATGTACGTGTAAATACCATACGGTACATGATTTCTTTCAATTGTTCGTCAGTCAGATCCGGAACCATATCCGGGTTAACAATTTCTCCTTCCGGAGACAAGACGGACAACGGTTGAATCTCTTCCGTCTGAACTTCAAATGGGAACTTGCTCATGTTTTTCACCTCAATAAAAGTTTGAAGATTTTGTTTCGCTGTTATAGAATTATTATACACCTGTTTTAGTCGATTGGTCAAAAGAAAACGCGAAAAAAGTGAACATTTTGTTGAATTGTTGTTATAACAGCTGTTGTTAATGACTATAACAGGGTGTTACAAATTTGTGAACTCACTCACATAGTCGATACTTGTTCGCGGAACATTATATAGTAGANAGTCAAAGATTCTTATTTCTTTCCTATAGTGAGTCCCTAATCAAGACCATCGAAATTAGTATTCACCAACATTGATAAAATTTTGCATGAGGCGGTGCTATGCATGTCAGATTCTTCAATATTCAAGAGAACCATTGTAAAACACGACATTCCAAGCAAATATCTTGAAGGAGGCAGTCGTCACGTTCGCGTCTATTTGCCGCCAGGATATCAGGAAATACTCAGTTATCCCGTTGTCTATTGTCAGGACGGAGAAGATTTCTTTAATTTTGGNCGTATTGCGACACACGCGAATCAGCTCATTATCGAAGGNGACATGGAGCCATTCATCATCGTTGGAGTTGATGTGAATAAGAAAATCCGTACTTCTGAGTANTCCCCGGATGGAGAACGATTTGAATCCTATACTCGCGCCTTTGCAGAAGAGATTGTACCTGCAATTGAGCGAATGTATCCAGTACGCACCGATTGGACAGA